>Ga0187871_10000736_pt1 | contig 30334 bp, 21 predicted proteins | sample June2016WEW_16_1_FD_132988 | JGI IMG/M metagenome (GOLD analysis project Ga0187871, IMG submission 132988) | Peatland microbial communities from SPRUCE experiment site at the Marcell Experimental Forest, Minnesota, USA - June2016WEW_16_10 | ecosystem: Environmental > Terrestrial > Soil >...
CGATCTGCATCGTGTCGCCGGTCAAAACGCTGAGCGTCCCCTGATTGTTGAGGCCTAGCGAACTCGGCAGGATCAGGATGGGCGTGGACTGATTCGCTAGAATTGTTCCCTTGTTGACAATACCGATGCCGTCGATTGTCCCGGAGCCTTGGATGGTACTGGAATTGGTCAGCGTATCGCTGGTGGACGCGCCGGTGATGAGATTGGCCGCCACGTTGGACATCGTGATTTTGCCCGCGCCGCTAAGCGCAACATTGCCATTGATTTCCAACTCCGCTTCACCGGTGTTGCCGTTGAGGTTGATGGCTCCGGAGTTCACCAGATTGGGGCCGGCTACCTCCAACACGGATTTCGCCGTGCCGCCGTTGTAGCCCTGCGGATCCAGGTTGATGATACCGGTGCTACTGTTGGTGAGACTGCCCCCTACTGTGGCCGTGCTTGCCGACGACATGTAATAGTTGCCAACTTGTATGGTCGTGCCGTTGGTCAGCGCGCCGCCGACGTTCAGGGTGCTTCCGCCGTTGCCGGTGACGTCCACATACAGCTGCCCGCCGCTGGCGATGGTCAACGCTCCCGTGGTGCTCGCCGAAGCGCCATTCTCCAGTTGCAACTCGCCATTCTTGGCGATGCTGGTCAGCCCTTTTAGCGCGTTGTTGCTGTTCGTGGCCCCCACTTCCAGGTAAGCGTCCGGGCCATTCAGAAGTATGTAGCCCGCCTCCGTGCTGCCATTCCCGATCGCGGTGATTCCGCCCGAGCCCCATTCCACCGCCGCCGATCCTTCGTAGGAAGCCAGCTCGTAGTTTCCAGTCACCGTCCCGGGCGCGGCGCCGGTGATATCGACCAGCGCATTGGCCCCGGCCCCGTAATTCCCGCCGGACACGCTCAACGTGGCACCCGTACCGGTGTATGTGCCTGTCACTTTTAAAGTAGTCGGCGAGCTCGCGTAGTAGTTGCCGACTGACACGGTGGCGTTGTTGGTCAGCGAGCCGCCCAGCGTCAAGCTGCTGCCGCCGCCGGTACTGCCCCCGTCCACGCCCAATTGCCCGCCGGCGGCCACCGTCAGCGCCCCCGTAGTGGACACCGTAGCGCCGTCCGCCATCTGCAGATTCCCGTTGGAGGCGATGGCCGTAAGCCCTTTCAGCGCGCTATTGCTGTTGGTGGCTCCCACTTCCAGGTAAGCGCTTGCACCATTCAGAGAGACGTAGCCCGCTTCCGTAGTGCCATTCCCGATCGCGGTGATTCCGCCCGAGCCCCATTCCACTGCCGCCGATCCCTCGTAGGAAGCCAGTTCGTAGTTCCCCGTCACGGTCCCGGGCGCGGCGCCGGTGATATTGACCAGCCCATTGGCCCCGGCCCCGTAATTCCCGCCAACCACGCTCAGGGTGGCACCCGTGCCCGTGTATGTGCCTGTCACTTTTAGAGTAGTCGGCGAACTCGCGTAGTAGTTGCCGACTGCCACGGTGGCGTTGTTGGTCAGCGAGCCGCCGAGCGTCAAGCTGCTGCCGCCTCCCGTACTGCCCCCGTCCACGCCCAATTGGCCGCCGGCGGCCACTGTCAGCGCACCCGTGGTGGTCACCGCGGCGCCGTCCGCCAGTTGCAGATTTCCGTTGGATGCGATGGCCGTAAGCCCTTTCAGCGCGCTGTTGCTGTTGGTGGCTCCCACTTCCAGATAGGCGCCGGCACCGTTCAGACCGACATAACCCGCGTTGCTGCCGCCATCGCCAATCGTGGTGATTCCACCCGAGCCCCATTCCACCGCCGCCGATCCCTGGTAGGAAGTCAGCTCGTAGTTCCCAGTGACGGTCGTGGGCGCCGCTCCGCTGACGTTGACCAGCGAATTGGCGGCTGTGCTGTAATCGCCGCCAACCACCGCCAGCGTGGCGCCCGTACCGGTGTATGTGCCCGTCAACTTCAAAGTATCCGGCGCGCTCGTGTAGAAGTTGCCAACTTGCACGCTGCCGCTGTTGGTAAGCGACCCGCCCAGTGTCAGGCTGCTGCCACCGCCGTTACTGCCCGCATCCACGCCCAATTGACCGCCTGAGGCTACCGTCAACGCGCCCGTGGTGGTCACCGAAGTGCCGTTCGCCAATTGCAAGTCGCCGTCGGAGGCGATAGCCGTCAGCCCTTTCAGCGCGTTGTTGCTGTTGGTAGCCCCCACTTCCAAATAAGTGCTTGCGCCGTTCAGGAGCACAAAGCCGGCATTGGTGCCGTCTCCAATCGCGGTGATCGAACCCGAGCCCCACTCCACCGCAGCCGATCCCTCATTGGAAGTCAATTCGTAGTTTCCCGTGATCGTCCCGGGAGCCGCGCCGCTTATGTTAACCAGGCCGTTGGCCCCGGCCGCGTAATTTCCCCCGACCACGGTCAGGTTCGCACCGGCACCGGTATATGTGCCCGTCACCTTCAAGGTGTCGGGCGAAGTCGTGTAGTAATTGCCGACTTGCACGGTCCCGTTATTAGTCAGCGAGCCGCCCAGCGTCAGGCTGCTGCCGCCGCCGGTATTGGCCGCGTCCACGTACAGTTGCCCGCCGCCTGCCACTGTCAGCGCGCCGGTAGTGGTCAGCGAAGTGCCGTTCGCCATGAGCAACTCGCCGTTGGAGGCGATGGTCGTCAGCCCTTTCAGCGCACTGTTGCTGTTGGTCGCCCCCACTTCCAGGTAAGTGCCTGCGCCATTCAGCGCGATGGTGCCCGCGTTGCTGACACCGTCGCCGATCGCCGTAATCCCACCCGAGCCCCACTCCACCGCCGCCGAACCCTCGTTCGAAGTCAAAAAGTAGTTTCCGGTTGCTGTCCCGGGCGCCGCGCCGCTTACATTCACCAGCGCGTTCGCCCCCGTGCTGTAATTTCCGCCAACCAAGGTCAGCGTAGCGCCTGTATTGGTGTATGTGCCCGTCACCTTCAAAGTATCGGGCGAACTGGCGTAGTAGTTGCCGACTTGCACGGCCCCACTATTCGTCAGCGAGCCGCCCAGAATCAGGCTGCTACCGCCGCCGGTATTGGTCGCGTCCACGTACAATTGCCCGCCGCCTGCCACTGTCAGCGCACCCGTGGTGGTAACCGAAGCGCCATTCGCCAATTGCAACTCGCCGTTGGAAGCGATGGTAGTCAACCCTTTTAGCGCGCTGTTGCTGTTCGTGGCCCCCACTTCCATATAGGCGTCTGCGCCATTCAGCAGGATGTTGCCCGCGTTGCCGATGCCATCCCCAATAGCGGTGATGCCGCCCGAGCCCCACTCCACTGTCGACGATCCCAGATTCGTTTCCACCACATAGGTTCCCGTCGCGGTGCCGGCCGCCGCACCGCTGATCTTCAGCAGCGCATTCGCCCCGGCGGTATTGCCCGAATCCACCGTCAAAGTGGCGCCCGTGCCGGTGTATGTGCCCGTGACGTTCACCGTAGACGGCGAGGTCATATAGTAGTTTCCAATCTGGAAGTTCCCGCCGTTCGCGATCGATCCGCTATTCAGGGTGCTACCCGAACCGCTGCCCGTACCCACCAGCAGATTCGCGCTGGAACTCACGGTGCTTGTGCCTCCCACCGTCAACGTATTCCCGGGCGCAATATACAGCTCATTGGTACTGGTGATGGAAAGGCTGGCGGCGCTGGCGCTGGCTTGATCTTCGGTCACGGTCACCCCCGAAGTGTTTCCGATGGTGACGGCACTGGAACTGGTCGGCACACCCGCGGTCCAGTTCCCCGCCAGGCTCCAGTTGCCGGAACCCGTATTCCAATTGTCCGCTGTCGTCAGGGGCCTGGCGGCAAGTAGCCGGATTTGGCCGATGGGGCTAAAGAAGCGAAAATCAGCGGTAGTACGCGGAAGCCGGAAATCGGCCAGCCGGGCATGCGGGCCGGCAACCAGACCTCGGGACCAAGCGGGTTTCACCTGGCTGGCCCCCTCCTGTGCCCACGCTCCACTTAGGAAAAATCCGGGAAGCAGAAAAGCGATGCCAGTCACGGCAAGACAACGTTTCATGGCTTGAAACCCTCCGAGTCCTCAGTAATTCTACATGGCAATTGGCGGCCAGGCAACCGGAATTGTAACCACCGGTACGAGCCGAAGCCATCACCCGGCTTGCCAAGGCTACGAATCCGCACATCGTCCCGTCACCGCGCCACCGTCGCCGGTCCGCACTTCCTGGAACAAACTCCCGTATACTGTCGTAATTAGCCTATGAGGTGCTTCATGCGAACGCAGATTCTGGTTTTGTCCCTGGCCGCCGGCCTCCTCGGATTCGTGGGGTGCGACATCGACGACCTGGATATCGGCGGCTCCGAACGCTTTACCCAGGACTTCCATTACACCTATCCGCTCCAACCCGGCGGCCGGTTATCGGTCGATAATTCCAACGGCTCCGTCGAAGTTTCCGGCTGGGACCAGGACACCATCGATATCAGCGGCACGAAGTACGCCCGGACGGCTGAGTTGCGCGATGCCCTGAAGATCGAAGTCGATCACACTTCCGACTCGGTCCACATCCGCACCGTGCGCCCCTCCGATCGCCGCGGCAACATGGGAGCCAAGTACATCATCAAGGTTCCGCGCCGCACCCAACTGGAGCGCATCGCCAGTTCGAACGGCTCCATTCACACGCTGGACCTGGAAGGGCCGGCGCGCCTGAAGACCTCCAACGGCGGTGTGCGCGCGGAGAATCTGCGCGGCAGCCTGGATGTGCAAACCAGCAACGGCAGCATCGACGTGCAGAACCTGGAAGGCAGCGCGTCGCTGCACACTTCCAACGGACGCGTCCACGCGGAAGACGTGCATGGCTCACTCGAAGCCGATACGTCCAACGGCGGCATCCACGTGCATCTGGCGAAGCCCGAGGCCGGGCGGCCCGTCAAGCTGGAGACCTCCAACGGCCCCATCGAGCTGACCATGGATGCCGTCAATCAAAACGAGATTCACGCATCCACGTCCAACGGCGGTATTACCGTGCATCTGCCCAGCGGCATCGGCGCCAACCTGACCGCGCATGCCGCCAACTCATCCATCTCGACCGAATTCGACGTGGCTACGCAGGGCACTCTCGAGAAGCACCACCTGGAAGGCAAGATCGGCGCGGGCGGCCCGGAAATCGAACTCACGACCTCGAACGGCAGTATCCAGTTGCTGAAGATGTAGTGGCGGCTTCTTCGTCGCCACCGGTCGTCTGTGCTCAGACGATCTGCCGCTTGCCTTCGTCCCAGGAAACCGGCTTCCCCCGGAAGTACGATTCATTCGCCATGTGGCAGGCGATGGCTGCGTGATTGCCAAAAACCGCATCCTCCGCCACCGGTTTCCGGCTCTTCACGGCCTGGAAAAAGTTCCACAGGTGCGGCCGTACATCGTCCCAATCGTTGCCCTTGTACACTGTATCGTCCGACATCGGCTCGTGGCCGGGCGTGACTTCGTGCGCGGCTTCCCACTGCCTGACGTACTCGGCCCGCATTTTCCCCGGAAAGCTGCTCGAATAATAGCTGGGCGCGGTATCCACGCCGCGCTGCGGCGAATGCCGCAGTTCACCCCCGTTGGCGTCCAAAATTCCTTTGGGACCCATAAAGCGGGCCAGTTCGGGAGTTTCCGTGCCCAGACCCAGGCGCACATAAACCGGCACGCCATGATAATCGAACAATACCGCGTGCAGGTCCGGCATGTTGCGGCCGTCCTTCCAGCGGAAGATCCCGCCCAGTGCCGAGGCTGAGCGCGGCGCTTCGTTCCACCCGAGTGTAAACAGCATGCCGCTGATCAGGTGGACCATCAGATCGCCGCCCACGCCCGTGCCGTATTCTTTCCAGCACCGCCAGCGCGCGAAACGGTATTTGTCGAATGGAATCTTTGGCGCGTCGTTCAGCCAGGTGTCCCAATCGAGGTTGGCCGGCGAGAGATCCAGCGGCGGCGGGTACTCCCAGGCCCCGGTCGGATCGTTGCGCCCCAGCGTGAGTTCCACCATCTCCACGTCGCCGATCGCCCCTTCGCGATAAAGTTCGCGGGCTTTTGCGCATAGCACCGAGCTGACTCGTTGCGACCCGATCTGTACGATGCGGCTGTTCTTCCCGGCAGCCTCCACCATTTCGAAACCCTGCGCCGCGGCGTGCGACATGGGCTTCTCGCAGTAAATGTCCTTGCCGGCGTTGCAGGCGTCGACGACCACGCGCATGTGCCAATGGTCGGGCACGGCGGCCACGATGCAGTCGATGTCTTTGCGGTCGAGCAGTTCCTGGTAGTGGCGGGTAGCCGGAAGATTCGGATTCCCGGTAATCTCCCTGGCCAGCGTGTGCCGCCCATCGTAGAGGTCGGCGGCCGCCACGCACTCCACTCCAGGCAGTGTGATGGCGGTGCCCAGCAGGCCGGAGCCCTGCATGCCAATGCCGATCATGCCGAAACGCACTCGCTCCCCGGCGGCTGCCATCGCCTGCGGGGCAAGCAGGACCGTGCTGGCCGCCCCACGCAAGAACGCACGTCGTGAAAAAGGTATATTCATATCTATGCATCTAGAATATCGCGCCGCGGGCCGTGTGGCTGTTATCCTGATTGCTGCGCTTATGCCTGTCATGTCAGCCGCCGATCTTCCTTCCAGAAAATTCCTGAACCTCGCGGCCATCAAGACCATGGTCGCCGCCGCCGAATCGGAAGCCCAGAAACGCAACGTTCAAGTGACCATCTGTGTAGTCGACGAAAGCGGCAACCTCCTCTTCCTGCAGAAGGGTGACGGCGCGGGATTGAATACCATCCAGTTCGCGCAGAAGAAGGCCCGCCACTCCGCCTTCTACAAGCAACCTTCGAAGGCGGCGGCAGACCAACTCAAGAGCGGCGATCTGCAGGTACTGGCCTTCCCGGACGCCTTCCCGAATCAGGGCGGCCTGCCCATCCAAGTGGACGGCCAGACCATCGGAGGCATCGGCGTGAGCGGCGCGCCATCGGAAGTGGACGAAGCCATCGGGCGCGTGGCCCTCGCCGCTCTTCTAAAGTGATGTGACGGAGCCGTGGCGCACGCTTTCAGCGTGCCGGCGGGACTTTTAAGTCCCGCTTGGGAGAACGTACGTTCGCCCATCGAAATCGAACATCCGGTCCCATAACCGAACACTGCGGCGGGCGCAAACTCTGTGCTCTCTCCAAAAACTAGTGGAAGGGGAATTGCCCATGCAACACCTACACAATGAACTCATTCCGTAAGGTCTTGGCGCTGGGCTTAGCTTCGAGTTTGCTTGTTCTCGCCCAGTCGTCTGAAGTTTCTATCGAGGCGCCCAAGCCGCCCCCTGTGATCGGGCATGTTTTGGCTCCCTTTCACCTGGAGAAGCGCAGAGTGGCCCCTGCCACCACCGGCAACACACCGCGGCTGGAATCGTTGGTTCGCGCCGGCAACCTATATTTGTCCGTGCAGGACGTGATTGCCCTGGTGTTGGAGAACAATCTCGATATCGCGGTGCAACGCTACAGTCCGTTCCTTGCGCGTGAAGTGCTGCGCCGCACCGAGGGAGGCGGCTTCCTCCGTTCCGTAGATACGCCCATCACCGCCGGTCCCACCAGTGTCAGTACCGCCGGCGTGAGCGTCAACGCCAACGGTATAGCCGGTGGCGCCGGCCTTGGCTCGGGTGGAGGTATTGTGAGTCAGATCGGCCCCGTACCTCCCAGCCTGGATCCAAGCCTGTACTTTGGAGGGTATATCGGTCACACCACCACGCCCCTCACCAACCAGTTGCTCGACGAGACCGCCGCGCTGACCAACGACTACCGCTATTTTGTTTTTCAGTTTTCGCAGCAGTTTATCACCGGCACCAACGCGCAGTTCACCTTTTACGACTCTCGCAGCCTGGAGAACAGTCCCACAAACCTGTTCAATCCTTCGCTCTCGGCCTTCCTGGACCTGCAGATCAACCAGAATCTCCTGCAGGGATTCAATATCGGCGTCAATAACCGCGACATCCGGATTGCCAAGAATAATATGAAGGTGAGCAACCTGCAGCTCAAGCTGCAAGTAGCCACCACCGTCTCCGCGGCGCTCAACCTTTACTGGGATCTGGTCAGTTTCATCGACGCCGTGCGCATCAAAGAACAAGCTCTGGCAACATCCCAGAAACTCTATGACGACGACCGGAAAATGGTTCAGATCGGCTCCCTGCCGGCGGTGGAGGTGACGCGCGCCGCCGCCCAGGTCTCGGTCGGTAAAGAGGACCTGCTGATCGCCCAGACCAATGTGCAGCAACAGGAGATCGTCCTGAAGAACGCGCTGAGCCGCAATGCCATGGCCAACGCCTGGCTCGACGACGTACATATCGTGCCGCTGAACCGCATCGAAGTTCCCAAGACGGACGAGTTGAAGCCGCTGCCGGAACTGCTCCCCGAAGCCATGACGAACCGCGTGGAGATCGAGCAGGACAAAGTAAACGTCGATAGCCAGAAGATCGCCATCCGCGGCTCCCGCAACGGACTGCTGCCCACCTTACAGGCTTTTCTGGAACTGACCAACAACGGCCTCAGCGGCCCCGTGAACCCGACGTTGTGCAGCGGCTGCGGTATACCGGATCCCTACTTCATTGGCGGAAACGGAAACGCGCTGGCCCAGGTCTTGCGCCGCGATTTTCCGAATTACTCCGCCGGCGTGTCGCTGACCATCCCTTTCCGCAATCGCGCCGCACAAGCGGATTATGTCACCGACCAACTCCAGCTCCGGCAAGCCGAACTGCGATTACAGCGCGCCGCCAACCAGGTAACCGTGGATGTGAAAACCGCGTTGATCGGGCTGCAGCAGGCTCGCGCGCGCTATGAGACGGCCCTCGATACCCGAAAACTGGCGGAACAAAGCCTCAAGGACGAAGGGAACCGGTTTCAACACGGCGTATCCAGCGTCACCCTGGTGATTCAAGCTCAAAGAGACTTGGCCAACGACGAAGACGCGGAGGTGCAGGCCATGGCGAACTATACGCACGCCAAGATTGCCTTTGACATGGCGATGGGCCGGACGCTCGACGTAAACCACATCTCCATGCAGGAGGCCGCGACGGGACGCGTCGCGCGGTCGTCGGTTCTGCCCGAGCAGCAGGAGTTGCCGAGATGAAGAACCCTCGACGCGGGGCAGGCACTCTGCCTGCGGCGGCCTCGCAGGCCACCTCCCGTTCGCTCTTGGCCTACCTCTGTGTGGCCGCCATCTGTTCCGCGCAGGACCAGCAGTTCGCGATCGAGAAACCCCATCTGCCGATTCCCATCCGCTCGTATGCGCCCCCGTCCGTGCCTGCCAGCCGGTTGGGAAACTCGAAACGATTGCACGATCTGCTGCGCGCGGGCAAGCTCTACCTGACGGTGCAAGACGCTCTCGCGCTGGCCATCGAAAACAATCTGAACCTGGAAGTCGATCGTTATGGGCCGCTGCTCGCGCAGTCCGCTCTCGAGCGGGCCAAGGCCGGAGGTCCGCTGCGCGGCGTGCCCAGCGCCAGCGCCCAGGTTGCCAGTGTAGACAGCGGATTGGGCGTCAACGGCAGCGTGCAGAGCGCCGGCCTATCCGGCAACTCAGGCGGATCGAACGGCGGCAGCGCCGGCGGCGCGGTGATTCAACAGGTCGGCGCGGTCACGCCGAACCTCGACCCCGTTGTTCAAAACACTACGACTTTCGCGCACCTGAGCCAGCCGCAGCCTTTTGAGGTTGTCAGCCAGACCTCAGCCTTGATCCAGTCCGTCCACACCTATAACACGGTGCTCCAGGAAGGCTTGCTGACCGGTGGCTACGTGCAATTCCGCGACTACGAACAATACTTGAAGGAGAATTCTCCCAGCGACAGTCTGGAGCCCGCCGTGGCTCCGTACATGAGTTTTGCCGTGCGGCACAACCTCCTCCAGGGCTTCGGCGTGAAGCTCAACAACCGTTTTATCCGCATCGCACAAATCAACACGGTGGCCGCGCGCGAGTCGTTCCGGTCCCAGTTGCTCGATCTGACGGCTAGCGTCCTGAACCTCTACTGGGACCTCGTCAGCGCCCACGCCGAACTGAAGGTTCGGCAAAGCGCCCTGGAGACGACCCAGAAGTTTCTCGAGGACACCAAGAAAGAGATCGCCGCGGGCGCCATGCCGCGAGTCGAGCTGCCGCGCGCACAGGCCGAGGCGGCCAGCCGTCTGCAGGACGTTGTGGTGGCACAGTACGATGTCAGCCAGCGGGAACACATGCTGAAGGACTCCATCACCCGCATGCCGGATCCCGAAATCGAAGCCGCCGGGATCGTGACGCTCGACCGCATCGAAGTGCCGGAGAACGAGGACCTGCCCCCGCTGCGCCAATTGGTCGCGACCGCCATCCAGAAGCGCCCCGACGTGGCGGTCTCGAAGTTTCGCGGCCAGACCCAGGAGATCGCCCTGGTCGGAACGGAAAACCCGCTATTGCCGAACTTGACCCTGCAATTGCAGACCTATGACCGCGGCGCGGCGGGCGCGCCCCAGTACCAACCGAACCCATATTTCATCGGTGGTTACGGCACGGCGCTCAAGCAGATCTTTCGCCGCGATTTCCCGAATGAAACCGGATCGCTGGGGCTTTCCATTCCGCTGCGAAACCGGCAGGCGCAAGGCGACTACGGCATCGACCAGTTGCAATACCGCCAAGGGCAGGTCTCGACCGAGCGCGAGACAAACCAGATCGTAGTGGATATCTCCAACCAGCTCAGCGCCCTCCGCCAGTCTCGCGCCAGATACCTGGTAGCCCGCGACACGCGAGCTTTGAACGAGGAGTTGCTGGCATCCGAGCGCAAGAAGTTTTCTTACGGAATCTCCACGTTCAACGACATCATCATCGACCAGCGCGCGTTGGTCGCCGCCCAAATCGCCGAAGTTACAGCCATGGCGACGTATGCCCGCGCGCGCGTGTCGCTCGATCAGGTGCTGGGCGAGACTCTGGAAAAAAACAACGTCTCCATGGATGAAGGGCTGACCGGCAGCGTCCCGCCGGCCGCGGCGCACTGATACAATTCTCTTCCATGCGAAGATCGGCTTTTATGCTGGCGCTGGCAGCCGCCGCTGCCCTGTCCGCCGCGCCTCTCGACAAGAAAGACGTCGAATACGGCCGCCCGGACGGCCATCCCCTGCTGCTCGACCTGCACGTGCCGGATGCAGCGGGACCGTTTGCCGCCGCCATTCTGATCCACGGCGGAGGTTTCGACCAAGGCAGTAAGAGCACGAACGTACGGCCGCTCTTCGAGCCTCTCAGCGAGGCCGGCTTCGTCTGGTTCAGCATCGACTACCGGCTGGCGCCGGCGGTCCAATTCCCCGAAGCCATGGACGACGTGAACAGCGCCATCCGGTGGGTGAGAGCGCATGCCGCCGAGTACCGAGTGGATGTATCCCGCCTCGCGATTGTCGGCGAATCCGCGGGCGGTTTCTTCGTGAATTATGCCGGAACTCACCAGACGCCGGCTACCCGCGTCGCGGCCGTGGTGGATTTCTACGGGCCGTCCGACTACGGAAAACTGGCCCTTGAGCGGCGGGCCCATCCGGACCACTTCAATATGGCTACCATCGAACGCCACGCGGCGAACGGAGGCGGCATCCATTTCTTCGGCGTCCAACAGCTTGACGAGGCGGGCCTCGCAAAACTGCGAGCGGTGGCGCCCATCGCCGCGGTACAAAAGGGCATGCCGCCGTTCCTGGTGATTCACGGCACCCGCGACGATCAGGTGAGCTTCGAGCAATCCACCGCGTTTTGCGATGCTATCCGGAATGTGGGTACGGCCTGCCGTTTGATCGCGATTGAAGGCGGCGGGCACGGTATGGGCGGCTGGCGCGCGCCGGAAATGCAGCAATGGAAGCCCGAGATGGTCGCCTGGTTGAAGAAAACCATGCACGTCGAGTAGCCGGCATTTGCCCGGCGGCCCGCTGTATGTTGTACTGTTGCCATGAAGCCAGTCCTGTGGGCAGTCGTGCTGGCCGCGCCCCTGGCGGCCCAGGTGCATGTCGCACGCCATGGTATCGAGTACGTCTCGGTCGATATCAAGGGGAAGCCGTTCACTCAGTTCTTCATCGGCCCGGAAACCAACAAGCCTTATCTGCACCCGCTGCGTTCGGCCAGCGGCAAGATTGTGACGCGCGGCTACCCGATGGATGAGATCCCGGGCGAGTCGCACGATCACCCGCATCATCGCGGCCTGTGGTTCTCCCATGGAGACGTGAACGGGTTCGACTTCTGGGGCAACGAAACCCGCGGCGCCAAGTTCGGCCGCATCGTGCTGTCAAAAATCGACAACCTGTCGGACGGCAAAGACTCGGGCGCCATCGATGCCACCTTCGACTGGTCCGACCCCAACGGAAAGGTGCTCCTGAGCGAGGCGCGCAAAATGATTTTTTATGCCCAGCCTAAGTCCCGCACCATCGACTTCGACATTGCCCTGACCGCCCGCGAAGCGGTCACTTTTGGGGACACCAAGGAGGGCACCTTCGCGGTGCGCGTGGCGTCCGCCCTGGAAGAGGCGCGCGGCGCCCATATGGTCGACTCGCAGGGCCGCCAGGGTGAAAAACAGATCTGGGGCAAACGCGCGGATTGGGTGGATTACGATGGCGTCATCGACGGAGAGCGGCTGGGCATCGCGATCTTCGACCATCCGTCGAATCCTCGACATCCGACATATTGGCACGCGCGTGCTTACGGCCTATTCGCCGCCAATATCTTCGGTCTCCGGGATTTCGAAAACGATAAGAGCAAAAACGGCAGCTTGCCCCTGGCGCCTGGCGAGACTCTGCGCTTTCGATACCGCGTAGTAATCCATCCGGGGGATGCATCCAGCGCGCACATCAACCGGCTTTACGCCGATTATGCCGAAGGCCGGTGATCTGGCAACAAACGAAAATCCCGGAGAGCCGCTTCGGCAGGCGCCATGGGCTCCGGTTGGCGGGTTGAAGCTGCCGGAGTATCCCGAGATGCCAGGGCTTTCCCCTGTGTCGGCTGAACTGAGCGAACAAACCCAAAACTGTTAAACCTGGCGATAAGTGAGTTTCTTTACACACACCTATCGGACGCACGAAGGGCGCGAGATTGCTCCCGCGCCCTGGGTGAATCAAAGATTGCGATTAGGCGGCGGCGAGCAGATCGTCGATCGACTCGGCGGCCGCAAACTCGTTCCGATCCGCAGCTTCCTGGCATCGGATGCAGAAGGCCGCCCACGGCACCGCTTCCAGGCGCTTGGGCTTGATATCCTCCTCGCAATGCATGCAAACGCCGTAACTGCCGTCGTTGATGCGGAAAAGAGCGGCCCGGACGTTGCGCAGCAGACTCGCCTCGCGGTCCAGATTGCGAATCGCAAGTTCCCTCTCTCCAGCAAGTTGCACTTCATCCAACGCATCCGGAGTCTTCTCGATCAGGATCTCGTCGCGATTGCGTAGTCCACCGGACAGTTCGGCCTGCTTGGCCAGTAGGATCGTCTTGTATTTTTCGAGCTCGGTTCTGTTCATGATCATTCTCCTATCTTTTTTCGTTCTATCCTGCCGGGTTCGTTTGCCCGACAGAGAATAGACGAAATTTCACTCCAAAAGTTTCAAAAAATCTCAGCCTCTTCGGCTCAACTACGGTCGCCCTTTGGCTCAGAACGTCCCGCACGGGAAACAACTGTAGCAATTCCTGGGCCAAATTGCAAAACAAAATATATAGAGTCCGGTACTATGCCAAAAGTTACATTTCAGGCGTTCGTACCCTCACCAAGCCGTCCCGAATGACATCGGTTCGGACGGAACATTAGTGCGGAATCTGGCCATTTGTATCACCAGACGCCGCGAATGCCGAACCGTTACGTCGCCTGACGAAAACCAGTTCTATGGCAAAGTGTTTAGTATTTGGACATTACCTGCACACAGAACGCTAGAAAGAAGCGTGCTGAGACGGTAAGAATGGGTGAGCGAAGGCTGATTTTATGGCGCAGCGACCTTGGCGGAATTGTCCGCCTTCGCCGCCCAGTGCAGTCCGATACCGCCAAAGATGAAACCATGGGCCTTGACCGAGGCGTACCCGTGCTTCCGAAGCCGGTCCGCGAAATCCTGTATGGAGACAAAGGAGCGCAGCGAATCGGGAATGTATGTGTAGATGCGGGGGCGGCCGTGCAGTAGGAGCCCCCAAAAACCGCCCTGCACATACAGGTACCCGACATACAACTGGCGGAGCACCGGATTGGCGGGAAGGAAGAAATCCAGGGTCACCAGCAGGCCCCCCGGCCTCGTCACGCGTTCGATCTCCCTGAGAGCGGCGTTCAGATCCGGAAAATTACGCAGACCGTAGCCGATAAACACAGCGTCGAAAGTGTGCTCGGGGAAGGGCAGTATGGTCGCATCGGCGCACACGGCATAGCGGATGCCACGTTCCCGGGCCAGGCGCAGCATGCGCTCGGTAAGATCCACCGCGATGGATTTGGCTTGGGGGCAACACTTCCCCACGAGCTCGGAAAAATCTCCCGTTCCCGAGGCCAGATCCAGAACGATGGCGCGCTCCGGCAGCCCTGCCATTTCGACACCACGCCGTTTCCAGCGACGGTCCATCCCATAGGAGAAAATGCGGGTAATAAAGTCGTAGCGGGGGGCGATCGTGCTAAACATCGCACGCATGAGGCGCAGATCTCGCCGTTCGGCTGGTATAGGCATTCGCAGCCGAATTGTAACAGGCGGCGCGAGCAGGCTGGAGAGCCGGCGGACAATTCGCCGCCCGGCCGCATGGGGCTTGCCTAACGGCGCGAGGACTTCGCGTTCGCGGCGCGTGCGGGCTCGGCTCCCGCCCCTGTGACGAATGTTCCGTGTGAAGTGCTCACCGGCGGTTCCATCATCTGCATCATGGTATAGGGAGCCATATCTTCCGCTTCCTTATAGAACGTCATGCGCTGCATCTCTCTGTCATAGTCCACCCTAAGGAAATCTCCGCCGCGTACCTGCGCGGTGGCGATCAGGTTGGACAAGGGATGCACCAGGCTACGATCGATGGCCCGCTTCAGGTGCCGGGCGCCGTACTTCATGTCGGTGCCTTCGCGCAGCAGAAAATCCTTGGCCGGATCGGTTAACGAGAACAGGAACGGCGCGCCGTTCGCGGAATTAAATATGCGATGCTGCAGAATATTCAACTCCAGACCCAGTATCTTGCGCAGTTCCGGCTCGCCCAACGGCCTGAAGACTACTACCTTATCGATGCGGTTCATGAACTCCGGTGTAAACTTCCGGCGTGCCGCTTCTACTCCGGCGCGCGAAATTTTTTCCGTGAGAGAGCCATCCACTAAGCCCTCGGAACACTTACGTTCCATTTCGGAAGCCGCGAATCCCAAATTGGGACGCATGATCGAGTTCATCTCGCCCGCGCCAAGATTGCTGGTCATGAATATCATGGCTTGCGAAAAATCGACACGGCGGTTATCGCCCAGCGTCAGGGTCGCTTTGTCGAGAATTCCCAGCAACAGGTTCCACAGGGAGTCACTGGCCTTCTCGATCTCGTCGAACAACACGAAGCTGAGCTTGATCTTGTCCGTATAGTGTTGCTGCAAGACTTCCTGGCTCAATAGAGGATGAGTTTCGCGATGCCCTAAGTATCCGGGAGGCGAGCCGATCAACTTGGCAATTTCGTGGCTGTGCTGGAACTCGGCGCAGTCTATCTTGACCACGGCGCGCATGTCTCCCACAAGGCTTTCCGCGGTGGCTTCCACCATGCGGGTCTTTCCCGAACCGGTCGGCCCCAGAAACAGGAAGTTGCCGATAGGCCTTCCCGGGCTGGACATACCCGCCAGGTAGGTCTGATAAATATTCACAATCTGATCGATCGCCTCGTCCTGCCCGACAATGCGCCGGTGCAAATCGGACTCAAGTTTCACCGCTTCCGAACCGGTGAGTGTCGGGTCAAGCTGTCTGTTCATTCGGGCCATGACTCTGCCTCTTTCGAGCCCCAGTACCATCAGGTGCATCTCGCAAAGGCCAGAAGCACGTCACGTGCCAACTTCTTGGCGCGGCGCAGAGCGCCGTGTTTCACATTACTTCTGAGGCTTCGAAGGGCGTATTTCCACGCGGCTTACGAGAGTACGCGCGGGCATGCGCAACAACGTCATCGTAACTTCTGCGACATCTTCGGGTTGAATCTTCCAGGAAGCCGGTCCGGATGGCGCGCCGAAATCCGTATCTACGCTTCCGGGCATGATGTAACTGACCCGCACATTGTCGTGACGGTGATCGAGCATCATGGCTTCACTGAATCCATTCAGGCCGAACTTGGATGCGTTATAAGCCGCGCCGCCCCCAAAGGCGTTCTTTCCCGCCAGGCTGCTGATGTTGACGATGTATCCCGCCCCACGCCGGCGCATGCGCGGCAAGGCTTCGTGACTGCAATAATAGACCCCGGTCAGGTTCAAGTCGATCGTTCGCCGCCATTCTTCCGGCGTGAGATCGGCCACACTCCGGAACACTCCGATGCCCGCGTTGTTGATCAGAATGTCCAGTCCGCCGAAGCGGGTGTCGACGTGCTCAAAGAAGCGGCGCACGTCTTCCAGTTTCGAGACGTCGGCGGCTTCCGCCAGCAGCCGGCCCTCCGCGGCCGGTTTACAATCGCTGACCAATTCCTGCACGTGCTCGTGCAATCGGCTGCATACGGCCACCAGCGCACCTTCGTGGAGCAGACGCTGAGCGATGGCGCGCCCAATGCCGCGGGTACCTCCCGTCACAATGGCAACTTTACCGGATAATGTCTCTTCCATCCTTTGATTGTATCGGCGATTGTGGCGACGGGCAGCCAAACAGAGGTTCATTTACCCGCGCGCGGGGGCTTGCGCCACGTGCCAGTCTGTCTCTGCTAAGCTAGTCAATTGCCATGACCGTAGACGAGATCCGCGAGCTAATCAACCTCGCAACCGACACCGGCATTGACGAACTGGAAGTCCAGCGTGGAGACAACCGCGTGCGCATCCGCCGCTCCATCGCGGGCCATCGGGAGCTGGTATTGGCGCAGCCCGCGGCGCAACCTGCCGCGGCTCCCAGGGCAGAAGCGTCGCCGGCCCCCCCCAGCGCTCCGCCGCATGCCAAGGAAGCGCCAAAAGAACCTGGCGCCGATCCGAACCTGCAACTGGTACGCTCTCCCATCGTGGGTACATTTTACGAATCCTCCGCACCCGGATCGCCTCCGTTTGTGCGCGTGGGCGAGCGCGTGCAGCCTGGCAAGGTATTGTGCATCATCGAGTCGATGAAGCTCATGAACGAGATCGAGGCCGAGGTTTCCGGGATCGTCGAAAGCAAACTGGTGATGAACGGACAGCCCGTGGAGTACGGGGAGGCGCTGTTTGCCATCCGCGCCAATTAAGAAAATCCTGATAGCCAATCGCGGCGAAATTGCCCTGCGCATCGTATGCGCCTGCAAGGAATTGGGCATCCGGACCGTCGCGGTCTATTCGGAGCCGGATCGGCACAGCCTGCACGTGCGGTTTGCCGACGAGGCCGTTTGCATCGGTCCGGCCAAAAGTTCGCGCAGCTACCTGGACATCCCGTCGATCGTCAGTGCCGCCGAGATCACGGGCGCCGACGCCGTGCATCCGGGCTACGGTTTTCTGAGCGAGAACGCGGGTTTCGCGGAAGTGTGCGAAGTCTCGGGGCTAAAGTTCATCGGGCCGCGACCGGAAGTCATTCGTCTGATGGGCGTGAAGGAGCGCGCGCGCGCGTTCATGCGCGAGGCGGGCGTGCCCATTCTGCCGGGCTCCCCCGGCATTCTCAAGACCGCGGAAGAAGCCATTGAACTGGCCACCGGCATCGGCTTCCCGGTGATCCTGAAAGCCTCGGCGGGCGGCGGCGGACGCGGCATGCGCATCGTCAATGAGGCCTCCGAACTGGAGCCGCTCTTCAACTCGGCGCAGCAGGAAGCCGGCGCGGCATTCGGTTGTCCGGACGTTTACCTGGAGAAATACGTCCGCGCGCCGCGGCATATCGAATTCCAGGTCCTGGCCGACGAGAGCGGCCACGTGGAGATCCTAGGCGAGCGCGAATGCAGCATTCAGCGGCGGCATCAAAAACTCCTGGAGGAGTCGCCGTCGCCGGTGATGACACCGGAACTGCGCGCCTCCATGGCCGCCAAATTGAAGGAAGCGCTGGGGTCCGCGGGATACACCAACGCCGGCACCGTTGAATTCCTGATGGACGAAACCGGCAAGCTGTACTTCATGGAAGTGAACGCGCGCATTCAGGTGGAACATCCGGTCACGGAATTCGTCACGGGCATCGACCTGGTGAAGAGCCAGATCCGCATCGCGGCGGGCGAACCGCTCGATGAAGTGATCAGCCTGCCGGTGCAATTGCGCGGGCATGCCATCGAGTGCCGCATCAACGCGGAGAATCCCGTCACTTTCACTCCGTCGCCAGGCCGGATCACCGGCTTCCACGTTCCGGGCGGCATTGGGGTGCGCGTGGATACGCTGGCGCACACGGACTGTGTGATCACTCCTTACTACGACTCGCTGGTGGCCAAACTGGTCGTTTACGGTAGCGACCGCGCCGAAGCCATCCATCGCATGCTGCGCGCGCTGGACATGTTCGTGGTGGAGGGGATTCATACTTCCATTCCGCTGCACCAGCGCATTCTGGCCGACCCCGATTTCCAGGCGGGGCATTTCGACACCAACTTCATCAAGAGATTCATGGCGCCGGAGCGAGCCGCGCGCTAGCCTGGGCGTATGCGGCTACGCACCGCCAAGGACAGGCTCAAGGTCGAGCACAGCATTATCGAAGGCGTACGCGAGATCCTCGAGAGGCTGCTGGCCGCCACGCCGGAAATTCGCTCCATCATTCCGGGCGTGATCCGGCCCGTCCGGGACGCACGTGGGCCGGTGAAGGTGCGCATCACGGTGCCGGTGCAGAATGGCTGGAAGGCGATCGCCCTGAGCGCCGGCGCCCGGCAGGAGCTTTTCATCAGCACGCCGCTTTTGAAGGAAGAGGTCGAGCGGGCGCTGGCGCGGGCCGGCGCGCTGCTCGAATGAGACTCGCGGGCCGGCCGCCTAAAGATTTGTGAACGAGTGCCGATTGAACGGGTGACATGTTTGAATGGAAACCCGAGTACAGCGTTCAGATCCCGGAAATTGACGTCCAGCACCGGCGGCTCTTTGCGCTGGCTGCCGATTTGTATACCGCTCTCACACAAGGCAAGGCCTACACGGTCCTCGAACCGTGCCTGGCCAGCCTCTTGGAGTACACGAAAACCCATTTCGCGGCGGAGGAGGCCCTCATGCGGAAGTATGGCTATCCGCAAGCGCGGGCGCACAAAGAGCAGCACGACAAACTCACCGCCCAGGTGATGAATCTGCAGAAACGGTTGCGCGCGGGCGAAAATACCCTCAGCCTGAGCGTGATGGCGTTCCTGAAGGACTGGCTGGAACACCACATCGCGGGCTCCGACCAAAGCTATAGCGCCTATATCCGCGGCAGGCGGGCAGCCTGACGCCGGTCAGCCTGACGCGCATCACCGGATCGTAAACGTCGCGGGGGATGAAGTGCCGCCGCCGGGCGCCGGTGTCGTTACCGTTACGCTGGTTGTTCCCGCGGTGGCGATGTCGGCCGCGGTGATGGCCGCTGTCAGTTCGACGGCGTGCACGTAGGTGGTCGCACGGGGTGAGCCATTCCACAGCACCGTTGAGGTGCTCTGGAATCCGGTGCCGCGCACCGTCAGGGTGAATGCCGCGCCACCGTGCGTGGCGCTGGCCGGCTGTAGCGAAGTAATGGCCGGAACCGGGTTGTCGATAGTGAAGGTCAGCGCGTTCGAGGCGCCACCTCCCGGCGTGGGATTGGAAACGCTCACGCTGGCCGTGCCTCCCGCGGCAATATCCGTTGCCGGAACCGTCGCGGTAAGCCTCGCCGCGCCGACGAACGTGGTTACCAGATTCGCGCCGTTCCATTGGATGTGAGCGCCGCTGACGAAGCTCGATCCATTCACCGTTAAGGTGAAGGATGCCCCTCCCGCCACGGCGCTGGCGGGGGATAGCGATCCCGCCGTGGGCACCGGATTGTCAACGGTGAACGTCAGCGCGTTCGAAGCGCCGCCTCCGGGCACCGGATTCGAAACGGTGACGTTGTCGGTCCCGGCGGCTGCCACATCCGACGCAGGCACCGTGGCCGTCAGTTTGCCGCTATTCACAAACGTGGTGGACAGGGCGGTGGTTTTCCATTTCACGGTCGAACCATTGACGAAGTTGCTTCCCGTCACAGTTAGAGTGAATCCGGCCGATCCAACTGTCGCGCTGGCGGGCGATAACCCGCCGGCTACCGGCACGGGATTGTCGATAGTGAATGTCAAACCCGCCGAAGTTCCACCTCTGGGGGCCGGATTGGTCACTTTCACTTGCACCGTGCCTGCCGTGGCCACATCCGCCGCGGTGATGGATGCGGTCAGCTTCGAACTGCCGACGAACGTGGTGCTGCGATTGCTGCCGCCCCACTCGACCACGGCGCCCGAAACGAAACTGCTGCCATTCACGGTTAATGTAAAAGCTCCGCTGCCCGCCACCACGCTGGATGGCGAGAGCGAGGTAGCCACCGGCACCGGGTTGTCGATGGTAAAGGTAACCGTGCCGGAGGTGCCGCCGCCCGGCGCGGGAGTACTCACGGATACGCCGGCAGTGCCCGGATTTGCGATATCGGCCGCGGTGATCGACGCCGTCAGCGACGTGGCGCTGCCGTAGGTAGTGGATCGGCTCGATCCGTTCCACAGCACCACGGAGGTTGGCTCGAACCTGGTGCCGATTACGGTAAGGGTGAAAGCCGCGCCGCCGGCCACCGCATTGGTGGGTGAAACGCGGGCCGCGGTGGGAGCCGGATTGGCGATGGTGAATGTCAGAGGACCGGAACTGCCCCCACCGGGCGACGGATTCGATACCGTGACTGACGCGGTTCCGGGACTGGCGATGTCCGCCGCGGGCACCGTGGCCGTCACTTTGGAGGCGCTGACAAAACTGGTCGCGAGCGCCGCGCCTTTCCACAACGCGGTCGCGCCCCGGACGAAACTACTACCGTTTACGGTAAGGGTGAACTGGCTGCCGCCGGCTGTGGCGCTCGCAGGAGAGAGCGAAGTGGCGCCCGGCACCGGATTATCGATGGCAAAGGTCAAGGAGGGAGAAGAGGTGCCGCCGCCGGGCGCGGGATTCGTAACGGTCACCGAGGCCGTTCCGGCGGACGCCAGATCGCCGGCTGGAACCGTCGCGGTGAGTTTCGCCGGACTGACGAAGGTGGTACTCAATGCCGATCCGTTCCACTGCGCGGTGGAGGCGCTGACGAAGTTCGAGCCGTTGACGGTTATAACAAGACTGGAACTGCCCACGAGAGCACTGGCGGGTGACAAACTGCCGGCGGCCGGAACCGGGTTGTCGATGGTGAATGTAAATGGATTGGACACATTGCCGCCGGGGATGATCACGGTCACCTGTGCGGTGCCCGCAAGAGCGATAGCGGCGGCCGGTACGGTGGCCGTAACCTGGGTGGCACTCACGTAAGTGGTCGTCAGGTCGGCCCCGTTCCATTGCACGATGGCAGCGGGCGTGAACGCGCCTCCGTTTACGGTCAGGGTGAAGGCGGCCGCGCCGGCGATCGCCGAGCCCGGGGAAATGCCGACGATCGACGGAATGGCGGTAACGCTCGACACGTTGGTTTCCCAGACGCTGCGCCCGTGGGTAGCGGCGAAGAGGTTGCGGCTGGGGTGCAAAAGCAAACTCGTAACGGCTACCCGCGGCAGGCCGGTAACCAGCGTCGCCCAAGCTGTGCCTCCGTTGGTGGTGTAAAAAACGCCGAAATCCGTGGCGACATAGATGGTATTCGCCTGCAGCGGATCGACCACAATGCCGTCCGCGGGAATGTTGGGAAGGTTGCCGCTGATGTCGGTCCATGACGCGCCGGCGTTGCCGGTCATAAAAACATGACCGAGATTGTCGCCGTAGCCGGAGAATCCCGAAAAAGTGACATAGGCCGTGCCTGCCTGTTGCGGATCCGCGGCGATCGCGGTGGGGTATCGCGGCGGCAGCATGTTGGTTCCGGTTACGTTGCTCCAGGACGCCCCGGCCCCTGTTAAAGCGTTTTGAGTCACGCTGACCTGGCTGTCACTCGACGCGGCCCAGACCGTGTTCGGATTCACCGGCGACACGGCGATCGCCGTCAGGTTTCCGCCGTTGGTCAGGTCAGGAGAGATTTGGGTCCACTGACCGGCCGCATTGGCGGTCTGGTAGACATACTGGGTACCGAAGTACAGCCGCTGCGTATTCGACGGGTCCATGGCCGCCGGCGGCGTCCAGTTGGTCCGGTCACCCGAGCCGATGCCGGTTTGCGCGGGATTAAAGGTCTGGCCGCCATCCGTCGACTTGTAGAAATTGTTCTCTACACAGTTGATGTAGACCGTGACCGGGTTGGTGGTGTCGTCAATCAGCGTGACGCCTCCGTCGCCGCAGTACACGCTGCTCCAGGTAGTGGTGCCCGAGTACAATTCGGTGGAGTTGTCCTGGGTGCCTGCGAATCCGATATTGATATTGTTCGACGCGATGGAGAGGCCGGGATAGAACTGCTGGGTCGCCAGGCCGGCATTCAGGTTCGTCCAGGTCAAGCTGCTGCTGGCGATCTGGGTGGTGCTCCACATGCCGCCATCGTTGCCGCTATACAGAATGGTTCCATCCTTGGTGAAGACGAAGGCATGCGTATCGGGGTGCAGGTTGGTAAAGGTGGTCCAGGAGTTCCCGCCGTCGAGAGACTGCACGACGGTGCCGCAGCAGTCGCCGCCGGCAAAGATCACGTTGGAGTTTCCAGGCTGTACGGCGAGGGCCAGATCGTACCAGCACTGGCCGCCGCAGAAATTCGGCGTATTGGGAAGATTGGCCCAGGTGTTGCCGCCGTCCGTGGTCTTGAAGAGGCCCGCCAGGTTGTTGTTGGTGTTGCTGGCAATGGCCGCCCAGAGGGTCGTGGTCACGTTGGGGTCCATGGCCAGGGCGACGCGCCCGTTTCCCGATAGGGGCAGAGCGGCCGCTCCCGAGCCATTCGCTGCCGACCAGGTGTTGCCGCCATCGGTGGACTTGTACACGCCGGTGGCGTCGATGGAAGCGTAAGCCGTATTGGGGTTGTTCGGATCGAAGATCACGTTATAGGCCTGGGAGCCGTTATTCACGTTGAGCACCTGCGTCCAGGTCATGCCGCCATCCGCCGAACGATAAACGCCGGAGGGGCCAGGCGAGCAGCACCCGGCCGCCGCCAATACCACGGACGAATTGTTCGGCTGCACAGCCATTCCTCCGATGCGCGCGCCGCCGCCCCCGCCGCCCGCAAAAGGACCGGGAATATTGGTCCAGGTGTTGCCGCCATTGGTGGACTTCAGGATGCCTTCCCCGTAGTAGCTGTCGCCCGAGTTATTCTCTTCGCCGGTGCCCACATAAATCGTCAGGTGATTTTGCGGATCGATGGCGATCGAGCCGGTTGCCAGGGATGCTTGCGTATCGGTCAAAGGCGTCCAGGTACCGCCGCCGTTGGTGGTTTTCCAGATGCCGCCTTGCGCGGCGCCCGCATAGACGATCTGGTTGTTGGCCGGGTCCACGGCGATTGCGGAGATGCGGCCTGAATTGGTTCCCCAGAATCCGTTCATGCTGGAAGGCCCCGCGAGCTGCCAGCTTCCTACATCGGTGTTGCTGTGTACGCGCGATTGGGCCGCCCGCTCGGCGGCCAGGCGGGCTTGGAACTGCTGCCACGCTTTCGTGCGGGCGCCGGCCGGCACGGTGGCGTGCGGATAAGCCCGCTGGCCGTAGAACCAGGCCATGCGAGCCTTTTGGAAGCTGCCGTTTTCCTCCTTCTCGAAGTCCTTGGGCGGATCCTTGTCCTGGTCCTGAGCCCGGGCTGTAGAGAGACAGCCGAAACCGGCCCAGACCAAACAGACGGCATAGATAGAGTAGCGAATACGGCGTGGCATAACCCCTATTGTCCTGTATATAAGGCGTAAAACAGTGACAAAACCCCTCACGCTGTGTGAGCCGGGTGTCGTCACGCTTAGCGAGCCCAACATAGGGCAGGACTTAAAAGCTCCGCCGGCGCGCTCAAGCGCGCCTCACGAACGGCACAAATTGCCATCCGGCGGTGTCTTCAACCCTATGCGCGGATTCCTGCTGGACCTCACCCATTCGTTACGCCTGCTGCGGCGGGCGCCCGGCTTCACCGTGCTAGCCGTGGCATGCCTGGCACTGGGCATCGGCGTGAACACGGCGGTCTTCAGCATGCTCAACTATCTGTTTTTCCGGCCGTTGCCGGTGACCGCGCCGGACCGGCTGGTGGTGCTGGGCCGTAGCGGCAACCAACTCCTCTCGTGGCCGGAGTACCGGGACCTGCGCGACCGCACGCGCTTGCTGGCGGGCATGGCGGCATCCAATCCTACCGAATCGAGTCTGGATTTCGACGGCGAAACGCACGCGGCCGCCGCCGAGGCCGTCTCGCTCAACTATCCCGAGGTGATCGGCGTGCGCCCGTTCATGGGCCGTTGGTTCCAACGTGAGGACGAACAATCCGCGGTGATCGGCTACCGCGCCTGGCAACGCCTCTTCCACGCCGATCCGCACATCCTGGGCAAGCGCGTTCGATCGGAGGCGCAGTGGTACACCATCGTGGGCGTTGCGCCGCCGAAGTTTGCCGGAATTTACCTGCCCCTGAACATGGATATCTGGGTGCCCTTCCGGACGTGGGCCGGACAGTATCCCGGCTTGGCCGCGGAACTCGAAGATCGCGCCCGCCCGCGCGTATTCGTGTTTGGGCGTATGAAAGCGGGCATCGCGCCGGCGCAGGTGGGCGCGGAATTAAATGCCGTCGCCGCGCAAGTCCGGCGGGAGACACCCGGATATACAGCCAGCAGCGCGGCTGTGGGGCCCCTCACGATCGAGCCTGTACGGGGGGTGCCGAACGCCCGAAGCCGGAGCCAGTCCGTGCCGATTGCAGCCGTCTTGATGGCCGTGGTGGGAGTCGTATTGTCGATCGCCTGTGTGAACGTCGGCAATTTGTTGCTGGCTCGCGGAACTGCCCGGGAGCGGGAAATCTCGCTGCGGGTGGCGCTGGGAGCGGGGCGCGGCAGGGTAATGCGGCAGTTACTGACGGAGAGCCTGGCACTGGCGGCCGGCGGCGGAGTAGCGGGAGCCGTGCTGGGTGTCTGGACCTGCCGCCTGCTCGAGGCCTTCCTACCCACCTCGGCATTCGGCGAGGCGCTGCGGCTGGACTTGACCCCCGACGGGCGCGTGATCCTGTGCACCGCGATCTTAGCGCTGCTGACGACGCTGATCTTCGGCCTGGCGCCGGCTTGGCGCGCCAGCCGCACGGATGTGTTGCCGGCCCTCAAGGGAGAATCGCATGCCGCCGCGAGATTCGGACTGCGCCGCCTCTCGTTGGTTGCACAGGTGGCGCTGTCGCTGATCCTGCTGCTGACGGCCGGGTTGTTCCTGCGCGTGCTGTTGGCATTCCAGTCAGTTGACCCGGGGTTCGCCGTGGCGAACCGGATCTATGTCACAACCCTTGCGTCGGCGCCCGAATTCACGCCGGAAACCGGCCGCCAATTCTACGCGCATACGCTCGATCGCCTGCGCACGCTGCCGGGAGTGAAGAGTGCCGCAATCGTGAATCTGCTTCCCTTGACGCCGGTGAACCCCGGCTGCGCGTCGCAGCCCGGCGGCGGGCCCATACTTGTGACAACCAGCACCATCAGCCCGGGCTATCTGGCAACTATGCGCATTGCGCTCGACAGCGGACGCGATTTCAATGCCGCCGACCGGCCGGACGGCCAGCCCGTGGCGATCGTCAACGAATCGCTGGCGAGGCGTCTATGGCCGAACGAATGGCCCATCGGCAAACGTCTGCTGCTGGGATGCCATGATCCCAGCGCCCTGCAAGTGGCGGGGGTGGCGCGCGACGCGCGGGCCGTTTCGCTGGGCGAAGCGCCCAAGCCGCATGTTTACCGCGTATTTGCGCAAGATTCCGCGGGCATCCAGAACATCATGGTGGAAACGTCGGCGGATGCGGCCCAGATGCTGGAGACGGTGCGCAAAACCGTCACGGCGCCGGGAACTGGCGCCCGCATCTATGCGGTGCGGCCGTTGCGCGAATGGATCGACCGTTCTTACTGGCAGGTGCGCTGGGAAGCGTGCATGCTGGGCGCGTTCGGAGGCTTGGCGCTGGTGCTGGCGGGAATCGGACTGTACGGAGTGGCCGCTTACCACGTTACATTGCGCACGCGCGAGATCGGGATTCGGATGGCGATCGGCGCACGACCGGAGGATGTTTCGCGAATGGTGCTGCGCCAGGGATTGTGGCTTACGCTAAGCGGTGTCGCGATCGGCCTGGCCGCTTCGGTTGGGCTGGCGCGGGCGATGGCCCGCTTGCTGTACGGTATCAGCCCGACCGATCCGGTCACCTACGCGGCCGTTTCCCTGCTATGGCTGGCTGTGGCGATGGCGGCGTGTTACTTCCCGGCGCGGCGGGCGGCGCACGTGGATCCGACTGTGGCGCTGCGCTATGAATGAACCGCAGCCATCAAAGCTGCGCGCGCATCGCTCCAATCGCCGAAATATTATCCAGGTCCGACCGTTTGATTCGCCATCGTCCACCTAACCGGGGGCCGGTCTCGAGAGCGGGGAGCGCGCGGTTCGCCAGTAGCTTGCGAAGGGTGGATTGCGGCAATCCCGTGTAGGCGGCCGCTTCAGGCAAAGAAAGCCATTGCGCCGCATGATAAACGGGCGCCTGAAAGGCGGACGTCACGCCGGCCTGCGACGGACCGGGAAAAGGGACCGCGCGCGTCTCCTGCACCGCGAGTTTGCGCGATTGGGGTTTACGTTCCCGCATTTGGTACGCCTCGATTGTATTGGTTCTCTAGGGTAGTGAACTGCCGAGGCAAAACGTTTCAACTTCCGGAGTTATTCTTCCTCGGATCCAGCCGGATCGGCCGACACCACCACGCACTTTTCACCCTTGGGAACGGAATGCCGGCAACTATCGAGCGCCTTTTTCCTGGCAAGGGCCAGGGTAACTTGCGCGGCGGAAAAGGCAAAGCGATGTTCGGACATGGCAAAAGCTTTGTGCGGACCCGCCAGCAGGTAGTTTCGAAATGCTCTTTGGCCGGCCTCGCTCAGGCCTGGCGGTGGCGGATCGTCCGGCGTTTTAGGAGCCGGCAGCGGTTCGGGAAGCCAAACGAGGTTTTGCGTTTTCAGAAAATCGTCCACAATCGAGGACCATTCGTCCACCCGCCGGAACAGGCCATGGCCGGGCGCGGCCGTCGCCGCCACCTGCACGAACTGGTCCAGGCCACCGCCGGCGCGAAACACCTGGTCGAACTGGTGCGCCAGCGCAGGCCAGAAGTAGCGGTAGTTTTCGGCGTAGACCCACAACATGGGGGTGCGCGAATGTTTGCCGAAGTCGCGAAACGCGTCGAACAGGTCGCCGGCATTGCAGATTTCGAAATCCGCCCTCGAACCGCGCCCGCCCGCGAAACTGATGGCCGCCACCAGACCCGGCGGAGCTTGGGCGGTCAGCGCGACGGTCGCGAATCCTCCGGTGGAGACGCCTGCCGCAATGACGTGGGCGGCGTCCACTCCCGGCAAGGCCGCGCCGTATTCAATGGCGCGGCTGAGATCCTCGGCCGATTCCCTGCCCGCTTCCAGATAGTTCGTATTTGGACAGCGGCTATTCTCATAATCCGGCTGTCCGCCGGACTTCCCATATCCGCGGCGCACGACCGCCAGAACGGTCCATCCCCGGCGCGCGAACCAATTCGCCTGCGGCAGCAGCGAATAAGCGGTCACTTCACTCCGTTCCTTCGGAATCCGCGACGTGCCGTGCGTCAACACCGCCAGGGGCCGGTTGCCTGGCAAGTCCGCGTAGACCAGAATTGCATCCAGACCGCGCGAACCGGCTTTTTTCCAGGGAATCGTCAGCTCGCGCGCGTGGAGTTGTTGCGCGGCTACAGGCTGGCAGAAGACCATCCAGAGCAGGAGGGCGGCAAGTCGCGGGGTCCGCATGCCTTCACCGTTGCGCCCAATAACGGGGGCGGGCTTGTACGATCAGACCCTTTTGGTGCGTAGTCACTTGGATCTTGCGGAATTCCGAAATAGCCACCGGCCGATCCGATACATATCCGATGTTATACTGGCTGCGCAGTTCCTCCTGAAGCTGCGAAAAGATCTCGTCCAGGCTCTGTTTCTTGGAGACTTCGAAAAAACCGCCGCCGGTCTCGCGCGACATGCGCATTAAGACGCCGCGGCCGCCCGGTTCGGCGAACCCGCCGTAGTATCCCTCGTCGGAGAAGAGAATCGAATAGATGAGCGTGTCGGCTTTTTGGGTCGCCTCAATGGCATCCGCGATGGTTGCCTGGCTGCCGGTGTCCACGCCGTCGGTGAGCACGATCAGCCCCTTACGGCCGGTTTGATTCTGCATGATCTCCCGGGAAGCCTTCGCCATGGCATCGTAAAGCATCGTGCCGCCGCCGGTCTGGCTTTGCAGATCGTTCATGCTGGGAGTATCCACGCGCTGCAGCGCTTCGCTCAGTTTCAGGAAGGAAGAGGTCAGTTCCTGTCGCAGGATGGGCGACAGATCGAACTGCATGATGAATACCTGATCCTTCTTTTCCCGCAGAACCTGCTCCAGAAAGGTATACGACGCGATGCGCTCGGCTTCCATCACGCGCCGCTGGCTCATGCTGGTATCGATCATCAGGCCCAGCGTAAGGGGGAGATCGGTCTGCCGCGAGAAGTAGCGGATGGTCTGCGGGCGGCCGTTTTCGAGGACCGAGAAATCGTCTTTGCCGAGATCGCTGACAAATGCGCCCTTCTTGTTACGGACGCTGGCCAACACGTTCACCACTTTGACTTCGGCCTTGAACGTGGGCTGTTCGTCCTGCGCGGGGATGCGCGGCGGCCGGAGCACGAGCAGCGCCAGCAGGAGCGGCAGCAGACCCCGCGTTGTGCCGGACTTCATCGCATCCTCCAGGGCTCCGGGCCGTTGGCCAGGTCCGGTATCCGCTCGAACAGTTTCGGATTGTACTTGGCTTCCACTTCATAATCGACGTCCCAGGTGGATTGGCGGATACCGGCGACCAACACTACGCGCGTAGGCAGCATCACGCCCTCGTACTTGCGGTAATGTTGCAGGCGGTAATCGTAGTGGACATCGGCGTTCCGGCCGTGCATTGCGGATGACATGATCCGTTCGGGCAAGTTCTCCTTGTCGAGAAAGATTTTGTAGGTGCGCCCGGCCGCCTCCACAACCAGGACGTTGTGCCGCACCTCGATCGGCTGCGGCTGCAGCCAGGCGCTTTCCAGCAGGAAGACGATCTGATTCACCGTCATCTGCTCGCCTTCGGAAGATGTGAGATGCCGGGCCTGGCGCGGGATTCCGGTGGCATCCATGGCGGTCCGGCCGGCGGTTCCATCCACCACGATGGCGCGCGCATTGCCGCCGGGCAACCCTTGATATTCGAAATAACGGTCGGGGAAGACGCAGAGCCAGTTGGTGGGAGCGCCCCGCAGATTCACTTCGGCGGGCTTCATGTAGATGGCCAGCGAGTGGATGGCGTGCAGCCGCTCGCGGCCGCCTTTGGCGGCGACCGCCTGCTCCCAGACCTCCCGCGGGTCGGCGGCATGCGCGGCGGCGAAGCCGGCTGCCACTATCGCTATGAAGAACCCGAAGCGCATTCCTCTATATAAGTTAGCAAAGAGACATCCCCAAGCCTCGCCCGCCCGCAAAGCGCTGCGCACCGCCAGCACGCGATACTCTGTAGATTACGCGATCTCATGGGGACAAAGTGCAATCCGGCGGCGCGCAAACAACCGAGCGCGTGATGGAGCCCGAAGCGGTGCGATTCGCGGTTGTCATTCCCGCCTTTCGCCCCGAGCGGAGCCTGCTCCAACTGATCGGCGCGCTGGCGGAAAAGCCCATACCGGCGATCATCCTGGTGGACGACGGCAGCGGCCCGGAGTACGGCGAGATCTTCCGCCGGGCGGGGGAGTGCGGGAAAGTCAGGCTGGTGCGGCACGCGGTAAATCTGGGCAAGGGCGGGGCGTTGAAAAGCGGCATCAACGCGGCGCTGTGCGCGTTTCCCTGCCTGCAAGGCGTCGTCACGGCGGATGCCGACGGCCAACATCATCCAGACGATATCGAGCGCGTGGCCGACCGGCTCGCGGCCGAGCCCGGCCACGTTGTTCTGGGAACCCGCGGTTTCACGGGCGCAGTACCGCTGCGCAGCCGTGTGGGCAACGCGGTTACGCGCACCGTGATGCGGGCCCTGGTGGGCCAGCGCATCTCGGACACGCAGACCGGCCTGCGCGGCATCCCCGCCACGCTGTTGCCGGACCTGCTGCGGCTGGAAGCCAATGGCTACGACTTCGAGTTGGACATGCTCATCGCCGTGCGGCA
>Ga0187871_10000744_pt1 | contig 30117 bp, 24 predicted proteins | sample June2016WEW_16_1_FD_132988 | JGI IMG/M metagenome (GOLD analysis project Ga0187871, IMG submission 132988) | Peatland microbial communities from SPRUCE experiment site at the Marcell Experimental Forest, Minnesota, USA - June2016WEW_16_10 | ecosystem: Environmental > Terrestrial > Soil >...
GATGCCGGGCGACCACGTGAACCTGGTCATCGATCTGATTACGCCGATCGCCATGGACAAAGGGTTGCGGTTCGCGATCCGCGAAGGCGGACGTACGGTGGGCGCCGGGACCGTGACGGACATTATAGAATAACGCTGCAAGCAAAGAAGGACAACGAAGATGGCGCGCGAGATTATCACTTTTCAATGCACCGAGTGCAAGAACCGGAACTATTCAGGCACCAAGAATAAAAAAACCACCACGGAGCGGCTGGAAATGAAGAAATTCTGTCCCTATTGCCGGAAGCACCAGCCCCACAAGGAAATCAAGTAGAATTAGGAAGGGCAGCTAAAGGCAATTGTCCCGCCGGGTTGTGAACTGTAGGGGCGTAGGTTTAACGGCAGACCAGCGGTCTCCAAAACCGCGAGTGGGGGTTCGAATCCCTCCGCCCCTGCCAATCCAAATCTGACAGCCGTAGAGTTGAGAGAAGCGAGGCAGCATGGAAGGCAGCAATAATTTTCTTGAGAGCGTGACCGCTTGGCCCACGCGCACGCGCGATTATTTCAACGAGTTGAAGCTTGAGATGAAGCGCGTCACCTGGCCGAATCGCAAGCAGGTGGAGGGCACCACGGTGGTCGTGATTTTCACGGTATTCGCCTTCGCCGCCTTCTTTGCGGTAGTCGATACGATACTGAACGATACCGTTACCCGTTTGTACCACGCTTTGTCGAAGTAGGCGTATGGACGACGAAAACGTAGATTCCATGCATCCAGAAGAACCCGAGAGCGCCGATCTGGCTGAGGAACCCATCGCGGAACAAGCCGCGGCGGAAGAGCCCGAAGCCGAACCGGCCGGCGAGCCGGCGGAGGCGCCCGCCGCGCCAGGCTATGATGAAACCTCCGCGAAGAAGTGGTTCATCATTCACACCTATTCCGGGTTCGAACAGAAGGTGGCCGAGTCGTTGCGGAGCCGCTCGCAGGCGTTCGGCTTCGCGGATAAAATCGGGCAAGTGCTGATCCCCACCGAAGAAGTGGTGGAGCTGCGGGGCGGCAAGAAGGTGACCAGCAAGCGCCTGGTTTATCCCGGCTACGTGCTGGTGGAGATGGAAATGAACGACGAGTTGTGGCATGCCGTGAAAGCCACGCCGCGCGTGACGGGATTTGTGGGCGGCGGCACGCAGCCAGTGCCCCTAAGCGCGGACGAAGTAAATTCCATCCTCTACCGGCAGGCGTCCTCCACCGAACGGCCGCGCCCCAAGACGACTTACGAGAGGAACGACGGCGTGCGCATCGTGGATGGTCCGTTCGCCAACTTCCGTGGGAAGGTGGACGAGGTCAATACCGACCGCGGTACGCTGCGCGTGATGGTGATGATTTTCGGCCGTGCCACGCCCGTAGAACTCGAGTTCCTCCAAGTAGAAAAAGAATAAGAATAACGATCGCAAGGATTCTCAGATGGCAAAGAAAGTTACCGGTTCCGTGAAGTTGCAGATCCCCGCCGGGAAGGCTACGCCGGCGCCCCCCGTGGGTACCGCCCTCGGCCCGCAAGGCGTCAACATCATGGATTTCTGCAAGGCGTTCAACGCCAAGACGTCGAGTAAGGATCAGGAAGGGCTGATCATCCCCGTGGTGATCACCATTTTTTCGGACCGCTCGTTCACTTTCATCACTAAAACGCCGCCCGTTCCGGTGTTGATCAAGCGCGCGGTGAACCTGGCCAAAGGGTCGCCCGAACCGCACAAAACCAAGGTCGGCGTGATCACGGAGAAGCAAGTGGAAGAGATCGCCAAGATCAAGATGCCGGACCTGAACTGCTTCACGGTGGAAGCCGCCATGAATTCGGTCAGGGGTACGGCGCGCAGCATGGGCGTGGATGTAGTCGCCTGATCGCGCTCACGTTTTAGAAATTTCGACTTCGCCCCCCCATTCCGGCCGCGCGCCAGGCGCTGCCGCCAGGCATTCCCGGTTAACCATCGACAGCGTCCGGATTCATGGAGATAATGTCCGGTTTGCGGCTACTTTGAGATATTGGGAGGACCGCGTGCAAGCCACACAGGTACCTGAATCCGCAGTGGGCCGAAACCGCCCAGGGGCGGGCCTCGTCCGTAGGTGTATGACCCCTCACGGCCGGAGCGCCGGATGTGTAAGTCGATTTATATTGCGGCGCCGGATCGTGTCCGCATGTCTATTGGTTCTAAGCTTCTCCTTATCGATCGCCTTGGGCGCCGGGAACCGCATTACGACGGCTGTTGACGACACCCAGCGCACAGTACTGCCTGGGCATGTGCGTCCCCGGCTCGCCGCCGCGGTAGACCAAGGCGCCGTGGATCCATCCATGGCCATGCCGTACGTTATTCTGACGCTTGCGCCTTCGGCCAGCCAGCAGGCCGCTCTCGACCAGTTATTGGAGCAGCAGCAGGACGCCGGTTCGCCGAATTACCATGCCTGGGTAACTCCGGAGCAATACGCGGACCGGTTTGGCGCCAGTCAAGCCGACATAGACAAGATATCCGCGTGGCTGGGCCAGCATGGTCTGACGGTTAAGTCCGTGGCTCGCGCGCGCAACAGCGTCGCCTTCGGCGGCTCGGCCGGCCAGGTGGAAAGCGCATTTGGGGTCGAGATTCATCACTACCTTTCGGGGGGCGAAGTGCATTATGCCAATGCGGCCGATCCGACCGTACCGGCGGCGTTCCAGGGCGTGGCGCGCGCCATTCACGGACTCAACGATTTCCACCTGAAAGCCAGGCAACAGCCGCATGCCATGCAGCCGCGCGATAACACCCGCGACGGCCAACTGCTGGCTCCCGACGATATCGCCACCATTTACGACATCAGCGCTCTCTACAATGCGGGAATTTCGGGAACGGGGATGAAGCTGGCGATCGCCGGACAGACCAACATCGAGATGTCCGATATCACGCAGTTCCGCAGTTACTTCAATCTGCCGTCGAACAACCCGACTTTGGTGCCGGTTCCAGGCGCTCCGACCGGGACCAGCCAGAGCGACTTAGGGGAAGCGGACCTGGATCTGGAACTGTCCGGAGCGGTGGCGCGAAATGCCACGATTTACTTCGTTTACGCCTACGAGGACGTGATGAGCGCGCTCTCCTACGCGATCGATCAGGACATCGCGCCGGTGGTGAGTATCAGCTACGGGGACTGCGAATTGGACGAAGGGTCGGCGGAGGCACATGTGGTGGAAACGTGGGCCACGCAAGCCAATGCGCAGGGGCAGACCATCTTCGCCGCCTCGGGCGACAACGGCGCGGCCGATTGTTATGGCGATGGCGACGGCGCGGCCATCGATAACGCCCTTTCTGTGGACCTGCCGGGTTCGCTGCCCCAGGTGACCGCCGTGGGGGGCACCGAGTTCAGCGCCAGCGGTTCGGCTTATTGGAACACGTCGAACACCAGCAGCCACGCCTCGGCGCGGCAGTACATCCCGGAGACGTCCTGGAACGACAGCTCTGTCGAGGGCTCGCCGGCGGCCAGCGGCGGCGGCGTGAGTACATTTTTCTCGAAGCCATCATGGCAGAGCGGAACTGGTGTGCCCGCCGACGGCTTCCGCGACGTCCCGGATGTCTCGCTTTCGGCCTCGCCGAATGAAGACGGCTACCAGATCTATAGCGGTGGAAGTTTGCAGATTATCGGCGGGACGTCGGTGGGCGCTCCGCAGTTTGCCGGAATCACGGTTTTGCTGGGCCAATACCTGGTCGCGAACGGGTTTGCGACCAGCCCCAATCTCGGCAATATCAACGCCGGGCTCTATAGCCTTGCGACGGTGACCGGCGTATTTCACGATATTACTACCGGAAACAACATGGTGAGTCCGTGCAGTTCGTGCCAGCCCATCGGGTACAGCGCGGGCGTGGGCTACGACCAGGTCACCGGCCTGGGCACGCCGGACGTTTTCAATTTCGTAACCGCCTGGCACGGCAGCGTGGTCAGCACTAAAAATAATGCGACCATGACGTTCGCGGCCAACCCGGCGAGCATGACGTTCAGCGGTTCGACAGCCTTGACGGCCACGGTATCGGGCTCTAGCGGAGGTACGACACCCAGCGGCACGGTGACGTTCACGACAGGAACTTATTCGCTGGGAAGCGCCACGCTCAACTCCAGCGGGGTGGCATCCCTGACGCTCAGCGGCGTGCAGTTGTCCGCCGGCGCCAATAGCATTACGGCGCAATACAATGGGGATAATTCCTATTACGGCGCCTCGGCCAACGCCACCGTGACGATCACATCGGCCTCCAACGGGCCGCCGTCGATTGCATCCATCTCGAACTCGGCATCCTACACGGCAGCTTTCGCCGCGGGCGACATCATCAGTGTCTTCGGATCGCAATTGGCGCCTGCCACCGCCGGCGCCCTGTCGGTGCCGTTGCCCACATCGTTGGCCGGCACGTCGGTGACTATCGACGATATCCCCGCGCCGCTCTATTACGTTTCCGCGGGGCAATTGAATATTCAGATCCCGTACGGTATCCCGGCAAATACGACGGTTCAACTCCGGGTGAATAATAATGGCGAAAGCGCCTTCGATTCATTTGCGGTATCCGCGGCGGAGCCGGCCATCTTCACTACGAACTCCGGAGGCACGGGTCAAGGCGCCATCCTGAACACTTCTTATCAGTTGGTCGACGCATCGAATCCGGCCTCTCCCGGCAACACGTATATCCAGATTTACTGCATAGGCCTGGGTGCGGTCAGTAATCAGCCCGCCAGTGGTGCGGCATCGCCTTCCGGCACACTGGCCTACACCAGCGGGGATACCACAGTGAAGATCGGTAATGTATCGGCCAACGTGAGTTTCTCCGGCCTGGCGCCCGGCTATGTGGGTCTCTATCAGGTGAATGCGCTGGTGCCGGCGTCGGTGACCGCAGGCGGCGCCGTGCCGGTGGTGGTTTCCATTGGCGGAGTCAGTTCCAATACCGCGACCATCGCCGTCGGCAGTAACTAGTTACAAGGCGGCTGGGGCGGGACTTAAAAGTCCCGCCGGCACGCTGAAGCGACCGCTACGGGGCCAGCGCGATGGGGGCCAGCCAGAATGCCGCCTTCTGGCCGGTGGGGTTGAGCACGGTTACCTGGCAGTCGTACTTGCCGGCCGGAAGCTGTCGCAGGGCCAGGCTAAATTCGAGCGGCGCCGTTTTCAGCCGGTCGTTCGTACCGCTCTTCACCACGACGGGTTGGGTCTCGAAGGCCTTCTTCTGCCCGGCGTATAGACTGACAAATGCGATCAGCGGCTGGAAAGCTTCCGGGCCTTGCTCGTAGGCTTGCAGGTAGACGTACATCTCACGGCTCTTGCTGAAAACCCGCGTTACACTGGGAATCAGCTTCTGGCCGTTGCGGACCAGGGGGTTCGCCGTTTCAGCCCGGTCCTTGCCCTTTACCGCGTTATAAAGAGCCTCTTTGAGATCCACACGCTGGCTGCTGAGAATTACCGAGCTGATGGGAATGCGCTTCTCTTCTTTATTTAGATTGGGAATCACAAAGGCGGTTTGATAGGTCCCGATGCGGCCTGTCTCCGCGTCCCGCGCCAGAAACTTGATGGTGTATTTCCCGGGCAGCAGCGTGAAGCCAGCGTCGTATTCAATCGGCCGCTTGGCTAATTCGAGAGCTGTGGCGCCGCTCAGCCGGATATCCACTTTATCGCGCACGTTGGTAATAGTGGTGCCATAGTTGTCCTTGATCTCGCCCACGAAGTCGATCAGGGTCCGTTCGGCGCCGCCCCGCTTGGCCAGGGCCAACTCACGGCCCGGGATCTTCACTACCAACGGCACGAAGTATTCGGCGCGGTTCAACTGGAAGTAGTCCACTTCCATGGCGATGGTCAGCTCCGTGATCGGATCGGGCAGCATCAGCGCATCTTCGAGTTGGCGTTCCTTGTCGGCCGCGGTGAACTTCGCGAACTCCTTGCCGGCAAAGTATCCCTGGCGATAATCCAGGTTTGCGGCCAGGCCGCCGTTCAATGCGATCTTGATGCGGCGGAATTTGCCGTCCTGCGCGGTGTTGGTGGTGTAGTAGCCGAGTATGTAGTAACTCGAGACGGCCTGCTCCGCTTGCAGGATTCCTTTGGCCAGGTCGTTATTGTCGAGCAACGCTTTGCCGCCCGTATCGGTGGCCAGCGCGTAGAGCGTATCTTGCGACTGCTGCAGGTTCGAGGTGACCGCCAGCGCCGACGCGCCGGAATACATGCCTGCATTGCCAGGCGATCCCATGGTGGCGTCGCCTAAAGGGGCCTCGGCTAGCAGGCCGCGCGCGTCGATGGGCCAGAACGACACCCCGGCTCGAATCGCGGCATTGATGGTGGCATGCAATTGCGCCTGATTGTTGAGGCCGTTCAGGCGCAGCCCGCTGGCGAAGTAAATCAGCGATTTCTTCTCGTTAAGCTGGCCTAACATGTTGGCCGCGGTCTGCAGGGCGGATAGCTGCCGGTCCGTATTGAAGATATTGAACTCACTGTCGTCCTGGCCGAAAGCGGCGCCCGTATCGGGGCTGCTGGCATCGCCGGTAGAGTAATCCATGCCTTGGCCTTCACCCACGATCATGGTCTGGATGATGCTTAACAAACGGTCACGATCACCGGTGAAGTCCTGCAGGACATCCACCGCGCCGCCCGTGTAGCGCAGGATCGCCAGCAGGTCCGCGGCCGCCAGTTGCGTGCGGATGAATCTCTCCGCCGCAGCCAGTGCACGAAATTGATCGCCCGGGGGCATGGCGCTCATGTCGAAATAGAGTGCCAGCAGCCGTCTGTCCTTGTATCGGGTGCTCCCCGGCGTCTCCGGCGCAATCTGCGTCCGCCCGAGCTTGTCGTAAATGTGGATGTGTTCCGAAGCGGATGCCGCGGGCGCCGCAGCGGGCGTCTTTGGCAAGTCTTGACGATCGAAGAAGCGGATGGTTTGCGGCGCGCCGTTCTCGGTCACCGTGAAGTCCTTTGCGGTCAGGCCCTCTACAGGCACGCCTTTCTTATCTGTCACGACGACGGTCTCGACAACTAACCGGGCGCCGGTGGTGAACGTAACTGCACCGTTCCCGCCGGCCGGCGCGTTCTGGCCGATTTGTTGGGCACATGCGGCGGCGGCGAAACAAAGGATGGAGGCAGCGCAGCGCATAGTTCAGAACCTCAGACGCAGGGTCGTCTGGATACTGCGCATGGCATTGGCCGCCGCCGGCAATCCGAACTGCGTGCTGTTCACGATCGTGTTCCAAGCTGTATAGGTGACGTGGTTGAGTGCATTGGTGGCGTCGAATCGCAGGTCGAGATTGAGCCGGTCGCCGACCCGGAAAGTGCGTCCCAACGAGGCATTCACACTGAACTGGTCGGGGCCGGTGATGGAACTCCGGCCGGCATTTCCCCACTGGCCCGGCAAAGGCGCGGTATAGGCCGCCAGGTTCAGATTGAAGCCGCCGACGTAATCGGGACGGATGGTGCCGGTGACGCCAGTTCCCGGCACGGCAGCCAGATAGACGGGAGTCTCGGGCAGGCCGCTGCCCGCGGTGATGGTGCCGGCGAAGGTCCACTCTTTGAAGAGCGCGCCCTTCCATCCGGTCAGCAGCGTACCTCCGCCGATTCCCATGCCGGTGGTGTATTGCGCCTGCATGCTCAAGAGATGGCGCTGGTCGAAAGTAGAGAGGCCCCGGTCGGCGCTGAGGTTCAGCCAGTTTTGCGCAACAGCCAGGTTCGAGGAGCCTGTGGATACCTCCGTAGTCCCGGCCGATGCGGCGCTGGGGCTATTCTGACCGGTGGTGTTGGCGCCTTGTCCACCCAGCACCGCGTCGTCGTCAATGGATTTTGAGTAAGTGTATTGTAAGATCCCGGTGAGACCGTTATGCAGCCTGCGCCGCAATTGAATCTGTCCGGCCTCGTGGCTGGAATTGCCGTGGGAAGTCATGTAAAGGAACCCGGCAGGACAAACGGCACAGGGATTCACCGCGCCGATCGGATAAGTGTTGGGCAGGAATTCCTGCGGTCCATTGGTTCCTTTGATGCCAAGGTAAGTGGCGGTCAATTGGAGGGAACCGGGCAGGTCGCGCTGTACCGCAACTTGCCAGTTTTGGGCATATCCGGGGCGGAAATTCGGATCGATGCCGAATGTGTTGCCGGCGATCGCCGGAGATGCCAGGAAGCCGTTGGCCAAGCTCAGCGGATCAGCGGCGCTGTTCTGGACGCTCAAGGTCTTCGACAGCGGCGGCTGCTGCGCCATCTGCAGGGCGATGGTCTGATAGACCGATGTATCGTAGTAAATGCCGTAGCCGGCGCGAACCACCATCGACGACCCCGGGACCGGACGCCAGGCGATGCCCACGCGCGGCTCGATCCCCCGCTTATCGGGCCGTACCAGCGAACTGGGATAACGCCGACCGGTGAGGGACCCGATCGGATCGTTAGCCACGACTGGAGCGACCGCCGCGAAGCCCGGAGAGCTATCCAGATTTACGAGGCGGCCATAAAGTTCGGTGATCGGCGCGCCGTATTCCCAGCGCATGCCCGCGTTCAGCGAGAATTCCGGACTGATGCGCCAATCGTCGTTGATGTAAGCGTCGTAGACCGACTGGCGAAAGTATTTGTCGGCGTTGCCGAACGCGATGGCGCTGGTATCCGGAATGCCCAATAAAAAGTCAGCAAAGCCGGCGCCCGTGGCGGCGCCGGTGAAGGTGAATGTGCCGCGCGGGTTCTGTTGCGACAGGTAATTGAATTCCTGGCGCCGGAAATCGGATCCAAAGGTAATGTTATGGCCACTGCGAAACCATCGCATGGAATCCGACAGGCCGCTGGTCTGGTTGCGATCGAACGAGTTTTGCCCGTCGGATAGTCCGGCGATGCCGCTCGCGAAGGTGAGACTTGGAGGCCCCCAATTCATGGGCTCCTGGTTATTGCCTGAGATCCCCGCGTCGCCCGACACGTTCTCCCGATTCTCGAAATAAGGTGTCACATGCGTAGCCAGGCGGCTGAACTGCACCCCCAGGTTCATGAACCATCGCTGGCTAAACCGGTGCGACCAATTCGCGCTGGTGTTGATTCCCAGCAGGCTGCTGGTATCCAGAAAACCGAACAGATTCGGGGCGCCCGTGCGCAGGCTCAGAAATGCGAAGCGGCCGTAGATCTGATCCCGCATGCCCAGCGTCTTATTCAGGCGCGATTGCAGCGCATCCTGGTGGCTCGAGCTGAGAATTGGAATCTGGTAGTTGTACCCTGTACCGCCGTTGAAGTTCGGCAGCGGGTAGAAACTCAACAAGGCGCGCGCCTGTGGGCTAATGCGGCTTTCCGGAATGGTGTTGCCGGGGAAGGGCGCGCCGGTGATGGGGTCCAGGATCGCGCTGGAAAAGGCTCCGGCACGCTCCGCCAGGTCCGGCATCAGGCCGGGCAGCGTGCTGGCAGTGTTGTTCCGCGTCCACTGATACGCGACGAAGAACACCGTAGGGCGCTTGAACAGATGTGGGATTTGAATTGGACCGCCCAATGCCGCCATGCCCGTCAGCCGGCTGTACGACAGCTTAGGCGAGTTTTGTCCCGTTATCGAAAATTGCTGCGCGTCCAGAGCGGAATTGTCCAGCGTCATGCCGATTCCGCCGTTAAACAGCCCTTTCGAGCCATTGCGGTTATTGCCGAACGCGGGGAGTTGCGCGAAGGGCGACGCGGCGCCGTTCTGCGAGCTGCCATTGATCAGAAACCCGTCGGCGGCGCGCTGGCTCAAATCGTCATCGGATGCTTCTTTCGGAGCGGCCGGCGGCTTCCGCGGCTCGTTTTGTGGAGCCGCCGCAGGCTGTGGCAGCGCCGGCCCGGGCGGTTCGGCGGCCTCGACCCGCGCGCCGATCCGATCGAGCGGCAGGAGTTGCAGTTCCCATTTCGCGAGGGGTGTGCTGAGCCCGATCGCCACGCCCTCCTGGATTGCGGCGAACCCCAGCATGTGGATTTCGACCGTCCAGTTTCCATCCGCTAATTCCGGGAAAGAGTACAGACCCTGCGGATCGGTGATGGCGGTGAACGTTTTGTCTCCCGCGGTTACGGTGACCGTGGCGCCCGGCACCGGCAATCCCCCGAAAGTCACCTGTCCGCGATACTCCGCGGCCCACATCACCGGCGCCGCGAGGGACGCAACGGCCACGCCGGTAAGAACTCGTCGAGTCCAGGTTCTGGTCATCGGATCAGGTATAAGTCCAGACCGTGTGACAGTTCGCTATGCGGATCCAGAGTCAACAGGTGCGCGCAGGAACTCCGCCCGCACGCTAGTTTTCAGAAGGTCTCTCCACGTGGTCGATTACGATCGTGTCCACGGGGCCTTTTTGCGTCTCCAGTTTCAGCCCGAGTTGTTCCTGCAAGGCCGTAAAAATGGTTGGGCCGGACGCCTCCGGGGGCGGCGCGGCGTCTCCCGGGGGCCCGCCGCGCATGGCTCCCTGCCCTTCATCCGGGGTCCATTTCAGAGTGAAATCGTACTCCCCTTTCAGCCCGGTTTTATCCACTATCAGGCGTCCGACTTGCCGCGAAAGGATGTCCGCGAAGCGTTCCAAGGTGGCGCCGGTCATGGTGAGATCGCCCCTCCCGTTCATCATGATGCCATGCCGCATAGCGGATGCTCCGGGAGGCCCACCTGGCGGCCCGGGAGGGGGCGGGGCCGAATCGGCCGGCGCCACAGCCGCCTCGTGGAACTTGGGTCCGCTCTTCGCAACCACCAGGACATAGAGCGGCAGTTCCTTCGTATCGTGATGCAGCGTGAGCTTGAAGCGATCCGCCAGCAGCGATCGCAGCATCAGCTTCATTTGCTCCTCCCGATCGTCGCGGCCGACTTTCGACTGACCCTCGGCGGGCGAGTCTTCCGGTTTGGCCTCCACGTCGAAATGGTCGGAGTCGAACCACCCCGGCGCTCCCGAGATCTGGGAGTCTTTCACGCCGTATGCCGTTTGCAGGAGTAGCTTCAGCGTGACGTTACTCGCCACAAACCTCCCGCCTGGCTCGATGCGCAGCATCACATTGCCGTTGCCGCTATGGTTCGGCTTAATCGACGCCACTTCAAACGCGGGCGATTGAGCGCGGCCTTGCGGGGCGTAGCTCAGCCCCAAAATCATCAGACTCATGCTTACTTGCCTAATCATAAATGTCTCCCGCTGGCGCTCCACGCTAGTTCGCCGACGGCTTCTCCACGCGATCGATGACGATGGTGTCCACCGGGCCTTTCTGCGATTCCAACTTCAGCCCGAGTTGCTCCTGCAAGGCGGTGTAGATGGATGGCCCGGACGCTTCCGCCGGCGGCGCGGCATCTCCGGGCGGATTCCCCGGCATAAGGCCGTGGCCCTCGTCGGGCGTCCATTTCAAAGTGAAATCGTAGTTGCTTTTCAGGCCGGTCTTGTTCACGATGAGAAGGCCCAGTTGCCGCGAAAGCAGATCCGCAAACATGTCCATATTCTCGCCATTGACATTCAACTCTCCCCGGCCATTCATGCGAATCGTATGTGGCGGCGGGGGATCGTTAGGGGTTATTTCGCGGTTAGGCGCATCGTCGTCCGGTGTGGCCGGGGATTCGTGCATCTTGGGCCCGTTCTTAGCGACCACCAGCGCATATATGGGCAGGTCCTTCGTCTCGTGATGGATCGCCAGCTTAAAGCGATCCGCCAACATCGACTGCAGCATCAGCAGGAGCTGTACGTTCTGATCGTCGGGGCTGCCTTTCCGTTGTGGATCGGCCGGAGGGTCGTCCAGCTTGGCCTCGATATTGTAATGTTCGGATTCCGTCCAACCCGGTGCTCCCGAGATTTGAGAGTCCTTCACGCGGTAGGCGATTTGGATCAGAGTTTTCAGGGTTGCGTTGGTCGCCGTGAAGCGGCCTGCATCCATGCCGATCCGGAAAAACTGCATGCCGCCGCGTTCCGGCTTGATGGATGTCACGTCGAAGGTGACATGGGGCGTGCCGGCGGCCGGCGCCGATTGCGCCCGGCTGGGCGGTGGATTCGTCAGGCCGATGACGATGGGTCCGGCGATGGCTATGGTGCCGGCGGCGATCAGCAGCAGTTTTCTGCCGAAACTGAGACTATTCGACACCCGCCCGGTCATGATCCGCACAATCCTTTTCTTCAGGTCGGAGCCGGCGATCCCCGACATGCATGCCAGCGGCGACTCCAGGTAGAATTGGCAAGTCTTCAGAATGCTTTCCGCATATATTTCCGGCTGCCCGCCGAGCCGGACCACTTCTTCGTCGCAGGCGCGTTCGCGTTCCTCCACCAGCCGCGCTCCCACCCACCAGACCAGGGGATGGAACCAGAAGATCGCCTCGACCATCATGTGAATCGCCGCCATCAGATTGTCGCGGCGGCGGACATGGCATAATTCGTGCGCCAGAATAGCCTTCAGGTGCGCCGGCGCCAGGTGATCCGTGATGCCTTCCGGCAGCAGCAGCACCGGGCGAAAGATGCCGAAAACGCCTGGCTCCAGCAAGGCCGGCGAGGATAGCACCGGGATGCCCGCTCCAATCTCGAGCGGCGAACCGGCGCACATGGCGGCACGCACGCGGCGCCATCGCCGCCACCAAATGAGCGCCACCGCCAGGCATCCGCATGCCCATACCGCGAAGAGAATCGCCGGCAGCAGGTGGGTATGCCGCGGGACAATCGCGGTCGCCATGGCCGCCACGAGCGGCTGTTGCGGAAAGGGCTGGCCGACCTGCTTCACGACGGCCGCCAGATCCGTCCGCGCCGCGCGACTGGCGCTCAACCATCCCGTCAGCGATCCAATTTGGCCGCCCACGGCGGACAGCAGCGAAAACGGGACGAGGAACTTCACGGAAGCGCTCAGCCATATCCAATAGCGCGTGCGCGCGTGATTGTTGTGCAGCGCCAGCGCCAGTAGCGCCGCTACGGCTGCAAAAAGCGTCGATTGCCACAGATGGTTAGCCATGGCCGAAGTTACATTGACGGGGATCATTGCGATTGGTCCTCCTTTGCCAGTTTTCGCAGGGCGTGCTGCGCTTCCCTGACGTCGTCGAGGGTGAGCTTGCCGGACTCCACCAGGTGTGCCATCAGCGGCTGGGTCCGGCCGCCGAACAGGCCCAACAGGTCGTCGATCAATCTGCCTTGCGCGGCATTGCGCGAGACCACCGCCTCGAAGATGTGGGCGTTCCCGATCTTCTTCACACGCCGCACAGCCTTCTTGGCTTCCAGGCGGTAGACGGTGGTTTGCACGGTGGTGTACGAGGGCCTGTCCCGCTCAGGGAAGGCCTCTTGAATATCCCGGATGGGGACCGCGCCGCGGTCCCACAGGACCTGCATGATTTGCAGCTCGAGTTGGGTGAATTTGGGTGTCGCCATTTGTGCTCTACTATAGCTGTGTGTAATGCTACTACGACTATGTGAGAAATGCAAGAGCCATTTTACGCCCGCCAAAGCGGTACTTAAAAGTCCCGCCGGCACGCTGGAAGATGAAAACTCAATTTGGAGGGCGGCCAATCCTGGCCGCAGCCGGCTTAGCCGCCTGAAAGGCGGCGGGCATGATTGCCCGCCCCCCCAATTGGGTTTTCAACGGTGCGCCACGGGGTATGCTACGAAAGGAGCCGTAATGGATATAGCGATCGGAACCAAGCTCGAAAAGAAGCTGCTGGTGGATAACGAAGTGGCCATCAATTTCCTGGGTATGGAAGGCGCCCGGGTGCTGGCCACGCCCTGGATGATCGGCTGGATGGAGCGCACCTGCCGCGATGCCGTCTTGCCCATGCTGGAGGCCGGCCATGACACGGTCGGCACGCACGTGGATGTTTATCATCTGGCGGCCACGCCCATGGGCATGACCGTCACCTTTACGGCGGAAGTGATCGGCGTCGAAGGACGCCGCGTCAACTTCAAAGTGGAAGCCTGGGACGAAAAGGAGAAGTGCGGGGAAGGTACGCACGAACGGGCGATTGTGAATATCGCCCGTTTCGCGGCGAAGATGCAGGGCAAGCTAGGCTAAACGCTTAAGGCGCGGCGACCAACGCGGGGACCAACAGATTGGCTTTCGGCGAACCGATTCCGGTGACGAAATCGTATCCCGGACCGGCGGTGCATTGAGCCCCGCAAGAACCGTTGCTGCCCGAAGTGATGTCGTGGTAGTCGCCTTCGGCCAGGGGATACAGGTTGAATTGCGGCTGCGTCAGGGGCGCCTTGCTCGCGGCGATGCGGCTGGAATTGACGATCGCGAACAAGCCCGCCCACGAAGGCGAGCTCACGCTGGTTCCGCCCACTTCGGCCCATCCGCGGAAGCCGGTCTTCGAGTACACCGGAACGCCGGTGTTGGGATTGGCATCCCAAGCGACATCCGGTATGCCGCGCTTGCCGGTGGATTGCGCGCTGGCCTGGTAGGACGGTTCGGTTTCATACGCGCTGGCGCCGCCGCTGCTGTCGGCCCAGGCTGTTTCGCTGGTCCACACGCCGCCCGGGGCGGTTAACGTCGTGCCGCCGACCGAGACCACGAAAGGAGAGGCCGCCGGATAGAACGCGCCGTGCGCGCTGTCCCCGGAAGATGCGCAGAATATTACGCCAGTCACGTTGAAGTGCGTGTCGTCGCTGGTCTCGGTGCTGAATTCGGAACCGCCGAAACTCATGGAGACTACGGTGGCGCCGTTCGAGACCGCAACATCCACCGCATGAAAGAGAGCGGCATTGCTGGCGGATGCGGCTTCCACCAGGATGATCTTGGCTTTTGGCGCGATGGCGTAGGACCATTCGATATCCAAAGAACTCTCGCCTGCCCATCCCGCATTCGTGCGCGGTTTGGTGCCCGAGGCGTAGATCTTCTTAAAACAGCCGTTGGCCGTAGTGCAGGCAGCCAAACCGAACTGTGCTGTAAACACACCCAAGTCGGATTCGGCGTTGGGATTGTCATAGGCATCGATGAGCGCTATGGTTTGTCCCGCGCCTTGGTTGGAGATGCTGGAGATTCCGTAGGCCGACCGCATTTGCGTTGGCGTGAAGCCGGGCGCCACTTTGGCGACGTCGGGCGCGGGCCGCACCACGATGGGCGGATGCGCCCATGCCGGGTCGCCCGGGTCGACCACGGAATCGGCGGCCTGCGATGGAAGCGCCGAGGCGAGCAGAACGCCGAGGCTGCTGCACAGAAATAATCTATTCTTGTTCACGAATGTTTCTTCCTTGTTACGGAGACTTGCACAGAAAGCTTTGCCAGCGTATCACAGAATCAAGTACCCGCAAGGTAACAAAAGTACCAGTGCCGTACCTCCCCTTTGCCCCATCGGCCGCGCCGCCGGGCGGGGTGTGCCATCTGCCCGTTGACACCAATGCGCCGCTTCCTTATACTCGATCTACCTGTAATCGAATGTCGAAAACGAAACTCGATTATGATGCATCGGGACAGGACCGCGATCTTTACTCGGGCCTCATACGGCTGCACGTATTGCATCATGCATGCCAGGAGCCTATTTTCGGGCTGGGCATGGCCGAAGAGTTGGCCCGCCACGGCTATCGCATCAGCCCCGGAACTCTTTACCCCCTGCTGCATGCTTTGGAAAAGAAGGGCTACCTCGATTCGTTCGATTCCCGCCACGGTAAATCGCTGCGCAAAGTCTATCGCGCCACGCCCCTGGGGCGGAAAGCGCTGCGGGCCGCCAAGGTGAAGGTGCGTGAGCTGTTCGGCGAACTGATCGAAGGCCAATGAGACATCCCGGCATACTCCGATTTGTAGTTTTGAGCTGCGCGGCGGGCGCCTCGCTGTCCGCGCAATTGACCCTTCCGCAGGCCGTCGATGACGCGCTGCGCAACTATCCCGCGGTGCGGATCTCCGAAGCGCAGATCGACGCCGCGGCGGCCGGCATCAAACTGGCGCGCACCGCTTACCTGCCGCGTGCCGACGCCGTAGCGCAGGTCAATCGCGCGACGCGCAACAACGTGTTCGGGCTCCTGTTACCTGCGGGGGGCGCGATCCCATCGATGTCCGGCCCGGTGATCGGATCGAACAACTTCGGAACGGCGTGGGGCAGCGCGGTGGGCGCGCTGGTGAGTTGGGAGCCGTTCGATTTCGGATTACGCCGCGCCAACCTGCAGTCGGCCGCGGCCGCCAAGGCCCAGACCGAAGCGGCTTTAAGGCGCACACGCTTCGAGGTGGCCGTAGCCGCCGCGGATGCCTACCTGACCCTGGCGGCCGCACAGGAAACAGTACGCGCGGCGCAGGCCGGCGTGGAGCGCGGCGAAACCGTGCTGCGCACCATTCAGGCGCTGGTGGGCGCCACTTTGCGCCCCGGAGCGGACGCTTCGCGCGCGGAAGCGGAGTTGGCGGCGGCGCGCACCGAGTGGATCCAGGCGCAGCAGGCCGCCGATGTCGCGCGCGCCACGGTCGCGCAGTTCGTCGGCATGGAGCCGGCCCGCATCGTCATTGCCGCGCCCGGATTGCTGCAACTACCGCCGGAGCGGAACGCGGCGCCGCTCGATACCGCCGCGCATCCCGTAGCGATCGAGCAAAACGCCGTCGTCGCACAGGCGCAGGCGCAGCTCCGCGCGCTCGAACGGTCGTACTTCCCGCGCTTCTATCTGCAAGGCGCGGCATATGCCCGCGGCACGGGCGCGGAAACCGATGGCCGATTGCTGGGCGGGCTGAATGGCCTCGCGCCCAGCGTGCAGGATTACGCCTTGGGTTTCACGGTCAGCTTCCCCGTGGCGGATTTGCCCGCCGTGCAGGCACGGGAGGCCGCGCAATCGGCTTCGGTCCGCGCCCAGGCCGCGCGTTCGCAGCAGATCTCGACCGATCTGCGCGCACAGTGGAATATAGCCGTCGCGACGGTGCAGGGCGCGCGCCGGATCGCCGCGAATACGCCGGTGCAGGTGTCCGCCGCGCGCGCGGCCGCCGATCAGGCCACCGCCCGTTACAAGTCGGGACTGGGGAATGTCGACGCGGTGGCCGAGGCGCAGCGCTTGCTCACACAAGCTGAAATCGACGATGCGCTTGCCCGGCTGGGTGTGTGGCGTGGACTCCTGGCTGTGGCTACCGCGGCCGGCGATATCCAACCTTTTGTAGCGGAGGCCGGGCAATAAGATGCGACTGGTGCTGGCCGCCCTCAGCCGCCCCCTTACCGTAGTCGTGGCCCTGGCCGCGATCGCGCTGTGCGCGATCCTGGCCATCGAACGCATGCCCGTGGATATCTTTCCCCAGGTCGGCGATCCCGCGATTTACGTGGCGCAGCCTTACGGCGGCATGGATCCCGCGCAGATGGAAGGCTACCTGACTTACTACTACGAGTATCACTTCCTCTACATCACCGGCATCGACCACGTGGAGAGCAAAAGCATTCAGGGCGCGGCCCTCATGAAACTCGTATTCCATCCGGACACCAACATGAGCCAGGCGATGTCCGAGACGGTCGGGTACGTGAACCGCGCACGATCGTTCATGCCGCCGGGGACCGTGCCCCCGTTCATCACCCGCTTCGATGCCGGCAGCGTGGCGGTGGGCCTGTTGGTTTTCAGCAGCGCTACGCACTCGCAAGGCGAGATGCAGGATTTCGCGATCAATCGCGTCCGTCCTTTGTTCGCAACTCTGCCGGGCGTTTCCGCGCCGCCGCCGTTCGGAGGGAATCAACGCACCATTGTGGTGATGCTCGATCCGGCCAAATTGCGCCAGTACCGCATCTCGCCCGAGGAGGCTATTGCCGCGGTCAGCCGGTCCAGCGTGGTCATGCCTTCCGGCAATATGTATACCGGCCAGATCGAGCGCATCGCGCGCACCAACTCGGCGTTGGGCGCCACTCTGCCGGATCTGCTCAGCACGCCGATCCGGCCGGTGCCGGGCGCAACCGTCTATCTGCGCGACATTGGCACCATCGACAACGGCACCGACCTGGTGACCGCCTACGCCCACGTGAACGGAAAGCGCACGGTCTACATTCCAGTTACCAAGCGGTCCGACGCGTCCACGCTGGCCGTGATCGACGCCGTAAAGTCGGCCATTCCCGACTTCAAGAAGGCCGTCCCGGAGGATGTGGACGTCAGCCTGCAATTCGACCAGTCCGTTTACGTCACCCATTCGCTGCGCGGCCTGGTGATCGAAGGGCTGCTGGGCGCGGCCCTCACGGGCCTGATGGTATTGATCTTCCTAAGAGACTGGCGCAGCGCGCTCATCGTCATTCTGAATATCCCGTTCGCCCTGCTGGCCGCCGCGATCATGCTGTGGGCGGCCGGCCAGACCATCAATATCATGACGCTGGGCGGCCTGGCGCTGGCGGTCGGCGTCCTGGTGGACGAGGCCACCGTGGAAATTGAGAACATTCATAGCCAGATGCTCCCCGGCGTTTCGCGGGCCCGCGCGGTGGTGGAAGCGTGCAGCCGCACGGCCATGGCGCGGCTGCTCTCGATGTTCTGCATTCTGGCCGTGTTTGTGCCGTCTTTCTTTATGATCGGCGTCGGCCGCCAGCTTTTTGTGCCGTTGTCGCTGGCGGTGGCTTTCTCCATGATCGCGTCGTACTTGCTGTCGAGCAGCCTGGTGCCGGTGTTTTCCACCTGGCTGATGCGGGAAGCGCACCGCGGCGAAGAGCGCGAAGGCCTGTTCGGACGTCTGCGTTCCTTCTACGAGCGCTATCTGAACGGCGTTTTGCGGTTTCGCTGGCCGTTGGCGATTGTTTATCTGGTGTCCGCGGCCGCCCTCTTGTATGTGTTCCTGCCGCACTTGGGAACGGAGTTGTTTCCCGACGCGAATGCTCCTCTACTGCGTATCCGGCTGCGCGCCCCTGCCGGCACGCGCATTGAAGAGACCGAACGCATCGTGCTGCGCGCGCTGGCTGTGATTGAGCGCGAGGCCGGCCGGGACAATGTGCGAATCACCAGCGACTTTGTGGGCCTGATCCCTTCCAGCTATCCCGTGGACCTGATTCACCTCTTCACCAGCGGACCGCAGGAAGCCATCATTCAGGTGGCGCTAAATCCCGATGCCCCGCGCGGCGAGCCGCTGCGCGAACGGCTCCGCGATGCCTTGCACCGCGGTTTACCGGACACGCAGATTTCTTTCGAGGCCGCCGATATCGTGACCCAGGTGATGAGCTTCGGTTCGCCGACCCCCATCGAAATCGCGGTGCAGGGAGTCAGCCTGCGGAACGATTACGCCTACGCGCAGAAGGTACAGGCGAAATTGGCTGACCTCCATTTCCTGCGCGACCTGCAATTCGCGCAGGAGAACAACTACCCGACGCTCGACATCACCATCGACCGCGAGCGTGCGGGCCAGTTCGGCTTGACCATGGCCGACGTGGCGCACTCCGTGGTGCCCGCGACGTCGTCTTCGCGGTTCACCGATCCGAATTACTGGCGCGATCCGAATTCGGGCAATGCCTTCCAGATGCAGGTGGAGTTGCCCCAGAATCAGATGCAGAGCATCGCCCAGGTGGGCGCCATTCCGGTGATGCCGGCAGGCGCTGCCAGGCCCCTGCTGGAAGAGATCGCCAGCCTGAAACCGGGCAGCATGCCGGGCGAGATCGACCGGTACAATGGCCAGCGCGTGGTGAGCCTGACGGCGAATATTCACGGCGCCACGTTGGGGGAGGCGGCCGCCGCTCTGAATCGGGCCGTAGCGTCCGCGGGCGCTCCGCCGCGCGGCGTCTCCGTCCGCATTCGCGGCGAGATTCCGGCGCTCGAACAGACCCTCGCCGGATTGCGTATCGGCCTGCTGCTGGCGGTGGTCGTGATTTTTTTGCTGCTCTCGGCGAATTTTCAATCCGTGCGGTTGGCGCTGGCGATCGTGCTGACGGTGCCGGCCGTGCTATGCGGGGTCCTGTCGATGCTCCTGGGCACCGGCACTACGCTCAACATCCAGTCGTTCATGGGCGCCATCATGGCGATCGGAATCGCCGTGGCCAATTCCATCCTGCTGGTCACCTTCGCCGAGCGCGCGCGCCACGCCGGCCGCCCGATTCTGGATGCCACGCGCGAAGGCGCCGGCGGCCGCCTGCGTGCCGTGCTGATGACCGCCGCGGCCATGATTTTTGGCATGCTGCCCATGGCCATCGGATTCGGCGAGGGTGGCGCGCAATCCGCACCGTTGGGCCGCGCGGTGATCGGCGGACTGCTGGTTTCGACGTTCGCGACCCTGACGATTCTGCCTTCAATCTACGCGATCCTGCAGCGGAAAGCCACCGTTAGTTCGCCGTCGCTCAACCCAATGGATCCCACGAGCCGATATTATGATGCCACCTAACATCTTTTGTGGGGCAGGCCTGCTCCTGGCGCTAACGCCCCTCTGCGGACAAACTATCGACCTCGTCGCGGTTGTTTCCAAACCTGTCTCGCGCACCGTCGACCTGCCGGCCGAGATCCAGCCGTATCTGACGGTCTCGCTGCACGCGAAGGTGCCGGGCTACGTGGAACGCGTGCTGGTGGATCGCGGGAGTATGGTGAAGCAGGGCGAACTGCTCGCCGAACTGAGCGCGCCCGAGTTGCAGGCCCAGATCGCGGAAGCCGAGTCTAAGGTACAATCCGCCGAATCCGAGAAAGTGCAAGCCGAGGCGCAGCTAGCCGCGGCGCAAAGCACCTACGATGGCCTGCGCAAGGCCGCCGAAACGCCCGGCGCGGTGGCCGGCAACGAAGTGATTCAGTCCCAGAAGCAGGTGGAAGCCGCCGAAGCTCTGGTGCGCGCGCGTACCCAAGCCCGCCAGTCCGCGGACGCGGCGGTGCGCTCCCGGAAAGACATGGAGGCTTACCTCAAAATCACCGCGCCATTCGACGGCGTGGTGACGGATCGCTTCGTGCATCCCGGCGCACTCGTCGGTCCTGGCGCGGATCCCGCGCTGCTCGTGATTCAGCAGATCTCACACCTCCGGCTGGTCGTTCCGGTACCCGAAGAAAACGTAAGCGGGATGGCGCGCGGCGCGGCCATTCCCTTTCGCGTGCCTGCATACCCTGAACGCGTGTACACTGGAACCGTGGCCCGCATCGCCCACGCGCTCGATCCTAAAACCCGTACCATGCCCGTGGAACTGGATGTTTTGAACCGCGACGGCAGTCTCGCGCCCGGAATGTATCCCAGCGTGAAATGGCCCGTTCGGCGCGAACATCCCGCGCTCTTCGTACCCAAGACCAGCGTGGTCACCACCACCGAGCGTACCTTCGTCATTCGCGCGCGGAGCGGCCACGTGGAGTGGGTGGATGTGAAAAAGGGCGCCGCGGACGGCGATCTGGTCGAGGTGAGCGGCGCGCTCGCGGCCGGCGACCGGGTGGTCCGCCGCGGCACCGACGAGGTACGTGACGGCACGCCCTTGGACGGCGCGAAGTGACCTCGCGCCGCAGCCTGTTCACCACTGTCCTTTCCGGCGTTGCAGCCCTGGCCCTGCCGGCGCGCCGTCCGATTTTCGCCTATGTAGGCAGCTACAGTTCGCCCCAAGGCCCCGAAGGCAGCCACGGAAATGGACAGGGCATCTACCTGTTTGAAATGAACCCGGAAACCGGGGCGCTCGCGCAGCGCGAAGTCTTCGCGAACGGCGCGAACCCGTCATGGCTGGCCTTCGATCGCACCCACACCCATCTTTACTCTGCCAACGAGACGGCCGATGGCTCAGTCGGCGCATACTCGATCGACGCCGCGAGCGGGCGGCTCGCGCTACTCAATACTGCCAGTTCGCGCGGCGCCGGTCCCGCGCATCTCAGCGTTCACCCCTCCGGCAAATACGTGCTGGTGGCTAATTACGCCGGCGGCACGGTGTCGGTCCTGCCCATCCTTTCCCGCGGCGAACTGGGTCCGGCCACCGACGTCAAGCACGATCAGGGACCGGTTGGCCCGGTGCGTGCGGCCAGCGCGCCGCCGGGGAGTTTCGCCATCAGCGGTCACGATGCCGTGCATGCCCACATGATCCAGTCCGATCCTTCGGGACGGTTCGTGTTCTCGGCCGACCTGGCCCTGGATCGCATTCTGATCTGGAAGTTCGACGCGGCGCGCGGCACCCTCTCGCCCAACGATCCGCCATGGGTGGCGCTGCCGCCGGGAGACGGCCCGCGCCATTTTGTTTACCACCCGAACGGCCGCTGGTTCTATTCCCTGCAGGAAGAGGCTTCCACATTGGCGGCCTTCGACTACGACGCCGCGCGCGGCAGCCTGACGGCGAAGCAGACCGTCTCTACGCTGCCGAAAGGTTTCGCCGGCACGAGTTTCACTTCAGAAGTATGCATTTCTCCGGATGCGCGATTCGTGTACGCGGCCAACCGCCTGCACGACACCATCGCCTGGTTCTCCATCGGCGGCGACGGGAAACTCGTATTCGCCGGCGAGGAGTGGACGCGCGGCGACTATCCGCGCAGCTTCACCATCGATCCTACCGGAACCTTCCTGTACACCTGCAACCAGCGCAGCGACGCTATCGCCTGCTTTCGAGTCACTCGAAAAACGGGCGCCCTGACGTTCACTGGCCGCTATACGCCGGTCGGCACACCCGCCATCATCCTATTTCGACCGGCAAAACCTGGCGGGCCACCAAACGGCTCAAGCGGGACTTAAAAGTCCCGCCGGCACGCTAAAGCGTGCGCCACCGGCGGCGGCCCATTCGTGCGTCCCCGCACCAACCGCGAACGATTCATTTGCATAGCGAAATCCGCAAGGAGTACGCTGCCAGATAGGGCCGCACAATCCCTATGCAGGCGACAGGTAGTGATATTCTCGAACCCCTTGACATCACTTCCTGGCAAGGGCCGATCCCGCGCGATGCCGTGGCAAAAGCCGCCGATGCGCTGGAAACAGGAAAGCTCCTTTACGTTCCGCATCTCCCTTTCGAACTGTCCGGGCAAGAGCGCCGGTTCCTCTCTCCGGTTTATCTGGACGGCAAATCGAAAAACATCAGCTTCCGCCCCGGCTCCAGCGTTTTGGGTGGAACTCGTTGCCAGGGAGCCGAGCGCGATGCCATGCTCGGCATGTTGGAGCGATACCACGTTCAGGCTGCCGGCCTGCTGAAAGCCATCGTTCCGGAGTATGTGCCCCATTTAATACCGGGATTTACGAGCTTCCGGCCGGCCGAAATCGCCGGCCGGGCCACATCATGGCGGCACGACGATACCAGGCTGCATGTGGACGCCTTTCCTTCCAGGCCGATGCAGGGCCTGCGAATTCTTCGCGTTTTTACGAATGTGAACCCGCGGATGCCCCGCCATTGGCGCGTGGGGGAACCGTTCGAGCGGGTTGCGGCCAGGTTCCTGCCCGGCATCCGGCCGCCGCTGCCGGGATCGTCATGGCTGCTCTACCGGCTGCGGATCGTCAAAGGGCGGCGAACGGAATACGACCACTTCATGCTTGGCATTCATGACCGGATGAAATCCGATCAACGCTATCAGGCCGACGTTCCCCAGACGCCCATTGCCTTACCGGCCGGCGCGACCTGGGCCTGCTTCACGGATTCGGTGTCGCACGCGGCCATGTCCGGCCAGTTTGCATTGGAGCAAACCTTCTATTTGCCGGCCGGCGCCATGAAGGATCCGGAAAACTCGCCGTTGCGCGTATTGGAACGGCTGACGGGCCGTAAGCTCGCTTAGACGTTATTCCGTTTTAGCCGCGGCGCGCGGGAAGTGTGTCCGGAAACCACACGATACCCGAAGTGGGGTTATAAATGGCCGTGCTGGATCGATCGTACGGAAGGCTCGGCTGCGGCATATCGCCCTTTTTCCGGCCGATCTCGATGTCTTCCGGCGCGAAATGCCCAAGCAGATCGATCACTCGCTGGCAGTAATCCTCAAAGATGTGCCCCAACACGTCCGGTTGGCTGGTTGGCAGAGTGGTGCCGAACCCAAAGCCTCGCCACAACAGCGCTTCGATATCCTGCGACGAGCCGGCGCTCATTCCGTCCAGCAGAACACCGCACGTGCTCTTGACATGGTTTCTGATTTTGTCGTCGTTGGTCGCTCCCGGTCTTCCCAGACAGTGAGGGTAGCTGATGTGCGCAAGGCCGCCCACGCTTCGAGCAGGGTAGTGAAGCACGACGATGAGACAGTCGGCCACGCCGTCGGTGCGCAGATATTCGCCGCGTGTCGATACCTGGGCGCCATCCATTGGGATCACTTTGACCGTGGCCCCGATTAAGTTCGGCATACCATGCTGGTGGGTGAGCGCCGGCATTCAAACCTCCCTTTTGGCAAATCCTGGCTTCGCCAGTATATCCCCGAAAGCGTCGTAATGTCCAGGCAACCGGCCGGCGCCAACCTGGCTTAGAATAATTAAGCTAAGCCTCATGTACTTTGTCACCGTGATTTTGCTGTTGCTGGTCCTCCCGCTTGCGTCGGTGGCCATCGAGGCCCTCCGCCTGGGCCCGGACTTTTCGTACCTGCTTCCGATCGGGAAATGGTTCGTCTTTTGGGCGGTGGGAGTCCGGCTCGCGATTGCCGGTGTCCGCCAGGTGTTTCAGCCATCGTTCACCGCCATTGAGATTTTTGAGATTCACGAGCCCAAAGCGTTCGTAATCGTGCGCGAACTGGGGTTCGCAAACCTATCGATGGGGTGTCTTGGTTTGTGCAGCCTGTGGCATAAGCAATGGGTTGTCCCGGCTGCCATCGTCGGCGGCCTTTATTATGGTCTGGCGGGGCTGGGACACATCGCACAAAAGCGGAAGAACGCCAAGGAAAACACGGCCATGATCACCGACCTGCTCGCATTCGCCGTGCTGCTGACATTCGTGTTGCGCTCTACATGAGCGGAAAGGTGACACACTGAAGATTCGATGGAAACACGCGTCCTCTCCTCCGCCCTGTCCCTTCTCTCGGTCGCCGCTGGGGCGTTTGCCCAGTTGGCCGCCCCCAACGCCGCCGGCGTCTCGATGGGACACTACCACCTGAATGTGCGCGATCTCGATGCACATCGCGTCTTTTGGACCACCCTCGGTGGCACGCCGGTCAAACTCGGCGATAAGCAGGCGATCATGTTCCCGGACGTACTGGTTCTCTGTCGCAAAGCCGATCCCACCGGCGGCACGGAAGGCAGCGTAATCGGGCACATCGGATTTCGCGTCAAAGATCTGCACGCGTCACTCGAAAGGTGGCGCGCCGCCGGGCTGAAGATCGTTCCCGGCGCCAGCCCGCACCAGGCATTTGTCATCGCGCCCGACGAAATTCGCATCGAGATGACCGAGGACGCCTCTCTGGAAGTCCCGATAGCCAACCACCACATCCACTTCTATACCAGTTCCGTCGAGGATACCAAGGCCTGGTACGTCAAGATGTTCGGCGCCAAGCCGGGAACGCGCGGACCTTTTCAGGCCGCCGACCTGCCGGGCGTGAACCTGACTTTCTCCCGGGCGGCCGCCCCGGTGGTGGGAACCAAAGGCCGCGCCCTCGATCATATCGGCTTTGAAGTCAAAGACCTGGAAGCTTTTTGCCGGAAGCTGGAAGCGGCCGGCGTGAAATTCGACCTGCCCTACAAGAAGATACCGGCGCTGGGGCTGTCCATCGCCTTCCTGACGGATCCCTGGGGGACGAATATCGAGTTGACCGAAGGCCTGAACCGTTTATAAACATTTTGCCCGGTTCCGCCGTCTAACCAGTTTACGAAAGGCCGCGCTATGCAGTTATCCGCTAAGCCGTTGCTGTGGTGTGCGCTCTTCGCCTTTTCTGTGTCCTGTGGACGCGGCCCGGCTCCCCTCGCGCCCGAAGCTCGCGTGGTGCATGCCGCGGCCAAGCCGAGCCAACCGGCCGCGCGCCGGGAAGTGCGCTTCACGGGGACCGTCCAGGCCGTCCACTTTTTTACCGTGCAGACTCCGCAACTTGGCAACCAGGGAGGCCGGGTCACGCTGACCAAACTGATCGAGAACGGCGTGCGCGTGAAAGCCGGCGACATACTCGCGGAATTCGACCGCACCCAGGAATTGGACAATGCGCGCGATGCCAGGGCCAAGTTCGACGACCTCTCCCATCAGGTGGAGCAGCGCCAGGCCCAGAATCGCGCGGATGCCGCCAAGCGCGCGTCGGACTTGCAGTCGGCCGAAGCGGATCTGGCCAAGGCGGAGCTCGAACTCCGCAAAGGGCCGCTGCTGAGCGAGATCGACCGGCTAAAGAACGAAGTGAAGGCGGAAGCGGCGAAGGAGCATGTCGCCAGCCTTAAGAAGTCCAGCGCTTTTCACGACCAGTCGGATGCAGCCGCGGTGCGCATTCTGGAATTGCAGCGGGATCGCCAGAAGGTCAGCCTGGATCGCGCGCTGAGCAACGCGGACAAGCTTGAAATTCACGCTCCGCTCGACGGCATGGTGGCGCTTGAAAGCGTTTGGCGGAACAGCAGCCTGGGCAAGGCCCAGGAAGGCGATCAGCTGTGGCCCGGCCAGCCCCTGATCCGGCTCTTCGATCCGTCGGAAATGGAGGTCCGCGCGCAGGTGGGCGAGCCCGACGACGCCTCCGTCACCCCCGGCTGCCATGCTACCGTGCAGTTGGACGCTTATCCCGACCTCACCTTTGAGGCGCACCTGGTTTCGGCCAGCCCGGTGGCTTCATCCGCGCTGGGCAGTCCGATCAAGACCTTCACCGCGCGTTTCCGCCTGGACAAGAGCGATCCGCACCTGCTCCCGGACCTCTCCGCGGCAGTGGTGCTGCAACCATGATTTCTCTTGTTCTTATGTGCTTTGCCCCCTTGGCGGCCGCTGTGCGTCTTGGCGAGAGACCGGCGGGGAGTGCGCGCAAAGCCCGCTGGATCGTCCCCATCGTCCTGCTCCTGGCCGTCGCTTCAGCCGCCGCCGGCATCTACCGGTTACGCCAGGTGCAAGCCGCGGGCACGCTGCCGACAGCCGCGGCCCGCCAGGGCGATTTCTCCGTCATCGTGCGCTGCCGCGGCGAGTTGAAGGCCCGGCGCTCCGTGCAAATCACCGCGCCGGTGAATGTGCCCTCCCTGCGCATCGTGTGGCAGGCGGCTGCCGGATCTGCTGTGAAGCAAGGCGATCTGGTAGTCCGCTTCGATCCCAGCAGCACCAAACAGCAGTTGCAGGAGAAGGAAGCCGCCCTGAAACAGGCGCAGGCTACCCTCGACCAGGCCGTCGCCGACGCCCGCATCACCGCCGAGCAGGACCAGCGCGACCTCAGCAGCGCAAAGTACGACGTAGAAAAAGCCAAGATGGAGGCCTCCAAAGCCGAGATCGTCAGCAAACTGCAAGGCGAAGAAAGCCGCATCGATCTGGGGCTGTCGGAGCAGAAACTGCGCGTCCAGGAGGCTACCGTGAACCTGCACGCCACCTCCGACAAGGCCAAGATCGCGTCGCTCACCCGCCAACGCGACCAGGCGCAGGCCGAAGTGGACCTCACCAATAACCGGTTGGCGCAGATGGAGTTGAAGACACCCCTCAGCGGCGTCGTCATGTACATGCAAAACAACTCCCAGGGATGGATGAACGCCAAGCCGTTTCAAGTCGGCGACCAGGTGTGGCCCGGCGGCGTGGTGGCCGAGATACCGGATCTCACCACCCTGGAGATGGAAGGCAAGGTGGAAGAGATCGACCGCGGCCGCATTTCCGAGGGCCAGGAAACGCGCGTCCATATCGACTCGCTGCCGGAGCTGACGATGCCCGCCGACCTGGTGGCGATTTCGCCGCTGACCGAGCTGAGCTTTGAGTGGCCGCGCACGAGCAGTTTCCGGGCTTACGGCCATATCCGGCAGCCCGATCCGCGGCTGCGGCCCGCCATGAACGGCAATATGGACGTGATTGTCAGCCGCATCCCCAATGCCATCAGCATTCCGGCCAAGGCCGTGTTCACCCGCAACGGCAAGCCCATCGTTTACGTTGCCGAAAAGGGAGCCTATCGGGCGGTCGATGTCGAACTGCTGGCGCGGAATCCGGATGAAGTCGCGGTGAAAGGGATTCGGTCCGGCACCATGGTCACCCTGGTGGAAGTGAAGCCCGGCGTCACGCCGGGTGCGAAGGACGACAAGAAATGATACGCAAGGTCGTGATCGGTGTCTCGGTGGCGGCGGTGGTATTGGCGCTCCTGGCATGGGGCGGATCCAGGCTGGTTCGGGCCATGGCGCCGGTGTCCGCCTCGCGCCTGCCCGTCACCCAGGTGCGGCGCGGCGACGTCGTGATCACGGTCACCGCCAAGGGCGAGTTGTCCGGCGGCCACACCGAAATGCTCTCCGCCCCGATGACCGGCAGCGGCGATATGGCCATCACTTATCTCCGTGAACCTGGCGAAGCGGTCGCGGCGGGCGACGTGGTGGTTAAGTTCGACACCACGGAACAGGAATACAAGCTCAAGGAAGCCGAAGCCGATCTGGCGGAGGCCGAACAGCACGTCATCGAGACGCAAGCCGACAATCGGGCCAAGGAAGAGGAAACCCGCTATTCTCTGCTGCAAGCTAAGACCGACGTACGCACCGCCGAACTGGAGGCGCGCCGCAATCCTATCCTGGCGGATATCGTGGCGCGCGAAAATACATTGGCGCTGGAAGCCGCCAAGGACCACCTGCGCCAACTCGAGCACGACGCTGCCGACCGGCAGGCCACTTCGGCGGCCGCCGTCGCTATTCAAGAGGCGGCCCGCAATAAAGCCAAGGTGCAAGCGGAAACCGCGCGGAAGAATATCGAGAACATGGTGTTGAAGGCCAAAGGGCCAGGCTACGTCAACGTCATGCAGAACACCAACTGCAACTTCTGCATGTTGGGTATGTTGTTCCCCGCGTTGCAGGTGGGCGACACGGTAAACGCCGGCATGGTGGTGGCGCAGATTCCGGACTTGAAGAACTGGGAAGTGACCGCCAGTATCGGGGAACTGGACCGCGGCCATTTGTCGGCCGGGCAGAAGGTCCAGGTGGCCATCGTGGCGCTGCCGGGCAGGTCATTCAACGGAACCATCAAGGAGATCGGCGGCACCGTGGGCGCCTTCTGGAATCGCCATTTCGATTGCAAAATCGCGCTCGAAGAATTCGCGGCGGGCATGCGCCCGGGCATGAGTTCCAACATCGTGATTACCACGGGCACGCTCCCGAACTCGCTGTGGGTACCCTCGCAAGCAGTGTTTGAAAGCGATAGCCGCACGTTCGTCTATTTGCAAACATCCTCCGGTTTCACGCCGCTGGACGTGAAGTTGGTACGCCGCAGCGAGAGCCAGGTGGTACTCACCGGCCTGCGGGAAGGGCAGGTGGTGGCGCTCGCCAATCCCAGCGAGGAGAATCAGAATACGCCCAACAACGGTCAGGCCAAGGGCAGCGCGATGAAGGCGCTTTCGCGATGAAAGGGCTGGGGCGGATCTTTTCGGATGCGGCGCAGGCCTTCGACAATCTGCGTGCCCAGAAAACGCGCACCATGCTGACGGCCCTGGGCATCGTGTTCGGCGTCGGCTCGGTGATCGGCATGCTGGCCATCGGCGCCGGCGCGCGCGAAGAATCCCTGCGATTCATCGAACAACTGGGTGTGCGCAACGTGCTGGTGGATTCGCGGCCCGCCGCCAGCCAGCAGGAGTTGCAGCAGCGCCGCCGCGATTCGCCGGGACTCACCGAGCGAGACGTGCGCATCCTGACGGCCAATGTCGATGCCCTCGAGATGCAATCGCCGCGGCGCACGCTGCATCCCGCGCGTGTACTGCCCAAGCCTTCTCACGAAGTTCCCGAACTCTACGGAGTCCGCCCGGCCTACGCCGTGATTCACAGCTTGCATATCGCGGAAGGCCGCTTCTTCGACGACCGGGACGACGACGCCAGCCGCGCTGTTTGCGTGCTCGGCGAAGGCGCCAAAGTCAGTCTGCTCGGGTACGGTCCGGCCGTGGGCAAGTTTGTCAAAGTCAACGACAACTGGCTGGAAGTGGCCGGTGTGTTGGGCGAGCAACTGGTCGCGAGCGGCCAATCGAGCGGCGGCAAGATGCAGGATCTCAACAACATCGTCTATATTCCCCTGAACACGTTTCAATACCGGTATTTCGATTCCAGCAATTTCATGAAAGACGACCTGGATGGCGTGGATCTGCGACTCAAAACGGGGGCCGATAGCCTGGAAGTGGCCAAGGTCGTGACCGCCATCCTGAATTCCACGCACCACAATACGGAAGATTTCACGGTGACCATTCCCGCGGCCCTGCTGGCGCAGCAGCAGCGCACGCAGACGATCTTCACTTACGTGATGGTGGCCATCGCGGCGATTTCCCTGCTGGTGGGCGGCATCGGCATTATGAACATCGTGCTGGCTACGGTGCTCGAACGCACGCGCGAAATCGGGGTGCGCCGCGCCACGGGCGCGCGCCGCAAC
>Ga0187871_10000746_pt1 | contig 30082 bp, 24 predicted proteins | sample June2016WEW_16_1_FD_132988 | JGI IMG/M metagenome (GOLD analysis project Ga0187871, IMG submission 132988) | Peatland microbial communities from SPRUCE experiment site at the Marcell Experimental Forest, Minnesota, USA - June2016WEW_16_10 | ecosystem: Environmental > Terrestrial > Soil >...
TATTCCAGGCTACGCCCTCGGGAACGGTGAATATCTTTGCCAACATTGGTTATGGCGTGATCAGTGGCGCGACGCTGGGCACCGATGGGAGCTTCTATGGCACAAATCAGGATGGTGGCCCCGGCGGTTGCGGAGATGCCGGCTGCGGACAGGTGTACAAGGTAACGCCGGCGGGCGTCGAGACCATACTTCACAGTTTCACGAATACTGGTGACGGGTCCGATCCCTACTCGGCGCCGATAGAGGCCGCGAACGGCGTCTTTTATGGGACGACACCCACCGAAAACAACGGTAGCAACAGTACGGTGTACACTGTCACCCCTAGCGGGGCGTTCACCACGATCCATACGTTCACCGGCGCCGACGGCCAGAACGTCACCGCGCCTCTGGTCCAAGGTACCGATGGAGACTTCTATGGCGTTACCGTTGCCGGGGGAACGAGCAATCTTGGAGTTATCTTCAAAATGACTCCGTCCGGCGCGGTGCACGTGCTCCACAACTTCGCGGGCACCGACGGGTCCGCGGCTTTTTACGCGCTGATCCAAGCCAACGACGGTAACTTCTACGGCACTACCTATAGAGGGGGTAGCATCGGCAACGGAGTGGTCTTCAAAATTACACCCGGCGGCGACTACAGCGTTGTCCACAATCTTAATCTATCTAACGGAGATGGGGACGGCCCCAGCTCCGGCCTGATTCAGGCCTCGAATGGGCTGTTGTACGGCGTGACAGGATCCGTAAACTCCGGAAACTATGGCACGATTTATAGCGTGGATATAAACACCGGGATTTTCACTACGCTCTACAGTTTTACGGACACCACGGACGGCGACAATCCGCAGTCCCCTTTGAGACAACACACCAACGGCCTGCTCTATGGCTGCACCTTTAGCGGCGGCGACTTCAGCGTCTGCGCCGGTCATGGCTGCGGCGTTTTCTTCAGCCTGGACGTCGGCGCGCCGGCGCTTGCCGGTCTGGTATCCACGTCCGGCAAAGAGGGCGCCGAGATCGGCATCCTGGGCCAGGGCTTCAGCAGTTCTTCGGTGGTGAAGTTTGACGGAGTGGCAGCGTCATTCCCCCCCCAAGGTACGACGTTCATCAATGCCACGGTGCCCGCCGGAGCCCTGACGGGAAAAGTAACCGTGACTACAGGCGCGACGACGTTGAAAAGCAACGAGGCGTTCCGCGTCACGCCGACTTTCGCCAGCTTCAGTCCGCCCAGCGGTCCAGTGACAACGCCTGTCACGCTGACCGGAACCGGACTTGCGCAGACCACGAAAGTGACGTTTGGCGGAGTGAAGGCGACTACCGTCACGGTGAATTCCGATACGCAGGTGACGGCGGACGTACCGGCGGGCGCGTTGACCGGGAAGATCGAAATCACGACCAAGGGAGGACATGTCGGAAGTACGTCTGATTTCACGGTCAACTAGTGGGGCGGCGCCATGCGCCGCCAGGGCTCCTGTGCCGGCATGAGTGCCGGCACGGCACGCCTGGGGCGTGCGCCACGAGGCGCTTTCAACTGGCAGTCGAGCTTGGTATTGACGATCTGTTTCTCCAGCTCGGCGCGCGTCAGCCGGCGGCCGAACCGGTGTGGATCGTCAGCAGTGAGTGTGCCGTTACCGCCGCTGGATTGCCAGCTCGAATGAAGGGGAAATTCAAATGAAAACGCTACAGGTTATGACTCGCGCCGCCTCGCTGCTAATCGCGGCGTTCGTTCTGTTTGGAGCAGTTCTTGTGCGCGCCGATAATGGCACGCCGGACCCGGCTGCCCGCGCCCGCATCGACAGCTCCTATGGCAAGCTTCCCCTGCAGTTCGAAGCTAACCAGGGCCAGCAGCCCGCGCAGGTGAAGTTCCTATCGCGCGGCAAGGATTACACTGTCTTCCTTACGCCGGATGGCGCTGTAATTTCGCTGCGGAAACTGCGGAAGGAGACGCGCGTGGCTTGGCCGGCGCCGCCCGCCCGCGATGCCAAGCCGGTGGAAGCCGCGGCCGACCTGCGGCTGAAACTCGAAGGCGCCAACCCCGGCGTCACGCTGAGCGGCGCGGATCCGCTGCCGGGCGCAGTCAACTACTTCCTCGGCAAAGACCCCGCCAAGTGGCGCACCAACGTCGCTACTTACGCCAAAGTCCGGTATGCCCAAGTCTACCCGGGCATCGATCTGGTGTTTTACGGCAACCAGCGGCAGCTTGAATACGATTTCGTGCTGGCGCCGGGCGCACGGCCGGATGCCATCCGGCTGGCTGTGGAGGGCGCGGACCGCACCGCCGTGGATGACGCCACCGGCGACCTGGTGATCGCGGCCGCGGACCAGGAGATCCGCTTCCACAAGCCGGTGGTCTACCAGCCCGAGGCCGACGACGCCCCGCGGCAGGCAGTGGACGGACGCTTCCACGTAAACAAGAACGAAGTCACCTTCGAAGTGGCTTCCTATGACCATGCCCGCCCGCTGGTGGTCGACCCGGTGCTGGCGTACTCGACATTTCTGGGCGGCTCCGACTGGGATTATGCTATCTCGGTGGCCCTGGATAAGCAAGGCAACGCGTATGTCACGGGAATCACGTGCTCGCTGAACTTCCCCGTCACGGCCGGCGCCTACCAAACCTCGAAGAAAGGCGTCGGCAACTGCACGTATGGCGGCAACCCCGGCATGGATGTATTCGTGACGAAGTTGAACCCTTCGGGAACCGCCTTGGTCTTCTCCACCTTCCTGGGGGGCAGCTATCAGGATGTGCCGCGTAGCATCGCTGTGGACTCCGTCGGCGATGCGTATGTGGCTGGAGCTACGGATTCTTTCGATTTCCCGGTCACCAACGACTCGCTTTGCGCGCCGTACAATACGGTGGTTGGCGACTGCGGCTTGCAGCAAGTATCTACCTGCGAAGGAAGCCCTTATTACAACGACTCCACCTTTGGCAGCTTTGTCACGAAGCTCAATCCTACCGGCTCCGCTTTGATGTGGTCGACCTTTATCGGCGGGACCGGGAACGACAACATTGCCGCGATGGCCCTCGATAGCGGCGGCAATGTGTACGTGGCAGCCAACACGACGTCCACGCCGGGCTATGATAATGGCTGTCCCGGCAACCCCGAGGTAAACATTCCCTGGCCCGTGACTACCAGCCCGCTAACCGGATTTCAGACCGTCGAGCCCGCGGCCGGATGGCAGTCGACTTTCCACCAGGCCCTCACCAAATTCAACACGGACGGAGCGATGCTGTACTCCACGCTCTTTGGCCCGCAATACAACGCCACCAGCCCCGGTTATGGCGACACGTATGTTCTGGCGCTGGCCGTGGACAGCGCCGGCAAGGCCTATATGGCGGGCGAGACCGATGCCAGCGACTATCTCATCAATGCCAACACCGGCCTGACCCTCACTCCAGGCGCGTATCAAACCACCTGTCCCGCTTGCCTGAACCAGGCCACTTTCCCTGGAAATTATCCGCCAACCGACGGGTTCGTCGCGGTTTTCGATCCCAGCCAGAGCGGCGCTGCATCGTTCGTATACGCGACATTCCTGGGAGGCAACGGGGTCGGCAACTGGAGCGGGAACCCCAACTGCAACAATAACGCCGGCTTTGACGGCGGGGATGCCGTATATGGCATCGCCGTGGATTCCAAGAGCAACGCTTACCTGACAGGCACGGCGTGTTCCATGGACTTCCCCACCAGCCGCCGGGCACTCCAGCCGACCGACCCCAAGCCGACTACCTGCACGAACCAATCCAGCGCAAACGCCTTTCTGTCCAAGCTGAATTCGACTGGCACAGCCCTCGATTACTCTACGTTTCTGAATGGAACGACCTGTCAGGCCACCGCCACGGGCTATGCGGTGAGCGTGGACTCCGCCGATGACGTATTTGTGACCGGAGCGACCAATGACAGTGCCTTCCCCACGGTAAATCCGATTGGTCCCTACAACCCGGACGGCTACCAGACGGTTTTCGTTACCGAATTCAACACTACCGGCTCGGCGTTGCTGTTCTCAACGCTTTTGGGCGAATGCTACGCGTGTGCGAACATAGGGAACGCCATCCACGCCGATAACTACGGCAACATATACGCGGCGGGGCAAGTCAACTCGAATACAAGTTTACCTATAACGCCGGGAGCTTTCCAAACCACCTACGGCGGCGGCCAGTACGATGGTTTCGTAACGCGGATCGCGCTCACTCAGGCCGATCTGTCGGTGACCAACTCGGCATCCGCCACCGTGTCCACCGGGACGGACCTGACCTATACCATCGTAGTCACCGACAACGGGCCCAACACCGCGAACCAAGTCACGCTAACAGACAGCGTACCCAAGGGCACTAAGTTCGTGAGCGCCTCGACCACGGACGGCTCGTGCAAGACCCCGGCTATCGGGGCCGCCACCGGCAAGGTGACCTGTACGGTGCCGTCGCTCGCCGACGGCGCCGGGTTTACCGTGACGATGGTGGTCGACGTGACCTACAAATCCGGCAAGACGGTGACCGATACCGCCAGCGTCAGTTCACTGGTCTTCGACCCCACCACCACGAACAACTCGGCCACCGCCACCACCATGGTGAACTGAGCGTGTGGCGCACGCACACGTGCGTGCCGTGTTCACGCGAACACGTCTTTTTGGGTGCACCATACGTCCTATGATGGTAGGACGACGCCACCACGCATGCCCATCGCTCACGAAAGCCGCGCAGCCAAGATGCTGCGTGAAGTCTTCGACTCCGGACGGCCGCTTACCTACATCCGCTCCTCCGAAGAGCAGCGCGTCGCGCGAGTGCTGCGCGAAGTGAGCCTATTGCTCGCATCCACGCCCACGCCCGTCTGGATCTGGAGCCTTACCGAAGGTATGCATCGCGATGGCGAAGGCGCCCAGGCCGGCACCGAGAGCCCGCGCGCCGCGCTCGACTTCATCGCCGCCTGCAAGGACGGCGGGATCTTCCACCTGAAGGACTTTCATGAGCCTCTGCGCGAATCTCCGGAAATCCGCCGCCGCCTGCGCGATCTCTACGAGAGTTGCCGCGACCAGCGCAAGTTCATCGTGATCAGTTCCCCGGTGCGCTCCATTCCGGAAGAGGTCGAGCGCAGCCTGCTGTATTTGGAACTCCGCCCGCCCGATCTGGTCGAACTGGTGGACTTCCTCCGCGAAGAGCTGGCGCAAACTCCCGCCGCCGGCCCCGCGCCCGATGCGAGTGAAGCGAACCTGCACCAACTGGCGCGCTCCCTGCAAGGGCTCACGCTCGATGAAGCCCGCTACGCGCTGCGCCGCGCCCTGAACGCCAGTCCCCAGCTTGGGCCGGAATCCATCCCCGCACTGCTGGAAGAAAAACGCCTGCTGGTCAACCGCAGCGGCACCGTGGAATTCATCGCCGAGGGCGGCAGCATGGGCCAGATCGGCGGGCTCGATGGACTGAAGAAGTGGCTGACCGAGCGCCGCAAGCTCTTTCGCATGCGCGATACGCTGAGCGCCGATATCGCGCCTAAGGGACTTCTGATGATGGGCATTCCGGGCTGCGGCAAGAGCCTGTCCGTCAAGGCCATCGCCTCTTACTTCGACTTGCCGCTGTACCGCATCGACATGATCGAGATCTTTTCCGGCCGGCACGGCAAGCCCGAAGGCGCGTTCGTGGCCGCCTGCAAAATGCTGGAAGATATGGCGCCCGCCGTGCTTTGGTTCGACGAGATCGAGATGGGCATTACGTCCACCGAATCCGGCGGCGAGCAGGGCCGCATCTTCGCTTTCTTCCTCACCTGGATGCAGGAGAAATCGCGCGGCTTGTTCGTGGCCGCCACCGCCAACCGCATCGACCTGCTGCCCGCCGAAATGATTCGCAAGGGACGCTTCGACGAAGTATTCTTCGTCGACCTGCCCCTCGACGATGAGCGCATTGAGATCTTCAAGATTCATCTGACCCGCCGGGGCGTCGATCCGGCGCGCTTCAACCTCGCGCAGTTGACGGAGTTCACCATCGGTTGGACTGGCGCCGAAATCGAGCAATGCGTGGTCTCCGCGTTGACCAAGGCCAAACTGGCGGACCGCGAGATCGGCGAGGACGATCTACTGAGCGTCGCGGTGAGTATCGTGCCCCTCTCGCGCACCATGAAGGAGCAGATTAATCACATCCGGAGCTGGGCGTTTGAGCGCGCCGTGCGGGCGTCTCCGCGTCAGGGCGGGCAGTGGTAAAGCGCCCAACCGCTTCAGCCGACAACTCTTGTATGTGATCTTCAGAGAGAAATGACGGGCTTTCATCGGCGCTATTTGACGTTCGCGTTCGCGCGGCGTCGCCGCCCCCGCAAGCGGCCTTTTACGCAACGGATAGTAGGGCGACGAGGATGGCAATCCTGGTTCTCTACGGGCGATGCCAAGCCAGTTCGAGACTTCATGCGCGATCTAGAAAGGGCAAATCGCGGCGAACCTTGAGCGAACAGCTTGCTCCATTCGAATCGACAGTTGTATAATCCACACATGCAAGGAATACCCTGGAGCACAATTGCGCTCGGCTCGCTGTTGCTCATCTCGGCCGGCTCAATAGGAGGACAAAAAGTGCAATCTCCGCAACCTGACGAGTCGAAGCCGCCTGTCAAAATGGAGCAGCGCGGGCGCATCCTTGGAATCGGCGGTGTCTTCTTCAAATCCGCTAATCGCGATCAGATGCGCGAATGGTATTCGAAGCATCTTGGACTCGCTGACAAAGGCCAAGGCGTGATGCTTCCGTGGCGCGAACACGACGACCCGCAAAAGGAACACGTTACAGTTTGGACTGTTTTTCCCGCCACCACTCACTATTTCGATCCCAGCCCCGCACCGTTCATGGTCAACTACATCGTGGACGATCTGGATGCTTTGCTCGACCGCTTAAAACAAGAGGGAGTAAAGATTGACGCCAAACGAATGAATGAATCCTACGGTCGCTTTGCCTGGATCTATGACCTGGATGGGAATAAGATTGAGCTCTGGCAGCCGGCGTCCGCAAAGCCCTAAGGGCCTTCCCCTGCACTTACTCAATCGGTTTTTTGCCGCTACGGTCCGGTAGTCGTAGAATGGCCGGAAATGCTTTGCGCCTGGTTATCTCAATATCCGCATCGGCCGACTCCGCCCGATCAGTCGCGCAGTGTAGAGGTTAAGGGACCGGCAGCGTCGTGGTTCCACCCCCGCCGTGTTACAGGGCTTGTCCGATCAATTTCGTCTTCTCCAGCGGCAGGGCTCGCGACAGCGTATGGCGACTGACCTCAAGCTCATCGGCGGCCTGCACTTTGCTGTACTCCCCAGACCGCAGCAGCGCCCGCGCCCTCTTCAAATCCGCTTCATCGAGCGCCTTGGGTCTGCCGCCCACGCGACCCCGGCGACGGGCGGCCTTGAGACCTGCGTTCACCCGTTGACGCAATATGTCACGCTCAAACTCCGCAAGCGCGGCGAAGATGTGAAATGTAAGCTTACCGCTCGGGGGCGTCATTTTGATCGGAATGCCAGGCATGGAAAAGCGCTTATCCCGCTATCCACAGTTTTACAGCCGCGTGGGTTTCGCCCATGACTATCGGCCCTTGCAAGGCGATGCACTCTCCTTCGTTCCGACCCGGCATTGGCGCAAGCCCGGTCTCACGCTCGACGAGGCTGACTTCACCGATACACGAGCCATCGCTTCGATTGCCCGGATCACGGGCGGCAACTGCCGCAATCTCCACCGCCTCTTCGCGCAAATCGAACTCATCCTTAAAATCGACGGCCTGTCGGTCATCACGGATGATGTTGTCGAAGCGGCCCGCAGCACCCTCGTCATTGGAGCAATATAGCGTCAAATACCGCTGAAGAAAGCCCGCCATTACCCTTTGTGAGACGCCGGTCGCAGCAGTAGGCCGGCGGCCTACGAGGCCGCTGCAGGCTGCGAGCCTGCCCCACTTACCAGGTACACCGCCACTTCCGCCCGCAAATTCGGCAGCGCATCCACCGTCCGCTGACCGTCCAGAAAGAATCTCCGCTCGACCGCCAGCCCCTCCTGCCGCGCGAGTTGCTCGAAATCGTCCACCGTCAAGAAGTGAATATTCGGCGAATCGTACCAGTTATACGGAAAGAGCCGCGTCTTAGGAGCGCGCCCGGTGGTCAGCATCGATAGCCGCACGCGCCAATGCCCGAAGTTGGGGAACGCCACGATGGCCCGCCGTCCCACGCGCAGCATCTCGCGCATCACCTGCAGCGGCTGCCGCGTCTCCTGCAGCGTCTGGCTCAGGATCACGTAATCGAACGCCTGGTCCGGATAATCCACCAACCCATGGTCGATATCGCCCTGATACACGGACACGCCGCGGGCGATGGCGCGCTGCACTTTGGCGCCCGAAATCTCCACGCCGCGCGCATCCACGCCCTTGTTCTCCGCCAGCCATTGCAGCAGTTCGCCCTCGCCGCAACCCAGGTCGAGCACCTTCGCGCCGGGCTCTACAATCTCACCGATGATGGCGTAGTCACTGCGCCCCAGTAACTCGCCCACAAACGGCTTGCCATGCGGATGGGAAGCGGCGCTGGCTATCCGGCTGGTCATCCGGCGACCTTCTCATAGGTGCTGGCCAGGAAGCCGCGCACCAATTCCGTCTGCTCGCCCACGTCCACCAGAAACGCGTCGTGACCGTAGTTGGACGGCAGTTCGCAATACGCCACATCCACGTTGCGGCTGCGCAGCGCGCGCACGATCTCCTGCGATTGATAGCTGGGATAGAGCCAGTCCGAGCTGAAGCTAATCACCAGGAACCGCGCCCGGGCGCGCTCGAACGCCGCGGCCAGCGAGCCGTTGCCGTTCGATAGATCGAAATAATCCATCGCCTTGGTGATATAGAGATAGGAGTTCGCATCGAAGCGGTTAACGAACTCGTTGCCCCGGTAGCGCAGATAGCTTTCCACTTCGAAATCCACTTCGAAATCGTAACCGAAGCTGTTCTTGCCGCGCAGCCGCCGGCCGAATTTTTCGCGCATGGAGTCATCGCTCATATAAGTGATGTGACCCACCATGCGCGCCACCGCCAACCCGCGCGCGGGCGGCTTGCCGGCGTAATAATTGCCATCGCTCCAGTCGGGATCGGCGATGATCGCCTGCCGGCCTACTTCGTTGAACGCGATCTGCTGCGCACTGTGCCGCGCCGTGGCTGCGATCGGAATCGTGGACACCACCGCGTCGGGATAGGACACCGCCCATTCCAGGGCCTGCATGCCTCCCATGGAGCCGCCCGAAAGGCTCAGCAGCCGCGCGATGCCTAGACGATCGATCAGCATCTTCTGCAGCCGCACCATGTCGCGAATGGTGATCACCGGAAACGACATGCCATACGGACAGCCGGTGGCCGGGTTAATGGAGGCGGGTCCGGTGGTGCCGCGGCAGCCGCCCAGCACATTCGAACAAATGACGAAATACCTGTTGGTGTCGAACGCCTTGCCCGGGCCGATCATGTTGTCCCACCAGCCCGGCTTGCCGCTTTCGGGACTGACACCGGCGGCGTGCGCGTCGCCGGAGAAGGCGTGCAGGATCAGGATGGCGTTGCTCTTCTCGGCGTTCAGTGCGCCGTACGCTTCGTATGCCACTTCCACTGGCGCGAGCGTAGCGCCGCCATCGAGCGAAATCGAGTCGAAGCGGACGACATGGGCCTCCACAATCATGGCGGGGAACTTTCATGATAGCGCGACTAGCGCGTGCCGAATCAACATTGATTGTGGGGCAGGCGTCTACGCCTGCGGCGGGTCTCCAGACCCGCCTCTCGGCCTGTCAAGTCCAGTTAAGAACGGGTGAGTCCTGCCCCACCGCCGGAGGCTACTCCACCGTAAAGCTCGCTTGGGTGGTAATAGTCCCACCCGGCGTGGTAATCGTGATCGGTCCCGTCGTAGCTCCCGCCGGCACGATCGCCCACACGTAATTGGGCCCGCTGCTCGAAACCGTTTCCGCCGGGACGCCATTGAACTGCACGGCGGCCGAGAGCAGGTTGTGTCCCCAGAGGCGCACCTCCGTTCCCGGCTGGCCCGCTGCCGGTGTGAAGTCCTGCGCCCACGGCTTGGGCTTCGGTAGCCCTGCATCCAGAGCGAATATCTCCCCGTATGCGACCCCGTACACGATGCCGTCGCTGCCCTGTGTCAGGCACACGTTAGTGCGGCCAGTGTGGAGCGGTGTATATTGCCCCGACTTAGTAAGGCTAAACAACTCACCGTGTATCACATCGGCCGTGCCGCCGTAGAGGTTGCCATCGCTAGCCTCAATCAGCGTGGTGGGACCGCCGGCATCCTTTGGGAACGTATGCAGTAGCGTGTACTGGCCGCCCAAGGTAAGTTGGTAAATAAACCCCGTTCCCTTGGCGCCTCCGGTTTCTACGGCTCCGTAGAGGTTCGCATCGTTGCCTTGCAGAAGCGGCGCCGAAAACGGCCCGGGGAAAGTGTTGGCCGGGAAGCTGTACAGTGTGGTGAAAGAGCCCGCGGGTGTCAAGCGAAAAACGTAGCCGGTAGAAGCGCCGGTGGCCTCCGCCACGCCGTAGTAATTGCCATCGTTTGCATAGATCACGTTGGTCGGACGGTCGGTGGAGGGGAATTGGGCAATTGACGTCACGGTACCGTGCAGGTCGCACTCGATTACGTGGAAAAGGAACGAGCTGTCAACGCCCAGGCCGAGTAGCTTGCCGTCCGGCAGATTTTGAGTCAGGGCTGGATCGATACTCTGTCCGGGATAGAATGTCCCGCTGTCCGGCGCGGACGTGACCGAAAAGACGTTGGCCGGATAGTCGCTGTACTCGACCACGGAATAAAACTGGCCGTTGGCGGCGCTCACCATCAGTCCGGACTCGATATTGTAACCACCCGGCCAGATCGCAAGGGTGGTTATGGTCCCCTGCGTCGTCACCGAGAAGGCGCTGCCGCCTCCTTGCTCGCTAGCCGCGGCCGTGTAAAGAACGCCCGGAGATCCCTCGGTCAACCCATTGGGCACATACTCGGGAAACGTCGCGACGACGCGAAAAGTGGTCTGTGCCGGGGCCATAACCGTGCTGACGGCCACCATTAGCGCGAACGCTGCGAACTTCATGGAACCAATATGGCACACGTTCATCGAAAGAGCCAAGCCGGTTTGTAAGTATTTGTAAATGTGTGCCCCGGATCCCGCCAGTCGATTGACTTTAGGGCAAGCCAGGCGCAGAATACCCTGGTATAGCCAACTCCGCGGGGTGTTTGACCGTTTCGAGGAAGTCTCAAAACGGTGAAGCGCCCCGCTCCGGACACTTCTGACGCTGGGGCTGGCAAGGATGGTGGCATGCTCCCAACACGCCGTTTGAAAACGCTGTGCGCGGCCTTTGTGCTCTGTACGGCAGCCGCGCTCGCCTTGCCCGCGCAGACGCTGACCACTATTGCGAGCTTTGGTGGCGCCAACGGCTCCGATCCGTTTTACACCACCCTCGTGCAGGGCCTCGACGGCGCCTTCTATGGGACCACCTCGGAGGGCGGCCCGAGCGGCTATTATGGCACGGTCTTCAAAGTCACCTCCGCTGGTAACCTGACCACCCTGCACAGCTTCGACTGGACCACCGGCGGCGCAGCGCCCTACGCCGGATTGCTGCTGGCCACCGACGGAAATTTCTATGGGACAACCTACATGGGCGCGGCCAACGACGACGGCACCATCTTCAAGATCGCTCCATCCGGCGCGCTGACCACCCTGCACACTTTCGACTGGGCCGACGGCGCCCACCCCCTGGGTGCGATGACTCAAGCCGCCAACGGCGGCCTTTACGGGACCACTTCGTTCGGAGGAACCATCAGCCCCGGCACCGTTTTCAACGTCACCGCGGACGGCGCGCTCACCACGCTGCATGACTTCGGCATTACCGATGGCGCCGAACCCTACGGGACGCTGGTGCAAGGCGCCACCCCCAACTTCTACGGAACTACAATTTTCGGCGGCGCCAACGACGACGGCGCCATATTCGAAATCACCCCCGAGGGCGCCTTAACCATCCTGCACAGCTTTGCCGGGAACGACGGCGCCAACCCTTACGCCGGACTGGTCCAGGCGGCCGACGGCACCCTGTTCGGCACCACTTACGCGGGCGGGGCGCACGGCGATGGCACGGTTTTCAAAATCGCCACGGATGGCGCTTTGACGACCTTGCATAGCTTTGACGGGACCGATGGCGAATTCCCCCGCGCCGGCCTCACCCTGGCCACCGACGGAAACTTCTATGGAACCACCTGGGAGGGCGGCGCCACCCAAAGCGGCACGATCTTCAGGATCACCCCGTCCGGCAAGCTGACCACTCTTTTCAGCTTGGGCTATCCGTACGGCGGAAACCCCTATGGCGGGCTGCTGCAGGGCACTGACGGGAGCTTCTACGGGACAACGTCGGGGGGCGGTCCGCAGAGCGATGGCACTGTCTTCCGGTTCGATGTGGGGCTGGGCCCATTCGTGAAAACCCTGCCTGCGTCCGGCGCGGTGGGGACGGCCGTCATCGTCCTGGGAACGGATCTGACCGGCACGCGGCGCGTCGCATTCGGTGGCACGCCCGCTACGTTCAGCGTCGTTTCAGCCACCGAAATCACGGCCACCGTGCCCGCCGGCGCGCTCTCCGGCAAGGTCTACGTGGCGTCGCCGGGCGGCACGCTTTCGAGCAACCAGGAATTCCGCGTGACGTCGAATTCGGCCAACTGATGTTTTCTTTGTCTTGCCGGCGTCAAATTTCGCTTAAACTAGAGGCAGCGCCGGGAAGACATCATGCGGATTCGCCTTGGATACGACATTCAGTTTGACGTGCCTGTCTCGGCTCCGGTGGTTGCCATGCTGCATGTGCATCCGTCGCGCGCCGGCGACCTGTTGGAGCCCGACCGGTTGCGCATCGAGCCGGATGTGAAACAGGAGCAATATACCGACGCCTTCGGAAACATCTGCTGCCGGTTTACCGCTCCCGCGGGGCGGATCCGGCTCTGGAATTCGACGCTCATCGAAGACTCCGGAGATGCCGATCCGCAGAATCCGGCCGCGCGCGAGATTCCGGTGGCGGATCTGCCGGCGGAGACATTGCAGTTTCTGTTGAACAGCCGCTATTGCGAAGTGGATCTGCTGTCCTACACGGCGGCCCAGTTGTTTGGCGGCATCCCGCCGGGCTGGCAGCGGGTGCAGGCCATCTGCGACTGGGTGCACCAGAATGTCACTTTCGGGTATGAATTCGCGAGCCCGAGGAAAACCGCGCTCGACGTGTACCGGGATCGCACGGGCGTGTGCCGGGACTTTCAGCACCTCGCTATAACCTTCTGCCGGTCTTTGAACATCCCCGCGCGCTACGCCACCGGATATCTGGGAGACATCTGCGTTCCACCGACCGATGCCGTCATGGACTTCAGTGCCTGGTTCGAGGTCTACCTGGAAGACCGCTGGTGGGCGTTCGATGCGAGAAATAATGAGCCGCGCGTGGGGCGGGTGCTGATGGCCACCGGCCGCGATGCCACGGACGTCGCCATCACCACGTCATTCGGCAACGCTCTGCTGGCGCATTTCGAGATTACTACGGATGAAGTGACTGAACAGCGGGAAGGCGCGGGAGGGTGAAGCCGATCCAAGGCGGACAGGGGAACGGGCAGATGCTCAACCAGGCAGAGCCAGGGCCCGGGTTACTTTGCTTTGTTACGCTCACTAACCGGCCAAGACCGAACCTGTTCCCCTAATTCTGCCCGCTTAACTGGCACTGCTCGCAGCGGTGCTCAACTCCACATTCGAATCGCTCCAGATCGAACTGATGCTCGCCCCGGAACTGATGAAGAGCGCCGCGGACGCCAGCGCGACGAACGCCATCAACAATGTGTACTCGATCAAGTCCTGGCCTTGCTGGTCCTGCCAAAGCCGCCTCATAACGTTTAGCATGGAGATCTCCCTCAATTTGAATTCAAGCCGGAATCCAAGTAGATGCCAGCCGATATCATTCTCCATACAACTCGCGTTAACACGCAACCCTCCTGTTGGATAACGCTAACCGCATAGTAAACCGTATGCACCGGGCGTATGGCGCTACACGCGGTTGATGAGGCTGGCGACGTACCCCGCGCCAAAGCCGTTATCGATATTGACCACCGCCACGTTGCTGGCGCAGCTTGTAAGCATCCCCAGCAAGGCGGCCAGGCCCTGAAAGCTGGCGCCGTAACCGATACTGGTGGGCACCGCGATCACGGGGCATGAGACCATGCCGCCTACCACGCTGGGCAGGGCCCCTTCCATGCCGGCGCACACCACCACCACACGCGCTTCGGTCAGGCGCGCCGCATGGCTCATCAGGCGGTGTATGCCGGCTACGCCCACGTCGTGGATGGTGTCCACCTGGTTGCCCATCGCCTCGGCGGTCACCTGCGCTTCTTCCGCCACCGGAATATCGCTGGTGCCGGCGCACACCACGGCGATGGTGCCCTTGCCGCGCACGGTCTTGTCGCGCCAGAAACGGATGGCGCCCGACAGCGGAAAATACTCGGCGCCCTCTAAGCGCGCCTGCACGCGCGCGGCGGTCTCCGGGTCGGCGCGCGTGATCAGCACGTTACGCGCGTTCTCCAGCAGGCTCCCCGCAATGGCGATGATCTGCTCCGGCGACTTGCCTTTGCCGAAAATCACCTCCGGCATGCCGTGGCGCAGCGCGCGATGGTGGTCCACCTTGGCGAAGCCCAGATCTTCGAAAGGCATGTGGCGCAGGCGGTGCAGCGCGCCGTCCACATCCACCGCGCCCGCGCGCACCTGCTCGAACAACTGCCGAAGCTGCTCTTCGTCCATACGGCCAGAATAACAGGGTGGCGCGGACGGTCGCCTAGTGCCGTCTCTACCGAGCCGCGACCGTCAGGGAGCGGTGCGGCTAAAAAATAAACTTCATGCCGAGCTGCAGAATGCGCGGGTTATGCGCGCCGGCCGGGCGCAGGAAGTTGTTGTTGTTCCAGCAATCCGAACTGGACGAGAAATCGAAACAACTGGTTCCGCCGTTGACGCCGTTCCACTGCGTGTGATTGAAGACGTTGAAACCCTCCGCACGGAATTCGAGGGCGCGCGCTTCGTTAAAGGCGAAATGCTTGAACAGCCCCATATCGAAATTCGTGCGTTGCGGGTTGTTCAACGAATTGCGCCCGACCGTGCCGAAGCTGAGGCCTTGCGGCGCGGTGTAAGCCGCCGGATTAAACAACTGCGGCCCAACTACGCCGGTCACGCTGGCCGGCACGCTGGCTGGCGAATTGGGGTTGGCCACTTGATCGAGGTACGATCCGATTCCCGTGCCATTTCCGACGCCGGCGTTGAACAGGCCATCCGTCACGCTGAACGGCGTGCCGGTCTGGAAGGTGGTGATCCCGGAGAGTTGCCATCCGCCGAACAGCGTGTGGGCCAAACCTGGATTGGTGAACAACGGCAGGTCGTAGACGTAGCCGACATTGAGGAGCTGGCGCTGGTCGAAATTCGAACTGGCGCGGGTCAAGCCGATATTGTAGGCGTTCACGAAATTGTTGTCGTAGCGGTCCGACGAGTCGTCGAGAGAGTGGCTCCAGGTGTATGCCACGTCGAAACTAAGCCGGCCGACGTGACGGTGGGCTGAAACCTGGAGAGCGTTGTAAATCGAATTGGCCTGCGGCTCCAGGGAGGTGATGGAATCGTATCCCTGATAGGGGCGATAGAAATTCGGATCGCCGCCGCACGCGACATTGAACTGGTTGAGGGCGGCGCCGGTAGGCGCCACTCCGTTCACGGTGCCGTTGTTGCAATCGTTCTGGGTCATGGCCTGCCCCGGGGCATATGGATTCTGTCCTGGAGCGATGGGGTACAGTTGATTGATATCGCGCTGCAGCGAGAGGTGCGTGCCTTTACTGCCCACGTACGCCACGGTCATCACCGTTCCGTTCATGATCTCCCGTTGGATGTTGACATTCCATTGCTGCACGTACGGCCAGATGGCCTGTGTCGGAATCGCCGTGACGGCTAGCGGGAATAACACGCCGCCGCCGCCGATATTGGTGTAGCCGGAGATGTTGTATTGCGTGGAGCTCAGCACATAAGGCGCGCTGCCTTCGAGCGACTCCGAGTTACCCTCGTTGCCGTTAGTGTGTTCGTAGAATATGCCGTAACCGCCGCGGATAGCCGTCTTGCCGTTGCCGAACGGGTCGAACGCGAAGCCCACCCGCGGCGCGGGGTTGAATAAGTGGCCTTTCATGCAACCCGCGGGCTTGCCGTTCACGCCGCACTGCACTAAGCCGGTATAGGGATTGCCCGTGTTGGGAATAATGGCGCCCTGCTGCCCGGTAACGGATCCGTCGATATCGAGCTGCGGCGCCGCGGAAAGCTGGTAGGCGGAAGGTTCGAAGTTATAGGCTTGATGGTACTTCTCGTAATAAGTTCCGAACATGCTCAGACGCAACCCCAGGTTCAAGGTGAGTTTCTTGGTGACATGCCAATCGTCCTGGAGATACGGCTCCACGATTTTATACCGGTTGTAATACTTGACCTTCTGATTCACCTGGTAGAAATTCGCAATCTGGCCGGTCAGCATGTCCGCGAATGCGTTGCCCGTAGTGACGGCCGTATCGGTATTGTCGAAACCCAGGATTCCCTGAACGTACGGACTGTTTTCTTCGTTCTTTTCCGCGGCCACCACGTAGACGCCGAAGTACAGGTTGTGCCCGCCAACGATCTTGGTCAACTGGTCCTTGTATGTATAGGTCGGATTCGCGTTGTTCCAGGGGAAGTAGCCGGTATCGAGCTGGAAGCCGGCGGTATCGTAGTTGATTCCGCCTGTGACTCCCACGGCCGGCAGGAGTCCGCCGAATCCGTTGTTGTACAGGCCGGTCATGTTAAAGTCGGACGGGCGGGCGACCGGGCCGACGGCGTTCAGAAAAATGTGGTCCGTCGTATAACTGAACGTGAATTCGTTCAGCAGGGTCGGCGATACATTCGCCGTGAGGTTGGCCACCAGGCTCACGCCCGGCCCCACGAAGTTGGTCTGAACCGTGGGAAATGACGCGCCATTCCCCCACTCGGGGGTAGGCTCGGTCTGGGTCCATGAATCGTGAATGAAGCGGAAGAACATGCGCAGCTTGTCGCTGAAGTTCTGATCTATGCGGAACAACTCTTCCCGCCAGTGGGTGGGCAAAGCCGGTGAGGAGTTGTAGTAGTTGTTGGCCTGATTAGGCAGCGGCAGCAGCGTGAGCAGATCCTTGGCGTTGTTGTCGACCGGAACCGTGTTGTTCGGATAGTACGACCCCGTCACCGGATTAACCGGACAATCCGGATAATTCGTGGCGTCCACCGCGGAGGACAGGCTGGCCGCCGGGCAAACGTCGGAGAAGTTGCCCGCGCGCTCCTGCGCGGACGGGACCTGCTGGTTAAATGTGCCCCCGGGAACGACGTCCCGGCGGAATTCCTCGGAGAAGAAAAAGAATGTCTTCTCCTTCTTCGTGTTGTAAACGTTCGGTATAAACACCGGGCCGCCGATGGTGCCGCCGAAGTCGTTTTTCTTATACTCGGGCACGGTCGGCTGGAAGAAGTTCCGCGCATTGAAGTCGTCGTTCCGTACGAATTCGAACAGGTCTCCATGGAAATCCTTGCCGCCCGATTTCGTCACCGTCTCGACGGTGCCCGATCCGTTTCTGCCATACTGGGCGCCATAGTTGGAGGTCAGCACTTTCACCTCCGCAATGGCATCCACGTTCGGGTAGACGTTCAGGGTGCCGTTGCTGCCGTTGTCCATGTTGTCGCCGCCATCGATCTCCCAATTGTTGTATTCGACGCGGCCGCCATTGATGCTCATGGAGACGCTGCCGGCGATCCCCACGGTCCCTTCGTCCTGTCCGGTTTGATTGCTGACGCCGGGAACCAGCGTGACCAGTTGCGAAAAATTGCGGCCGTTGAGCACGATCTGGCTGATCTCCTTGCCGGTGACCACACCCGAGAGTTCCGAGGACTGCGTTTCCACCTGCGCCACGGCCGTGCCTGCCACGCTGATTTCGCTGGTAATCTGGCCGACCTCCAGGGTGGCGTCGACGCGCGCCTTTTGGCCCACGCGCAGAACTACGCCGGTCGCATCGAAAGCCTTAAAGCCGTTGGCGGTGATCTTCAAATTGTAGGTGCCCGCCTGCAGGGCCGCCACCAGGTAGTCGCCGTCCGTATTGGTGGTCGTCTTTAGCGTGACTCCGGTGGCCACATCCGTCACGCCTACCTCGGCGTTGGGAAGTACGGCGCCGGTGGAATCCCGTACCGTGCCGGTCATCGAAGCTCGATTCTGGCCGTAAAGCGGGGCGGTGGCGGCGAGACATGCCGCGATCAGAAAAATACCGAATGCGATTGCCGTTCGAGAACGCATTTCAAGATTCCTCCATTCACCTGCGAGCTTTTCAAATTGCGAGTTTGCAACATTCTACTCTCTAGCACCCACGCGTGCAAGGCCCCGTGGGGCGGTCGAACTGGAATCCCAGCGCCTTTAGCTTCTTACGACGTCGCGGTAACGCAAACCTGCAAGCCGGCCCACCTGAGGCCGCCACCGCGATCGTGTTATTGCGACGCTGGGAGACGGAGGCAAGCGGGATGCGCCCTGCGCGTTCGGTGCGCGCCCCGATGATCTTCCAAAACCGCACGCAAGCAATGCGCGCTCGCAAGGCCCTGGTCGAAGCCGGCGTGGTTATGACCGACGAACTCCCGGCTGAGCTTCCAAGGCTTGGCGCAACGCGGTCCGGCCTTGCGGGAGGTGGCCGCTCAAGCGGTCCGCAGGATTCTGGCGATGAGCGCGTGACGGTTCACCCGCAGTCGCGCCATTCTTTCCTGGAAGAACTGGGATTGGACGAACAGCGCTCCGGCAAAGGCTATAACCAGGTAGATTGCGTGTCGATGACCACGATGCGCCGCCACGGGATCGCTGAAGTCCTGACGCGCGACCGCCATTTCATGCAGGGAGGCTTTGACGCCCTCATCCGACGATTCGCAAGGACACGTCGAGGATGAGAAAAAGTTCAACCCGAGACTCACCGGCGGCTGATAGGCCGCCTGCGTCGATCAATTTGGGAGCATTGAACGTAGGCGGTCCGGCGGCATTCAGGCTGAAAGTCCCCCAGGCGGAAACGGCGGACGCCAGCACCGCGTAAAGCAATCTTCTCGTCTTTTTCATGTGACTCTCGATTCTGCAAAAACTGTAGGGCGGGACTGCGGCGCTGACGGCCGGGGGCCGTCACCAAGGGCAGAAACCCAAAGCCTCGGGGGGCGGGATTTATCCCGCGCGGGGCTTTTGCCCCGCCAAGGCGAGCTACGCTCGCCTAACACAGGCTGAAGCCTGTGCTACACAGGCTGAAGCCTGTGCTACCAGCGGGCCTGCGAGGCCCCGCGCAGGCTGCGAGCCTGCCCCACTGCGGCGGACAAAATGTAGAAACTCCAGCGCGGGGCTTTTGCCCCGCCGCCGCGGCGCCTTCTATAGCTCGCGCTGGGTTTTCGGCCGTGCGGCCGGCGTTCACGTCAGCCTGTGCGCGCGGCCGTGGATTACCCTTTCGCCGAAGCAGCGGTTCCTCGATGACCGGCGCGGACCCGGAGGTCTGCCCCACTACCTGCCTTCAACGATAACTGTTGCGTTTTTATTGGGTGGATGCTATAGTTCTGTCGGTAGATCATGCGACTTCACGCCACACTCATTCTCAGCCTTACCGTCGCTGCCTCGGCACAAAGTCCAAATGCGGACGATGGGGCCTGGGAGAACGCCGTTCACAAGTTCGACGCCGCGCGCGCCGGGCTGCTCCGCCAGATCGATACGGGAGTACAGAACGGACCGTTCCGCCCCGATTGGGATTCCCTTAAGCGCTACCAGGTCCCCACCTGGTATCAGGACGCCAAGTTCGGGATCTTCCTCCACTGGGGAGTCTACTCGGTTCCAGCGTTCGGCAACGAATGGTACCCGCGGAACATGTACAAGCAAGGGACGCCGGAGTTCGCGCATCACCTCGCCACTTTTGGTCCGCAAACGAAATTCGGGTACAAGGATTTCATCCCCATGTTCAAGGCGGAACACTTCGACGCGAAAGCATGGGCCGATCTATTCCGGAGAGCGGGCGCGAAGTACGTCGTTCCCGTCGCGGAGCATCATGACGGATTCGCAATGTACGACTCGGACCTGAGCGACTGGTGCGCGGCCAAGATGGGTCCGCACAGAGACACCACCGGTGAACTGGCGCAGGCGGTGCGCGCCGCCGGTCTGCACTTCGGCGTCTCCAGCCACCGCGCCGAGCATTACTTCTTCCTCAATACCGGCCGGGAGATCGACTCCGACGTGCGCGACCCGCAATTCGCGGCCTTTTACGGCCCCGCGCACGCCGGGGTGACCGACAACAGCGGCGCGCATTGGCAGGCGCATCCCGACGCGGCATATCTTGACGATTGGATGGCGCGGGTGGCGGAGATGGTGGTCAAATACCAACCAGAGATCGTCTGGTTCGACTGGTGGATTGAGACCAAAGAGTTCGAGCCATACCGGCAACGTTTCGCGGCGTTCTATTACAACGACGCCGCGCGCCGCGGTTCCACCGCCGCGATCAACTACAAGGACGACGCCTTTCCGGAAAGCGCCGCCGTTTTGGATATCGAGCGGGGCCAGTCGGATCGGATCCTGCCGCGGTTTTGGCAGACGGACACTTCGGTGAGCATCAAGTCGTGGGGATACATCGACAACGATACTTTCCGCTCGCCGCAATCCCTGGTCCAGCAACTGGTCGATATCGTCAGCAAGAATGGCGCTCTGCTTCTCAACGTGGGGCCGAAGCCGGACGGCACCATTCCGGAGCAGGCCAAGGATGTGTTGCTGGCCATGGGCCATTGGCTTTCCATCAATGGCGAGGCGATTTACGGCACGCGGCCCTGGAAGATCTCGGGCGAGGGACCCACGAAGGTGGTGGGCGGGTCCTTCCACGACACGGCCACGAAACCCTATACCAGCCAGGATATCCGGTTCACCGCGCGCGACGGCCTGCTGTATGCCATGGCGCTGGCCTGGCCGCGGGATGGCAAAATCAAAATCGAGTCGCTGGCCCGCGGGTCCAAGATCATGCCCTCGGAAGTCGCCGGCGTGCAATTGCTCGGCTCCCATGACAAGTTGAAGTGGATGCGCGATAATGAGGGTCTGAAGATTGAGATGCCGGCTTCGCGCACCGGAGAATTTGCCTGGGTGTTCAAGATCGCAACGGCCAGCCCGAAATAGAGCACCCGCGGTCCGCCGGAAGATTGACAGAAGCGCGCGCTCCGGGTTACGATCATAACGATTACTTTAACGTTAATTAGGGAATTTGCGATCCCGCGCATACCCGGTGCCACAGCAACGGCGGGCTCGTTCCGCTGTAGTTTAAGAACCACCCATGAAAGATAACTCCGAAGTGAACATCGACCGCAGGATCGGCCGCGACGACTTGATTGTCATCGCGGGCGCGGGCGGCTTCATTGCCGGCGCGCTCACCAGATACTTTCACGATCTGGGCTACACCCGCATCCGCGCCATCGACCGCAAGCCCCTGCCGGAATGGTACCAGCGGGTACCTGGCGTGGAATGCCTCTCTCTGGACTTGAGCGAGAAACACCACGCGATTCAGGCCGTCGAAGGCGCCGCCGAGGTTTACAACATGGCCGCGGACATGGGCGGCATGGGTTTCATCGAGAACTTTCGCGTCGAGTGCCTGCGCAGCATTTTGGTCAATACGCACTTGATTGACGCGGCATGGCGCGCCGGCGCCCAGCGTTATTTCTTTTCCTCGTCCGCCTGCGCCTATAACACGGACCTGCAACGGGACCCGCACGTCCGCGCACTCAAGGAATCGGACGCGTATCCGGCGATGGCCGAAAGAGGTTACGGCTGGGAGAAACTCGTCTCGGAGATGTTCTGCCAGGAATATTGGGCGGAACGCGGCCTGGAAACCCACTTCGCCCGCTTCCATAACATCTACGGTCCCCACGGCACCTGGTTCGGAGGCCGCGAGAAGGCCCCGGCGGCGCTGAGCCGTAAAGTGATCGAAGCTCTCGACCGCGGGGAAACCACCATCGGCATCTGGGGCGACGGCTCCCAAACCCGCAGCTTCTGCTTCATCGACGATTGCGTGCTCGGTATCGACCAGATCATGCACTGCGACCGGCTGATTGCCACGCCCATCAACCTCGGTTCCAGCGAATTGATCGCGATCGACAACCTGGCGACTATGGTGGAAGAAATCGCCGGCGTCAAACTGCGGCACACTTACGACCTGGAGGCGCCGAAAGGCGTCGCCGGACGCAACAGCGACAACACGTTTATCGCCAGCGTGCTCGATTGGGAACCCCGCACACCGCTGCGTACCGGCATGGAAAAGACCTACGCATGGATCGCCCAACAATACGCGGATCGCAAAGCGGGAAAGCGAGTGGTGAAGGACTAGCCGTGCAGCCACCCACTACCGTCGCGACGCGTTCACCCGAGACGCTCAAGGACGGCCGGGATAACGGAAGCCACAGCGCCGATGTGGCCTTCGTCGCCAGTCGAATCCCGAATCGCATGGCGTTGGCGGGCGGGTGGATCGATCAGCCCTGCGTGTCCAAGCACAATCCGGATCCCCCCGGATCCATGGTGGTGGTCGCGTTGGAGCCGGCTTTCAGGTTCATGGATCGTTGCGGCATGGCCAGCAGCACACGCCGGATTGCGGCCAACTTGTGGAACGGCGCGCTCCCGGACCGGCCTCGGGCGGACTTGGTGCGCGAGTTGTACTGGGCCGAGAATGCCGGCAAGGACGAGCCATCCGGCTCGCAAGACATGATTGGCCTGCTCTATCCAGGCGTGAGCAGGCTCGATTACGATGCCGGCGTCGAGGGCGGAAGGTTTCCATCTCATGTCGAATCCAATTGCGACCCGGAGATTGCACGCTGGGTTGACCAGGTTTTCCATCTCGTCCCGATTAACCAGCGTCCCGCCGGCTACAGTCCCCTGGGTATCAGAAACCTGGATCCCCAGTGGATCGCACAATTGGGCCAGACGGGCAAGGACTGCTTCGACGCGATCGTAAACACGGACATCCACGGTCTGGGCGCGGCCCTGAACCATTGCATGCGCTGTTGGGAGGCGATTCTGCCGCAGACCGTGCAGCACCCGGCGATTAACCTGGACTTGAAGGGGATACTGTCCTGGTTTCAATCCCGCTATGCCGGCGCCATGTACTCAGGGTGCGGCGGCGGATACATGATTGTAGTTTCCGAAGAGCCGGTGCCGGGCTCGCTGCGCATACGGGTCCGGCTCGGGTAGCTCGCATTTATGCTGAAAACCGGTATTCTGAATCCGGCCATAAACTCCCTCCTCAGCCGCATCCGCCATACCAATACGCTGGTGATCGCCGATCGCGGTTTTCCGTTCTGGCCGCAAATAGAAACAATCGACATCTCGCTGGTGGACGATATCCCCAGGGTGCTCGATGTGGTGCGGGCGATTCGCGCTAACTTCGCGGCCGGCCAGGTCTTCATGGCCGAGGAATTCGTGGCCGCGAATGGCAGCGGTGTGCGACTGGAGTTCGAACAGGCGCTTCCCGGCGTCCCGCTGATCTTTGAGCCGCATGTCCAGTTTAAGAAGCGCGTTCCGCAGGCAGTCGGGCTGATCCGAACCGGAGATACGACTCCATACGCCAATATGATTGTCGAGTCGGGATGAGCGCAAGCAGGCGTGCGCCTGTGGTCCAAGCGCACGCCCACGGCGGCTTACTGCACCGCGATCACCGCGCCACCTGGCGAGGCTGTGGTTCCCACCATCGCCACTACCGGCACGTCTCCGCTCGGCGCGGAGGCCGGCACCGTGACATTGATCTGGTCCAAACCCACGGAAATCAGACCTCCAAACGCGACTTGGCTGTCGATCGCGCCGATAGTGACGGTCGGCAACGTAACCAGCGGCAGCGTGGTTGTAATCAGCTTGCCTTCCGGCGCGGCGGGATTTGTGACGCCGAAACCGGTGCCATACAGGGTGATGGTTTCGCCGGGCGCCGCCGGCGTGGCCCCGGTGGTCGTGCTGGTCGGTCCTACCAGCGAGCCATCCGGATGCGTGGCGACGATGTGCTTTTCGTCGCTTTGCAAGAAGAAAGCCGGCGCCACGGCCTGCACCTGGACAGTCACCGCGGCGCTGGCCAGGCCGAAGTTGTAAGTCTGCAAAGTTGCCTGCCCAACCGCCGTACCCACCGGCAGAAGAACGTTAAGCTGACCGGGACTTACATATTCCACATACGCGTATGTCCCGTTCACGGCCACGCTCACGCTGTCGATGTCGGTGGGGAGCGCCCCATTCACAAAGTCGTCGCTGTCCCACACGCGCGTGGTCCCCGAGAGATTCCCGCCCTTTATGCTCACCCATGTGTTCGGCGCGATACCGGGCTGAAAGCTCGCGCCGTTGATTACGCTTGCCGCGCTGACGATGGGCGCCGCCTGGAGCCTGCCCAGCAATCCATGCGTCATGTTGTCCGGCCCCGGAATTCCGGCCGTGAAATACACGGCGTTCGCGTCTCCGCCGCTGCCGCCGTTGCCGACCTGCAAGGCCCACAGATTCGGAATCACAATCGCGGCGCCATAAACGTCGTTTAGAGTAGCGATATAAGCGCCGGTAGTGGGATCGTACACATTGATCGTACCGTCGCCGAAACTTCCCACCAGCAGGTCGTTCGCGTATCCGCCGAAGCCGCCGGAAGCGATCGCCATTCCCCAGGGCGCATTCAGGTGTCCGCCCTGGATCAGCCGGGTCATCAGCGTTCCGGCCGTGCTGTAAACATCCACGTAGCCGTTGCCCGCGCCAGTTACCGCGAAATTCTTACCCGTGTCCTGCAGCGCATAGGCGACGTACAAGTTCCCCGCCAGATTCTGAATGTTGAATGGCGCGTAGCCCGCCGGCAGCTTGCTGTCCTGAAAGGCGCTCGGCAGTGTCACCGGGCTAAAGCTGGAGTCGAACACATCGATGTTTCCGCTGTTCAGGTTCGCGGCGTATAGGTATGTGTTGGAGCCGCTGGTCCCAATTGCCAGACCCGTATACACCGCACCGGACGCCGAGTTGTCTACCATCACCAGCGCCGCCGACGCGTTCACGATTTTGTTCCAGCCGGATACGGTGCCGTCCAATGTGTCGAAAATGAACGACGCTGGATTGCCGGCCGTGACGGCAAAACCCGTTGTGCCGTTGTACACGGTCCCAGTCGGTATACCTGCGGCGCCCGCCGCGGCCGCTTTAGAAGCCGGTATGGTCACCACCAGCGGAATCACGCTGCCGGTGCTCGAATACAGCGTTGACAGCCCCGACCCCGCGTCCGAGATCCAGAACGGACTGCCGCTCGATTCCGAGATGCCCCACGCGCCCTTCAGGTGCGGATCGGTGTAGTCGGCCAGGTCGGGGACATCCGACGCCAGATTACGAACTATATAAGCGTTCTGCGCCCGTAATGAGCCCGGCAATGCAGCCAGAAACAAGACGCACCCTGCCGGCATTACCCATCTGCGAACATTCTGCTTACTCACGATTGTTCCCTCCTTCGCCGCTTAACATGTGATAACTGTCACACTTACTGCGCGGGACAGTAAGTCGTGTAGCTCTAGTTAGCGTCAGTGTACACCCGATTCCCCAGGCCGCTGCCTTCCGCCGCGAAGTTTTACACTCATGAACCGGCGCGCGGAGCGGAGTCTCGCGGAGCGAGGCGGGAGCTTCGCGCGGACGAAAGCCCGGCCCCCATATGCTACGCTGTTGCTTACCACGCCCATGCCCCTCACCCGCACGAAAGGCCAACTCATGAGCGCCTCGGAAATCGACCGCACGCTGGTCCGCCTGGCGCACGAAATCCTGGAAAAGAATTCCGATCTCGGCCGCCTGGCGTTCATCGGCATTCGCCGCCGCGGCGTGCCCCTGGCCCAGCGCCTGGCCCGCAAAATCGAATCGCTTGAGCAGCGCGCCGTGCCCGTCGGCATTCTGGACATCAATCTATACCGCGACGACCTGACCACCGTCGATATCAAGCCCGTGGTCAGCGCCACCGAAATTTCCTTTTCCGTGCAAGGCAAAGACATTATCCTGATGGACGACGTACTCTACACCGGCCGCACCATCCGCGCCGCGCTGGACGCCCTGTTCGACCACGGCCGTCCGGCGCGCGTACACCTGCTGGTGCTGATCGACCGCGGCCACCGCGAGCTGCCCATCGAAGCCCAATTCGTGGGCCGCACCGTACAAACCACGGACAACGAAATCATCGAAGTCAAATTCCAGGAAATCGACCAGATGGAGAAGGTGCTGCTGGTCGAAAGAATCGCCGAAAGCGAAGCCGTTTAAACCATGCCGGCTGGATTGCTGGGAATCGAAGAACTGGATCGCGCCGAGATCGAAGCCATCCTGGCGCGCGCCAAGCAGTTTCAACCCGTTCAGGACCAATCCCAAAAGAAACTGGACACGCTCCGCGGGAAGATGATTGTCAATCTCTTCTTCGAAGCGTCCACGCGCACCCGCACCAGCTTCGAAATCGCCGCCAGACGTTTGGGCGCGGACGCCATTTCCATCGCGGCATCCGGCTCGAGCGTGTCGAAGGGCGAATCTCTGGTGGATACGCTGAACACCCTAGCGGCCATGCGCCCCAACGCCATTGTCATGCGGCATGCGGCGTCCGGCGCGCCACATTTTCTCGCGCGCCATCTGGCCATGCCCATCATCAACGCGGGCGACGGCACGCACGAACATCCCACACAAGCGCTGCTCGACGCGCGCACCATTCTCGATCGCCGCCCCAGCCTGGAGGGTCTGCGCGTGGCCATCATCGGCGACATCGCGCATAGCCGCGTGGCCCGGTCCAACGTCTATCTGCTTTCGAAATTCGGCTCCGAGATCGTGTTGTGCGGCCCCGCTTCGCTGCTGCCGCGGGAACTGGCGCACATCGCGCCCGGCGTCACGCTCACCAACGATATTCGCGAAGCGATTCGCGACGCCGATGTCATCATGATGCTGCGCGTGCAGCTCGAACGCCAGCACGAAGCGGCCTTTCCCGCCGCCGAGTATTTCCAATTCTACGGCCTGCGTCTGGAGCACCTGGCGCTGGCCAAACCGGACGTCATCGTGATGCACCCCGGCCCCATCAACCGCGGGCGCGAGTTGTCCTCGGAAGTGGCCGACTCGCAACGCTCCGTCATTCTCAACCAGGTGGAAAATGGCGTCGCCGTGCGCATGGCGGTGCTAGAGCGGGTAATTGGCTGATTGGTTAATTCGATGTCTCAACTCCTCATCAAGAACGGGCGCGTCATCGACCCGGCCTCGGCCACCGACATGCTGGCCGACATTCTGATTCGCGACGGCGCGATCGGCGCGGTGGGCGCGGACCTCGAAGTGGCCCGCGCTGAAACGTTCGATGCCACCGGCCTGATCGTGGCGCCCGGCTTCGTCGATATGCACGTGCACCTGCGGGAGCCGGGTTTCGAGCACGCCGAGACCATCGAATCCGGGGCGCGCGCCGCGGCCGCCGGCGGGTTCACGTCGATCTGCTGCATGCCCAACACGCTGCCGGTGAACGATAACGCCACCGTGACCAGCTACATCATCGAGCGCGCGCGCAAGCTCGCCGTGACGAACGTATTCCCCATCGGCGCCATCACCAAGAACAGCGCGGGCGAAGAGTTGTCGGCCATCGGCTCCATGAAAGCCGCGGGCGTAGTGGCCATATCCGACGATGGACGCCCCGTGATGAACGCCCGCGTCATGCGCCGCGCCATGGAATTCGCGCGGTCGTTCGATCTGCCGGTCATCGATCATTGCGAAGACTTAAACCTGAGCGCGGGCGGGGACATGCACGAGGGCTATGAGTCCGTGCGGCTGGGTCTGCGCGGAATTCCAGCCAGTTCCGAAGACGTGATGGTGGCGCGCGATATCCTGCTGGCGCAGCTCACCGGAGCGCGTTTCCACGTGGCGCATATCTCCACGCGCAACGCCATGGGCATGGTGGCCTATGCCAAGCAGTACGGACTGCCGGTCACCTGCGAAGCTACTCCGCACCACTTCGCCCTCACCGACGCCCAGATGCTGCCCTACGACAGCAATTACAAAATGAAGCCGCCGCTGCGCACCGCTTGCGACGCGGGCGCCGTAGTGGACGGCATCGTTTCCGGCGCCGTGGATGCCATCGCCACCGATCACGCCCCGCACCCGGGCAGCGAGAAGATGCAGGAATTCGAGAAGTGCCCGTTTGGCATTATTGGCCTCGAAACCGCGCTGGGGCTGGCGCTGGAACACCTGGTGCACACCGGCAAGATTCCGCTGGCGCGGCTGGTGGCGCTGCTCTCCACCGGTCCGGCGCGGGTGCTGCATCTGGATCGCGGCACGCTGGCCGTGGGCGCTCCGGCTGACGTGACGATCTTCAGTACGGATTTGCAGTGGACTTATGACGTGAACCAATCGTTCAGCAAGAGCCGCAATTCCCCGTTCGATGGCCACACGTTCCGGGGTGGTCCGGTGGCGACGATTGTGGACGGGGCGGTAGTGTGGCAGCGGGCGTGACCGCCCCGGCATCCGCCACAAGCGAAAAAAAAACGCTTCCAACGAGCCGGCTTATGGAGTATGCTAGTAACGGGACCGGGGGTAGCCGCCCCCGATCCCGCTCGGTCGTTAGCGCCTGCCCTTACGGGTCCAGGTGATCGTGACCGTGACTCTACCGAGAAGCAGTAGGCCAACTAGCAACAGGATCATAGATCCTCCTTTCTGCTTAAAGAGGAAGGCCCGGGCTAATACTCGGGCTTTTCCAATTGAAGCTCGGGTGCTTCTTTCGGAACTCGCTCTTCCAATTCTCCACAGGAAAGGTCTCCGCTTTCAGTAGTGCCCCGATCGGCGCGGAGTTCTCCGATCAAATGTAGTTCGCTCGCCAAGGAGCAGGCGCCGGACAACCCGCGCATGCTCCACTAGCGCTAGGCGCCGGCCTTAGGCGCACCGCGCCAAGCCGTCAGTTGACCCGTCAGCCGCTCGCGCATGCCCGCGAACTTCGTATTATCCGCCTGGTTCGTTTGCTCTTTCGGATCCGCGGTCTCGTCGTACAATTCGTTGGCTCCCTTGCCTTGATTGCGCAGGATCAGCTTATACCGGTCGTCGCGCGCCATCTCCGTTTCGCGAATCCGCCCCAGCGCCACATCCGGCCAGGATTGCTTCTTGCCCAAATGCCGTCCATAGACGAACGGCAGATAGCTCGGCACATGGCTGCCCGCCGGAGGGGCGGCGCCCGCCAGTTCGCACAGCGCCGGCATCAAATCGTAGGAGCTCACCACCTCGTTGCGTACGGTCTGCGGCGGAAATCGGCTAGGACACGTCCAGATCAATGGCGTCCGCACGACTTCTTCAAACATATTCACCGGTTCCGACGCCGTCGTATCGCCCCACAGCCCATGCCGGCCGAGCAGATACCCGCCGTTGCTGGTGAAAACAATGAGTGTGTTGTCCCACACGCCGCGCTTTTGCAACTTCGCCGTCAGCGTGGGAATTTGCTCGTCTAACGTAGTCAGCGCCGCCGCGTATTTACGCAGATTTCCGGGCACATCGCGCAACATCTCCTTCCGCGTGGCGTTGTCCGCCGCGGAATCCCAGCCGATGGTTTCAAAGCCGGTTTTCGCGTACAGATCCAGGTTCTTCCGCGGCGCCGTCACGGCGTTCGGACTGGGCCAAGCCATCGCCAGGAAGAACGGTTTGGCGGGAGCCTGCGCGTCCAGAAATTCGCCGGCCTGGGCCTCGGAGTTGCTCCGGCCGCAGTTGTAGCCCGCCGCGGCGAAAGCGGTCTGGTCGGGCGCCACCGGCGCACAGGAGAAGCTGTTATGAAAGCGCACGCCGGTCAGCGCCAGCCGGTCGATATTTGGCGTGTGCACCTCCGCATTCCCATAGCACCCAGCCATGTAAGCGCCGACTTCCTCGGCCACAATCAGAACAATATTGGGACGCTCCACAGCCGCGTGCTTCTTGGTTGCGGCGAGCACCGGCGCAGCTAGCGCCCCAAACAGAAAATGACGGCGTTTCAATGGCATTCAACCCAGTATAGGCGGTCGCGCGGGCGGTCTGCTAAACTCAAAAAGAAAGGCGGCGTAGCTCAGTCGGTTAGAGCGACGGTCTCATAA
>Ga0187871_10000748_pt1 | contig 30054 bp, 23 predicted proteins | sample June2016WEW_16_1_FD_132988 | JGI IMG/M metagenome (GOLD analysis project Ga0187871, IMG submission 132988) | Peatland microbial communities from SPRUCE experiment site at the Marcell Experimental Forest, Minnesota, USA - June2016WEW_16_10 | ecosystem: Environmental > Terrestrial > Soil >...
CACCGAAAACCTGGCCATCAAGCGCGCCTTGATCGAGAAGGTGCTGAAACATCGCAAGCCCGGCTCCATCTTCTCCACCAACACCAGCGGCATTCCGCTGGCCAGCATCGCCGAAGGATTTCCCACCGAGTTCCGTCAGCATTTTCTCGGCACGCACTTTTTCAACCCGCCGCGCTATCTGCACCTGCTCGAAATGATCCCCGGCCCCGAGACGCTTCCCGCGGTGCGCGATCACGTCACCGAGTTCGCCGACCGCCACCTGGGCAAAGGCGTGGTGCCGTGCAAGGATACACCCAACTTCATCGCCAATCGCATCGGCAGTTTTCTCGGCGGCACCGTGCAAAACTTGACCGTCGAGATGGACTTCACCATCGAGGAAGTGGACGCCCTCACCGGCCAGCTCATCGGATTGCCCAAGAGCGCCAGCTTTCGTCTCTTGGACATCGTCGGCCTGGATATCTGGGCGCATGTCACCAAGAACCTTTACGACCTGGTGCCCGGCGATCCCTGGCGTGAGCGCTTCGTGCTGCCGCCCTTCTTCGCCCAGATGATCGAGCGCGGATGGCTGGGCGATAAGACCGGCCAGGGCTTCTACAAACGCACCGGCAAAGGCGACAAGAAGGAGATCCTGGCCCTCGATTGGAAAACGCTCGAATACCAGCCATCCAAGAAGGCGCGCTTCCCGTCCGTGGAAGGCGTCCGCAATATCGAGGACCTGCCGCAGCGCCTGCGTGCGCTGATGGCGCTCACCGATCGCCCCGGCACGTTCCTCTGGCGGCTCTTCAGCGACCTGGTGCTGTACTCGGCCAGCATGGTGCCCGAGATTTCCGACCGCATCGTCGAGATCGACCGCGCCATGCGCTGGGGCTATGCCAACTCGCTCGGACCCTTCGAACTGTGGGACGCGCTGGGCGTCGAAGAAACCGTCGCCCGCATGCGCCAGGAACAGCGCCACATTCCGGAGACTGTCGAGAAGATGCTGGAGAGCGGCGCGAAGTCGTTTTATGAAGCCCCCGACTACGACCGCCGGCCGCACCACGAATACTTCGACCTGCAGGCCAATTCGTATAAGTGGCTGATCGACCGGCCCGGTATTACCGTGCTCAAGGATGTAAAACACGCGCACGGCGTAGTGAAGAAGAACGGCGGCGCGTCGTTGATCGACATCGGCGACGGCGTGCTCTGCCTCGAGTTCCACAGCAAGATGAATTCGCTCGGCGACGACCAAGTCTCGCTAGTCCGCGCCGGCATCGAAGAAACCAGCAAGAACTTCGAAGCCATGATCATCGCAAACCAGGGCGAGAACTTCAGCGTCGGCGCCAACCTCATGTTGGTGCTGCTGGCCGCCCAGGAAGAAGAGTGGGAAGAGTTGGAAGCCGCCATCAACCGCTTCCAACAAGCCACCATGGCGATCAAGTACGCACCCAAGCCGGTGGTATCCGCGCCGTTCGGTATGACGTTGGGCGGCGGCTGCGAGATCGCCATCCATTCGGCGCGCGTGCAGGCATCCGCGGAGACCTACATAGGCCTTGTCGAAGTCGGCGTCGGCGTGATCCCCGGCGCGGGCGGCACCAAGGAAATGCTGCTGCGCTTCGGCAGCGCGCAAAAGGCCTTCGAATTGATCGCCTACGCCAAGGTCGCGACCAGCGCCGCGGAAGCCCGCAATTTCGGCTTGCTGCGTCCGCAGGACCGGATATCCATGAACCCCGAACGCCTCATCGACGATGCCAAGGCCCTGGCTCTATCCATTGCGCCCGGCTACGTGCCCGGCGTGCCGCGCACCGATGTGGAAGTGGGCGGCGCCGAAGATCTCGCGCTGCTCAAAACCGGCATCTATCTGGCGCGGCAAGCCAATTACATCTCGGATTACGATACCGTAGTAGGAGAGAAACTGGCATCAGTATTGAGCGGCGGACCCCTGACCGGCCATCAGACCGTCTCCGAACAATACCTGCTGGACTTGGAAAGGGAGGCCTTCCTCAGCCTGTGCGGCCAGCGCAAGACGCAGGAACGCATGCAGCACATGCTGAAAACAGGAAAGCCGTTACGAAATTAGCTGGGCCTGGGGACTAGGGGTTAGGGACTAGGGAAAGACAAAACCCCAGCCCCTAGCCCCCAGCCCCTAGCCCCGTTTTTGGGAGTGTACATGCAAGAAGCCGTCATTATCGACTGTCTCCGCACCGCCATCGGCAAAGCGCCGCGCGGCGCGTTGCGCACTTCGCGCCCGGACGATCTCGCAGGCGCGGTCATCCGCCGCCTTTTGGAAAAGCATCCGCAGGTTGTCCCGGCCGAGATCGAAGACATCGTCCTCGGCTGTGCCATGCCGGAAGCCGAATCGGGCAACAACATGGCCCGTTGCGTGGCCCTGCGCGCCGGCCTTCCGGACACCGTCACCGGCGTGACCATCAACCGGTTCTGCAGCTCCGGCCTGCAAGCCATCGCCATGGCCGCCGACCGCATCCGTTCCGGCGGCGCGGACATTATCATTGCGGGCGGCGCGGAAAGCATGAGCCTGATGCCGCGCGGCGGCCACAAGGTCGCCCCCAGCCCGTGGTTCGTCGATCATCGCCCCGAGATCTACATGAACATGGGGCTCACCGCCGAGTGCGTGCAGCGCAAATACAACATCCCGCGCGATGCGGCCGACGCCTTCTCCTACCGCAGCCATCAGAACGCCCTGCGCGCCCAGGCCGAAGGCAGGTTCGACGAGGAGATCGTGCCCTTCGAAATCGATTGGGTCACCCCCAACGGCCGCAAACCCAAAGTCACCAAGACCGTTTTCGCCAAGGATGAAGGGCCGCGCGCCGACACGACCGTCGAAGCGCTCGCCAAACTCAAGCCGGTTTTCCACGCCAGCGGCACGGTCACCGCGGGCAACTCTTCCCAGACCAGCGACGGCGCGGCGGCCGCCATCGTCATGTCCGACCGCAAGGCGCGCGAACTGGGCCTGAAATCCATGGCCCGCTTTGTGAGCTTTTCCGCCGGCGGCGTGCCTCCCGAGATTATGGGCATCGGACCGGTAGTAGCTATTCCCAAGGCCCTCAAAATCGCGGGCCTCACGCTGGACGACATTGGCCTGATCGAACTGAACGAAGCCTTCGGTGTGCAGGCGCTGGCCGTCATTAGAGAGGCCGGCCTCGATCCGGAGAAAGTCAATGTGAACGGCGGCGCGATCGCCTTGGGGCACCCGCTGGGATGCACGGGCGCCAAGCTCACTGCGACGATTCTGCGGGAGATGGCCCGCCGCAACGTGAAGTATGGCATGGTAACCATGTGTGTGGGCGGCGGCCAGGGCGCCGCTGGTATCTTCGAATTGATGAGGTAGCACAGGCTTTAGCCTGTGGAGTAGGTAGCACAGGCTTTAGCCTGTGAGGTAGATAGCACAGGCTTTAGCCTGTGAGGTAGATAGCACAGGCTTTAGCCTGTGGAGTACCAGGAGAATATATGGCAACGGCAACAGCATCGATCTTATTACCTAAAACCAAGGGAGGCGCGTTCCTGATCGAAGAGCGCCTGCCAAACGAAGTCTTCACCCCGGAGGACCTCACTCCGGAACACCTGGCCATCGCCCGCACGGTGGACGAATTCTGGGCCAAGGAAGTCGGCCCCAACGTGGAAGCCATCCAGCACCACGAACCGGGAGTCGCCATGGCGTGCCTGCGCAAAGCAGCCGAACTGGGCCTGACCGGCATCACCATCCCCGAACAATACGGCGGCATGGAACTCGACTTGACCTCCGCCATGATCGCCATGGAACACATGGCCGGCGACGGCTCTTTTTCGGGCTGGTACGGCGCGCACGTCGGCATCGGCACGCTGCCCATTCTGTATTTCGGCACCGAGGAGCAGAAGAAGCATTACCTGCCCAAGTTGGCCTCCATGGAAATGTTGGGCGCGTACTGCCTCACCGAGCCGCAATGCGGTTCCGACGCGCTGGCCGTTCGCACCCGCGCCGACCTCAGCCCGGATGGCAAACACTATATCCTCAACGGCCAGAAAATGTGGATCACCAACGGCGGCCATGCCGATCTGTTCACGGTCTTCGCGAAAGTCGGCGGCGAGAAGTTTACCGCCTTCCTGGTCGAGCGCAAATTCCCCGGCGTATCCTCCGGCGCCGAAGAAAAGAAGATGGGCATCAAGGGCAGTTCCACCACGGCCGTGTATCTCGACAACGTGCCCGTGCCCGTCGAAAATGTGCTCGGCGAAATCGGCCGCGGCCACATCATCGCCTTCAACATCCTGAATGTCGGCCGGCTCAAGCTCGGTCCCGGCACCGTGGGCGGCTCCAAGAACGTGCTGGCGGTTTCGCTCAAGTACGCCAAAGAGCGCAAGGCCTTCGGTCAGTCCATCGCCGAATTCGGCATGATCCAGCACAAGCTCGCCGAGATGGCCATCCGCACCTATGCGGCCGAGTCCATGACCTATCGCGTGGTGGGCCTCATCGAATCGCTGCTGGAGAACTTCTCCTGGTCGCAAGCCAACGCCGCGCAAACCATGCTGAAAGCGGTGGAGGAGTTCGCCGCCGAGTGCTCCATCATCAAAATCTACGCTTCCGAAGTGCTGGACTACGTGGTCGATGAAGGCGTGCAGATCCACGGCGGCTACGGCTACCATCAGGATTATCCGGTGGAGCGCGCCTATCGCGATTCGCGCATCAATCGCATCTTCGAAGGTACCAACGAGATCAACCGTCTGCTCACCACCGGCATGCTGCTGAAGCGCGCCGCGCGCGGCCAACTCGGCCTGGTGCAGGCGGCTACCGGCGTCCTCCAGGAAATCCTGGGCGGCCCGCATGGCGGCGAGGACCAGCCCACCGGCCCGTTCGCCGAAGAGACTAAGATCCTGATCAACGCCAAGAAGATCGCCCTCATGCTGATGGGTGTGGCCTATCAGAAGTACATGCTGGAGATGGAAAAACAGCAGGAGGTCCTGGCCAACATTACCGACGTGATCATGGATATCTTCGCCATGGAATCGGCGCTGCTGCGCACCCAGAAGCTGGCCGAATCCGGCAAGGGCGCCAACGCCGCCGACATGACCGCCGTCCTGGTGCGCGACGCCATGGCGCATATCGACGTCACCGCGCGCATCGTACTGGCGGCCTGCTCGGAAGGCGACACGCTGCGCACCAACCTGGTGGTGCTGCGCCGCTTCGGCAAATACGAACCGGTGGACTCGATCGCCCTGCGCCGCAAGATCGCGCACCGCCTGCTGGACGCCGAACGCTATATCGTATAATCTCAAAGAACCTCGTGGGGCAGGCCCTTGGCCTGCAGCGGCCTCCCAGGCCGCCGTGGAGCGTTTCGCATGAGTCGGCGATACATTCTGAACGAGTATGTTCACGAAGCCTTCGGACAGGCCGTTTACGACAAGTTGGGGGATGAGACCTTTGCTGGTAGTATCCCCGGCTGCCCAGGCGTGGTCGCGCTCGCCCCAACGTTGTATCGCTGTGAACGGGAACTGCGATCCACTCTTGAGGACTGGATTCTCCTCGGCCTTAAGCTCGCCCACCCGCTACCAGTCATAGGCGGCATTGACCTCAATAAGGAACCGACGCGTGAGCCGGTGGGTGCCCTGTAAACGTGCCGATTTCGTTCGGCGATTAGCAAAACTGGGCTTCAACGGTCCCTACGCCGGAACGCGACACCAGTTTATGACGGCAGGCCGGCACCGGCTGGCGATCCCTTCGAATCCCGAGTACTCTGTCGCGCAAGTTCGATTCATGATTCGCGAAATCACCCTGGATACGACGCGCTGTGCCGAATCTGCTCCATCGCTTCGGCGAGTATGAACCCGTGTGCTCGATCGCCCTGCGCCTCAAGATCGCAGACAAGGTGCTGCACGCCGAGCGGTATATTGGATGAAGCACGATGGACGACCTCAATCCATGGCCGCCGCTGCCGCTCGCAGCATGGGAAAGCACCCGCGCCACGCTGCACATGTGGACGCAGATCGTCGGCAAGGTGCGCCTTGCCTTGAGTCCGCTCGTGAACCATTGGTGGCAGGTGCCACTCTACGTGAGCGCGCGTGGCCTCACCACATCCGCCATCCCGTACGGCGACGGCGTGTTCGAGATCGAATTCGATTTCGCCGGCCAGAATCTCGCCATCCGGAAAAGCGGCCAGGCCACGACTTTCGTGCGATTGTACGCGCGCCCCGTCGCGGACTTCTACCACGAAGTCATGGCGGCGCTGCGCGCCATCGGGATCGACGTGAAGATATGGCCGATGCCGGTAGAGATTCCCAATCCCATTCCCTTTCCCGATGACCGCGAACATGCTTCCTACGATCCCGAGTATGTGACCAAATTCCACCAGATTCTTCTGCAAGCCGATACGATCCTCAAAGAATTCCGCGGCAGGTTCATAGGCAAGGCCAGTCCCGTACATTTTTTCTGGGGTAGCTTCGATCTCGCCGCCACCCGATTCTCCGGACGCCGCGCGCCAGAGCGCGTTGGGGCGGACCCCATTACTCGTGAAGCGTATTCGCATGAGTGCTCGAGCGCGGGATTCTGGCCGGGCGGCGGCGAAATAACGGGTCCGGCATTCTACTCCTATGCGGCGCCCGAACCGTCAGGTTACGCGGCGCGCTCCGTGCTTCCGCCCGCGGCGTTCTATCACACCGGATTGCGGGAGTTCATCCTGATGTATGAGGACGTCCGCAATGCGGCGTCGCCCCGGACCGCGCTGCTCAGTTTTCTCCAGACTACCTACGAAGCCGCCGCGAGTTTGGGCAATTGGGATCGCGGCAACCTGGAACGGCCGCCCGTGCCTGGGTGACGATAACGCGGAGCCTGATCATCGGCGAGCCGACGCTCCTCGTGGAAGGTCCGTCGGAACTTCTGTGCTTCGACTGGTTTCGACGCAAGCTCGCTGCCCTCGTGTGGAAATCCCTATCGCCATTTTCATAAAAAAAAGCCCTGGTCACTGAATCGTAACAACTCCCTCCGCAGCACCGGCCCCCCGCAGCGCGGGCGGCTGGCTCCCCGCAGCGTGTCGTCAAGGAGGTCGAGGCGCACGTTCTCACCCTTCCGGCCTCCTTTGATCCCTTCGACCAGCTTTGAGCGACGCTATAAGGACCGGAACGACCTGCTCTGATCCCTGGACTGCAACGTGGCGGGGCTAAAGCCCCGCGCGGACTCAAGTCCGCCCTCCACTCAACTCGTTCATGCGCTCCACCTGCTTCACCAAAAACGCCATATCCGAAAACGGATCCCCGCCGAAACGCGCCCAGTAAACCCTGCCCTTCTTATCGATCAGGATCGTCGAGTGCAACTCGATATCCTCGAAATCGTCGTACGAATGGAAGCGCCGCGCGTTCGTATGATCCGGGTCCGACAACAGGCGCGCGGGTAGATCGCCGAACTGCTTCAGCGCCTCGCTGTTCTTCTCCGGCGCCGCGCTGCTGACCGCCAGCACCACCGTATTCAGCCGGTCCCACTCGTCCTTGCTCTTCCCGATCTCGTGCAACTGCCGCATGCAGTGCGGGCACTCCGGCCCGAGATAGAACACCAACAACACGTTCTTGCCGCGATACTCCGCGAGTGACACGGACTTCCCCGCGGCATCGCGGACATCCAGCGCCGGCGCCTCATAAGGCTCCCAGCGCGGCGGCCCGAAATGGTCCAGAGGCACGCGCGCATAATTGCGCTGCGGCGCGGGCGATGAGTCGCGCGGCGCGGCGGTGATGCCAGTGGCCCTGGCGCGCTCCAGAATCTTCAGTCCCGCGTCGGCATTCGAGGCCGCGAACAGCAGCCGCGCCATGTCGTCCTCGGCCTTGGATTTCTCGCCCAGCGCGGCGTAGGCGCGCACCAGTCCGGAAAGCGCGAAGATATCGTTGCGGGTCAGCTCCAGCGCTTTTTCGAACGCCTGCGCCGCCAGCACCGGGCTCTTGGCATCCAGATAAGCCTCGCCCAAGCTGTTATAGAGCGATTGCGGATAGAACGGCGGGTCGGCGTATTGCTTCTGCATGTCGTATTCGCGTCCGGCGGCGTCCGCCAGCAGCCCGAGGCCCACGATAGTGTCGCCGCGCGCGATCGCCAGGCGTCCCTTCAACTCGACAGCTTCGATGCCGTAGGTCTCCTCCTCGTCCTTGTTCTTGTCCAGATCCTTCTTGAGCGCGGCGTGCGCGGCGATGCTCTTGCCGGCTTTCTCCAGGTCGCCTTTGCCCAGCCAGGCGCGCGCCTCGGAGTAGGCCTTGTCCATCTTGTCTTCATACACGTCGCGCCACGGGATGGACTTGGGATTCAGCAGCTCGTCCCACCGTTCGAACTTGATAAGCGCGCGCTCCATGGCCGCGATGCCGCGCGAGTGCGTGCTGAATTCGTTCTCCTTGTTATCGACGGGATCGAGCGGCGCGTCGATGAGTTGGTGCGCGCCGAAGATGGCAGCCTCGGCCATCCCAAGTTGCTCCTGAATATAGGAAAGGTAGGTGCGGTTGTGGGCGTAGTTCCAGTTGTTGAACGGAAACGTGAGGCTGGTTTTCATGTACTGCTTCTCGACACGCGTGGCCGCATCCATGGAGAGCGCCGCCTCGTGCCACATGCCCACGATGGCGTAGATGTGTCCTGGCATGTGCTGGGCGTGGCCGATGCCCGGCACCAGATCGGTGTATGCGCGGCAGCTTGCGAGCGCCTGTTCGGGTTCGTGGTAATCCCAGTTGTGGATGCGGTAGTGGTGCGCGCCCGGATGGTTGGGTTCGCGCGCCAGGATTTCGCGGATGATCAGTTCGGCGCCATAGCGCGAGTCGCCCATGGTGGCCTCGGCCAACAGCGCGCGCGCTTCCATATCGTCCGGATACTTCACGCACAACGTTTCGAGCTTCTTCATCTCGGCGCGGCGCAGCTCGCGGTAATCGGGCTTGGCGCCGGTATCGCGCACCGGATCGGGCATCAGGACGGCCGCTTCAGCCTCGATATACAGGCGCTCGCGCTCGGTGACTTTGTCCTTGCGCTTGACGGCTTCGCGCAGGAAGTCGGCGGCGCGGTCGCCTTCGGTGGCGCGGGCCAGGCCCCAATAGGCCATGGCATTGTCCGGCTCCAGTTTCAGGCACCAACGGAAGGAGCGCTCGGCTTCGTAAAACCAGAAGGAGTGCAGCAGCGCGTTGCCCTGGTTGAACCACTGCTGGACCTCGGGGTTCCTGGTGGTGATGGGAAACGGCGCGACGCCGATGCCCTCGATCAGCCACGGCTTTTGGCGCGGCCCGATGTCGAACGCGGCGCCATGCGCGGAGTGGCCTTTGTCGATGGGATCGATTTGCGCGTAAACGCCGGAACAGGCGGTGAATGCGGCCGCCAACAGGAGAGAGCAGGATGGTTTCAAAGACATGGCTGACAGTATAGCGCGGCTGGCGGAACACACCCGCCGCGTTCTTCGTATCTTCAGGTGAACGAGGTCAAACCAATGTTCTGCACACGATGCGGGATCGAGATCGACGAGAAGGTGCGCTATTGTTCCACGTGCGGGCACCCCACCAAACTGGCGGAAGCCACGGCGAACCCTTACGCTTCCCCCCGGCTGGCGCTGGACACGGAGCACAAGAAGATCGCTGGCGTTTGCGCGGGCTTTGCGCGCTATCTGGGCGTGGACGCCCTGCTGATCCGCATCGTGTGGCTGGCGCTGGCGCTGGGCGCGGGTTTCGGCTTCTTCGCCTACCTGATCGCCTGGATTCTGATGCCCAAGGATGCGCCGCGCGCGGCGGCCGCGCCGGATTATGCGCGGCAGAGCGGGTAGTCGTAGAGCGGGTCCTGGAGGACCCGCGCAGACCTGGAGGTCCGCCCCACAAAACGGCCGCCCAGTCGCGCTAGACTGGAGACAACGCACGCTGAGGCCATGGCAGCCAGAAATCTGCGACAGCGCATCGAGGAACTAACGGTGGTGGCCGATATCGCTTCGGCTATGCTCTCGCCTCTAGAGTTGAGCCAGGTGCTGGATGTGGCGCTCGAAAGGGCCAGCCGGGCCATGGGGGCGCCGTTCGGCTCCATCACCCTGCTCTCCGCCGATAAGACCCGGCTGGATTTCGCCGCGGTGTACGGGTTGTCCGCCGATTACGGCGAAAGATTCCGCGAGATCGGGCTGCTGCCGGCGGACGCGTCCTCGCCCTCGGGCCGCGCGGTTTCAACCGGGAAACCCTACTGGGTAGCGGACATCACCCGCCATCCGCTGTGCGCAAGCTGGAAACATATCAGCTTGGGCGAGGGCGTGCGCGCGCTCATCTCGGTGCCGCTGCTGGTGGGGGGCGAGCCCGCCGGCACGCTGAATCAGTACCTGGCCGAGCCGCACCGCTTCCGGGCGCAAGAAGTCCGCCTGCTGCAAGTGGTGGCGCAGCAGGTTTCGCTCGCCATCGAACGCGCCCGCTTGTACGAGCGGCTCAAACAGCAGCATGCGGCCACGCTGGCCGCTAGTGAGCACAAGAGCCGCTTCCTGGCCACCATGACCCACGAACTGCGCTCGCCCATGACGGCCATCGTGGGCTTCGCCGATCTGCTGCGGGAGCAAATACCCGGGTCGCTCAACGCCGAGCAGATGCGCCAGGTGCGCATGATTTCGGCCAGCGCCCAGCATATCATCGCAGTGCTGCACGACGCGCTGGACGTGGCGCGCATCGAGGCCGGCCAGATCGAGTGCCTCATCGAGCCGGTGGACGCCACCGAAGTCATCAGCGAGGTGACCAATATGATGGCGCCGCTGGCGCGCGCCAAGCGCCTGAAGCTGGACATCGGGCAGCCGCGCGAACCGCTGATGGTGCGCTGCGACCGCCAGCGCTCCAAACAAATCCTGGTCAATCTCGTTTCGAACGCCATCAAGTTCACCCCGCGCGGCCACATTCAGGTGACCGGCTCCCGCGATCGCGCCATTCCCCAGCGCGCGCGCATCGCCGTATCGGATACCGGCATCGGCTTACGCCCCGATCAGGTGCCCCTGCTCTTCCAGGAGTTCCAGCAATTGCCGACCCCTTACCAGGATTTAGGCACCGGGCTGGGACTGGCCATCAGCCGGAAACTGGCGCGCCTGATGGGCGGCGATATCGAAGTGGAAAGCGACTTCGGCCACGGCAGCACCTTCACGCTGAAACTGGAGACGGCATGAGCGCGCACACGCTGCTGCTGGTGGACGACGATCCCGCCGTACACGAGTTGCTGGCGGCCGTGCTGCGCCGCCCGGAGTGGCAGATCGACAGCGCCTTTGACGGGCTGGAGGGGCTCGCTCGCGCGAAAGCGCGCCCTTACGACCTGGTGCTGACCGACGTCCGCATGCCCGGCATGGACGGTCTGGAGCTGCTGCATCAGATCCGGGAGATCCGGCCCGAGGCGAAGGTCATGGTGATGACCGCCGACAGCACGCCCGCCAACATCGTGCGCGCCATTCGCGACCAGGCGTTCTGCTATTTCAGCAAACCGTTCTCGCCCAGTTCGGTGGCCGAGATGATTGCGCAGGCCGTCAACACGGGTCACTGGCAGGACGATATCGAAGTGCTTTCGGCGACGCCGCAATGGATCAGCCTGCGGCTGCGCTGCAAGATGGAAACAGCCGACCGACTGATGCAGTTCGTGCGCGAAATAGAGATGGACTTTCCGCCGCACGAGCGCGAGAACATCGCCGCCGCGTTCCGCGAGCTGTTGATGAACGCCATTGAGCACGGCGGGGGATCCGACCCCGACAAGCGCGTGCAGGTAACCTATGTGCGCACCACGCGCGCCATCGTCTACCTGATCCAGGACCCCGGCAAGGGTTTTTCGTTCGATGCCATCGCGCACGCGGCCATCGCCAACCCGCCGGGCGAGCCCGTCCGGCACCTGGAGATCCGCGCCGAACAGGGAGTCCGGCCCGGGGGATTCGGCATCCTGCTCACGCGGAATCTGGTGGATGAGCTGATCTACAGCGAGAAGGGCAATGAGGTTTTGTTCATCAAGTATTTGAAGTAGGGGCTGGCACGCGTTAGCGGCCCTCCGCTCAGTTGCCGATCGGAACCCAGTCCTGCCCGTCAAACTGAATGAGAAACAACTGCTTGATCGGCTGATAATCGGTAGGGCTCGTCGTGACTCTGATTCCCGGTCGAAGCATCCCCAGCTCCAGATCGAGGCTGGCGGCCTGTTTCATTACGTTGGCGCGAGTCAGATCGTCGCCGCACTTCTTCAGCACTTCCACCAGCGTTTGCGCTACTTCATAGCCATACACATTGTTGGCATCCCGAATGCTTGCGCCCGGATTGTATTTTCCCATCCACTCCAGAAAGGCGCGCACCGCGGGGTCTTGTCTCGATTGCGGCTTGAGCCAGGACTTGGAACGCGCATTGGTAATGATTCCGGCGGCCTTCTTCAGGCCAGCCGGCTCCAGGGAAGCGGCGATGGAGAGGGATGCGTTGGGGATGAACTGCAACGGATGCCAGTCGATCTCGTAGGCTTTGCGAATGGCCCGTGTCGCGAATTTTCCCACCGCCAGGTTCATGAAAACGCCGGCGCCGGAGTCTTTGAGCGCCACGATTTGTGCGTCGATCGACGCCGGATCGGAATACTCGAAAGAAGCCTCCTTCGCAATCATGGCCGGCGCCTTTTCCCCTAAGCCGTCGCGAATGCCTCCGAGCCACTCCTGTCCGGACGGATCGCGCGAGTAGAGTATCGCAATCTTGGCGCCCGGCCTGTTCCGCAAGATGTACTTTGCATAGACCAGACCTTCGGTTCGCTTGCTGGCCTGAAACCCCATCGTCCATGGGAAATGCGACGGATCGTCAAACGCCGATTCGGTGGCCGCGACGAAGAGCTGCGGCACCTTCTTCTCGTTCATATACGGGCGGATCGCCAGGTTGGCGGGAGTGCCCCAGATACCCAATGTCAGCAGAACCTGGTCCTGTTCCACGAGCTGGTGCGCCAGCGCCACCGATTTGCCGGTATCGGAGCCGGAATCGAGGCTGATGAACTTGATCTTGCGGCCGTTGACTCCGCCGCGATCGTCGATCATTTGAAAGTAAGCCGCTTCGGCGCCTCCGGTTGCGCCATACTCCGAGAACGCCCCGCTATAAGGCATGATGTTGCCGATCTTGATTTCCGTATCCGTTGCACCAGGGTCGTATTTCGCCTGCGCCGCCGCCGGCACGGGGGCACATGCGAATACCAACAGCGCCACGACAGAAAAAGGAAGCATTCTGGCGCATGCTCTCATGCCATGCGCAATAACTGTTCTCATTCCATCGATCTTACAGACTTTTGGTTCGCGCAATGGGCAGACGCCTATGACGCATCGGAGACCAGGTGGTAGCGGCGATGGGGGTCCTGCGGTCCGCTGCCGATCTCCGCAACCAAGCCGCGCTCCACAAGCGACGCGAGGCGCGTTCGCGCAGCGCGCGGAGACAGCCCGATTCGCTTGGCTATCTGGGACGTCGAGAGTCCGGCCTCGGGACTGGCGGCGAGTGCGCCGAGGATAATCCGGTCCCGTTTATCCTTTGCCGGCGCGCGCCGGCGTATGGCCGACAGGGTGACTCGAAAATGCGTTCCGATTTCTTCAAACTGAGGAGCGTCCAATCCACGCTCCTGGCAAGCGGCGGTCATTCGTTGGATCCCGCTGCCCCATTGCTCGACCAGTCCCAGTTCCTGAAATACCCGGCCGATGACCCGGTTGCGGAGTTTGGAGATGCCTTTCTGGATGTCTTCAATCGTCAGGCCAAAGGGAAGCAGGCCGGGATTTTCGACCTCCAGGCGATCGTCAAACAGCGCCACGCGGATGGGAGCGCCGTGCTGTGCGTAGTCGGCATGCACAATCGCGTTCATGATTGCTTCGCGAACCGCAACAACCGGAAACGTCCACAAGTCGGATCGCTTTACCGGTCCAATGACCGCTTCGCGAGTCATGTGCTTGCGCAAGAACGCAATGGCCTCCTCCGCGGCTGCCGGAAGATAAGACCGGACTTCGGCGGAATCCAGTATCCGGCGGCGGTCGCGGCCCGCGAACCGTCCGGCTTGGATCCACGCATCCGGGAAATGTCTTAGCCGCGCAGCGCCAAATAGAAGGACTCCCCCGGTGGTTGGCACAATCCGGCCCTGGTAGCTTGCCGTTAACTTGAGGCTCTGCAGCCCGTGGGGCGTCAGTTTCCGGATGGGCTTGAAGTACTCGGAAGCAGCTCGGAAGTCGATGGCTTCCGAGTTCAAGTCCGGCATCGGCTGCTCGTCGAACGAGGAAACCTGGTTGTAGCGCCGCATCTCCTCGATCAAGAACGAATCGGCCCGCCGGTTTGTTGAACCCACACGAACGAAAACACCCGCGGCGGGGCCTAATCGATTGAGGTGGTGCGGGCGATTGGGGCTCGGATAGATCTCTACTGCTAGGGTCTGAGTCTTGCGCCAAGGCAACACCTCAATGGAGGGAACCATCTTCGGGGAGATGCTATCCGCAATCAGGTTGGCGAGGCGCTCTTCTTCCGCCAGTACGCCGGCGAGGCCTTTGACCCTCCTGGTGCGGTCCTCGACCCCAAACACGATGATGCCGCCCGAAGTATTCGCGAACGCCACGATGGCTTTCAGAACGCCTTCCGGAGAGGAGAGATCGCGCTTGAACTCCAGCGTCTTGCCTTCGTGCCGGCTGAGGAGGGAAACTAGATCCACTACTCTGCATTTTACTCGGAAGTGCGGCGCCGAGCAATCCTTCCGAGTAGCCCGGAGCGCACGGGGAGCGCCGGTCCGCGGCTGCGAATCTCAACGGCGACTCACTGCGCCAGCGCCTCCACCGGCGCCAGCATGGGCTGCTTGTGCTTGCAATCCGCGTTGGGACATTGCAGCACCGGCCCGGCCTTCAGCCACTTCTCCACCATGTACGGTCCGCCGCACTCGGGACACTTCTCCTGCACCGGCTTGCCCCAAGTCACGAAGTTGCAATCCGGCCAGCGGTTGCAGCCGTAGAACGTCTTGCCGCGCTTGGAGCGCCGCTCCACCACCTCGCCCTCGTTGCACTCCGGACACTTCATGCCGATGGTCTTCTGCTTCACGTGCTTGCACGTCGGATAATTGCCGCAAGCCGTAAACTCGCCGAAGCGGCCCGTCTTCAGCACCATATTGCTGCCGCACTGCGGGCACTTCTCGTCGAGCTGCACATCGGGCTTCTTCTGCGTGCCGCCGATGGGCTTGGTGGTCTTGCAGTCCGGATACCCGGTGCAGGCGAAGAAGGTCCCGAAGCGGCCCTTCTTCAGCACCATGGGACGGCCGCAGTTCTCGCAGTATTCCTCGTCGCCCTGCTCGGCCAGGTCTACCTTGTCCACATCCGGCAGATCCACGGTGAGCTCGCGCGTGTAGGTGCAATCGGGATATCCGGTGCAGGCGATGAAGCTGCCGTGCCGGCCCCACTTGATCACCAGATCCTTGCCGCACTTCTCGCACGTCAAGCCGGTGGGCCGCTCCATCCGCTTGATATCGGTCATGTGCTCTTCGGCGTGCTTCAGGTCCTTGTCGAACCTCTCATAGAACTCGCCGATGGCCTCGCGCCAGGGAATCTTCCCGGCTTCGATCTCGTCCAGTTCCTCTTCCATGCGCGCGGTGTACTGGATGTCGAAAATATCGTCGAAGTTCTCCAGCAGCAGTCCGGTCACAACTCTGCCCAACTCGGTGGGGTAGAACCGGCCGCCCTCCTTCTTCACGTACTCGCGTTCCTGAATGGTGGAGAGAATGGAGGCGTAAGTGGACGGACGGCCCACGCCGTCGGCTTCCAGTTTCTTCACCAGCGTGGCCTCGTTGTAGCGCGGCGGCGGCTCGGTGAAGTGCTGCTCGGGCAGAAGGTGGCGGAACTTGAGATGTTCCCCCTCGGCCACGGCGGGGAGCCTGTGTTTGGTCTCCTCGTCTTCTTCGTCGGCCTGGTCCTTGCCCTCGGCGTAGATCTTGAGAAAGCCGCCAAACTTCTCGACCGACCCGGTGGCGCGAAATAGGTAATCGCTGGCGTCCTTGCCGCGCGCCGAGATGTCGATGGTGGTCTGGTCGAAAACCGCGGGCGCCATCTGGGAGGCCACGAAGCGGTTCCAGATCAGGCGGTAGAGTTTGAGTTCGTCCTCCGCCAGATACCTGGCCACATCGTCGGGGCTGTGCTCCATGGAAGTGGGGCGGATGGCTTCATGCGCATCCTGCGCGTCCTTCTTGGACTTGTAAATATTGGCGGACTCCGGCAGAAACTCCGCCCCGAACTTGACCGCGATATAAGCCCGCGCTTCCTGCAGCGCGTCTTCGGAGATCCGCGTGGAGTCCGTGCGCATGTAAGTGATCAGGCCGACCGCGCCCTCTTTGCCCAGCTCGATGCCCTCGTAGAGCCTTTGCGCCAGGATCATGGTGCGCTTGACGCTGAAGCGCAGCTTGCGCGAGGACTCCTGCTGCAGCGTGGAGGTGATGAAGGGCGCCACCGGATTGCGGCGCTTTTCGCGCGTGCCGACGGACTTGACGATGTAATCTGCGCCTTCGAGTTGCGCAACTACGTAATCGGCAGCCTCCTGGCTGCCGAGCTCCGGCGTCTGGTCGTCCTTTTTGATCAGGTGCGCGTTCAGCGCCGGCGGTTTGCGGGCGCCCAGGTCCGCGTCGATGGTCCAATACTCGTTCTTGAGGAACGCGGCGATTTCGCTCTCGCGCTCCACGATCACACGCAACGCCACGGTTTGCACACGGCCCGCGGAGAGGCCCCGCCGAACTTTATCCCATAGAAGCGGCGATATCTTGTAACCCACCAACCGGTCCAGCACGCGGCGCGCCTGCTGCGCGTCGACCAGCTTTTCATCGACCATGCCGGGGTTTTGGAACGCCTTCTGAATGGCGTTCTTGGTGATCTCGTTGAACATCACCCGGTAGATGCGCGGCCCGCCGCCCTTCTTGCCTTGCAATTCCTCTTGCAGGTGGAAGCAGATGGCTTCCCCTTCGCGGTCGGGGTCGGCTGCCAGGTAGATGGATTCGACGCCCTTGGCGGCTTGTCTTAACTCGCCAAGCAGTTTGCGTTTGCCTTCGATGATTTCATAGCGCGGCTCGAAGCCGTGCTCCACATCCACGGCTAGGTCCTTCTTGGGGAGATCCTTGATATGGCCCAGCGAAGCTTTGACGATGTATTGCTTACCCAGATATTTATTGATGGTTTTCGCCTTGACCGGCGATTCCACGATTACGAGAGCTTTCGGCATAAAAAGACTTCAACAACCTTTGACAGATACCCCAGAGGCTACCACACTTTCACGAAGTGCTTTCCGGGAAGCTGTTTGACCAGACCCAGCATTTCCAGCTCGAAAAGCGCGGCGATCAGTTCGGAAGCCGAGCTATCTTCCACAATCTGAAGCAGATCGTCCAAATGTATGGCAGTGTCCACCTGCAGGACGGCGAGCAGCCTGCGGCCAACTTCGGGTAGAGATCCCTCTATGTGGGATGTCCGACCGCCGTCTTGGGATGCACCGGTGTTCCCCAGCAGACGGGTCCGGCCGCGCTCGATTAACTGACGGCGAACCTCCGCGGGAAGTTCCACAATTACGTCGTTCCAGTCCTGCACCAGCTTGGCGCCCTGCTTTATCAATAGGTTAGGCCCCCAACTGGCTGTGGACGTGATGTTGCCGGGAACGGCAAAGCACTCCCGGCCCTGGTCCAGCGCCAGCTTCGCGGTGATGGCCGAGCCGCTGTATTGGGCGCCTTCCACCACCAGGACGCCGGCGCTCAAGCCGCTGATGATCCGGTTACGGATGGGGAAGTTTTGGGGAAATGCCGTCGATCCCATGGCGAACTCCGACAGCAGGAGTCCGTTGGCGGCGAGGTCGCCGGCCAGCTTGCGGTTTTCCGAAGGGTAGACTACGTCCACGCCACAACCCAACACCGCCACCGTGTCGCCGCCAGCGGAAAAGGCGCCTTTGTGCGCGGCGGTGTCAATGCCGCGCGCCATCCCGCTGACGATGGTGAGTCCGGCGCGCGCCAAGTCGGCGGACAGCCTTTCGGCGGCAGCCAGACCGTAAGGCGTGGGCCGCCGGGTGCCGACCACGGCGAAATGGAAGGGCTGCAGCAGTTCCAGGCGTCCCCGGGCAAACAGCAGGACCGGCGGATCGAAAATCTCGCGCAGCAGAGCCGGATAGCGCGGGTCGCCGCGCACGATGGCAACTGCGCCGCGCTCCGCCATCTTGCGCTGCTGGTCGAGGGCGTCCTCGAACGAGCAGCCGCTCGAAATACTCTGGGCCACCGCGCCGCCGACGCCGGCCGCCTCCAGCTCGGTGCGAGAGGCGCGGAACACGGCTTGCGGCGTGCGGAATCGGTCCAGAAGCTTTCCCGCCATGCGCGTGCCCAGGCCGGGGATCAGGGTCAGCGCCAACCAGTGTAGTTCCTCTTCGCGGCTAATCGAACATGCCGCGGTGTCTGCCGTTAGCCCTTCCATCCAAATAATCTCCTAAGATGGTAAAGATGGCGGCGCCCGCCGCTTCTCTCAAGGAAAACATGCGCCAGGAAGCGTCGTTTTTTGAAGGCAAAGATTCCGTGCTGGTGTATATCGCCAAGCGGCTGAACGAGGCGTTGCGGCTGGAAGCGACCCTCTCGACCGCCGGCATCGATTACGGGGTGGAAGCCGACGAGTATCGCGGCGGGTTCATTTTCCAGCGGGTGCGCACGGGCGCGTTCTTTTACGTGCTGCCAGATGCGGCGGAAGCCGCGCGGCGCGTACTGCTGGAGAACGGCTACCGGCCAACCGAGCCGGAACGCAGTTGAGCGACCGGCGAACCGGCGCGGCGCGCTTCTGCCAGCCACGCCCGGTACCGCTCGCGTAGAGCCTTCCGATACGCCGTCGGCGGCATACCGGCCGCGGCGGCTCGGCGCACGAGATCCTGTTCCGCCAGTTCGACGCCAGCCGACATGCGGCTCCCGCTCAAAGCCAGCCAGGCCGGCTCGCAATCGAAGCCGAAGGCCCACAGCGACGGCAGCGGGCGCTGGTAGTTGTCGGGCAAGCCTAACTCCGCAAACGGGAAGCCCGCCGCCCAGTCTTTGTGATAGCCCACCAGCATGTTGGAAGGGTTCACCGAGACTTGCGCGTGAGTGACGCAGTTTCCGGCGGGGATCCAGTAACGGCTGCGGAGCATTTCCGTTAACATGGCGGCGCTGCGCACTTGGGCCGGGCTCGCCACTCCCTCCGGCTGGCCGGGATGCGTTTGGGCCTCAAAGGAAACTGCCAGAAAGCTCTCGTTGAGATTTACGTAGAACCATTCGTCGTCGGCCCAGACGGAGTAGCCGGCATGGTTGGCGGCATCGGACTCGGCGACCACCCGGTATACGCGGCCGAAGCGGTCGATCAGGTAGTGGTAGGCGCGCTTGCGGCACACGTACTCCAGGAGCGATTCCCCCAAGCGCTTCAGAACCGGGGTGTCCTCCGCTTCAAACGGCGCCTGGCAACTTTCTGTGGTGTGGTAGATAATACCGGCGGGCTGAGTGCGCCGGACCCGGCTGATGGAAGCGGCGCCGGCGCGCGGAAACGCGGTGTAGAGTCTGGGCCGATTGGCAACCGTCAGACGCGTATCGACGCGTAGTCCGTTGCTGTAGAACTCCGCATCGCCGGTTTGTTCGACCTGCCAGACCGAAATCGTTCTCTGAGCGCCGTCGACCGCCGCCCGGCGGGGAGGGATCGGCGCGGCATGCGGCGGTTCCGGCTTGCCCGCTGCGAGCCTCATCAAAAAGGGGATGAGCAGCAGTAATACGAGACCTGTCCAGAGGATCCAGTGGCCCAGGCGCAGTTGGGACACCCGTTGCGCAAACGAGGTCCGCGGCGCCACCGCTCTCAGGAACCGCAGACGCAGAACCGGATCCCCGATGCAACCTGCGATGCGACCGACACCCGCCTCGCGCAGTTCGCGCGTCAACCTCCGTCCTGGCCATGGCGTATGCATGCGTCTGTCTTAGATATGTCGTCCGGCAGGGCGAAAAATCTTATCCCTTTCTCTTATTTCGCGAGCTGGCGGTCGCCACCCATCAAAAGACGTGAGAGGAATTCTCCAAAAGAGTACTTCTAAGGAGATACCGAAAAAAACAGAATAACGACGCCCGTCGCGGAAGCCGCATCTGCCTGCTTGGGCGCGTGGCGGCGTCTGTAAAGGAGACGCGTATGTGGAAGCGAATGCTGCAGCTATCGAATGGAAGCCGTGAGGAGATGCCCACGGCTGGAAACGGCACTGGATCCAATGGCCGCATACCGGCGGTATTGGAGCCGGAAGGGCCGGGCGCGCGGCTGGCCGGTTGGGGCGCGGAGCGCGCTCCCGCCTTGCTCACCGACTTCGAGCAAATCTATCAGAGCGGGGCCGTGAAGCCGCCGCGTATCTCCTACGGCGTGCTGAAGGTGGCGGAAATGCTGAACAGCTCGCACCTCGGCGGTATGCCGGCGGAATCCAAGCGCGCCGCGTTGTTGATGGCCCTGGACGCGGGCGGCGCGAAGATCGAGGATATCCTGCAGGACGCCATCGTCCGGCAGCGGTCCCTCAACGACTACGAAGAGGCGCGCCAGCGGGACCTGCAGAGCTTTGAGGCGGCCATCCAGGAACAGAACCGCGCCATTCAGGCGGAGATGGATCGTAGCACCGGCCAGTACATGGCGCGCATGCAAAGCAATCTGGATGAAGTGGCGCGCGCGCAGGACCACTTCCGGATCTGGCAGAAGCGCAAACAGCAGGAGGCGCAGCGCATTGCCGATGCCGCGGACTGCTGCGTCCCGGAAGCCGACACGCCTGCAGCCGGCGGGTTGACGGTGGTGCTGGAACGTGCCTCGAGCGCGGCGGCGGCGCGCTGAAAGAAAGACAGTGGCGTAACCGCGGAAATTTCGCGCCGGGAACAGATCCGGCCTTTCGACTAAGCATGAAACGGGAGAGAGCGATGAACAACCTCGAACAGGATTACACGCAACCGCTGGGGCTGGACGTGGGCACCAGCCGCATCGTGGTGGCGCGCGCCAAGGACAAGAAACAAGAGTACGATTCCCAGCTCAACGCGTTCCTGACGTTGCCCTACTCGAAACTTGCGGAGAGCCTTCTGCAACGGGAAAGCGTTTTCCACGAAGTCCAGGGCGCGGAGATCGTAGTGGCGGGCAACGACGCGGAGAAATTCGCCGAAGTTTTTCACGTCGAAACGCGGCGGCCGATGGCCCATGGAGTGCTCAACCCCGAAGAGCCATACAGCCTCGCGGTGGTGCGGCGGATCATTACCAAGCTGGTTGGACGGGCTGCAGTCGAGGGGCAGAAAGTCTTCTTCAGCGTGCCTGCGCAGGGAGATAGCCTGGGCGGCGCGATTCGATACCATGAGGCGTCCATCCGGCAGATTCTCGCGGAACTGGGCTACGAGGCCACCCCCATCGAGGAAGGTTTGGCGGTGGTGTACGGCGAGATGGCCGGATCGAATTACAGCGGCGTCGGTATTTCGTGCGGCAGCGGGTTATGCAATATCTGCCTGGCAGTCCTGTCGGTGCCGGTGATCAGCTTCAGCGTGCCCAAGGCCGGCGATTTCATCGATGCCCAGGCCGCCCAGGTGACCGGCGATCGCGCCACCCGCTTGCGCATCTCGAAGGAAAAGGCCTTCCAATTGAACGGGTTCACTTCAGATCGGGTCCACAATGCGCTGACCGTCTACTACCAGGAAGTGATCGCCACTCTGATCGGGTCGTTGCGCGCCCGCATCGCATCGGCGCAGAAACTGCCAAAGCTGGAGCAATCGGTGCCGCTGGTGCTCAGTGGCGGCACGGCTATGCCCAAAGGGTTTCTGGACCACTTTATCAGGATCTTGCAATCCGAGGAATTTCCGTTGCGGCTGTCGGAGGTCCGGGTATCGGGCGATCCTTTGCATTCGACGGCGCGCGGGGCGCTGATGGCCGCGCAGTGCTAGGACCTGTACAGCAGATTCCCTGTGGGGCAGGCCATCGTTTTTCGTGGCCTGCCGATCGTCTGCGCCGCGCCGGGCGCCGGAACTGTACGTTAATTCGCGAACCCTACGCTAGATCCGGCAGGGCCGGTGCGCCCCGGATCCCCGCAGGAAGGGACCGTGCGAACCATCCGGCAGGATCGTATCGCGGTCCGTAAGCGCCTGGCCGAGTTGGGTCGGGGTGAGCCCCTGCGCGGCCCGCAGATCGGCCCCGCGAAAGCTCGCGCTGGTGGTGGTGGCCTCGTGGAAACGGGCGCGGACAAGATTTGCGCTTTCCAGGTCGGCGCCGTCCAGGCGGGTGTTTTGAAAAGTGCAGTTACTGAGATCGGCCTTCCAAAAAGAGCTTTGGCGCAGATCGGCCCGGTCGAAACGCGCGGAGGTCAGATCGGCCCTCCGGAATTCGCAATTCTGCACTATGGCGTTGGCCCAATTCGATCCGGCGGCGGTTATCCCGGACAACTTACAATGCCGGAACACGCTGTGGTAAAGATTGGCTCCCTCCAGATCCGCCTCCGCGAAGTTACAGTCGAACGCCTTGGCTTGGAGCAACTGGGCTTGGCGCAGCATGGCGCGCGCGAAGTCGCAGTTTTCCATGCTGGCCTCCAGCAGGCGTGCTTCCCGCAGATTCGCGCCGCGTAAGGAGACGCGCAGAAACCGGGCTTCACTACAGTTCGCGCCGCCCAGCAAAGCGTAGTCCAGTTTGGTATCCACCGACTCGGCGAGCGATAAGTCCGCCTCGATCAGCGTCGCGTTGCTGAGGTCGGCGAAGTGCAGACTCGCGCCGCTCAGATTGGCGCCGGACATGCTGGCATCGATGAAGTTCGCCGCTTTGAGGTCGGCGCGCTCCAGATTGATTCCGTCGAGGGCCGCCTCGGCCAGCACCACGCCGCTCAGGCTGGCCCGCCGGCCGCCCGGACGCCGCTCGAGCCAGGCGCCATGAGCTTCGAGCACACTGCGCAGCGCGGCTATGCCAAGACGCAGCCCGATTGGCTGTGAAGTGGCTAGACAATCTTCAGGCATACTTGGAGAATCCGGCATTGATTTCCATCCTGCATCGATCCGGTCTGCCTCACGCGCAATGCACGAAATCCGAAGCCATGGCCGCAAGTTCCGGATCGCTGGTTTCCAGGCTCCTCAGTTTCGCGGCCAAGGTAGTGCGTTTGAGACGCAGCAGGTCGGCCGCCATTTTCTTGTTCCCGTTCGTTTTGCGCAGCGCCTGTTCGAGGATGCCGCGCGCGATCTGCCCTACGGTCTGCTCGAAATCCAGGCCGTCGTCGGGCACATGCACAAAATTGGCGCCCGAGCGCCCGGTAACCGGGCGTGGGATGGGGCCGTCCAGCGGGAAGTCGGACGGATACAGCATGGCCCGATCTCCGCTCAGGACGATGGCGCGTTCTACCGCGTTTTCCAATTGGCGCACGTTGCCGGGCCAGGAATACTCGCTCAACCGGTGCAGCGCCTCGCGGGAGATCTGCTTTAGCGGGAGGTCCTCCAAATGGCAGATTTTCCGGAGAAAGTGATGGGTCAAAGCCGCCACGTCGCCCAAGCGCGCGCGCAGCGGCGGCAGATGGATGGGGACCACATGGAGACGGTAGTACAAGTCCTCGCGAAAGCGGCCCTGGCGGACCCGCTCCGGGAGGTCGGCATTAGTGGCGGCCACCACGCGCACGTCCACCCGTATGTTCTCGGAACTGCCCAGCCGCTGGAACTCGCGCTCCTGCAGGACCCGCAGCAGCTTGGCTTGCATCTCCAGCGGCATATCTCCGATTTCGTCCAGAAACAGGGTGCTGCCGTCGGCCTGCTCAAAGCGTCCGATACGCTGGTTGAGGGCGCCGGTGAAAGCCCCCCGCACATGTCCAAACAGCTCGGCTTCCAGCAAATTCTCGGGGAGCGCGCTGCAGCAAACCGATACCATGGGCAAACGGCCGCGCGGCCCCGCCATGTGTACCGCCCGCGCTGCCATCTCTTTGCCGGTTCCGGTCTCGCCGGTGATCAGCACGGTGGAGCGCCGGCTTCCCACCAGCCGCACCATCCGCACCACTTCCTGGAACGGCTGGGTCGAGCCGACCAGGATCCGCCGCCAAGGCTCGTCGGCGTCCCCGTGAGCCGAGACCTGGCTGCGGCGGTCGGCGATGGCGTCCTCGATAACCGCGGCAAGCTGCTCGGGTCCGGCTTCCCCGCCCAGGACGCCGAAAGCTCCCAACTTGACCAAACGAACGGCATCCTGCAATCCCATCGAGGGATCCCAAACAACTAACGGAATGCCGCCATCGGCGCTCTGCAACTCCTCCAGCGCTTCGGCGGGGGTGTATTCCGGGAACGGAAACGAGACCACCGCCGCGTCGATCCGGGAGCGCTTGAGGTACTCCAAAGCTTCGGGGATCCCGGCGGCGCACTCCACCGCAAGTCCGTCGATTTCAGGGACGCGGGCCGCCGTCGCCTGGCAATCTTCCGCTGCAATCCATAACAGCCGGGCTGGTTCGACAATATCCATGGCTATGGCAAACATCGGCAGGCGCGGACAAAGGCTTTAGCCTCGCCTTAGCCCAGGTCCGCCGGAAACCGTGTTCAGATCTGCCCCACGACGATGCGCTGGACCTTAATCAACAGTTCCACTTCGCTGCGCGGCAGGGCCAGCACGGCCGCGATCCCCGCGCTGTCCTGGCCGGCGCGGTGCATCCGCAGAACCTGCGTGCGCTTGCTGAGATTGAGGCCCGATCGGGCAGGCGCCGGCGCCACCAGCATGCCGGTCTGCCGTTCCACTTCGCGCAGATCGGTTTCGAGCGACTGCACCGTGAGGCGCGCGTCGCTCAGGGCGCTCTCCAGGATCTGCAACTGTTGCCGCTGCTCCAGCGAGCGGCGAAGCAATCCGTGGATTTCGGCCTTAACGGTCGCGAACAGGTACAAGCACAATCCGAAACCCGCCGCCAGCAGGACATAGAAGACCAGCGGCTGCAGCATGCAGTCGGGGTTCCAGGCGATACCCGCCAAGGCGCTCATGGCAGGGTCTCCAGGCGTTCCTGGCGGGTCATGATCTGATGGATCCGCACTCCATAGTTGCCTTCCACGACCACCACTTCTCCACGAGCCACCACGCAGTTGTTGACAATCACCTCTACCAGTTCATCCACCGTGCGGTTCAGCTCGATGATGGATCCGGCCGTAAGCTTGAGGACGTCCTTCAAGGGAAGTTGCACGTGGCCAAACGAAACGCTTACGGGCAGCTCCACCCCCATGAGCAGGTTGAACGTCTTGGACCTCACTGGAGGTTGATTCTCGGGATCTGCGGCGTCCGGACTGGCCTCCTTGGGGGTTCCGGCGGAATCCGCCTCCGCGGGCGGATCTTGCGGGGCGCCGGTGATGGCTACCATCAGGGACGGGATCGCCGCGTCCGGGTAGGCCGCCTCCACCAGGTAGAATTCGGGCGTTTCCGGCGCGCCCGTCCCTTCACTTCCGGAGCAGTCGAGCTGACGGTTCCAGCGGCGGCCCGCGCTGCGGGACAACTCTCCCAAGGACTGCTGCAGGATTTCGAGATAGGTTTCCCGCGCCTGGGAATCGTCCTCCACACCGGCCGCGCCCAAGATGCGCCCGGCAAGCTGAGTCCACGCATCCCGCGGCGCGCCAATCCAGGTGGAGGGGGCGCCAGGCAATGGAAAGCGGTATTGCCACCACAGGATGGCGCCGTGCTCGACGCCGATTTCCTCGCCGCAGGCGGCCAGCGTGGCGCCCGCGGCGGGCGCGGTGCAGGACAGCTTGGGACGCTCTCCCGCCAGAGACTCCAGCACGGTGCCCAACATCGCCGTCCACTCCTCGGCAAACCAGCGCCCCGGACTCGCCCGATCCTGGGTCACACCACACCTCCGGCCTGGTTAGGCCATACCTTCTCGATATCCGCCCGCAGCCGCAGGATGGCCTGCGACTTCAGATGGGAGATGCGCGACTCGTGCAAGTCCACCACCTGGGCAATTTCCCGCAAGGTGAGCTCTTCCAGATAGTAGAGTCCGAGCACCGTCCGCTCCATGGGAGGTATTCTTCGAATGGCCGCGGACAGCAGTTGTTCGAGCTCCGACCGCTCCAGGGCGCGCGAAGGCAGTTGGTCCTGGTCGTCGCTAAGGTATTCGAGCAGGCCCTTTCCTTCGCCATCCTCCGAGGTATATTCCAGGCTGCCGATGTTGAGGCCTTGCACTTCCACCAGCCAGCGGTGGTATTCTTTCAGGTCCACGCCCATCTCGGCGGCAATCTCGTCTTCGTCCGGAATCCGGTGCAGCCGCTGCTCGGCGCGGCAGATCGCAAACTCGATTTGCTTGGCTTTCTTGCGCCTCTGCCGCGGCGCCCAGTCCAGACCGCGCAGGCTGTCCAGGATGGCGCCCCGGATTTTGTGCTCGGCGTAGGTCTTCAGCTTGACGTTATGCGCCGGATCGTACTGGTCCACGGCTGCGATCAATCCGACGATGCCGGCCGACACCAGGTCGTCGAGGCTCACGTTATCGGGCAGGCGGTCGCGGATGCGGCGGGCAATCAGCCGGACTTGCGGCAAATGCTCCAGGATGAGGCGCTCGCGTTCCTCGGCGTCCGCCTCTGCGGCTTCCGGGCGGCAATACGGATTAGTCATGGCGCCTCATGGGGTTCCTTTCATGCGGCCAAGCGCCTGGCGGCGAGCGTCTGCGGCCCCAGCAGACTCAGGATACGCTCTTTGGTGGCCGGCGCGGCGTCGTCCGGGATCTCCTGTCCGGTTCCCAGGAACGAGATGGGTTTCGCCTGCCGCACGGACAACGAGAACGCCGTGCCAAAGCAGGCGGTCTCGTCCAGCCTGGTGAACAGCAGGCTGGACGGACGGAAGATCTCGAAGCGTTCCGCCACATGCGTTAGATCGGCGGATTTCATGGATGCCGTTAACACCAGCCAGGTGGCCGTGTCCGGCCGGCCGGACAGGAAGCGGGCCAGATCCGCAGCGCGGTCCATGTCGTGAGGGCCGTAACCGGGAGTGTCGATCAGAACCAGCCGTTTCTCCTGGTGCTCCGCCAGAGCTTGCGCCAGCGCGCCGAGATTGTCCAGCGCTTGGAAACCGATGCCCAGAATGGCGGCATAGGAGCGCAACTGGTCGGCTCCCGCCACCCGGAAATCGTCCATGGACACCAGCGCGATTGGCCGGCGCTGGGCCAGACCGCGGATCACCGCCAGCTTGGCGAGCATGGTGGTCTTGCCGGCGCCCGGTGGGCCGGCCAAAGCCAGGGCGCGCGGTCCATTGGGCGCCTCCCATGCGCCATCCACCAGGATGCGCCTTTCGAGCTCCGCCGCTACGGCGTCTTCCAGCCCGCTCAACCCCGGCCCCGCGCGGCGCTCGGCGGCGCTCAGGATTTCATGGACCAGTTCCCCGTCCATGTCCGTCGCCATCAGGCGGGCGTGCCACTCCGACATCTCGGGGCTGGCGGATCCCCAGCCCGCGCCGCTCCAGGCCGAGCGCGTAATGGTCTTGCCCATCAGGTCCAGTTGGCGGCGCATCTCGGCCAGCTCGCCGGCCAGCCGGGCATCGTGCGCGCCGGCATCCTCCGGCGGCTGCGGCGGGCCGGGCTCGGCTTCCGGCACCAGTGCGCACACCACCTCGTACTCGCCCAGGTGGCGCGCCTCGAGCGGCGCCTTGCGGGACTCCACCAGCATGGCTTCAGCCCCCATTTCCCGGCGGGCCAGGGCCACCGCGCCTTCCACCGAGGCTGCATAAAAAGACTTGATTCGCATTGTTTCTCCCTTATTGAACGACTCCCAGGGACACCACCTTCACTCCGGCCGGAATCTCGTTGTGCGAGAGGAAGAACAGGTTCGGCAGGACCGGCTCCACCATTTGCTGCAGGAAATACCGGGCGCCGGCTGTGGTCACCGCCGCCACCGGCCCCTCCGGACTGCCCACCTTGCGCTGGATGCGGTCCAGAATCTCGCGGATGGTCTGCGGCGCCATGCTCAAGTGGCTGTTCTGCTCGGTATGCTGCACCGCGGACTCCACCGCCTGCTCGATCGAGGCGTCCAGAAAATAGGCCGGCAGGTTGCCGGAGGCGTCCAGATAGCGCTTGGCCACCGTGCGCCGGATGGCCTGCCGGGCGTACTCGGTGAGCAGCACCAGGTTGCGCGTGGAGAGCGCCGCCTCGCCCAGCGCCTCCAGAATCGAGCCGGTGTCGCGGATGGAAACCCGCTCGCGCAGCAGATTCTGCAACACGCGCTGGACCGCCGAAAGCGGGAGCTGTTTGGGCACCAGATCCTCGACTACCTTGGGCTGTTCGACCGCCACCAGATCCAGCACTTTCTTGGCGTCCTGGCGCGAGAACAGCTCGTGCGCGTACCGCCGGGCCAGCTCCGCGATGTGAGTGCCCAGCACGCTGACCGCATCCACCAGGGTGTACCCGGCCGCGCGGGCCTGCTCGGCGCGCTGGTCGGGAATCCACCAGGCCGCCAATCCAAAAGCCGGCTCGCGGGTGGGCGTGCCTTCGAGCGCCGCGGGGTTCCGTCCGGAGGGGATGGCCAACTGGCACCCCTGCGGCAATTCGTAGCGGGCGATCTCCGCGCCCTTGAGCGAGATGGTGTATTCCCGCGCGCGCAACGCCAGATTGTCGGAGACCCGCACCGGCGGCAAAAGGTAGCCCAGATCCGCGGCCAGTTGTCGCCGGATGCCCGAGATGCGCTTCAGCAGCGGCGAGTTCTGGGCGCCTTCCACCATCTTGACCAGCCCCAGCCCCACTTCGATCGCCAGCGGCTCCACCTTGAGCAGGCCTTCCAGATTCTCGCGGGCGGGTTTGGCGGCGCTGGGCGCCTGCCCCTTGGCCGCCGGCCGCGCCCGCATGCGCCAGCCCCCCGCGCCCAGCCCCAGGCCCAGCAACAGAAACGGGATGCCGGGCATGCCCGGGAGGCATGCCAGCACGATCAAGACGCCGCTTGCCAGCAGCAGCGGTTGCGGGCTGCCGAAGATTTGCTTGCGGAAATCCGCGCCGAGCCGGGCTTCGGAACCGGAACGGGTGATGACCAGCGCGCCTGAAACCGAGATCATCAGGGCCGGAACCACCGTCACCAGGCCGTCTCCGATGGTCAGCACCGTGTAGGTCTCCAGCGCGTGCCGCAGTTCCATGCCGTGCTGCAGCACGCCGATCAGAAAACCCGCGATAATGTTGATGCCGGTGATCAGGATGCTGGCCACCGCATCGCGCTGGGTGAAGCGGGAGGCGCCGTCCATGGCGCCGTAGAACTCCGCCTCGGCAGCCAGTTGCTTGCGCCGCCGGCGGGCCTCGGATTCGTCGATCAGCCCCGAACTCAGATCCGAATCGATGGACATCTGCTTGCCGGGCAGCGCGTCCAGGGTGAAGCGCGCCGTGACTTCGGAGATGCGCACCGCGCCGTGATTGATGACCACGTACTGGATGGCGATCAACAACAGGAAGATCACCGTGCCGATGATGTAGTTGCCTCCCACCACATAGCTGCCGAAGGCTTCGATGACGTGCCCGGCGGCGGCGGTTCCGGTATTGCCGTTGAGCAGGATCAGGCGCGCCGAGGATACGTTCAAGGCCAGCCTGTACAGCGTCAGCAACAGCAGCGTGGTGGGAAAAACGTTGAAGTCCGACGGGCGCTGGATGTACATGGCGGTCATCATCACGATGACCGACATCATGATGTCCACCACCAGCAGCAGGTCCAGCAGGAAGGGCGGCAGAGGCGTGATGAGGGCCATCACGATGGCCAGCACGGCCACCGGCACGCCCAGCTCCGCCGCGCCCCCGCCGGAGAAGAACTCCAGCGGCTTCCATCCCGTCTTGGCCATCGCCGCCGCTTCCGCCATTCCGGATATCTCTCGATTCTTCCCCTACCCAGGTAATCGGCCGTTCATGAGTTTATAAACATAGGCCAGGATCTCCGCCACGGCGCGATACAGGTGCGCCGGGATCTCCTGCCCGATGTCCACCGAGCGGTACAGCGCCTGCGCCAGCGGGGGGTTCTCGACGATGGGCACCTGGTATTCCAGGGCCCGCTGGCGGATGCGCTGCGCCAGGTAATTCTTCCCCTTGGCCACCACCACCGGCGTGGCCATGGAATCCAGGGCATAGCGCAGCGCCACCGCGTAATGCGTCGGGTTGACGATCACGGCGGTAGCGGTGGGAACTTCTTTCATCATTTTGTGCCGCAGACGCTCCCGCGCCAGGCGCCGGATG
>Ga0187871_10000749_pt1 | contig 30021 bp, 25 predicted proteins | sample June2016WEW_16_1_FD_132988 | JGI IMG/M metagenome (GOLD analysis project Ga0187871, IMG submission 132988) | Peatland microbial communities from SPRUCE experiment site at the Marcell Experimental Forest, Minnesota, USA - June2016WEW_16_10 | ecosystem: Environmental > Terrestrial > Soil >...
ACTGGCGCACCCAGTAGGAGTTGAACCTACAACCTTCTGATCCGTAGTCAGATGCTCTATCCAATTGAGCTATGGGTGCACCCAAAGGGTGGAAAACTTACGGGCCGCTCTCCGCGCGCGCAACCTATTTCCGGGAGATTTTGTCAGCGCACCGCCGCGAATTGAAAACCTCCGCCCCCCATCCCGGTGCCCGGGTCAGTGAAAATTCAGGTTGCGCAACGCCAGGGCCAGAATGGTCAGGACCAGCATCAAGCCGCCCGGCATGAACTTTTTCGTCTTCGCCAGCCGCAGGGTGAACACCACCAGCAGCACCAGCAAGACCGCGTTCGCCAGGATATTGGCGAAGGCCGGGTCAAAAATCCCGCGCAGCGTCGTCAGGATCAGCAACACGGCAAACACCACCGACGTCGTCAGGGATATTTTGCTCTTCCCCTTGAAGAAGCCAAACAACCCGCCGACCAGCAGGAGGATGATGTAAATCCAGAGAACGGTGTTGGCGGTATCGTGCATCGCGCGGAGTTTGCCTCAATCCGCCACCGCGTCCAAGCTCAGAATTTCGCCCGGCTCGCATTCGGCAAACACTTCGAACGGCCGGCAGCATACCTCGCAGTCCGTCGTGAACCGCTGGCTCGCCACACTGGTGTCCACGACCAGGTCGAACGCCTGCCCGCAAAACGGGCACTGGATTTTTCCGGAAACTTCCACAGCCAAAACTCGTCCGACCAGGCACGTTTTGCAACTCCGCCATCGGCCATCGGAAGCGGCATCCGGTCCGCAATCGGGTAAACGTCCCGGGTTCAAGCATCCTGCAGTTTGCCGCTCAGATAGGTTTCATACGCGCTCAGGTCGAGCATGCCGTTGCCGGAGAGGTTGAACAGGATCACGCGCTTCTTCCCGGCTTCGCGGGCGGCGATGGCTTCCTGGATGACCGCGGCGATCGCGTGCGCGGATTCCGGCGCCGCGACGATACCTTCCGTGCGCGCGAACTGCACCGCGGCCTCGAAAATTTTCGTCTGGTGATACGCCTCGGCCTCGACCAGTCCGAGTTTGAGCGCGTGGCTGACCATCGGCGACATGCCGTGGTAACGCAGCCCGCCCGCGTGAATGGACGGCGGCATGAACTTGTGGCCCAGCGTGTGCATCATCAGCAACGGCGTCATCTCCGCCGTGTCGCCGAAGTCGTAACGCAATTCGCCCTTGGTCAGGGTCGGACAAGCCGACGGTTCCACGGCCACGATGCGGTACTTCTTTTTCTGCGTGATTTTTTGGTGAATGAACGGGAACGCGAGGCCGGCGAAATTGCTGCCGCCGCCGCAGCAGGCGATGATGGAATCCGGCTCCTCGCCGGCGAGTTCCATTTGCTTGATGGCTTCCTGGCCGATCACCGTCTGGTGCAGGCAAACATGATTGAGCACGCTCCCCAGCGAGTATTTGGTATGCGGATGCTTGACCGTGTCCTCGATGGCTTCGCTGATGGCAATGCCGAGGCTGCCGGGGCAATCCGGGTCGTCGTGCAGCAGTTTGCGCCCGTACTCGGTCTGGTCGCTGGGGCTCGGGTGCACCGTGGCGCCCCAGGTGTGCATCAACATGCGGCGATACGGCTTGTGCTGGTAGCTCACCTTGACCATGTACACATTGCATTCCAGCCCGAACTGGCTGCACGCAAAGGCGAGTGACGAACCCCACTGGCCCGCGCCGGTCTCGGTGGCGAGGCGTTTGGTGCCGGCGACCTTGTTGTAATAGGCCTGGGCAACCGCCGTATTTGGTTTGTGGCTGCCGGCGGGACTGACGCCCTCGTATTTGTAATAAATGTGGGCCGGCGTCTGCAGCGCCTTTTCCAGCCGCACCGCGCGGATCAGCGGCGAAGGCCGCCAGAGCGCATAGATTTCACGGACCTCGTCGGGAATGGGAATCCACCGTTCCGGACTCATCTCCTGCTGGATCAGGTTGTCGGGAAAAATGGCTCGCAGGGCCTCCGGTGAAATCGGCTGTTTGGTGCCCGGATGCAGTGGTGGCGGCAGCGGCTCCGGAAAATCGGCCAGCAGATTGTACCAGTGGGTGGGAATGTCCCGCTCGCGCAGGGCGAAACTGATTTTCGTGCTCATGATGCCAAATAGGATATTGGATGATAACTACTACGCGCCGCCAAACCACTTGTCACCCAATTATCCGCAAATAGCCAAAAAAGTATTAATAAAAACAAGATAAAGTCATTCAAACCGTTCAGGCGCGTCCGTGAATTATTGCCCATTCACCCCCGAATGTTTTCCATTTGTCGCGGGGTGTCCTTGGCGTGGATCCCCCGTTTTGGGATTTGCCAGTCCCGTTAAATTCCGAGATACTGACCGCCGTTTTTTCACGGGCCATTTATGAAACCCCAGGTCGAAATCTATGATACGACCCTGCGCGACGGTTCGCAGGGCGAAGGCATCAATTTCTCGGTCGCGGACAAACTCCGCATCGCCGAGAAACTGGACGCGTTCGGGGTGCATTACATCGAGGGCGGCTGGCCGGGCAGCAATCCCAAGGACATCGAGTTCTACGCGCAGGCCCGACGCCGGAAATTCAAAAATGCGCGGCTCGCCGCCTTCGGTTCCACCCGCAAAAAGGGCGTGCCCGTCGAACAGGACGACCAGGTGCGGCTGCTCATCGAGGCCGAAACGCCGGTCGTGACGATCTTTGGCAAGACATCCATGTTGCACGTCAAGGAGGTCCTGCGCTGCACACCGGAGGAAAATCTCGCCATGATCGGCGACACCGTGCGCTTTCTGAAGGACCACGATAAATTCGTCATTTACGACGCCGAGCATTGTTTCGATGGCTACAAACTTGACCCCGAATATGCCGTCGCCACCTGGCAGGCGGCCGAAAAGGCGGGCGCGGATTTCATCGTGCTCTGCGACACGAACGGCGGCTGTCTGCCGGAGGAAATCGCCGCCATCACGAAGGTGGCCCTCGGCAAACTGAACTGCAACGTCGGCATTCACACGCACGATGACATCGGCCTGGGCGTCGCGAACGCGCTGGCGTCGCTGGCCGCCGGCGCCGTCCATGTGCAAGGCACCATCAACGGCTACGGCGAGCGCACCGGCAATTGCAATCTGACCAGCGTCATTCCCTGCATTGCTTTCAAATTGAAAAAGAGCTGCGTGCCCGCGAAATCCCTGTCGAAGCTCAAGGAACTTTCGCAGTTCGTGGATGAAACCGCCAACATGCGCCACAGCCCGCGGCAGCCGTGGGTCGGTTCCGCGGCGTTCGCGCACAAGGGTGGCATGCACGTCAACGCCGTCCAAAAGCTTTCCGCGAGTTACGAGCACATCGACCCGTCGCTGGTCGGCAACCAGCGAACCGTGTTGGTGAGCGATTTGTCCGGCCGCAGCAACATCGTGATGAAGGCACAGGAACTTGGCTTCAAGCTCGCGAACAACACGCCGGAGTTGAAGGAAGTTCTCAACGCCATCAAGCAACGTGAACACGAAGGCTATGAATATGAAGCTGCCGAAGGTTCTTTGGCATTATTGCTAAAAAGAATCTTATTGCACAAAGAATTGCCGTTTAAAGTTGATTCATATCAGGTTTCTGTGAGTCGAACGCGTGGAAAAGCAGCCCTCTGCGAGGCGCTAGTTAAAGTTAGTGTTGATCAAGGAATGTATAAAGTGCGTGTGGAAGGAAAGCACGGCCGGCTTTCTAAGCTTGATAAAAATGGCGGTCTGAATTCTCATGAATCGAGAGGAACTGGGGACGGTCCGGTGAATGCGCTTGATTCTGCGTTACGACATGCTTTGACCAAATTTTACCCTCACCTTAAAAATATCAGCCTCACCGATTACAAAGTCCGCATCCTAGACGGAGTTGCGGGCACGGCGGCGCGTACGCGCGTGCTGATCGAGTCCACCGACGGCAAACACGAGTGGGGCACGGTTGGTGTGAGCGAGAACATCATCGAAGCCAGCCTGCAGGCGCTGGTGGACAGCATGGAATACGCGCTGTTAAAGAAATAGGTGTCCAACATTCAACATTCAACGCCCAACCTTCAATTGACGTATGGTGGACCCGTTGGTGTTCAATGTTGAGTGTTGAATGTTTCTCTTTTGATTATGCCTGAGATTTCCAAGGCCTACGAACCGCAGTCCGTTGAGGACAAGTGGTACCAGTTCTGGCTCGACCGGAAATGTTTCGCGGCCGATCCCGCTCGCGTGTCGCCCAAACGCCCGGCGTATTCCATCGTCATCCCGCCGCCGAACGTCACCGGCGTGCTCACCATGGGCCACGTACTCAACAATACCATCCAGGACATCCTCGCCCGCAAGGCGCGCATGGACGGCAGGGAAGTCCTCTGGCTGCCCGGCACCGACCACGCCGGCATCGCCACCGAAGGCGTGGTGGCCCGGCTGCTTTCCAAGGAGGAGAAAAAATCCAAACGCGACCTCGGACGCGACGAATTCATCAAGCGCGTCTGGGCGTGGAAGGAAAAATACGGCGGCATCATCATCAGCCAGCTCAAAAAGCTCGGCTGCTCGTGCGATTGGACTCGTGAACGGTTCACCATGGACGAACCTTACATGCGCTGCGTCCAGAAGGTATTCGTCGAGCTTTACAAAAAGGGCCTCATCTATCGCGGCAAACGCATGGTGAACTGGTGTCCCGCCACACAAACCGCGTTGTCCGACGAAGAAGTCATCATGAAGGAGCAGAAAGGCTCCCTCTATTATTTCAAGGTGGAGCTGGTGGAAACTGCCGGGAGCGCCGGCTTCCAGCCGGCGAGTTCACCTGAAGCAACGAAAAACGCCGCCAAGATGGCGGCGCTCCCGGATCCTGGCAGAAAAATCTGGCTGACCATCGCCACCACGCGGCCGGAAACCATCCCCGGCGACACGGCCGTGGCCGTGAACCCGAAAGACCCGCGCTATGCAAAGTTCATCGGCAAGCACGTCGTGCGTCCATTGCCCGCTGAATTTCCGCGCGAACAGAAGTTGATTCCCATCATCGGCGATGAGCACGTGGATTTTGAATTTGGCACCGGCGTGCTCAAGGTGACGCCCGCGCATGACAAGGCGGACTACGAAATCGGCCAGCGCCATAAGCTGGCAGTGATTGAAGTCATCACTGCCAACGGCCATATGAACGAGCTGGCGGGGGCGGCACTGAACGGTTTGGATCGGTTCAAGGCCAGGAAGGTTGCCGTTGAGTTACTGACAGAGATAGGCGCACTGGAGAAGGAAGAACCATATACAAACAACGTCGGGTTCAGCGAACGTGCCGATGTGCCAATTGAACCGCGCCTGAGCGAACAGTGGTTTCTTAAATATCCGAGCGTGGAGGAAGCGCGGGCGTGTGTGGGGCAGGAACCTGGGAGCGCCGGCGTCCCGCCGGCAAGTACCGCGACTCGACACGCCTCCGAGACGGCGGCGCTCCCAGGCAAAATGCAATTCCATCCCGACCGCTGGGCGAAGGTTTACGACCATTGGATGGGCAACATCCAGGACTGGTGCATCAGCCGCCAACTGTGGTGGGGTCACCGGATTCCGGTGTGGAGCAAGATATGCAACTCGGCGGAGGACGTCAAAGCAACACTGCGATCTCTCAAGCAGGTACCGATGCCCAATCCCGGCAACCTCAAAGTGCATGGGGAAGCCTCGGAGTTTCACATTCAGATATGCACGCTTCCTTCAGATGGAATGGAGAAAGGGCTTGAACATCTGGGCTTCACTCAAGACCCCGACGTGCTGGACACCTGGTTCAGTTCGTGGCTCTGGCCGTTTGCCACGATGGGCTGGCCGGAACAGACTCCCACGCTGAAGGCGTTTTATCCGACCGCCGATCTGGTCACCGGACCGGACATCATTTTCTTCTGGGTCGCGCGCATGATCATGGCGGGCTACGAGTTCATGGGCGAGCCGGAGTTCGGCCTCCCCGACGCCATGCCGTTCCGGAATGTCTATTTCACCGGCATCATCCGCGACAAGCAGGGGCGCAAGATGTCCAAGAGCCTCGGCAATTCGCCCGACCCGCTCGACCTCATCGGCAAATATGGCGCCGATGCGCTCCGGTTCGGCACGATGCGCAGCGCGCCGCTCGGCCAGGACATTTTGTTCGACGAACAGAACGTCGAGCTGGGCCGCAATTTCTGCAACAAACTCTGGAACGCCTACCGATTTCGGCAAATGGTCGGCAGTGCCGACTTCCCAATTCAGGGCGAGATTGATCCAAAACTTCTGACGTCCGATGACAAATGGATTCTGCTCAAGCTCGCCGCCGCCATCCGTGAGATGAACACGGCGTTCGCCGAATACAAATTCAGCGACGCGACGGCGACGCTCTACCGGTTTTTCTGGAGCGAATATTGCGACTGGTATGTCGAGGCGAGCAAGGCGGCGTTGGGGAGCGCGCGCGTCGCGCGCGCGGATTTCGGCGTCTCGCCGGAATCTTCTGACGATGAAGCGTCGGGCGCGACGCCCGACGCAGCGACCGGGACGGTCGCGCTCCCGGAAAATTTTGCCGCCAGGAAAGCCAACACCCTCGCGGTGATTGATTTTGTGCTCTCACATACGCTGCGATTGTTCCATCCGTTTCTGCCGTTCATCACGGAGGAACTCTGGCACGGGATGGGTTACGCCGAGGACATGCCGGACAACCAGGGCGGCCAGACCATCATGTCGGCGCCCTGGCCCAAGCCACTCGACGACGATTTCAAGACCCATTACCAGCTGACCAGCGGTGATGAACAGCACGTCGAAAAGCGGAACGAACTGATTTCGCAAGGCCGCAACCTGCGGCGCACGGCGAACATCGCCGCGAACAAGAAGGTCAAATTCATCCTCAAACCGGCACATGAACTGGCGGCGCACGACGTTGAAGTAATCCGGCTGTTGCTCAATGCCGAGGCGGTTGAAGTGAGCGCGACGGATCAGCCCAGCAAGAACACATTGACCGTTCGGACCGAGCTGGGCGATTTATTCCTACCGACCGAAGGTCTGATTGACGTGGCGGCGGAAAAGACCCGGCTGACGAAAGAACTCCAAAAAATCGAGGCCGAGATTTCCAAGGTCGAACAAAAACTCGCCAACCCGAATTTCACGCAAAAGGTTCCGGCAAATGTCCTGGAGGAGCACAAACAACGCCTCGTTGAGTGGCAGGGCAAACGCGAGCACATGAAATCCGCGCTCGCCGCGCTGCAAGGTTAAGGCTGCCGCACAATTTCTGTAATCCGCCGGTGGGGTTCTAATTTCAAGATCGGGCAGGGCGGGCAGCCTGTCCCGCCCTGCGGTGATCCTCTGCCCGCCGCGAATGCGGAAAACGGCGCGCACGGAGTGACGCGCCCCACCGAAAAGAAGGCACGTCAGTCTGCCGTCAGTTCGCACCCGACACGGGCACGTTGGACGCGGCCGGTTTCAAATCCTTCGAGGCCGGCGGCCTGGGTGCCGGCGGGGGATCGTTCCGGGGCGGGCGCGTGTCGGTTTTCATTTTCAACGTGCTGGGCGTGGGCGCATTGGCCCGGCGCTTGTTGACGGCATCCAGACGCAGGTGCATCGAGGGTTTGTTGACACTGGAAAGCAGCGCGGTTTCCTCGGTGATCAAATCCTTTTCGTAGGCGTCAATCAGGGATTGTTCGAAGCTGTGCCAGCCGTAGGTGTTGCCGGCTTCGATGATGTCCGAAAGCCGGCGGTTTTCATTTTCGCCCAGGACGATGGCTTCGCGCGTGCGCAGGCTGCTGCCCATCAACTCGGTGACCAGCCGCCGGCCGCCGTCCTTTTGGGGAATCAGGCGCTGGCTGATGATGTAACGCAGGCTGCCGGCCAGGCGCTCGCGCACCTGTTGTTCCTCATCTTTGGTGAACATGCCCAGGATGCGGTGGATCGTCTGCCCGGCACTGATGGTGTGCAGGGTGCTATAAACCACGTGGCCGGTTTCCCCGGCCGTCAGCGCGATTTCCATGGTCTCGCGGTCGCGGATTTCGCCGACCAGGATCACCTTGGGCGCCTGGCGCAGCGCGGCGCGCATGCCGTCGGGAAAGGTGTAGAAATCACGCCCCAGTTCCCGCTGGCTGAACGTGGCCTTGAGATGCGGATGCAGAAATTCGATCGGATCCTCCAGCGTGACGATGTGGATCTCATGGTTCTGGTTGATTTCATTCAACATGGCGGCCAGCGTGGTGGTCTTGCCGCTGCCGGTGGCGCCGGTCACGAAAACCAGGCCGTTCTTCTCCTTGATGACCTCCTGGAATACCGGCGGCAGTTGGAGCACTTTCAGGGAGGGAACCTGGGCCTGGAGCTGGCGCATCACCATCGCGTAACAGCCGTTCTGGCGGTAGATGTTGACCCGGAACCGGCAAAAATTCTGGAGGGAATAACTGCAATCGCACGAGCCGCGGTCCGTCAGGTCCTGCAGCAGCCGGGCATTGCCATTGATAATGGCCCCGGCCAGGCCTTCGATGCGTTTGCTGGTGAGCACGGATTCCGGCGGTTCCAGTTCAAACGGTTGAAGCTTGCCGTGCACTTCCGCCTGCGGCGGTTTGCCGGCCACGAACAGCAAATCCGAGATGCCGCCGGCACTTTGAATCATCGCCGCCAGCAGTTGGTCGAGTTGTTCGGTCGGGATCGTTTCCATTATTCAGACTGGGCGCGGTCGTCCATTCACGGTTTGCGACCAGTTGGGGTTTGCGGGTTGGCTTCCCGGGCAACCGGACGGGCCGCCAGCTGTTTCTGCATTTCCAGGGCGCGTTGGTGGAGAAAGCGGGTTTGCAGCAAATTCCGAATCCGCAGCATGACTTCCGTGCAATCAATGGGTTTGCCGAGGAAATCACTGGCTCCCGCCGCCATGGCCTGGCTGCGCGTCTCAGCCGTATCGTAGCCCGTCATCACCAGCACCGGCAGAAAATCGCCCGCGGACATCGTTTCCTGAAGCTGTTTCAAAATGGCAAATCCATCCAGTCCGGGCATGTATAAGTCGAGCAGCATCAGGTCGGGTTGAAATTGTTGGAAGATTTCCAGCGCCCGGGTGGGGTCGGTCAGACTGCGGACATTCGTGAATTTGGCCGCGCGCAGCGTCCATTCCAGAACCCGGATGTCCGCGGCCTCATCGTCCACGATGAGAATTTTCGCCGCGCACAGCTGTTGTTCATCTGGAAACAATTGCACGTTCATGGCCCGTCAACCCGGCCGGTTTTTCGTTCCCACCAGCCCCGGTTCTTCCTGTCATGGTCACGAATCCAATGGGTCTGACGAAGCCCATCAACCAGCACCTTGAGTGCCAATCCGCAAGCCCCGGGCCGGGCGACTGACATTTTCCAAACGTCCTTCCAAACCGTTGCTCGACGACATTGCCCCGGCTGGTTTACTTTGCCGCTGCATGGAGTTGACGACTAAACAGGACCACTTGCATCAACCGGTTTTGGCGGTGGCCCGCAGGGACGCGGCCATCTTGCGCGAGGATTTCACCGTCCAGCAGGCGCTGGACGCCATCCGGCAGCGCGGCGTCGGCGAAAAAATTGTTTATTTCTACGTCGTGGACGCGGACGAACGGCTGGTTGGGGTCCTGCCCACGCGCCAGTTGCTGACGGCGCCGTTGGAGCGGCGGTTGTCGGAGTTGATGATCCGGCGGGTGGCGGCCATTCCCCACACGGCGACGGTGCTGGAGGCCTGCGAGGCGTTTGTCCTGCACCGGTTTCTCGCCTTCCCGGTGGTGGACGAATCGCGGCGGATCGTCGGCGTGGTGGACGTGGGTTTGCTGACGGAGGAGGCGTTCGACATTGCCGAGCGCGAGCAGATGGACGCGTTGTTTGAGTCCATCGGTTTTCGCGTGTCAGAGGTGCATGATGCGTCGCCGCTGCGGGCGTTTCGGTTCCGCTTTCCCTGGCTGCTGGCGACCATCGGCAGCGGCACGCTCTGCGCACTGCTTGCCAGCGTTTACGCCGTCACCCTTGCCAAAAGCATCGTCCTGGCGTTTTTCCTCGCGCTGGTCCTGGGGCTGGGCGAGAGCGTGAGCATCCAGTCCATGACGGTGACGATCCAGGCCTTGCGCGCGACGCAGCCGAGTTTCGGCTGGTATGCCCGGGCGTTCCGGCGCGAGGCGGGCACGGCCCTGCTGCTGGGCGCCGGTTGCGGCACGGTGGTTGGCCTCATCGTCTGGCTCTGGCGCGGGACCGGGCTGGCAGGTTTCGTCATCGGCGCGAGCATCCTGCTGGCATTGTGCGCGGCGTGCTTTTGGGGATTGACCATCCCGGCGGTATTGCACGCGTTGCGGCTGGACCCGAAGATCGCCGCCGGGCCGGTGACGCTCGCGTTCACGGACATTTTTACGCTGCTGTTCTATTTCAGCCTGGCCGCTTTACTGTTATGAAACCGGCTAAAAAACCCGGAATGCCGCAAAAACATATCCCCGACGCTTAATGAAAACCATTTCGCAAAAATCCTCCCTGGCCACCGCCATCAGGGCCGCGCGCGCCGCCGGCCAGATCATGCGCGCCAACTGGCACAAGCCCAAGCGCGTCAAGGTCGCCGAAGCCCATGACATCAAACTGGAACTGGACGTGCGCTGCCAGAAACTCATCGAAAAAATCCTGCGATCCGCCTTTCCCCAAATCCCGTTGCTTGGCGAGGAAGGCGATTCCGGCGACGTGAACGCTGAATATCGTTGGGTCGTGGACCCGATTGACGGCACCGTGAATTATTTCTTCGGCCTGCCGCACGCCGCGGTGTCGATTGCATTACAAAAAAGTGACGAGTGCCGGGTGACGGGTGACGAGAAAAAAATCTCGAATCGCGCGCCGTTTCACGTCACTCGCCACGCGTCACACGTCACTCTTCTGGGAGTAATTTACGATCCGTTCACAGATGAACTTTGGACGGTCGTTCGCGGCGGCCCGACCCGGCTGAACGGAAGGATCGTTCGCGTCAGCCGGCGTTCGCGCCTGGAGGAGGCCGTCATCGCGATGGGATTTTCCAAAAGCCGGGAAAACCTGGAGCAAAGCCTGCCGCACTTGAACCGGCTGGCGCGGCGGGCCAAAAAAATCCGCATCCTGGGCTCGGCGGCGCTGGAACTGGCTTATGTCGCCTCCGGCCGGCTGGACGCCTACGTCGAGCGGACCATCAATCTATGGGACATCGCGGCGGGTGCGCTGATGGTGGAGTGTTCCGGCGGCGAATTCTACACCCGGCCGGCACCCGGCGGAAAATTCCGGATGGTCGCTGACAATGGTTTGCTGCGGCGGAAACTCCAGATCGGCGGCTTGCTGAAATGATCTGGAGGGCAGTGCTTCGTCAATGCCTCATCTTCATTTCGATTGCCGATTTACGCTGAAATCAGGGTAGTGACGAAGCACTTCTCTCCAAGGACTGCCTCATTTCTCCCCGCCTGAGCGTGGTGGTTCAATTGGTTGTTCATGTCGTCGTCCAACTTGGGAAAGGCCGGCTCGAAGCCAGCCGGCATGATCACGTTGAAATTTGGCGGGAAACGTGTATCCTTAAGGTCATGTCACACCGTCGGACGATTTGTTGTTTAATCGCCTGCATCTCCCTTCTCAACTCAGCCAGCGCCGGCACGCTCGTGCAATTTCGTACGGTATTTGGCGACCTGGAAGTGGAGTTATACGATCAGGACAAGCCGGTGACGGTGCAGAATTTCCTGAACTACATCAAAAGCGGGCGCTACGAAAATGAGATTGCCCACCGGTTGGTGCCGGGCTTCGTAATTCAAGGCGGTGGGTTCACTTTGGTTAGCAACACGATCACGCCAGTTCCCACCTTTCCGCCCATCACCAACGAATACGGCGTTGGCCAGCAATACAGCAATACCTTCGGCACCATTGCGATGGCCAAGCTGGGCGGTAACACAAACTCCGCGACATCGCAGTGGTATTTCAACCTTACCAACAATCCGTCCCTGGACGCACCGAACACGAACGATTTGTTCGTGGTGTTCGGCCATGTCATTGCCGGCACGAATGTGTTGAATATCTTCAACACCTTCCAGAATTACACCGGCACGCAACAAAGCAATATAGTGGCGGACATAGATGCGAATCTTGGTAACGCATTTTATCCCAACTTTGCGTCTTGTCCGCTGCTCTATCCGGCGGTCGTATCAACCAATTTCGTCTTTGTGGACATTTCCCTGCTGCAAGTGACAATCAGTCCCGCCTCCGGCGGCGGAAAACAGATTTCCTGGAACAGTGCCACGGGACTGACGAACATTGTCGAGTACACAACGAATCTTCCGCCGGTCTGGAACACGCTGGTCACCACCAATGGCACCGGGGCGCCGATGACCGTGGTGGACAACGCCGCGGCGACCAGCCGGTTTTACCGGGTGCAGGTTGCCTATTAAATTGAGAGGCAGCTACGATTCGCGTTTGCTGGCAGTAATCACATCCAGCCACTGTTTCAATTTCGCCAGCGCTTGGGCCCGGTGACTTAATTTGTTCTTCACGTCCGCGCCCAACTCGGCAAACGTCTGCTCGAAGCCAACCGGCACAAACAACGGGTCGTATCCGAACCCGTTTTGCCCGCGCGGCGCGAGCAGAATCCGGCCTTCGCATACGCCGTCGAACAACTTCGTCTGCATTTCAAATTCGTCCGCGTAGCAAACCGGCGACGCGTTTTTAGTGGTTTTGGGCAACCGGGGCGTCAAGGCGATGACGCAATGAAACCGCGCGGTTCGCCTTTCCAGCGGAACGTCCCTTAGCAGGCGCAACAATTTCGCGTTGTTGTCGGCATCGGGCGTGTTGCCGGAGGTGGCGGAATCCAGGGCGGCGAACCGCGCCGAATGCACGCCCGGCGCGCCGTTCAGCGCGTCCACCTCCAGGCCGGAATCATCGGCCAGAACGAAATCGGGTCTGGCGTCTGGCGCCGGGGAGCCGGGGAACGGGCGTGGCAGCCAACAGGCCAGTTCCGCGGCTTTTTTGGTGGCGTTGCCCGCGAAGGTCGGCGCGTCTTCGACGACGGCCGGCGCGGCGGGAAAATCTTTCAGCGTCGGGAGCCGGAAGCCCTCGCCGAGGATGGCGTGGATTTCGCCGGCTTTGTGGGCGTTGCGCGTGGCGATCAGCAGTGAAATTTCCGGCATCGACGCACAAAAGCCTGCGAAAGATTGAGGGATGAACCAAGTCAAAATTCCCAATGCAGCCGGGCGCCGAAAACCGAAATCGGGCCGCGGTCCCGGTTGAAGGCCGGATCGGTGATGAACTGGTAATCCAAAGCGGCATGAACCGTTTTCCAGAGTTTAAAATCGTAATAGGTTTCCAGGGCCTTCTCCCAGCCGTAATTCAACGTGCCGTCACCGCCGAGAATGCCCGTGCCGCCGTCGGCAAAAAATTGCTGGTGCACCGGGCTGATGGCATTAACGACCCCGGCCAGACCAAAGGTGTCATCCGGCCGGTGCCATGGCGCGCCTTTGACGCTCAGCCCCAGGGAGGCCGTCCGGTCCACATCGCTGTAGGCCCAGGACTCGGTGTGCCCGTCGCTCCAGCCCAGGCGTGAAAAGACGCCGATGTTTTCAGTGATTTCCTGTTCCCAATTCAGGCCAAAGCCGTATTTAAAGCGGTTGGCACGCGTTTGGGTGATGTCGATGCTCCCACCCTGGTTAAAGTTGTTAATCGCGTCCTGATAGCTGCCCATGTGCGCCCGGTTCAGATACACCAGAAACCGGAGGACACCGGGATGGTTGCGGATGGTGTAACGGCGTTCCAGCTCCGTTACCATGCCCCAGGCGGCGAGATAGCGCTGATCCTGCGCCAGACCGTTGGAGGAACGCGGCACCTGGAAAAAGCCGTAACGCAGGGTCCATTGCGGCTGATACAATTCGGCGGCAAATCCGGTCGTGTATCCCAGGCTGTCGGCCGGATAATCCCAAGCTTCGTTCGCCACGAACGCCCAATTCATGAATTGCGTGCGTGGATCGTTGGCGTAGGTGTTGTTGTCAAAAATGTCAATCAGGCTGATTTTGCCCAGCGTGAACGTCAGGCGCGACACGTCCTGGGTGCCGGCAAGGTGAAGCTGATCATCATCCACCGTTTCCTCATCACCGCCCAGGTTGATGGTCTAGCGGATGAAGGCGCGGGTGAGGTTGACATTGGGAACGGTGGTGCCGACCCGGTAGGCTTCCCCGCTGGGGAAGGCTTCGATGCCGATGGTATGGCCGAGGCCGTATCCCTGCCACATCATGCCGTCCACGTGCGCCTCGGCGCCGGACCACAAACGGACGCCCGCCATCAAATCCAGGGAGATCGTTTCGCGGGTTTCGCCGCCGTTGGGCAGGCTGTTGGGACCGGAATACTTTGATGAGAATCCAGGATAACCCTGCACGATGTCGGTGTTCTGGACGTGGAAGTTCCAGTTCTGCTTGCGAACCGAGCTTTGAGAAACGCCCGATGCGGGTAATGCATTGGTGGAAACCTCCGCCACCGTCGTGGTCGCGCCCGCCAGAGCGCCCGCTGCCGGCAGCCAGCCAATTTTTCTCAAACGCCGCATGAGATGTGGCAATGGCTACGGTGATTGCAGCCCGCCGTCAATGACCAGAAGCAGCCCAGGCTACAACCCTGCGCGGGCGGGCGAAACCACCGCCGGCGCGGCGGTGTGGGAAAAGCGGGATTGGCAAACATCACGGTGCCATATACCCCTACCCCCCATATTGCGTCAAGTTCCATTTTTGGAGTGGCGCACACTGTGAAAAGTGTTAAATGTCTTGCCATGAAAGTTAAGCACGTCCGTCCCGGTTTGGAGAAAAGAGCGCTCGTCGTCCGCCTGCGCCGGATTAAAGGCCAGGTGGAGGCCATTGAAAAAATGGTCGAGGCCGACACCGATTGCTCGGATGTCCTGATGCAAGTCGTTTCCGCACGCCGGGCGCTGAAATCGTTCAGCGAAGAAATGATCGAGTCCCACATGCAAGGGTGCATTGAAAGTGCCTCGAGCCAGTCCGATGGCCGTCGTGAACTGCGTTCCTTGCTCACCGTTCTGAAACGATACGCCGTCTAAACTCATAAAAATGTCAGCCACAAAATATTTTGAAGGCCGGCAAACTGCCGATTTGATGCGCGATGCAGCGACTGGCGAAACCGCCGAAATCCTGCAACGGCTCAACACCTCGGCTAACGGCCTGGCCGAAGAAGAAGCGGCGGAGCGGCTGGAAGTTTTCGGCCCGAACGAGGTCGCGCAGGAAAAGCAGCACGGCTGGTTCTGGCGGCTTTGGATCGCCTCGCGCAATCCGCTGGTCATTTTGCTGACGCTTCTCGCCATTTTTTCATTCTTTGCTTATTTCCATGCAAAACCGGAGGATAAAGACGTCTCGAATCTCTATACCGGTTCGGTCATGCTCGTCATGGTCGCGCTGGGCTTGTCCTTGCGCCTTGTCCAGGAAACGAAAGCCGACAACGCCGCCGCCAAACTCAAGGCGATGATCAAGGTCACCGCCACGGTCATGCGGGACGGCCAGCCGAAGGAAATTCCCATCGCCCAGCTTGTCCCCGGCGACATCGTGAAACTTTCCGCCGGTGACATGATTCCCGCCGACGTGCGTTTGATTTCCGCGAAGGATTTGTTCATCATCCAGACCACGCTGACCGGCGAATCGCTGCCGGTTGAAAAAAGTGACGCGCGCGATCCGCGCGCCAACGTCCAATCCATCGAACACACGAACCTTTGCTTTCTCGGCACGAGCGTGGAAAGCGGTTCGGCCACGGCGATCACTGTCGGCACTGGCGTGCAGACGTATTTCGGGAAAATGGCCAGCAGCCTTGCCGGCCAGCAGGTCGAGACGGCGTTTGACAAGGGCGTGAAAAAATTCACCTGGCTGATGATTGGTTTCATGGTGGTGATGTCGCCGGCGGTTTTTCTCATCAACGGTTTCACCAAGCACAGTTGGGGCGGGGAAACGTTTCTTTTCGCGCTCGCCATCGCCGTCGGCCTGACGCCGGAGATGTTGCCGATGATCGTGTCCGTCTGCCTTTCCAAGGGCGCGTTGGCGATGTCAAAGAAAAAAGTCATCGTCAAGCGGCTCAATTCCATCCAGAACTTCGGCGCGATGAACGTGCTTTGCACCGACAAGACCGGCACGCTCACAATTGACCACGTCATCCTGGAAATCCACTGCGACGTTTTCAAAAATGAAAGTGAGGAAGTCCTGCGCGACGCCTATCTTATCAGCCATTTCCAAACCGGCCTGAAAAATGTTCTGGATCGCGCGGTTTTGAAATACTCGGAACTGCACCGCGAACTGGGCGTCGAAAAGATTTCCAAGGTGGATGAAATTCCGTTTGATTTTTCGCGGCGCATGATGTCCGTCGTCGTCGAGGGGCCGGATGGCCAGCGCCAGTTGCTGACCAAGGGCGCGCCGGAATCGGTGTTCAAGAAATGCACGCAGTTTGAAAGCGACGGAGAAATTTTTCCGATGGAGCCGATTCTTGTCGGCAACCTGATTGAACAGGTCAATTCGTTGAGTGAAGATGGCTTTCGTGTGCTGGCCATCGCCAACAAAAAAGTTGGTTCACAGGCCGCCTATTCCAAAGCCGACGAGGAAAACCTTGTATTGACGGGCTATCTGGCGTTTCTCGATCCGCCGAAGGACACGGCCAAGACCGCCATTGCCGCGCTGCGCCAGCATGGCGTGACGGTGAAAGTTTTGACCGGCGACAACGATCTGGTCACGCACAAAGTCTGCACCGAGGTCGGCATCAACGCCGAGACAATTCTGCTCGGCAACGACGTGGAAAAAATGTCGGACGAGCAACTGGCCAGGCTGGTTGACGGCACGGACGTTTATGCGCGGCTCTCGCCCGCGCATAAAAAGCGCGTGGTGCAGGCACTCCAGAAAAAAGGCCACGTCGTCGGCTTCATGGGCGACGGCATCAACGACGCGCCCGCGTTGCGCGCCGCCGACGTGGGCATCTCCGTGGACACCGCCGTGGACATCGCCAAGGAATCCGCCGACATGATTCTGCTGGAAAAGAGCCTGATGGTGCTCGAAGAAGGCGTGCTCGAAGGCCGGAAAGTGTTCGCGAACATTTTGAAATACATCCGCATGGGCGCGAGTTCCAATTTCGGCAACATGTTCAGCGTGCTCGGCGCGAGCGCGTTGTTTCCATTTCTGCCGATGCAGCCGCTACAAATCCTGACGAACAATCTGCTTTACGATTTTTCACAGGTGCCGATTCCGACGGACAACGTCGGCGCGCAATACATCGCCAAGCCGCGCCCGTGGAACATCGGGGAAATCGCCAAGTTCATTCTTTTTATCGGCCCCATCAGCTCCATTTTTGACTACAGCACTTTTTTCGTGATGTGGATTGTCTTCAAATGCAACCAAGTGGGGCTGACGCCGGATCTGGTCGCGCATTTTGGTGACAACGCTGTGAATCACACTCACGCCGCCGCGCTCTTCAACAGCGGCTGGTTCGTCGAATCCATCATGACGCAGACGCTCATCATCCATGTCATCCGCACGAGCCAGATTCCGTTCGTCCAGTCGCGCGCCAGCTGGCAACTGACGATGACGACCATTTTGATCATGGGCATCGGCGCGTATCTGCCGTTTTCGCCGCTGGCACGATTCCTGGGCTTCGCGCCGCTGCCGTGGCAGTTCTGGCCGATTCTCGCCGTGACGCTGCTTTGCTACGTCGGCCTGACGCAGCTCATCAAAACGTGGATGGTGCGGAAAAATTGGATTTGAGTTCGCTGAATCCGCGCGCAAAGCAAAAAGCCGCTCCGCATCTCACGGAACGGCATGGTCAGGCTGGCGCGGGTTGATCGGCCCCGCTCAAGCCTCAAAGGATTTGCCGCAACCGCAACTTTGCTTCGCGTTGGGATTGGTGATTTTGAAACCGCCGCCCGTCAGCGCGGCACTGAAATCCACCACGGTGCCCCGTAGATAGATCGCGCTAAAAGGGTCCACCAGCACGGTCACGCCGTGCTGCTCGGCCGCCCAGTCGCCGTCCCGTTTTTCGTCGAAGACCATGTTGTACTGCATGCCGGAACAGCCGCCTTGCTCCACAAAAATGCGCAATGCCTTGCCGGCATTTTCAGGTTTCGCGAGCAATACCTTGGTTTCTTCCGCCGCGCCGTGGGTAAGCGAGACGACCAATCCAGCAGTTATGATTTCACTCATTGTCTTGTTTTGAACCTAAGCCGGTTGCGGGTGCGTGTCAAACCGCGTCAATTTTGCGGCGCCGTGATGTGCTCCCGGGCGTTGCCGATTTTCTTCTCAAGCATATCGTGCAATTGCGGCAGCAATTCCTCCAACCGCCGGTACACGTTCACCGCCTGCGGCCATTCGCCCAGCGTCTCGGCCACGCTCGCCGCCTGCAGTCCGGCCTTCTTCACCCAAAACGGATCCGCCGCCTCACCGTCACGCAGATTGTTTCCGTAGAGCACGTCGAGATAATCCTGCAAGGCCTGTTGCAGCAACGCGGTCTGGTCCGGGCCCGTCGCCTGCGCGGCGCGTTTTTCCAACACCAGGCCGATGCCCATTTGCGCCTGGCTGCGCGCGCCGGCGGACGCCGGCGGTGCATTGATGACCTGGGCGTAGGCATTGGTCGCATCGTCGTAAAAACGCGCGCCCTGCGGCTGCCCGGCGAGTTGCAAATAGCAATCGCCCACCTCCCCCCAGGCGAGCGCGGCCTGTTCGGACTGCGGATACGATTGGCCGATGGCCTCGAATACTTGAATGGCCAGTTTGAAATTGGCCAGCGGATTATTCGTGTCCGTCGATTCCATGTGCATCAAGGCGCTGCCATAAGCGAACAAGGCCTGGGCGTCGAGGTCCGGCGGGCAATTGGTGTCGCTCGTCAGGCTCATGAAATACTGAATGGCGTCCGAGTAGCCGAGGCGGCCCATGGCCGCGCGCCCGGCCATCATGCGGGCCGGATAGGCGAGGCTGGACGCCGGCCATTTCTGAAAGAGCAGTTGATAATTCCTTTCCGCGTCAACGAAATAGGAGTTGTTGGTCGCCCCCTGCCGGAAGAAATAGTCGCCCACCCACCATTGAGCGACGGGGGCAAGGGCGTTTTGAGGAAATTGGACAATAAAATTAGTGAACAGTTGAAAGGCGTTGGTCTCGCGTCCGGCCTGAAAATTTGCCCAGCAGCGGGCATATTCCACTTGCGGCAGCAACCGCGTGTCATTGGTGTACTGGTCCACCCAGCGGTCATAGATGTCGATGGCGGTGGGCCACTGGTTTTCCTGTTCGTAAGTGCGGGCCAGCGCCAGTTCCACTTCCGACCGCAAGGGCGACTGGGGATACTGTTGCTCAACTTTTTCAAACAACGCACGAGCCTTCGCCGGTTGCTGCAAATCCGACAATTGTTCCCCGGCCAGCAGGAGGCTGCTATCGGCCAGATTGTTCGTGGGATAAACGGTCAGGATTCGCGCCAGTGCATTGGTGGTACCCGTCATGTCGCCCAGTTTCATGCACGCGCGCACTGTCTGGTAAAGCGCCTGAGGGACAAGGTTTTCCACTTCGGGAAAGTTCGTGAAATCGCTTACCACCGCCTCGTAATTGTCGCGCGCACCCGTGAAATCGCCCTGCGCAAACTGTGCGTCCCCCATTTTAAATCGCGCCACGGCCAGATCCACCGACGGCGGCAGCATCCGCGCAGCGGTCTTGAAGGCGGCGAGGCTTTCGGGAAACTTTCCGTCGATCCAAAAACACCAGCCCTGATCCAGATACGCCTTGCCGGCAAACGGGCTGTTGGCGTAGGCGCCGAGGAATTGATCGAAGCGCGCCTCCGCCTCGGCCAGACTGTTCGTGGCCACCGCCGGTTGCGCCACATATTCCTTCAAATACAACTCGCCCAGTGTCAATCGCGTAATGTCCGCGGCCGGTGAATCCGGAAATTGCGCCAGAAATTGTTCCAGCGATTGTGTCGCGTCCGAAAATTTCCCCTGCGCGGCGGCCAGCTCCGCAATTTTTAAAACCGCCTGCCGCTGCCATTCAACCGGTACGTTGGTCGAAAGATTCTCCTGATACACCGCCAGCGCCTCTTCCATTCGTCCCATTCGCTCGAGGATGCCGCCTTGCTCAACCACGCTCTCGGCGCGCATCCCGGCCTGCCCGGTCGAATCCGCCAGCCGGATCAGATTCGTCGTGGAAGCCAGCGCCGCCTCTGTATCGCCACTTGCCACCTGTACCCGGCACAGCAGGCGAACCTGTTCCCAGTTCAGTTCCGGCGCCAGCTTCTGCGCCGCCAGTGAACGCAAAACCGCCCCGGCTTCGTTCAACTGGTTTTGTCGGAACAAGGCCTCGGCCAGCAGCAACTGACCGCGCACCACCCGCTCGTCGTTGGGGATCCTCCCTGCCTCGGCCTGAAACACTCCGTCCGGCTCCTGCAATCCGGCGCTGACCTGCGGCCATTGGCCGAGTTTGGCGCGCGCCGCCGCCTCATCCACCGCCGCGTCCAGCCGCCGGTTGGAGTCCGAAAAATCCCGCGCCAATCGGGAGAAGGTCGCCGCCGCCGCCGCGTAATCCCCGTTTTGAAACTGCGCCTGACCGAGCCAGTAAACGTACTGATCGGCCAGTTGGCCCGCCTGCGCCGACTGCGCGGTCAGCAAATCAATGGCCGGCAAAAATTTCCCCTGTTTGATATCCGCCTCGGCCTGCATCAGCACCGCCTCGGCCACGCGCCCGGACTTCGGATATTTCTCGGCGAACTCGGCAAATTCCACTTCCGCGCGGCTCCACATGCCATCCTGAAACGCGCTCGCGGCCGCCGCGTAAGCGCGGTCCTCGTGCGCGCTGGCGGCAAACATCTGTTCACCGCCCAACCCCAGTGCGAAAATGATCATCAACCAACGGCAATCCCAAAACATACCTCCACTCTAAACAACGGCCGCAGACGAAAAAAGCGCGAAATATGCCCCGACTCCGGGCCCGCTTTTCCAAAATGTCACCCGCTTGTTTCCGATCCGTCTTTGACGAAATTCCGAACTTGTGGTTGGCTGGTCATGACAGAGAAAAAGTCCTACCGACGCCTAGCATCGGCGCTGGCGAATTCTGACCGCCAGCGCCTTCCTTTTTACCGCCGGAAGACCGTGGCCAGGCGGTGAAGGATCACACGGGTTTAATCACATGGATTTAAACGGTCGGCGAATGAGCTTGCCCGCGGCCCCAACCTGCGCAAAATGTTTCCTTGCCGGCTCATGGAAGGGTGGCTGAGTGGTTAAAGGCACCTGACTCGAAATCAGGCGTAGTCGCAAGGCTACCGTGGGTTCGAATCCCACCCCTTCCGCCATCTTTAAGCTGTTGTTTTTCAACAGGATGGCGAAACCAGAGGAGGCAAGTGCCAGTGAAAGTGCCAGTGAAATCAATACTCGGGTAAAACTCAATCACTACCCCGGTATTGCCCGGCCATCACTCGCGAAAACGGGATTCGCCGCCCGCCTGGTGTGTCTGACACACCAAAAGCCGCGTGCGGCTTCATAACATCGGACAAAGAAAGTCTGAGTTATGAAACGTCGTTACATCCTCTACCGCCGCAAACGCGGCGGCATGTTCTACATCGAAGACACTGAAACCCGGAAGCAGGAAAGCACTGGCACGAGAAATCGCGCCGAGGCCACGTCGCTGCTCAACGCCCGGAATGAATCCATCCGCCAACCGCAACTGAACCTCCAGATCGCCAAGGCCTATCTCGCCGGAACCGATTCGGGGGTTTCAAAACGGACCTGGCAGGACGCGTTCAACGCCATCACTGAAAACAAACATGGATCAACCAAAGAGCGCTGGCAGCGCGCCGTCAAACAGAAGGCATTTGATCTGATTCTTCCGCTGATCATCATCGAGACGCAGGCGGAGCAACTGTTCGCCTGCCTCAAGGCGGGCACGGTCAGCACGAATGTTCATCTGCGTGAGTTGCACAACTTCTGCATCTCCATGAACTGGCTGGCATGGCCGATCATTCCCAAACGGCTTTGGCCCAAAATCGAATACAAGCCCAAACGGGCCATTAGAGCGGACGAACACCAAAGGATCATCGAACGGGAACCGAATCCCGAAAACCGGAGTTTTTATGAACTGTGCTGGCATCTGGGCGGTTCACAAACGGACGTTGCCAACCTGGAGGCGGAGAGCATTGATTGGAACGACCGCGTCATTTCCTATGCTCGCCGAAAAACTGGCAGTCGGGCGTTTATTCATTTTGGTCCGGCGGTGGAAACGATCCTCCGTTCGTTGCCGGCCCAAGGGCTTTTATTCCCGAGGCTCGCTTTGCTGAAGGAAAAGTATCGGGGGCAGGAATTCAGACGCCGCTGCGCCGGTTTGGGAATCTACGGCGTCACCCTGCATTGTTACCGTTATGCCTGGGCGGAGCGGGCGAAAACGTGCGGCTATCCAGAGCGATTCGCACAGGAGGCGCTCGGCCATAACAGCAAGGCCGTGCATCGCGCCTACGCGCGCAAAGCCCAGGTGAGACTGCCGTCGCTGGAAAGCTACGAAAACCAGAACGTGGAAGGCCGCATTGTTCCATTGCTTCCGCCCCTGCCAAAGCCCGAAGGCAATGGTCACTCGTTTTCGGCGGCTGGTTAAGTGTCCAGCTTTCCAGGAATCGCCACAGCCGCCTGCGTCAGTGATAAAAATAATTAAACTATTTTTCACTCTGCAAACATTGATTGGAAACGGTGTCGAAACTGAAAACCAGCCAAGTCGCCCCGCGTAAAATCAGCGTGCTTTTGTGTCAAGTGCCGGCGGCAACAGCGGTTTTGTTCAATGTTTGCAAGGCTTCAGCCACTCAATTCGCCGTTCAACAAAAGCGCGCCTGATAAAATAGTGGCGTCGTTGAATGAATCAGCGACGCAACCAGGAAAGCAAAATATGGAAACAACTGAAATGACGGACACACTCAAAAGCATCAACACAACTCCGCATCTTTGCCGGAGCAAGGTAAAACAAACCGCGCTGGAAATTGCCTCCGCGATCCGGCCAGCCAATAAATTTAGCCGGGTTGGCATGAGCTTCGTTGAACGCATCGAAGCGAAAGTCCGCGTTGCCATCCGTGAGGAAGTCAGGATTCATCCCAGCAAGGGCAAGACGCTTTTATGATGCGTCCACCCGATGCGTTGCATCGCTTTCCTCGGCGATGAGTTTGTTGGGTGCTTCAACGACCGTGCGAAGTGGATCACCCAACTCGCGGGCAAATTCCCTGTCGGTGTGGTAAATTCCCCAGAGTCGCTTGCCAGACTTCAATGTCGCACTCGTTTTCATGGCGACAGTTCACCAGAAATCAAATGCGAGAAGATGTATCAGCCACACATGATTCGCGGACAGTCCTGATAGTGTCCGTTGCATGGTCACGGCCAAGACACAATACAACCTGAAGAACGCTCGCGAATACTTCGAGGAACACCTCTGCGTTGGCGATTATTACGATGAAGGCCAGCGTGTGTCTGGCGAGTGGATTGGGTTGGGCGCGGAACGGCTTGGATTGAACGGGAAAGTCCACGCCGAGGATTTTCTGCGGCTATGTGAAAACCAGCATCCGGCCACAGGTGAAAGATTAACACCTGAATTGAAGACCACGCGGATTAAGGATGGCCGGACTGTGGCTGACCGGCGGATATTTTATGACTTCACATTTTCCCCGCCGAAATCGGTCTCGTTGGCGGGCTTTCTCGGTGATGATGAGCGGATTTTCAAGGCTCACGACCGGGCGGCGCGAGTGGCGTTAAAAAACTTCGAGGACTTTGCGGCAACCCGTGTTCGCATCGGTGGCGCGCGGAGTGAACGGCTGACGGGCAATTTTGCCGCCGCGTTATTCACGCATGACACCTCACGCGCGCTCGATCCGCACCTGCACACGCACTGCATTGTTTTCAACGCCACGTTTACTTCGCAGATTTTTCCAAATGCCCGCCGAATCCGTAGCGCATGGCCGAAAGCAACTTGTCCTGAAAGTCGGCGTCGCCGCGCGAACTGAAACGCTCGTATAGCGCCGTGGTCAGCACCGGCGCGGGCACGCCTTCATCAATCGCGGCCTTCATCGTCCACCGGCCTTCGCCCGAATCGGAGACGCGCCCGGCAAATTTCGTAAGCGCGGAATCTTTGGCGAGCGCATCCGCCGTCAAATCAAGCAACCACGAAGCGATCACGCTCCCACGCCGCCAGACCTCCGAAATGTCGGCAAGGTTCAGGTCATATTGGTAATTTTCCGGTTCGCGCAACGGCGTGGTCTCCGCATTATTTTCGCCTTGCTGTTTGCCGATGTTTGCACCGCGCAAAATACCCAATCCCTCGGCATACGCGGCCATCATTCCGTATTCGATGCCGTTGTGAACCATCTTCACAAAATGCCCGGCCCCATTCGGGCCACAGTGTAAATAACCCTGTTCGGAAGTGCCGCCAAGTTTCTCGCGTCCCGGTGTGCGCGCGATGTTGCCGATGCCCGGCGCGAGCGTCGCAAAAATAGAATCAAGGCGCTGAACCGCTTTTGAATCACCGCCAATCATCATGCAATAACCGCGTTCAAATCCCCACACGCCGCCGCTGGTTCCCACATCAACATAGTGAATTTCTTTCGACGCAAGTTCCTTCGCGCGCCGGATGTCATCTATGTAATAGGAGTTGCCGCCGTCAATAAGCGTATCTCCCGCTTCGAGCAAAGGCAGAAGGTCGGCAATGGTTTTATCCACCACCCCCGCTGGCACCATCAGCCAGATCGCGCGCGGCTTGGCGAGTTTCTTGACCAGGTCGGCGAGTGAAGAAGTCCCGACCGCCTTGGCCTTGGTCAAATCCTTCACCGCTTTAGGCAACTGGTCAAAGACGACGCAACGATGCCCATCTTTGATAAGCCGTCGCACCATGTTGGCACCCATGCGGCCCAAGCCAATCATGCCAAGCTGCATGGCTGGTTTATGCTTCATGAGATTGTTTGACGCTCGGACGTTTTTGAAATTCAGCAGCGAACTATGCTGTCACTGCACGCGCTTCAGTGGCGGCGTTTGCAGGCTGATGTTCTTCCAACGCTTCCGGGTTGGTGCGGCTGATAATTTCGCGCGCGTGAACCGTTTCGACATCGGAACCGTGCGCGATCAAGACATATTTGCCGCTCTTCACCGCCGTCTCGTATTGCAGAATACTGTCCTTGGGAATGCCCATGCCGTAAAGCCCGGCACCCAGCGCGCTCAAACCACCCACCACCACCGCGCCTTCCAGCGCACCGACGATATAACTGACAATTGGTCCTGCGAACAGCAACGGGCCGACACCGGGAACAAAGAAGAACGCGGAGCCAAACAACAAGCCCCAAAAACCACCCCAGAACGCGCCGAGTTTTCCCCAATATTTCATGCGGTCGCCGGTATTGTAATAACCGATTACGTTTTCATCCGTGTGATAATCGCGTCCGACGATGGAAAGTTTTTTCATGTCAAAACCCGCTTGTTGGAGTTCCTTGACGGCGGTTTCGGCCTCGATGTGGGATTTGAAAATCGCAACGATGGAATTGTTTTTGGTCATAATGATTATTTTTGTTTTTGCTTTTATTGCAGATGACATTTTAAGCCGTTGGAGGACTGTTGCTATGGGGTGTTCACCCCATTGTTCGCAGAGGTCAAAAGGAACAATGTCTCCAAGAGAAAATTATGGAGACTAAAATCGAAGCCCTTTTGCCAAAGACCTTGAAACGCATCGGCGTCGCCGCTGACCACGGAGGTTTTGAGTTGAAGGAATTTCTGGCCGGGAAATTACGCGAAGCAGTTTATGAAGTAACCGATTTCGGCGACCGCCAACTGAAGTCAGACGATGACTATCCAGATTTTGTAATCCCTTTGGCACGGGCGATTGCCGCCGGGATGGTGGATCGCGGCGTGGGCATCTGTGGCAGCGGGGTTGGGGCATCCATCGCCGCGAATAAAGTGGACGGGGTTCGAGCCTGCTTGATTGACGAAAATTTTTCGGCGCATCAAGGCGTCGAGGACGACGATTTGAACATGATTTGTTTTGGCGGTCTTCTGGTCGGTCACGCCCTCGCTTGGGAATTGGTGCAAACATTTCTCGCCGCGCGATTCAAAGGAGCGGAACGGTTTCGTCGTCGGCTGGCAAAAGTGGCCGAACTCGAAAGCAAACAATGCGTGGAGGATAATCCGTGAACGAACAAACACCTGTCATCAAACCAAACTATTGCAATTTACCCACGGACGTTGAAGGCTTCGATTCTTTGGCAGAATTGGCCTTGGATTTGCGCTGGTCATGGAATCATTGCACCGACGAAGTATGGCGGAAACTTGATCCCGCACTGTGGGAACTCACGCAAAACCCCTGGGTGGTTCTACAAACTGTCTCCAAGGGCAAACTCAAGAGCGTGCTGGCGGATTCCACCTTCCGAAAAAAAATTGATGAGTTGCTGCAAGCCAAGCGTCAGGCGGCGGAAGCGCCCGCGTGGTTTCAGCAAAAACATTCGCAGTCGCCCTTGAAGTGTGTCGCGTATTTCAGCATGGAATATATGTTGAGCGAAGCGCTGCCGATTTACTCCGGCGGACTGGGCAATGTGGCCGGGGATCAGCTCAAAGCTGCCAGCGATCTGGGCGTGCCGGTGGTCGGCGTGGGACTGCTCTACCAACAAGGTTATTTTCGCCAGGTGATTGACAAGGACGGAGCGCAACAGGCTCTTTACCCATATAACGATCCCGGACAATTGCCAATCACGCCGCTGCGCCAACCGAATGGCGAATGGTTGCGTTTGGAAATCGCGTTGCCCGGTTACTCAGTCTGGTTGCGCGCGTGGCAGGTGCAAGTTGGCCGGGTGAAACTTTACCTGCTGGACAGCAATGACGCGGCGAACTTTCCCGCGCATCGCGGCATCACCAGCGAATTATACGGCGGCGGACCGGAGCTGCGACTCAAGCAGGAAATGCTGCTGGGGATTGGTGGCTGGCGGCTGCTCGCCGCACTCGGCATCAAGCCGGATGTCTGTCACTTGAACGAAGGTCATGCGGCTTTCGCGGTGTTGGAGCGCGCCCGCAGTTTCATGCAGAAAAATGCGCAGCCATTTGAAGTGGCGCTGGCCGCCACGCGCGCGGGAAATCTTTTCACGACCCATACGGCGGTGGCTGCGGGCTTTGACCGTTTCACTCCGGCGCTCATTGAGCAATACCTCGGCGGTTATGCGGAAAAAAAACTTGGAATTTCCCTTTACGACTTGCTGGCCTTGGGCCGTCAAAATCCGAACGATGCAACCGAAAGTTTTAACATGGCCTATCTAGCCATTCGTGGCAGCGGGTCGGTGAATGGCGTGAGCCGCTTGCATGGAAAAGTCAGCCGGCATCTTTTCGAGTCGCTTTTTCCGCATTGGCCGGAGGATGAAGTGCCTGTCGGCCATGTGACCAACGGAGTTCACATGCCTACCTGGGACTCGGCAGCCGCTGATGAACTTTGGACGAAGGCCTGTGGCAAGAACCGCTGGCTGGGAACGGCGGAAAATTTGGAGCAGGACATCCGCCGTGTCTCCGACGACACCCTTTGGAAATTTCGCCTCGCCACCAGCAAGTCGCTGGTGGAATACGCCCGTGAACGTCTGGCGCAGCACTACGCCGCCGCTGGCGCGTCGTCCGAGACGGTTGAAGAGGCGAAACATCTTTTTGATCCCAACGCATTGACCCTGGGTTTTGCGCGGCGCTTCGCAACTTACAAAAGACCAAATCTTTTGCTGCACGACCCGGAGCGGTTGCTTCGTCTATTATCGAATCCCCAGCACCCGGTGCAACTCATCATTGCGGGCAAGGCTCATCCTGCGGACTTGGCGGGACAAGCCCTGATCCAGAAATGGATTCAGTTTATTCGCCGACCCGATGTTCGGCCTCACGCAATTTTCTTGAGCGACTACGACATGCACTTGACCGAACGCTTGGTGCAAGGGGTGGATGTCTGGCTCAACACGCCACAGCGGCCTTGGGAGGCGTGTGGCACGAGTGGCATGAAGGTGCTGGTCAACGGCGGCATCAATCTTTCGGAATTAGACGGCTGGTGGGCGGAAGCGTATGTGCCGGAGTTGGGCTGGGCGCTGGGCGACGGTCAGGAACATGGCAGCAATCCGGCCTGGGACGCGGCTGAAGCCGAGGCACTTTACGAACGGCTTGAACGCGAGGTGATCCCCGAATTTTATTCCCGCAACGAAAAAGGCATTCCCACGGCCTGGGTCGGACGAATGCGGGAAAGCATGGCGCGGTTGACTCCGCGCTTCTCCGCCAACCGCGCCGTGTGCGAATACACCGAGCAACATTATCTCCCGGCTGCTATCGCCTGCCAATCGCGCGTGGCCAATAAAGGCGCAGTCGGCAAGCAAATGGTGGACTGGCGTTACAGCGTGGAACAAAAATGGGCCGCACTGCATTTCGGCATCGTGAAGGTGGAAACTCGCGACGGGAAACACATCATTGAAGTTCAAATTGGGCTTCATGGCCTCGACCCCAATGCTGTGCGGGTAGAACTTTATGCTGACGGGATTAAAGAAAATCCTCCTGTGCGGCAGGAGATGACCTGCCTTCACCCGCTGGCCGACGAATCAGGGGGCTACGTTTACTGTGCGACCGTATCTGCGGCTCGCCCGCCAGCGGATTATACGGCTCGCGTGATGCCGCACTACAACGGTGTCGCAATTCCACTGGAAGACTCACGAATCTTATGGCAACGATGATGAACGACCAGCTTGAGCCGACGGTGTTCGTCATTTTTGGCGGAGCCGGTGACCTAACCTGGCGGAAACTCGTGCCGGCCTTGTTCGATCTTTCGCAGGACCGCAGCCTGCCCGCACGGTTTGCGATCATCGGGGTGGATCGCATCAAACTTGGCGACGACGCGCTACGCCGCCGGTTGCACGAGGGCGTCAATCAATTTTCCCGTTTTGGAAAAGCCAAGTCCGCCGTCTGGAATCAATTCGCGCAACACATCCATTATCAACAGGGCGATTTCAAAAAACCGGCGACCTACGCGGCTTTGGACAAACAATGCACGAAGCTGGAAAAGGAATGGGGAACCAAAGCTCATCGCATTTTTTACATGGCCACACCGCCGAGTATGTTCGGCGAAATTCCAAAATATCTCGGCAAAGCCGGACTGGCACGCGACCGGGAATGGGCGCGAATCGTGATTGAGAAACCTATTGGCTACGATTTGGAATCGGCGCGCGCGCTAAACGCCGTTCTCGCCGCCAGCTTTAAGGAGTCCCAGATTTTCCGCATTGACCATTACCTCGGCAAGGAGACGGTGCAGAACATTCTGGCGTTCCGTTTTGCCAATCCGCTGTTCGAGCCGATGTGGAATCGTCGCTATATTGACTATGTGACCATCACCGTCGCCGAAACCGTGGGCGTGGAACATCGCGGCGGCTATTACGACCGCGCTGGCGCACTCCGCGACATGGTGCAGAATCATCTGATGCAATTCCTTTGTCTGGTGGCAATGGAGCCGATGGTTTCTTTTCAAGCCGACGAAATCCGCAACAAGAAAGTAGATGTGCTCCATGCGGCCCGTCCGATTCACCGTGACGAGGTTCAGCAATTCGCGGTGCGCGGACAGTATGGTTCCGGCAGCCCCACTGGCAAAATAATGTCCGGCTATCGCGAGGAAGACGGTGTCGCACGGGATTCCCAGACGGAGACGTTTGCCGCGTTGAAGCTGTTTATAGACAACTGGCGCTGGCAGGACGTGCCGTTTTATCTGCGCACGGGCAAGCGCCTGCCGCACCAGGCGTCGGAAGTTTCCATCCAATTTCGCGCCGTGCCGCATCAGTCCTTTCCGCCCGAAGCCTCGCTCGGTTGGCAGCCCTCCCGGCTCATCCTTTCAATCCAGCCCGTCGAAGGAATCGTTCTGGGCTTTCAGGCCAAATATCCGGGACCGAAGATGCAACTGCGACCGGTGGACATGCGGTTCAGTTATCACGATAGTTTCGCCGCGCCTTCGCCTGACGCCTACGAAACGCTCCTGTGGGATGTTATGAAAAACGACGCCACGCTCTTCATGCGCGCCGATCAAGTGGAAGCGGCCTGGCAACTGTTGATGCCGGTGCTCGAAGCGTGGCAGGCCACGGCACCAAGTGATTTTCCCAATTACGCC
>Ga0187871_10000752_pt1 | contig 29857 bp, 28 predicted proteins | sample June2016WEW_16_1_FD_132988 | JGI IMG/M metagenome (GOLD analysis project Ga0187871, IMG submission 132988) | Peatland microbial communities from SPRUCE experiment site at the Marcell Experimental Forest, Minnesota, USA - June2016WEW_16_10 | ecosystem: Environmental > Terrestrial > Soil >...
GGGGAGTCTCGTCTCTCAGTTGGGGGGAAACCAAACCTCGGTGCTCAGCATCGTGACCGACCCCAACGCCGACCCGCACGAATACGAGGCGAACAGCTCTGACGCGATCGCGATCAACGACGCGGAGTTCGTCATCGTGAACGGGGTGGGGTACGATGACTGGGCGCTCCAGTTGATCGGCGCCCGGAGCGCCCCTCCGCAGGAGGTCTTGAATGTCGGGGTATTGAACGGTGTGAGCGTGTCAGGAGGAATTGTGTCCGGCAACCCGCACATGTGGTACAACCCGACGTACGTGAACCGTACGCTGGCGGCGATGTATTCTGACCTCGTCGCGATACAGCCGGCCTCCACCGCCTACTTTCAATCCAATTATGCGAGCATGAACGTCTCCCTGGGAGAGCTGTACGGTCAGGCGGCCGAGATCAAGCACCAGTTCGCAGGAACGGAGGTCGCCTCGACCGAGAGCATCTTCGTCTACCTCGCGAACTACACCAACCTCGACCTAGTCTCCCCGCCGGCCTTCATGGAGGCGATCGCCGAAGGGAACGACCCGCCCGCTCAGAGCGTCGTGCAGTTCCAGTGTCAGCTCGAGAGCGGTCACGTAGTGGTTATGGTCTACAACGAGCAGACGGTGACCCCGATCACGACCTCGATGAAGGCCATCGCCGCGGAGAACAACGTCTCGATCGTCGGAGTTACCGAAACCATCCAACCCTCCAGTCTTAGCTTCCAGGCCTGGATGGGAGCCGAGTATGTGGCCCTCCAGAACGCGCTGAACTCGAAGACCCTCGGGCAATAATCTACCGTGAACGCATCGCACCGACGATCCGCCGAGCTCCGTGAAGGGCCGGAGGTCGTGCGCGCCGAGCATCTCGAGGTCGGTTATCGCGGGAAGGTGGTCTGGCAGGACGCCACGCTCGACGTCCGACGAGGCGAGTTCGTGGCGGTCATCGGACCGAACGGCGCCGGCAAGACCACGCTCTTTCGCCTCCTGTTGGGACTGCAGCACCCCATGGCTGGGTCGCTAACGGTATTCGGTGCGACCCCTCGGCGAGGGAACTCGCGGATCGGTTACGTCCCCCAGCGGCATACGATCGATAACGACACGCACGTCGCCGCGGAAACGCTGGTTCGCCTCGGTGTGTCAGGCACAAAATGGGGGCCCGGCCTCTCGATCCGCCCCGAGCGGGAAGCGGCCGCCGGAGCGCTCCGGGCCGTGGGGGCCGCCGAGCTTGGGCCGAAACCGCTCGGCACGCTCTCCGGAGGGGAACTGCAGAGGGTCTTCCTCGCCGAGGCCCTCGTCGGAAATCCCGAGATGCTGCTCCTCGATGAGCCCCTGTCCAACCTGGACCTCCGGCGCAGCCGCGAACTGGTGGAGGTGATCCACGGGCTCGTGCAGACTCGACACGTCACGACCCTGCTCGTGGCCCACGACATCAACCCGCTGATCCAGTGCCTGGACAAGGTGATCTACATCGCCAACGGCAACGTCGCCACCGGCGCCCCGGAGGAGGTTCTTACCTCGGCCTCCCTCTCCGAACTCTACGGGGTGCCGGTCGAGGTGCTCCACGACTCGCGCGACAACATCGTGATCGTCGGCGGTGAGGACCCGCACGGGGGGGAGAACGGATGACCGGCGACCTGGTTCCGTTCAGCTGGAACCTGATCACCGACCTCCGCACGATGTGGGAGTTCGGGTTCATGCGCAATGCCTTCGAAGCCGGCACGATCATCTCGATCGTTGCCGGCATCATCGGCTACTTCGTCATTATCCGCCGCTCTGCCTTCGCGACGCACGCGCTCGGACATGTCGGGTTCTCGGGCGCGGCCGCGGCGGTACTCCTCGGGGTGAACCCCGTCTACGGTCTCCTTCTGTTCACCTCCACCGGGGCGACCGGGATGGCGCTGCTGGGGCCCCGGGCGGCGAACCGGGACATCGAGATCGGGACCGTGTTGGCGTTCATGCTGGGATTGGGCCTGCTGTTCATCAGCCTCTACAACGGCTATGCGACCGAGGCGTACTCGATCCTGTTCGGAGAAATACTGGGCATCAGCGACAGCGGGGTCCTGTTCACGCTCGAGGCGAGCGCGGTCGTCCTCGTAGTGATCGCGCTGATCTACCGGCGGCTGCTGTTCGCCTCGCTGGACGAGGACGTCGCGGAGGCGAAGGGTATGCCGATGCTCGCGCTCGGCCTGACGTTCATGCTCCTCCTCGCCGTCGCGATCTCGATCGCGGTCCAGGTGATTGGTGTGCTTCTGATCTTTGCTCTGATGGTCACCCCGGCCGCAGTGGCGGTGCGGCTCACCCGGCGTCCACTCTATGCGGTCCTGGTCTCGATCGCGGTGGCGCTGTTCGCCACGTGGGTGGGGCTGTTCGTCCAATTCTACGCGCAGTACCCCGCAAGCTTCTTCATCGTCACCATCGCGTTCTCCGTTTATCTCGTGGTCCGGGTCGGCCAGGCGATCTCCGCCCGATTCGTCCGGAGGGGTCTTCCCTCTCCTCCAGTCAAGGCCCTCGGAGGGTGAGCTCCGCGCCCTCTTCCGACCTGGGTGGCCAAGGGGCCCGGAGAGCACTCTGCCTGGCCGCGCCCAGCGTGGTTCAACGTGAAGAGGAGTGTCCTGCATGGGTCCTCGTACCCTCCCAGGACCACAGTCCCTACGGAGCCCCGTGACGAAACCACGCATGGCGAGCCGGCCCTCCCTACAGGTGCCGATCGCCGCGATCGCCTTGATCGCGTTCCTGGTCGTGTCCACCGTCAGCCTAGGGGTCGACGTCCGGAGGATCGGATCTGGCGGCCTGCCGCTGTCCCCAGCCGCAGCGCACCATTCCGCGGGGACGTCGGTCGCGACGGCAACCGACTTACCGGTCAACCCCGATCCGACCCTCTACGGCAACGCCACCTTCGTGCTGCCGGGGTACACGACCTTGGCGTCGTACGTGGATGTTCCCGGGGCCGCGAGCAACGAGACCAACGGGGCCCAGGTTCCGATCGTCTCCTGGACCGCCGACGGGGTGTTCTACGTCAACGTCTCCGACGACCTGGTGTTCGACAACTTCGCGTCGGGCGCGGTGACGAGGGTCGCCGCCTGGACGCCGCTCTACGAGGACCTCATGCTGTACAACGGGGTCGCGAACACCGAGTACATCACGCAGGACGGCAGCGAGATCTACGCGATCGGTTGCCCGACGAGCTGCCAAGCAGACCCCGAACCCAGCGTCGAGATAGAGGTGGCGAACGTCTCGACGGGAGCGGTGTGGACGTACACCTTCACCGGACTCACGTTCTCGAACGCCGGCGGGATCGGGAACACGGAGAAGAACGTCCAGGGGATGCTCATCGGGCAGAACGGGAGCGACGACGAGGCGGTCGTCGTCGACGAGACCGGTGTCGTCTACGGCGTGCCGGTCGGCAGCCCGGCGCGGGCGATCCCCCGGGAGCTCGCGATCCTCGTCTACTTCGAGGCGAACAACCTCGACTGGATGCCGTCGATCGACTCGTTCATCAACGAACAGGCCGGGGGCAGCCGACTCGACCAGTGGCAGCAGCTGGTCTGGAACGGGAACAACCTCTCGGAGGAATTCGCAGGGGCGTGGGCGTCCGGGATCAAGTCGGCGTTCGCGGACGCGGGAGGATACAACATCACGGCGGGGGAGTGGTCGCTCACGGCGGGAAACTGCTCGGCCGGAAAGATCGTCAACGGCTACCTGCCGATCGTCGGCGGCATCGCGACCGGGTTCGTCCCGGTCGGTCCGCCGAACACCATCAATACCTGTCCCTACGGACCGCCCCATCCACCGCTCAACGCCGGCGGGAACCTCGGGGTCGAGGGGGGAGCCTCCGACCGCGTCCCGATCACCGCGGCCGGGCCGTTCGTCGCCGAGGCCTGGAACAACACCTCCGCCATCCTGAACCCCGTCACCGGAGAGTGGTCGACGCTCGGGACGGAAGCGAACCCGGGGATCTTCGGGCCGTCGGGGACGTTCAGCACGGCGAACCTCTTCCACAACGGCAGCTACCTCGTGTCCCCCCGTTCGGGGTCGTGCGAGATCACCTGCTCCCTGCACGGGTCGGCCGGGGCGAGCGTCCCCGGTACCGAGTGGTGGTTGTGGAACACCGCGCTCCCGGAATTCCCCTACGCGCCGACCAGCCCGCTGGCCGAGCCTTCGGCCCCGCCCGCGCCGGCCCTGACGCTCACATCGACGAACACCACGTCGGTGACCGCCACATGGGCCGAGAACACGTCCGGGGGGCCGCTCCTCAACCTGACACTTTGCTGGACCACGAACGGCTCCGCCTGCGAACATTGGGTTCCGCTGATGCCCTGGGCGGACTCCTACACCATCACGGGACTATCGGACGGAGCCCGAGTCTCCGTGGAGGTGTTCGCGTTGAACTACCACTACTTCGGACCGGCAGCCTCCGCTTCGGCGGTCGTGGGCCCGCCGGCTCCCACGTTCCTCGGACTGCCCGCGGGGGAAGGGTACCTGCTGGTGGCCGGCCTCGGAGCGGTCGCTCTCATCGCCGTGGGGATCGGCGTTCGCCGCGGGGCAATGCGCCGGACGACCCGGCGCCATAACGACCCGGACTAGGCCGGGCGGCGGCGCTTTGCCGCACGTTGAACGAGACGTTCGGTCTCGCGGATCTGGCTCCGGTAGACCTCGCGTCCCTCCGCGTCGAGGGGGCTCACGTCCAGCTGCGCCCGGGCCTTCGAGAGGAACTGGCGGGCCGGACGGAGCTCTCCCGCCGTCGCGTGCGCGCGGGCCATCGCCTCGTAGGCGGTGGCGAGGAACTCCGCGAGGTCGTTCTCCTCGCAGAGGTCGAGCGCGGAGCGGGCGAACTGGATCGCGAGCGTGGGGGACCGGAGCGCGGCGTAGGCCCGGGAGACCTGCCAGTCCGCGATCGCCCGGTTCTGGGCCGTCCCCGCGAGGTCCCAGTGGTAGCGCGAAGCGTGGACGAGGTGGAGCAACTGCCGGTCGTCCCGGGCGGTCCGGTGACGTTTCTCGAGGTAGTCCCACGCCTCGTTGAAGCATCGGGTACCCATCTTGCGATGCAGTTCACGTTCGGTCTTGGTGAGGGCCATCGGGTCCGGTAACCGACGTCGCGGTATAACGTGCGGACCCGGCGACGCCTCGAATGCAACGCCCCACCCGCTCGCTCGGGACGCGCCCCGGCCCCTCTAGGTGGAACCGGGCGGCGGAGTCGGCGGGGGGGGCACAGCTGCCGACGAGGAGGGCGGAGGAAGCTGGTCGTCCTTCTTTCGGCGTCGCCACGCGAAGAAGAAGAGCAGCAGCAGCACGGCGAGGATGACGACGACCGCGACGACGATCCAAAGCAGGCTGGAGGAACCGCTCGTCGTCGTGACGACCGCCGGCGCGTGGACCGTCAGCGAAGCGTGGGCCACCGCTTGGGTCCCGTTGTGGTCGGTGACGGTCACCGCGACCGTGAACGTCCCATCGACCGTGGGGGTGCAGCTGAACGTGGCGACGTTGGAGGAGGTGCAGCCCGCCGGGAGGCCCGCGTACACGTACGAGTAGGGGGGCGCTCCGCCGGAGGCGGACGTCGTGAGGGTGGTGCTCGAACCCAGGGTCAGGTTCGAGGGGTCGATCGTGAGCGAGGCCGTGAGGGTAGTGGAAGCAGCCGTGAAGGTGACGTCTACGTAGACCGGCAATCCGGCGACGGTGAAAGGGCCCGAGCTCGGCGAGGAAGTGTACCCGCTGACCGCACCGACGTGGAACGAGTAGCTTGCGTTCGACAGCTCGAAGAGGATGGGCGAGGGGGCGGCTTCGCCGAGGGAGCCCGCGCCGGACGGCGTCAGGGAGATTCCCCACTGCGTCCCCGTCGGGAGGCCGGTTTCGTTGAACTGGACGGGGAAGGAATTCGGGGAGGAGTTGGGCGTGAATCCGATGAACACCGTCACGGCCTTGCCCGCGACCACCGCGTTACCGGAAGTGACGTTCGCAACGTATCCCGTTACGCTCCCGACCGAGAAGGGGTATGAGCCGTTCAGTTCGGTGAACCCGACGTCGGGGGTGGTCGACAGGTTCGGTGTTCCGCCGAGGGTCACGCCCCAGCTCGTGCCGGACGGGAGCCCGTTCTCCACGAAGGTGACCGGGTAGCTCGAGACGTTGGAGCTTGAGATGACCGAGAGCGAACCGCCGAACTCGTTCGTCACGTAGATGTCGCCGGAGGTGGCGCCGTAGGCGATCCCGCCCGAACGGACGGAGGAGTTGATCATCAACGGCGACCCGAGCGTGAGGTACGTCGAAGCGTTGAACGCATCGACCTCCCCGTTCTCCGCGGACGCCACGTAGACCGAGTTGGTTCCGGAGTCGTACGCCAGGTAGTCGGGGTAGTATCCGGAGACCGTCCCGACGAGCTGGTTGGTCGTCGCGTTGATCACGCTGATGTTGTTCGAACCGTAGTTCGCGACGAAGATGGTGTCATTCTGGGGATCGTAGGCGAACGAGGAGGGGTCGGTCCCGACCTGGATCGAGCCGTCGGTGGCTCCCCCGCTGACCACGGTCACGTTGTGGTCGAGATAGTCCGCCACGTAGACCGAGGAATCGGCCGGGTCGTAGATCTCGGCGCCCAGGCTGTCGAATGTCTGGACCGTGATCACGGAGTGGACCGTCTCGGTCGTCCCGTCGATGATGGTGACGTTTCCGCTGTAGTAGTTGCAGACGTAGACCTCGCCGTTCGAGGGGTCGTAGGCGACGCCGTCCGAGCCGAATCCCAGGTTGAGGGTCGCCACCACGGTTCCGGTCGTCGTGACGACGTTGACCGCCCCCGTGGGTTCGCTCGTGATGTACAGGTCGTCCGTCGCGGTGTCGAACGCCGAGTAGGTCGGCTCCGGCGACGCGGCGGGAACGACCCCCGTCTCGTGGTTGGTCGACTCGGAGATGATGTAGGCGTCCGAGCCGCCGTAGTCGATGGCGTAGAGGTTGCCGCCCGGGACCGCGGTCAGGGAGGTCGGGATCGCGGTCAGTCCGACCGAACCGATCGAAAGGGAGGTCGTGCCGGAGATGACCGTGAGGTTCGAGTCGACGGCGTCCGTCCCGAGGTTGGCCACGTACACGTTGCCGTCATGCAGGTCGACGGCGATCTCTTCCGGGAAATTGCCGGTCGTCACCGCCCCGACCCACGTGTCGGTGGACGGGTCGAGGATGCTGACGTTGTTCGACCCATAGTTCGCCGTGTAAACGTCACCGCTGTGGGGGTCGTAGACCGCGCCCTGGGCGCCGTGTCCGATGGCGATGCTGGCCACGGCAGTGTTCGCGGGGAGCTGGAGCACGGTCACGTTGTTCGAGGCTCCGTTCGCGACCAGGAGCTGGTCGGTCGACACGGCATAGGTGGCGGAGGTCGGTACCGACCCCACGGGAACGGTCGCAGTCGCGTTGTTGGTCGTCCCGTTGATCACCGTGATGTTGTTGGTGAGCGAGTTGACGACATAGACCAGGTCGTTCGCCGTGTTCAGCGTCAGTGCGAGCGGCTCAGAGCCGCTGAGGCCAGTCCGGGGGTTTGCCACCACCGACTCGGTCGTCGAGTTGATGACCGAGACGTTGCCGGTGTTGAAGTTCGATACGAACACCTCCGTGTTGTTCGGGTCGTACAGGATCGCGCCCGGCTCGCCTCCGACGTGGATGGACCCCAGGAGCTGGTCGGTCGAACCCGAGATGACGGAGACATTGTCGCTGTACCAATTGGAGGTGTAGAAGTTCCCGTTCGCCGGGTCGAATACGATACCTCCCGGTCCCGTGCCGAGTGGGACGGAATGCGTCAATAGGTTCGTGGAGGTCGAGATCACCCCGACCGTCCCAGAGGTGGGGTTCGTCTCGAACAGGTCACCGGTGGCCGGGTCCAGGGCGACCGTGGGGACGTTCGGAATGTAGGCACTCCCGCCGTAGCCCACGGTCAGGCTGGTCAGCACGGCGTCGGTCGACGCGTTGACGACACTGATCGTCTGACCCGCATTCCCGCGAACGTAGAAGTTGCCGTTGCCGGGGTCGAAAAGTAGCATCTGGGGAGTCCCCTGTGGGGCCGGGGCTTGGTTGCCGGCGAGTAACCGATTCGACGGGAGGTCCAGGGTGTCGATGACCGTCCCGACGCCCCCCGACGCCGGGGTAGCTCGGCCCCCCGACGGAGGCAGGGAGTGCGTAGCGAGCGGTACTGTCGGAGCCGAGCGAGCCGTGGGGAAGCTCGACGGTCCTGCCGATGCGACCACCCCGACGAGGACTGATGAGAGGAGGAGTAGGCCAACCACCGCGGTGACGAACCCGACTCGCGGGGCGAAAGTACCGTCTCGAAACCCGGTCCGGACCCACTCCGCCCACGCCTCCATGTCGACCTCTCCGTCCGTCGCCTCATTCTTCCACCACAAGGATAACGGTTCCCAACCCCCCAGGACCGGGTACATTCCAAGACAGGGGCCCCGACCCGAACACCTCCCTGTCGGGAAGTTCGATCAGACGAGGGCGATGCGGAGAGCCCGGAGCACGGCGCGGAGCTTGTGCACTCCAGACAGTGCAGAGTGCCACTCTTGGTAGTCGACCAGCCACCGGAAGCCCATCCGCTCGTAGACCGACCGGCCCATCTCGGTCGCCCGAAGATACGCGGACCGTCCGCCCCGACCTCGTCCGGCCCCTACGGCGGCCCACGTGATGGCCGCACCGTAGCCGTGCTTCCGCGCGCCGGGGACCGTGCTGACGAACGAGACCTCCGAGATTTCCCGGCCCACGAACAGTGCGGATGTCGCGACGGGTTTCCCGCCCGCGAGGCCCACGAACAGCTGGAGAGGAGGGTCTCCGTTCGCCGGCGCAGAAGGTAGCTCCCGGAACGCCGCCCGAAGGATCCAGTGCGGGATCCCGAATCCCGCCGCGCCGGCTTTCAGGAAGAGTCGAAAGTCCATGAGGTCGGTCACCGCTCGGACGGCAAACCCCGGGGGCGGTGCCGGAGGGGTGGCCACCGGGTCCAACAGGAGCCCCGGCACCGTCTCCGAGGGTGTGAGGACGGCTCGCTGGGCGGCCCGCTCCAGGGTGGGCGCGAGCTCCCGGGGGGCCATCATCTTCCACGGCGTGCTCGGCCCAAAGAACCCGCTCGCCTCGTCCAGGAGGCCGTTCGGGTCCGAGGGGCGTTCGGTCACGAAGAGGACGTTGGCGACGGACGAGGGAACGTCACAGGCGACAGCGGTGGCCCCCGGCCAATCCCGACGACGGGGTCGTGGTGCGATCTGGGTGATCGCCCACTTGGCCTCGATCTCGGTCCGATGGGCGCGGCGAACCAGCTCCTCGGCTCCGGTCAGATCGTTCGCTTCCTTCACTCCACCGAAGGCATCCCCCACGCTTTAGTCCATGGCTGGCGGGGCGGCCGTTCCCTCAGCGCGAGCGCTCCGCGAACCTAGCCGCCCCGAGAGTGAAGGATCCGGTGGGAAGGTTTGACGTTCGGCCCGAGAGGGAGGATCGGCCGTGGCGAGGCCGCGTGGTTGAGTCCGAAGTTCGTTGTTCCCGAGGCGGTCCGGTGCACCCCCCACGTGTCCACGATGGGGTGGAGTAAAGGTGTACCCTCTCTTGCCCGAAGCGGCGTGGAACATGGGTACCCGGCGATGAAGGCACGACCGCTCCTCGCGATCATCCGTGGCCCGATCGGTGCGGGCAAGACCACGCTGATGCGCGCGCTCGCCCGTGGCCGTCGCGTTCCGTTTTGGGCCCTCGACACAGACGCTGCAGCTTCGTACCACCCGGCCGACTCTTCGGGGGAGTTCCTCGATCAGGAGTGGGATGTGGAGATCGACCTTCTGGCGCTCCACGCACGGCTCGTCCTCGGGCGAGGCTTGAACCTCGTGATGGACCCCGGACTCCTGCTTTCGACCAAGAACGTCGACCGCTTCCTGCGCAAGGTCGGAAGGTCGCGCTCAGACCCTCGGGTGGTGCTCTTCCGCCTGACGACCTCCACCGCCGAGGCGGTCCGAAGGAAGACGACCCTCCGGCCCTCCTATGTCCGGGCGAGCCACGAGGGTTGGGTCACTCGCCCGGTCCGCGGAGAGTTTGTGATCGACACCGACGGGCGGACCGAAAGGCAAGTCGCGACGATCGCTCGGAGGGTGGTGAGGGAACGCATCACGGCGTAGGGGCCCGCCACGCCGGCCCCTTCGACGCTCGCCCTAACGTCCCACGGACAAGGTCGGGAGGCGGGGGCGGGTCATCGACCCCGCCGTTCGCGTTCACACTCGACCGGAACGTTTCGCGTCCACCGGTCCGGGTCCCCGGACGAGCCGCGGGAGGGCTTTCTCGTTTGATTCAAAGCCCTCGGTCCGAGGAACTCCGACACCCTTAGAGAATGGAGGCGATCCAGGGTGGGCGGTGGGAAGCTACCTCATCCCTTGCCTGGGCCCGCCAGCTGCTCGACAATGGGCACCAGTTCGTTTAGAGTCCGAATGGTTCGCGCCGTCGTTACCCCCGGCCGCCCATCCCGGTTCAGCCAGACCGCGCTGAGCCCGCAGGCTTCGGCTCCTTCTACGTCGGCCCGAAGAGAATCTCCCACATGCAGGGCTTCGTCCGGTGAACATCCCGCCCGTTTCAGGGCCCGCTCGAACACTGCGGACGAGGGCTTCTCCGCACCTACCTCCTGCGAGTAAGTGACGGACTTGAAGACTTGGTCGAGGCCGTGAAACCTCAACACGTCCAATAGCCCGTCGTGGTGATTCGAAATCACGCCCAGCGGGTACCCCTGGGCCCGAAGACGGTCCAAGACAGACCAGGTCTCGGGGAAGAGCTGCACGACCGAGGGGTCCTCGAACTTTGCCTGCACGGCCGCTTCGATCTCGTCCCGGCGGAACTGGATATCCAATCGATCCATCATGGCCCCGTCGTAGAGTCCCCAGTATTCGCGCGTTCGCCCTACGTACCTGTAGATCTGGGGGCCTAGACTCCGGTCCACCTCGACGAGCGCCTGGTGGATCTCTGCCTCCGTGCGTCGGATGTCGAAACCCGAGCAGGTCGAGTCCCAGACCAGTTCGGGTCGATTGAGCTGCGGTGGAATCTGCGCGAGCGTTCCGCCCCAGTCGAAGAAGACGGTTCGGAGTCGCATGGGAACGCGGTAAAGGGTAGTAGAATACTCGATAGGAGATTTTCGGTGGACGGCAGCCTTGGCTTTTGAGGGGCGGAACGGTACCGTTCGAGGAGACGCCGTCGACCTGGGAAGTCAGCCGTAGGAGGGCTCCGGTGACCTGTTCAAGGTCCCGGGGTGCGAAGACCCAATCTCCCGGCGATTCCGAGTAAGATGGGAGCGGGGTCGCGGAGGATGAATGCTCGGCGGAACCGGTCGCGCGGCCAGGCAAGTCACTTCTTTTATACCATTTGAATCATTTTGCAAATGATGTCGACTTCGGACGCGGTCACGAGCATCCCCGTTCACCAATCCACGCTGCAGGCACTTCGCGGGACCAAGATGGCCGATCAGACGTGGGACGACTTTCTCTTGGCGCTCGCGGATGACTTCATTTCCCCATCCCTCCGGTCCGAGCTGGACCGGCGGCTCCGTACGGAGCGCATCATTCCGGGCGCCGAAATGAAGCGCGAGTTCGCCGAGTGGAGCCGCCAGCGTGGCCGCACGTAGGTCGCGGGACGATTGGCCCGACTTCACGTTCAGTGCCCGTCTCCAATTCTGGGCGCTTCCTCCGGAAGTTATCGAGCAGTTCGCGGCCCTATTCCCTGAGTTCACTCGATACCCCCAAAGGCCGTCCGAAACTTTGGACGTCTGCCCCATTCGAAATGATCCGAGGCGATGGCGTCTGAAAGTTGTTGGATATCGGGCGCTCTACCAAATCCGTCACGGGCGTCCAGTGATAGAGCGGATTCTACTGCGTACGAATCGGACGTACCAGGGTTTTAAGCCGCACAGTCGGGGGCCTCCGGCAGATTGAAGCTGCTGTAATCCACCCGCCTTGGCTCGAACCGAATCCCGTCCGGGTGTCGACGAGCGACTCGTCCCGAAGCCGCGGGAGGGATTTGAACCCTCGACCTGCTCCTTACCAAGGAGCCGCTCTGCCAGCTGAGCCACCGCGGCGTCAGTCCTGACCCGACCCGTCCTTCCTTTTCCGTTTTCCGCCCGCGCCGTCGTCCCGTCCCGGAGCTCCCGGATGGCTCCAGGGGAACCCCACCGAGTCCTCTGCCCAGCCGGTCCGGTCGCGCGGAGGCACCGGCTTCTTTTCGAGGAACGCCCGCATTCCCTCGCGCTGGTCGGGCGTTCCGAAGAGGCGAGCCCACAGGTCCAACTCGTACGCGAGCGACTCATCGATCGCCGGGTCGGCGGCGCGTAGGATCTCGTACTTCGCCGCGGCGAGGGCCAACGGCGGCTTCGCCGCCAGCTCCTCTGCCAAGGCGAGGGCCGCGGGAAGGAGCTCCTCGCGGGGAACCACCCGGTCGACCCAGCCGTCGGAGCGGGCCTCCTCCGCCCCGACCGACCGGCCCGTGTAGATCCATCGCCGAGCCCGGGCGACCCCGATCCGTCGGGGAAGGCGCTGGGAGCCCCCCCACCCCGGGGTGACGCCGAGGTTGATCTCGGGTTGACCGAACTGGGCGTCCGGGGTCGCGATCACGAAATCGCACGCGAGGGCCACCTCGCACCCCCCTCCAAGGCACACGCCCTGGACGGCCGCGATAACGGGGAGCGGCAGCCGTTCGATCCGCCGGGTGACGGCCTGCCCGCGCGCCCCGTGCACTCGGGCTTCCTCCGGGCCCATGCCGGCCATCTCTCGGATGTCGGCGCCGGCGGCGAACGCCTTGGCGGCCGCGCTCGCGAGCACGACCACACGGACCTGGGGATCGGCCTCGGCCTCGTCCAGCCGTCGGAGAAGCGCTTCGAGTACCGCCCGAGAGAGCACGTTCACGGGGGGGTGGTCGATCGTGAGGAGGAGCGTGGGGCCCGACCGTTCGGATCGAACGAGGGGGTGGGCGGGGTCTTCGGGCATGACGGGGCTCGACCCGAGCCGGGCTATTTATGCGCGACGGCTTCCCCACGTTCGTGGTCCTGCAAGTTCCCGCGGGCCGTCGGCGGGCCCGGAACTCAGACACGCTCGATCGTCACCGGGGGCCCGCATGACCATCGCCTTCGTCACGACCTGGTTCGGCGCGTTCCTGGTCGCGGACGGGACGGTGGTCCGCGCGGTTCCCTGCCCGCTGGACCCGGACGCTCTCGCTCAACGGGCGGCCCGTCGGCGCGAGGGTGGCCTCACGCCGGAGGAGGAAGAGCTGCTGGGAGCTCGGGGGAGCGCGGAGTGGGTCACCCGGGACCGACGACTCGCCGAGCACGGTCTTCGGTTCGACGCCGACTCTGCCGTCACGATCGACGCGGTGGCGTCCGGAGTGGACCCAATGCTCCAGCGGACGGCTCTCCTGTCCGAAGCGGAGCATGCGCTCGAGCGCGCGTGGGACCCCAGCATTCACGTCCAGGAGGCGGTCCGCGCGGCGGCGGACCTCGACCGCGTGCGCAACCTGATCGGCGAGCGCCTCGGCACCTGGGTTTCCCGGGACCGCCCCGAGGTGGATCCGGGCGATCACGACCGCGCGGCTCGGGAGGCGATGGCCCCGGGAGTGATCTCGGCGCTGTCCCCCCAGGACCCGTCCCTCACCGAGGCGCGCCGCAAGCTCGCCGAGCTGTTCCGTGCGGTCGAAGGGACACGTCATGCCCTGACGAAGGCGATCGAGGCGACGGCTCCGGTCCGGGCGCCGAACGTCTCCGCGCTCCTCGGACCGGAGCTATCGGCCCGGATGATCGCGCAGGCGGGGGGTCTCGAGCGGCTCGCCCGCCTCCCGTCCAGCACGGTCCAGGTCCTCGGCGCGGAGCGGGCCTTCTTCGAGCATCTCCGGGGCCGGGCGCCGCCCCCCCGCCACGGCCTGCTCTTTCTGCATCCGGCGATCCAGTCGGCGCCGAAGGGGGAGCGCGGCAAGCTCGCGCGGGCGCTGGCCGGGAAGGTCTCGATCGCCGCCCGGCTGGACGTCGGGGGCGCGCCGATCCATCCGGAGCTGGCCCAGTCGTTCGACGCGCGGCGCAGCGTCCTCAAGGCCCGTCGGGGGGCTGGTCACGGACCGCCTCGGGCGCGCCACTCAGGACCGCCACTTGACGGTGCATCCCGCGACCGTTAGCTCGGCCGGGGCGACGGGAGTGTGGGCGAGCGCCTGCTCGATCGCCCGTTCGAGGTACTTCTCGGACGCCCGCTCCGGATGCTGATGGTCGTTGTCGATCCGACCCTGGAACAGTAGCTTCCGGTCCGGACCGAACAGCATCGGATGGGGGGTCACGAGGGCGCCGTAGGCATGGGCGGTCGCCTGCGACTCGTCCACCAGGTAGGGGAACGGGTAGCCCTTCTCTCGGGCGCGGACGACCATCGCCTCCATCCGGTCCTCCGGGTAGGCCCGCGCATCGTTCGAGTTGATCAGCACGACCCCCACTCCCCGCGGTGCGTACCGGCGGCCGATCTCGATCATCCGACCTTCCCAGGCCTGGACGTAGGGGCAGTGGTTGCACCAGAAGACGACGGCGAGCAGGGGGAACTTCTCGAAGTCCGCGAGCCGGTACGTCTTCCCGTCGACGCCCGGTAGCTGGAAGTCCGGGGCGGCGTCGCCCGGATGCAGCTGATAGGCTCCCAGTTCGGCCATGGCGGCACGAACGGCCGGAGGTCTTTACGGTTTAGAGCGCCGGCGTCCTCGGGTCGACGGAGGGAACATTGGCTCCGCGGGCGAGCGTGGTCGAGGTCGAGACGCCCACCACCTTCGCCGAGGCGCTGGGGGCCCAGGAAGAGCTGTTGCGGGACGGCCTCCCGGCCGTGCACGTCGCCGTCGTCCGGGGGACGGCGCTCTCCGTCGGAGTGGGAGTACCGGAGACGGCCCCCTACCTGCGCCGTGCCGGCGAGCAGGGGGTTCCGACCGTCCGCCGGTCTTCGGGAGGTACCGGGATCCTCCATCTCGACGGGGACCTCGTGTGGGCGATCGTACTGCCCCGGTCCGACCCGAGGGTGGGCCGGGACTTCGTGCAGGGGTACGGCCGGTTCGGTGCCGGCCTCGTGCAGGCCCTCGCGGTCCACTACGTCTCCGCCGCGTGGGTGCCGGCCCCGGGCCTGTCAACGGAGTACTGCCCACTCAGCTCGCGAGGACACGTGCTGGAGGTCGGCGGCCGCGTGATGGGTGCCGCGGCGCAGCACCTGACCGGAACCGCGCTCCTGCACCACGGGACCCTCTCCGTGAGCACGGATCGGGAACTCGTGCGCCGACTCTTCGCATTCCCTGACCCGTCGATCGCCGAGCGCCTGGTCGGGTTGGCCGAGCGGGGGATCGACCTCCCCCCGAAGTGGCTCGCGGACGCGGTCGCCCGGGAACTGGCCGACGACCTCGGATTCGGCTGACCGATCGAGGTCACTTCGGGCGCGCGGCCCAGAGCGTATCGGCCGCCGCGTCGAGGTCCCGACGGATCTTGGCCCAGTCGCCCCGAACGAGCTCGCGGTGGTCCACCACGCACTCGCCCGCGACGTAGACGGACTCGATCGCGTCGTCCGCCGCCGCGTAGGCGAGGTGGGAGACGAGCGCTTCCGGACGGGCGGGCTGAAGGGTGGGGTGGTCGAGACGGAACAGCGAGAAGTCGGCCGATTTGCCCACCTCGATGGAGCCGATCTCCCCGTCCCGGCCCAGGGCCCGGGCGCCCTCGATGGTCGCGAGGTCGAGGAGCTGCTGGGCGGGAAGGACTGCGGCGTCCCATCGGTGGTTCTTCTGGACGAGGCCGGCGAGATGGATCTCGCGCAACATCGAGAGCGAGTTGTTGGAGGCGACCGAATCGGTCCCGAGACCGACCGGTGCGCCGGCCGCCCGAAGTTCGACGATCGGCGCCACGCCGCCCGAGGCGAGCTTCAGGTTGGAGCTCGCACAGTGGGCGATCCCGACCCCGGCCTTGGCGAGGCGGGAGATCTCGGCGCCCGTGAGCCAGACCGCGTGGGCGGCGACCTGTCCGGGACCGAGGAAGCCGATCTCCCCGAGCCAGTCGGCCGGCCGGCGGCCGGTCTTCGCCTCATGCTCCGCGACCTCCTTCCGGGTCTCGGAGAGGTGGTAGTGGACGAGGGTCCTTTCCCGGAGTGCGAGCTCCCGGGCCCCCATCCAGGTCTCCGCGTTGCAGACGTAAACGCCCTGGGGTGCGACGAGCGGCACCACGCGCGGGTGGTGGCGCCACCGCCCGATGAACGCTGCCGCGTTGTCCAGGGGCTTGCCCTTCTGCGTGGTCATCTCGGGGTCGAGGACCGCCCATCCGAGGAATCCCCGCGCCCCGAGGTCGACCACCGCGCGGGCGACGGCGTCCTCGAAGTAGTAGAGGTCGAGGAACGAGGTCGTGCCCCCGAGGAGCATCTCGGCGATCCCGGCGCGGGCCCCGGCCTCGACGTCGGCCTCGGTCCGGTGGGCGTCGACCGCGAAGAGGGTCTCCAGGAAACCGGCGAGGTCCCGGTCATCGGCGATCCCCCGCAGGGGGTGCATCGCCACGTGGGTATGCAGGTTGACGAAGCCGGGAACGATGGCTAGCCCGCCCGCCTCGACCACCTCCGCCCCCTCGGTGGGGGCGCGGGGACCGACATGGGCAACGCGTCCCGATTCGACCCGGACGTCGGCCCGAACGACCCGGCGGGCCGGGTCCTGGGTGACGACGAGCGCATTTCGGAAGACCTTCGGCGCCGAAGGGCTCGGGGCGGTCACGGGAGACCTCTCGGGGGCGGGGCGGCGAGCTCCCGCTCGGTGGTCGGGCTGTTCACCTCAGCGGCGGCGACCTCGGGCAGGTCCCGGAGCCCCTCGCGGGTCCGGGCCTCGATCGGCCCAAGACCGCGGAGCAGACCCTTCACCCAGGGCCGGGTGAAGACGACGACGATGGGAACGATCGCGAGGACGACGAGGATCACGTCGACCCAGACCCCGGGCACCCAGGCCGCGCTCGGCATCCCGAGGATGGTCGCTCCGGTGTTCGGGATGAGGACGACCGCGCTGACCAGGGCGAGGACCAGCGCCACGTAGGCGATGCCCAGCATCCGGATGTTCGAGGTGTTGGCGTAGGCCGCGATCTGGTTCGAGACCTCCCCGAGGCGGTTGGTCGCCTCCGACAGGTGATTCGCCTCGGCGGCGGTGCGGAGGGCGAGCAGGTCGCGAAGGGACTGCCCGACCGCCGCGGAGTAGTCCTCGAGGTGCGAGAACTCGGACTGGATCCGGGGGAGGGCCTTCTCCAGCCCGCGGAAGCGCTCCCCGAACGGACCGTCCAGTTCCAGGACGGCTACCGAGAGGCGGCCGATCGACTTGCGGATCGACCGGTGGATGTGGGTGAGGCGTCCCAGCTCCTCGAGGGATATGGTCGACCAGTGGTCCTCGATCGCATCGACGCGTTCGCCGAGTGCCTCGAGGCGCTCGAGGTAGGATCGCGCGCCGGCCTGGAGCAGGTTCACCAGGTCGGCCGTGGACTCGGCCAGGCGCAGGCTTTCGGTGAGGAGGCTCGTGGGCGGCGCGGGTCCGAGCCGATGCACCCCGTCGGGGGTGACCCAGATCCCGTGGGGGGTCTCCCGGCCCGCCGGGTCGAGGGTCGTGACCAGGATGACGGTACCGCCGGCGCCGTGGAGCACCGCCCGGGACGGGAGCCCCGGCCCGGTGAAGCCGACCGCTCGGAGCGCCTCCGGGACCGTCGCTTCGGTTCTCGAGGAGTCTGCCACGCCCGCCCGCCTAGATGTCGAGGTTCGTCACCTCGACGGCATGCTCCTGGATGTAGGCACGACGGGGCTCGACCTCTTCCCCCATCAGGATCTGGAACAGGGCGTTCGCCCGGCCGGCGTCGTCGACCGTGACCCGCAGGAGCGTCCGGGCCCCCGGGTGCATCGTGGTCTCGGCGAGCTGGTCGGCGTTCATCTCCCCAAGTCCCTTGTACCGCTGGATCACCACGCCCTTCATCCCGCCGTACTCGGCGAGGACCTGGTCGCGCTCGTCGTCCGAGTAGGCGTAGGCGAGCTTGCTGCCCTTCTGGATCCGGTAGAGCGGGGCCCGGGCGATGAAGACGTGTCCCTCGGTGATCAGTACCGGCATCTTGCGGTAGAAGAGCGTCAGCAGCAGCGTCCGGATGTGCGAGCCGTCGACGTCCGCATCCGTCATCAGGATGATCTTGTGGTACCGGAGCCGGGAGACGTCGATCTCGTCGCCGATCCCGATGCCGATCGCGGTGATCAGCGCGCGGATCTGCTCGTTCTGGAGCATCTGGTCGAGCCGGGCCTTCTCGACGTTGAGGATCTTGCCCCGCAGCGGCAGGATCGCCTGGAACTCGCGGTCGCGGCCCTGCTTGGCCGTCCCGCCGGCGCTGTCACCTTCCACGATGAACAGCTCGCACTGGGCGGGGTCCCGGGAGTGGCAGTCGGCGAGCTTCCCGGGAAGCCCTCCTCCCTCGAGGAGACCCTTCCTCCGCGTGAGCTCGCGCGCCTTCCGTGCCGCTTCTCGTGCCTGTGCCGCTTGGACCGCCTTCGCGATGAGCGTCTGCCCGACCGCCGGATGCTCCTCGAGGAACTCGGCGAGCTTGTCGTGAACGGCGCTCTCGACCTGGCCCTTCACTTCCGAGTTGCCGAGCCGGGCCTTGGTCTGACCCTCGAACTGGGGCTCGAGGACCTTGATGGAGAGCACCGCAGTGAGCCCCTCCCGGACGTCCTCGCCGGTCAGGCTCTCCTTGTCGCCCTTGACGAACCCGCGTTGGCGGGCATAGTCGTTCAGGGTCCGCGTGAGCGCGGCGCGTAGCCCGACCACGTGGGTACCCCCGTCGACCGTGTTGATATTGTTGACGAACGCGAGGGTCGTCTCGTTGTACCCGTCGTTGTACTGCAGTGCGACCTCGATGTCGGTGGTGTCGCGCTTCGCGTGCAGGTAGATGGGCGGCTTGAACAGCGCGGTGACCGCCTGGTTCGTGTCCTCGACGAACTCGGAGATCCCTCCCGCGTGGTGGAACGACTCGGAGGTATGGTCGCGCTCGTCGCGGAAGTTGATCGTGACGCCGGCGTTGAGGAACGAGAGCTCCTTCAACCGACGGGAGATCGTCTCCTTGTCGAAGACGACGGTCTCGAGCACGGTCCCGTCCGGCTTGAAGCGAGTCTCTGTACCGGTCGAGTCCGCCGTCCCCGTGGTGACCAGCGGAGCGACCGGGGCCCCGTGCTCGTATCGTTGGAAGTAGGCGTGGCCGTTCCGCCGGACCCGGACCTCCAGCCACTCGGAGAGCGCGTTGACCACGTGGACGCCGACCCCGTGGAGCCCGCCCGAGACCTTGTACGTGTTCCGGTCGAACTTCGAGCCCGCGTGGAGCACGGTCATGACGATCTCGAGGGCCGGTTTGTGGTACTTGGGGTGTTCCTCGACCGGGATCCCTCGGCCGTTGTCGCGGACCGAGCAGGAGCCGTCCTCGTGCAGGGTGACGTCGATCTCCGTGCACGCTCCGGCCAGCACCTCGTCGATCGAGTTGTCGACGACCTCGGAGACCAGGTGATGCAGGCCCCGGGCGTCGGTCGAACCGATGTACATTCCGGGGCGTTTGCGAACGGCCGAAAGGCCCTCCAGGACCTGGATGGAACTCGCGTCGTACGCTAGGGGTTGGATAGTGTCCTGGGCCATCGGAAACCGTCAGTGAAAACCGACGTATTGAGACGAGCCGGGCATGCGTTATAACGCTTGGGCCGGGCAGGAAAAATGACCCCTCCGGGCGACCTGTTTTTCGGGTCCGGACGAGGGGTTTCTGGGTGGCGTCGCAGAGCCCCCGGTTCCGACGCGACGGTCGCTCGGGACGCCCCATCTCGGGCCTCGAGAAGCCCTAATAACGCGGGGCACCTCCTCGGCGATGCCGCCCATGCCCGACGAGCTGAACGAGACCCCGGAGCCGGAGCCCCGACCGGGCAGCGCCTCCGAGTCGGCCCCCGCCACGACCGAGGCGGCCGAGGATTGGGCGACTCGGTACAAGTACCTCTTCGCCGATTTCGAGAATTTCCGCCGCCGGACCGAGCGCAGCCGGGAGGCGATCACCCGCCAGGCTCGCTCCGGGGTCATCCGCGAACTGCTGCCCATCTTCGAGGCGTTCCGCTCGGCGCGGAGCGCCGTGGCTTCGCTCCCACCGACCGACCCCGTCCGCCACGGCCTCGAGCTGCTCGACCGGGAGTGGTCGACCTTCCTGAAGCACGAGGGGGTCGAGCCGATCGCCGCCGTCGGCCAGCCGTTCCGTCCCGACGAGCAGGAGGCGGTGGGGGAGGCGCCGACGAGCCCCGACATCCCCGAGGGGACCGTGGCGGAGATCGTGCAGCAGGGATACCGGTTCTTTGGCGGCGTCCTCCGGCCGGCCAAGGTGGTGGTCGCCCGGTCGCCGCCCGAGGCCGGAACCGAGGTCGCGCGGACGGAGGAGTCTCCGTGACCGATTCCTCGGACATTTCCGGCTTCTACCGAAAGTCGATCGCGGAGCGTCGCGCCGTGGCGCAGCAGTGGGCGGGCCTCTCCGACGAGGAGGCCCGGGCGTGGGAGTTCCCACCCGGCGTCGACCCCAGCGTCTTCGACCGGATGATCGAGAACGTGATCGGGGTCATGCCGCTCCCGCTCGGCGTAGCGACGAACTTCCGGATCAACGAGAAAGACTACCTCGTGCCGATGGCGATCGAGGAGCCGAGCGTCGTCGCCGCCGCCTCCAACGCGGCGAAGGTGGCGCGGGCGGCCGGGGGGTTCTTCGCCCAGAGCACCGACCCGGTGATGATCGGGCAGGTCCAGATCATGGACGTCCACGACCCGGCGGCGGCCCGGCTCCGGATCCTGCACCACCGAGACCAACTGCTCGCGTCGGCGAACGCGAAGGACCCGGTCCTCGTCAAGTTCGGGGGTGGAGCGAAGGAGATCGAAGTCCGCATCCTCCCCTCGCCGCGGGGAACGATGGTGGTCGTCCACCTGCTGGTCGACGCCCGGGACGCGGGCGGGATGAACGCGGTCAATACCATGTGTGAGGCGCTGGCCCCGGAGCTCGCCCGCCTCGCGGGGGGCCGCTCCGTGCTCCGCATCATCTCGAACCTCGCGGTGCACCGGCTCGCCCGTGCCCGTGCGACGTTCCGAGCCGACCAGCTGGCGACCGATACCATGACCGGCGCCGCCGTGGTCGAGGGGCTCCTCGACGCGTATGCCTTCGCGGTGGCCGACCCGTTCCGCTGTGCGACGCACAACAAGGGGATCATGAACGGCATATCGAGCGTCGTGATCGCGACCGGCAACGACTACCGGGCGATCGAGAGCGGCGCCCACACGTTCGCGGCCTGGCAGGCCGCTCCCGCCGGAGCGGTCGTGCGCCCGCTGACCACGTACGAGAAGGACCGCGAGGGCAACCTGGTCGGTACGATCGAGTTCCCCGCCCCCGTCGGACTGATCGGCGGAGCCACGGCCGTCCATCCGACGGCGAAGGCGAACGTCAAGCTCCTCCGTCTCAAGTCGGCCCGGGAACTGGGTGAAGTGCTGGCCGCGGTTGGCCTCGCCCAGAACTTCTCCGCCCTCCGGGCGCTCGCGACCGAAGGGATCCAGCGGGGGCACATGGAGTTGCACGCCCGGAACCTCGCGGTCAGCGCCGGGGCGCATCCCGACGAGGTCGAGCGGGTGGTCGCCCGCCTGATCGCGGAGAAGGCGATCCGGTTCGACCGGGCGAAGGCGATCCTCGACGAGCTGCGGGCCGCCGGATGAAGGTCGGGGTCCTCGCGCTCCAGGGAGACGTCCCGGAACACTTGCGGGCGCTGGGCGGCGTCGTCCCGGAACGCTCGCTCGTCCCCGTGCGTCGGGCCAAGGACCTCGACGACCTGGACGCGCTGTTCCTTCCCGGCGGCGAGACGACCACGATATCGCGGCTCCTCGCCGAATCGGGGGTCTGGACCGCGCTGGCGCACCGCCTGGCCGAGGGATTCCCCGTCCTCGGGACCTGCGCCGGCCTCATCCTCCTCGCGCGCGACCTCGCTCCCAGCGTGGCCGGCCAGGACCCCCCCACCTTCGGAGTCTTGGACGTCCGGGTCCGCCGGAACGACTACGGCTCGCAGCGGGAATCGTTCGAGGCCCCGGTACTGGTCGACGGACTCGGCTCGCGGACGTTCCCGGGAGTGTTCATCCGCGCCCCCCGGATCCTCGGGGTGGGAGCGGACGCACAGCCGATCGCCTGGCTCGGCGAGGAGATCGTCGGCGTCCGGTCGGGGCCGGTCTGGGGGCTGGCCTTCCATCCCGAGCTCGCCGGCGACCCCCGGGTCCACCGGGCGTTCCTCCGCGCGACCGTCAAGCGTCGCTAGCGGAGCGCGAAGAACAGCTCGAGCGCGAGGACGACGAGCAGGACGGCCCCGACCAGGGCCGCCGCGACCTTCGTCCCCCGCGAAACGTCCTTCCACCGGCCGAAGAAGATCGGGACCGGGCCGAGGAGCAGGAGGCCCCCCATCTCTTCCGGTGGGGCTACGTCGTGCGGTCGGGCGCCGGCGAGCGGCACCGCGCCCTCGGGAGGATCCCACGAGAGGAACGCGAGGGGCACGGCGAGGAATCCGACGAGCAGCAGCACGACACCGCCGAGGAACTCGACCGAGTTGCCGGAGACGACGGGGATGATCGCGAACAGGGTGACCGAGGCGGTCCCCCGGAGGACCGCGTCCGCGACGAAGATCGCGCCCGCGGCCAGCAGCACCACGGGTACCCAGCCGGTCCGGGGCATCACGACTCCCAGGGAGGTCCCGGGACAAGAGGGTGCCGAACCTCTAGTGGTAGGTGTCGAAGCGATACGGTTCCATCGGAAGCTCCCCGAGCGCCATCAGGAACTCGGGGGGCGTGAGCACCGGCTTCGGGTAGTTCGCGCTGTCGTCGAGGGCGATGCGCGGGCAGGCGGTGTTCACGTACGCGTCCAGCGCGCGGCCCTCGAGGTCCCGGGGGTCGAGCCGGTCGAACATCAGGATCTCCGCCTCGCGCCCCCGGGCACGCGCCCGCTCCTGGAGCGCGAGGGCGGTGGGAGAACGGTTCTGGCCACCGAACGTCGAAACGAGGATCCCCCAACGCCGGGCGTCCCGCACCGTCGCGACCGTGAGCAGACGTCGCCGGATGAGCCCGGCGCGGTCGATCGGCGGCTCGAGGGTGTTCTGCAGCGGGTCGAGCGACCAGACCGGCCGGTCGACCGCGAACGCGAGGCCGACCGGATGGAATCGGCCCGTGCCGAGGAACAGGAACCCATCGACATCGGCCTGCACCGCCTCCGCCCCCGTATAGTTGCATCCGAGCGCTTGGGCCGCGTAGGCGAGCCGGCGGTCCCCCCGCCCGACACGGACCTCGAACCCCCGCTTCGCAAGCGCATCCGAGAGCGTCGGGACGAGGTCGAGGTGCTGAACGGACGCCACCAGTCCCAGGCGCCGGGGAAGCCGCTCCCGCTCGACCATCTCGGCGAGCCGCTCCACGTCGCCCGCCGGCTCGCGCATCTCGACGAAGTACGTCGGACGGGGCAGCGCGACGTTCGGGATCGGCGCGTGGCCCAGCACGACGGCGACGTCCGCGCGGGGCGCCTCGTCCCGGGAGGGGAAGTCGCACGCCCCGAAGCACGCCCGAGCCGCCAGCACCACCGGCGTTCCGGTCGCCGTCCGGAGCCGATCCACGAGCTCGGTCGCGTTGCGGATGAGTCCGGCGGGCACCTGCAGGACGATGCGGCCGGGCCGCGCCTTCCGGAGCGCCTCGAACAGCTCCTCGCCCACGACCGGGAAGACCCGGGCGTCGGGGGCCGGGTGCGTCGCATCCTCCATGAGGTCGAGCCGAGCTAGGGAGGGCGGCTAAGGGTTTCGGGGCGCGGGTCGGAGACGCTCGAGGAGCCGTGCCACCGCGGTCCGGTTGTCGTCGTAGTGGAGCCGTCGGATCGCCTCGGCCGAGTCGACCCACTCGGAAGCGTCGTGCTCGGCGCTCAGCTGCGGCTCGAAGCCGGCCGCCACCTCGACTCCGTAGGCGTGCAGCCGCCAGACCTCCCCGTTGTCGGCGCGGAACGGGACCTCCCAGTCGAGCGAGACCACGTGGATCGGAGTGCGAAGCCCGGTCTCCTCGTGGAGTTCGCGGCGGAGCGCGGCGAGCAGGGTCGCGTCGCCCGGGTCGACCTTCCCGCTGACCGGCACCCAGATCGAGCCCCGCGACGGCGGCCGCCGGAACAGGAGGATCCGCAGCGGTCGGGCCGAGTAGAGGTACCCCTCCACGCACTCCCGGGCGATCGGCTCGTCGGGGCGGGGAGCGGCCCCGGGGGGCGTCGCGGGCATGGAGTTGCCCGCGCGCTACCGCCGGCGCGTCATGAGCTTCATGATCGCTTCGGCCGGGGCGCCGTCGGACTGGAGGAGCGCTTCGATCGCTTCGCTGCGCGAGACCTGAGCCTGGTCCATGACGAGCTGGATGTCCTCGTCCGGGGGTCCTGCGGGCGCCGCGGGGGCGGTCGCAGCGGCCGGGGCCGCGCCCGGTGCCGCGGGAGTCCCGGCGCCCCGGGGTCGGATCTCGGGGGTGCCCACGACCTGGTAGGTCCGGACCCCCTGGACGGTGAGGGCGGTGACCTCGGGCGCGGTGAACACGTGGTCCTTCGTCTTCGTGCGCACGATCACCTGCTCGACGTCGGGGATCTCCTCCGTCGTCATGCCGAGGCGGCGCATCATCATCTGCATCTGGCGCTGGTTGCGCGGGCCCCCCGGGATCATCGCTCGCCCCCGGCTACTCGTCCTCGGCCGTGGCGGAACGGATCTTCCGCTCGAGCTCCGGGTCGACGGCTTCGGTGTCCTCTTCGCTGCCGCGCGCCGGTCGACGGCGTCCGTTCGTCCGACGCGACTCCTGGCTGCGTTGGACCTGGCTCGTCAGTTCGTCCATGAGGCCCGAGATCCCGGCCATGAGGTTCCATCCGGTGTGGGAGGCGTAGAAGATCCCGGCGTCCGTATGCAGCCGCGCCTCGACCGTCAGGTCCGACGTCCGGTGGGTCGAGTGCGGGCTCAGGTGGAGGCTCAACAGGATGGGACGCACGTGGTGCGCGATCCGCTTGAGGGAGCCGGCGACCAGGTGGTCGATGTCGGCGAGCAGACCCGGGTCGCTCGAACCGCGGAGTCCCGTGACCTCGACGTAGACGTCCTCGACCCCGCCGCGGCCGTGACCCGTGGGGGTGATACCGACGACGAGGGTCAGGAGGTCCGTCTGGGCGACGATCCGAGTCGGGCGTCCATTTTCGACGACGAAGACGCTCGAGATCTTCTCGCGGGTCATGAGGCTCGCCGCCTCCATCGCGTCGGATCCGGCGGCGACGGTGAACGCCGGGGAGCGCATGATCGAGCTGACCTCGACGTCCAGCGCGGAACCCTGGGTCTGGGTATCGAGCTTCCCGCCGACGGTCGGGCGCCAGAGGACCGCGCCCAGATCCTCGAGTCCGACGGCCCCGACCAGGCGGCCCTTCTTGTCGACGACCGGGAGGGCGTGCTCCTCCAGCAGCCGGATCTGGCCGAACAGGTGGCGGACGGTGTCGCTCTCGCGGACGAAGTAGGAGGCGGAGCGCCCGATCTTCTCCACCGGCGCTCGGCCGAGACCGGAGAGCGAAGGAAGCGCTCGGATCAGGTCGGTACGGCTGATGACCCCGAGCAGCTCGCCGCGCCGCCCGACCACCGGGGCCGCGCGGAGCCCCGTGGCGAGCAGGTCGGCGGCCACTTCCGGCAGCGTGGAGGCGGGGGTGACGAGCGGCGGGACGACGAGCAGGTGGCCGACCTTCGTGGCGACCGACCGGCTCGAGCGGCGGGCGATCGTCTCGAACGTGATCATCCCGAGCAGCCGGCGCCCCTGCAGGATAGGGATCTCGTGGATGCTCCGGCTCCGCATCAGGCCGAGGGCGCGTGAGATCGGCGCGTCGTGGGGAAGGGTCACGGGACGGGCGGTCATCAGTTCCCCAGCGAGCGGCCATGCAACGGGCATGTTCGTGCCATCCGGGGCGGAGGCTTTAGCCGTTACAGTGCGCGGGCACTCCGTTCAGGGGAGCGGTCGCGCCATCTGGTATCCGTTCTCGCCGTCCGAGTAGTACCCCTTCAGCAGGTCGACCACCGAGAACTGGTACCGGGCGTAAAACCGGATCGCGGTCGCGTTGGAGACCCGCACCTCGAGCGTGGCCCGCCGGAAGCCCCGGGCCCGGCAGCGGTCGAGGAACGTCGACATGAGCAGGTTGCCGATCCCCACCTCCCGGTGGTGGCGGTCGACCGCGAACATCAGCACCCGGGCCTCCCGGTCGACCTGGGAGACCCCGAGGAGGAACCCGACCGGGACCTCGTCCGGGTCCGCCGCGACAAGGAACCCCTCCGGCCACTCCGCGCTCAGCGACGGGTAGAGCCCGGGGTCGTAGTGCTCGTGCAGCGCGTCGGCGACGATCGCCGAGACGAACGGCACGTCGCTGGGGCGGAAGCCTCGGAGCGTGACCGCGGGGCGGTCCTCGGGCATCGGTACCGACCGGGGGGTCGGAGCGGTATCAGCGATACATCTCACCCGGCCCTTCGGGTTCGGCGGTGCGCATGGCCGACATCGAGTCTCGGGTCTGTCGGAGGGTGCGCCGGACCCCCTCCTCGATCTCGCGGGCCTTCTCGCGGAGCGGTTTGGTGTCGAGGGCGAGGAGCGGTACGAGCGGGTTCAGGGTCTCGATCACCTTGGCGGCCGCGCGCGCATCGGGGTAATCCTTGTGTGCCTGCGCGACGAAGCATAGCACCGGCAGCGTGCGGCTGATGGCGCCGAGGAGGAGACCGCCCGCGAGACCGGTGACCACGCCGTTGGCGGCCGCGAACTGGTACTTCTCCAGGAGCGGGGCCGCCGCGCGGTTCGACATCGCGACCACCCGGGCATCCCCGCCGACCTCGGTGTCGATCGGCTGTCCCTCGATGGCAACGACGAACTGGACCCCCTTGCGTTCGGCCCAGTCGAGCAACACCCGGCCGAGCTCGTTGAGCATGCCCGGCGAGGGTTGGATGTCGGCGATGAGGACGACGAGCTGGTCGCACGAGCGGTCGACGCCGCAGACGAGCTTGCTCGCGTAGAAGCGGACGGGGGCGCTCACCACCCCCTCCTCCATGACGACGGTGGGCGGGAACTCCTCGCTGATCATGTAGGCGATCGGGCTCATGTCGAGCGCGTGGACGAGGTAGGAGGCGGCGACCGACCCGACCAGGCCGTGCGTCGGGAACCCCACGACCAGCATGGCCCCCTTGAGGGGTTCATCCCGGGTGTCGACGATGCGGATTCCTGCGCCTTCCATGAGGACCGGGCCCGGGGTGGGCCTCCCGACCACCGTGCGGCGGCTTATTGTACTTTTGTTGGGGGAATCCTGTCCCGGGACGCAGGGGGCTGTCGCAAACTCCGCTCCAAACTGCACGCGAACGCCCCGAAGTAACGGGCCGACGACGTCGGATTGCCGAGGGCGGGTTGCGCGCTAGCCCGTAACACCCTCCGTCGGCGTCCGGAGGGCCAACCCTTAAAGAGGGGGTCAGGACATTGAGAGCCCGCTTGGGACCCATGAAAGTTCTCGTAACCGGCATCGATGGATATTCCGGCTGGCCGCTCGCCCTCCACCTCATTTCCCGCGGCCATGAGGTCGTCGGGATCGACAATTTTGTCACCCGGAAGCGGGTCAAGGAGGTCGGAAGCTGGTCCGCGACCCCCATTCCCTCGTTCGCCCGCCGCCAGGCGGCGGTGAAGGAGATCTTCGGGAAGGACCTCGGGTTCTACCGCGGCGATCTGCAGAACTACGAGTTCGTGCACCAGGTGCTCCAGAAGGAACGCCCGGATTCGATCGTGCATCTGGCCGAGCAACGCAGCGCCCCCTACTCGATGATCGACGTCCACCACGCCGTCGCGACGCAGGTGGAGAACCTGACCGGGACGCTGCACATCCTGTACGCCATGAAGGACGCCTGCCCCGACGCCCACCTCGTCAAGATGGGCACGATGGGGGAGTACGGGACCCCGAACACCGACATCCCCGAGGGGTTCTTCGACGTCGAGTTCAACGGCCGCAAGGACCACATGCCCTTCCCGCGCCAGGGCGGTTCCTGGTACCACTGGAGCAAGGTGTTCGACTCCGGGGACGTCATGTTCGCCTCCAAGATCTTCAACCTCCGCACGACCGACGTCATGCAGGGCGTCATCTACGGGGTCCGGACGGCCGAGATCACCGACGACCGCCTCCTGACCCGGTTCGACTTCGACGAGACCTGGGGCACGGCGCTCAACCGCTTCATCGCGCAGGCCGTCCTCGGCGCTCCGATCACCCCGTACGGACGGGGCGAGCAGAAGCGCGGCTTCCTCGCGCTAGAGGATTCGATGCAGTCCCTCCGCCTCGCCGTCGAGCACCCGGCCCAGCCGGGCGAGTATCGCGTCTTCAACCAGTTCGACGCCTCCTACTCCGTGAACGAGCTCGCCGACCGCGTGGCCCGGATCGCGGCGGAGTTCGGCCTCAAGCCCGTGATCGAGCACCCTGCCGACCCGCGGGTCGAGGCCGAGCAGCACTACTACAACCCGCTCCACGACCATCTCCCCGCGCTCGGCTACCAGCGGACCCGCGAGCTGGACGAGGTCGTCCGGGAGATCTTCACCGACATGATCCGATTCCGCCGGCGCCTCGAGGCCCGCCGCCACGTCGTCGTCCCGACGGTGCAATGGCGCGTGCCCGACAGCCGACCCCTCCTCGCCGCGCGCGAGGGGCCGGAACGCGCCGAGCCGACGCCTCCGCCGGGATCCCCCTCGATCAGCAGCCCCGCCTGATCAGGTTCGCGATGCAGGCCGTCCTCACCCTCGCGGGCGAGGGCACCCGTATGCTGCCCTGGAGCCGGGGCCTGCGGAAGGAGTTCCTTCCGCTCTACGACCGCGGCGAGGACGGCAGCCTGGTGCTCAAGCCGGTGGCCCACCTCGTCGTCGAGTCGCTCATCGCGGCCGAGGCCGACCTCGTGAACGTCGTCGTCCAGCCCCGGGACGCGGGCGCGGTCCAGGCGTACTTCACCGTCGACCATGAGTTCCTGAAGCGGCATCACCACCACGCGGACCGCCTCGTGGAGACCCGCCGGTTCTACCGTACCCTCGACGCCCTCCGGTTCGTGTACACGCTCCAACCTCGGCCCGCCGGGTTCGGGGACGCTGTCCTGCGGACCTATCCGGTGATCGGCCAGAAGCCGTTCCTGCTCCACGCCGGTGACGGGATCGTCGTCGAACCCGAGCGGGGTACCGCGCTGCGGACGATGGCGGAGCTGCGCGAGCGGGAGAACCTGGACGCCGTGGTGCTGGCCCGGACGGTCGCCGACCCCCGACGCTACGGGGTGTTCGAGGGCCGGCTCGGGAAGAAGGTCGGCGCCTACCCCCGCATCGATGTCTCCCGCATGGTCGAAAAGCCCGAGCACCCGAAGACCCACTGGGCGGCCGCCGCGGTCTACGCCTTCGGACCCCGGTTGTTCCCGGCGCTCGAGGCGGTCCGCAAGGACGACCGCACCCACGAGCTGGAGCTGACGGCCGGCATCCAGCAGATGATCGCCGACGGGGGACGGGTCGCGGCCCTGCTTCTGAGCGCGAAGACCGGAACCTGGCGATCGGTCGGGTCCCCGGAAGGGTACGGCCGCGCCCTGGAGGCGACCCGAAAGGTCGCCGTTCGAGCCGCACCGGCCCGCCGGAACGATTAAGTCAGTTCCGGCCTTGGCGGCGCATTGTACCTACTGGTTTTACCGTCAGGGATGAGGTCTAGACTCCGATGAAGCGCCAGATGGTCGACATGCTGGCGGAGTTGATCAAGATCCCGAGCGACCCGCCCTCCGACAAGCAGGAGGTGCTGGA
>Ga0187871_10000756_pt1 | contig 29784 bp, 18 predicted proteins | sample June2016WEW_16_1_FD_132988 | JGI IMG/M metagenome (GOLD analysis project Ga0187871, IMG submission 132988) | Peatland microbial communities from SPRUCE experiment site at the Marcell Experimental Forest, Minnesota, USA - June2016WEW_16_10 | ecosystem: Environmental > Terrestrial > Soil >...
ACTCTGCCGCTGCCGGCGCGAAGCTTCGCCAACATTGCCTATCTCGTGCCTGGAACCGAGCCGGTCGAACCCTCCGATCCAACGAAGGCGCGCATCACCGCAGTCTCGACCGGTGGCAGTTCCGGCTTGAACAACGAGCTATCGGTGGACGGTGCGGAAAATTCCGACGACTGGATCGGCGGCTTCCTGCAAAACTTTTCGCCCGATGGCATTCAGGAATTCGCCGTCCGCACCTCGAACGAAGACGCCGACACCGGTTGGACCACGGCCGGGTCGGTCGTGATTACCACCAAGCGTGGGAGCAACGAATATCACGGCAGCGGAGCGTTCTATGACCGCCAGGCCGCACTGAATGCGCGCTTTCCCATTGAGAATCCCGCGCCGAATCCGAAGCAGCCGTTCTCCCGACAGAACTATGTTGGAACTTTCGGCGGTCCCATCGCAAGAGACAAAGTCTGGTTCTTCACCTCATTCGAGAACGTCCACGAAAACGCGAGCATCGCTTATAGCCCGGCCAGCACTGCGCAATTCGACGCGCTGGCGCAGTTGGCGTCAGAGGGATTGATCACCGGCATTCCTTCCATCCCGGTGCCCGCCACGGTTCCCATTCCCTTTCGCGACTACCTGAGTTCTTTGCGCCTGGATTGGGCGCAATCGTCAAAATCGACCTGGTTCCTGCGCGCATCGCAAGACAGCTACCTCACGCACAACGCTCTGGTGCAGCAGGCCACGTTGCCCTCGACCGGCCTGATCACGCACAACAATTACTGGAACGTGGCGCTCAGCAATAGCTATACCTTTAATTCAAACTGGATGGGCAATCTGGTTCTCGACGCCAGCCTCTTGCATCTCACGCAGACGCGGGAATCGAATCTCGGCTTCGCCGTACAGTTTCCCTTCAGCGTGACGGCGCTGACCGTCTCCGGCTTCGAAACTTTCGGCGACAATCAGTTCGCCACTCCCATCACCCTCTTCCCCGACCTGCGCAATCAGGATAAATACCAGTTCCGCTACGATCTGAGCCACGTTGTGCGCGACCATGCGTTCAAGTTCGGGGTCGACTTCATCCACGAACCGGTTCTCAGCGGCGCGTTCGCGTCGACGGCGGAGCAGTTCACCACGTATCCCTTCAACCCCGATTGCTACATCAACCCGCCCGGACCCGATTGCGGCGGCATCACGACGCCTTTGCCGTTTTATTACACACCCCCCAGCGCGATGTGCAACCCGGAGCCCGATCCGAGCACCAACATTAGCTGCACGTTTACACCCCCCGGCGACGGCAGCTTTTCGCAGAATGTCCAGCGGCTCGGGTTCTACGCCGAAGACTCCTGGCGGGTCTCGCACCAGCTGACGGTCGATTACGGCGTGCGCTATCAGACCACTTGGGGACTATTCATAGGTTCGGGCCGAAGCGAAGCCGAAAACCCAGCGTATCTCACGCTGCAAGCGCTACAGATTCCAATTGTGCCCAGCGTGCCGAGCGATTATCGCAAGCAAATCGCGCCTCGCCTTGGGCTCGCTTACTCCCCCGGCAGCAGCGGGAAGACCGTAATTCGCGCCGGCTTTGGCCTCTACTACGACGATCTCGCGCAGAACGGATGGGCAACTGCGTTCCAGGGAGTAAATGCACCCCCGACCCCTTGCGTCGATCCTGTACAAAACCCCGGTGGGACCGAGAATGTCGGCTGCATCCCCGGCAGTTTCTTCGGCGGTGCCGGCAATCTGATCGGCTCTCCTTACAAAACTCCCTACGCCATTCACACCACCGGTGGCGTACAGCACGCTTTCAACGAGCACTGGCTGGCGAGCGCCGATTACGTACACGAGCAGGGCAATCACGGCTACCGTGCCTTCCCCTACAGCGGCGGCACCAACCTATTCACTCCGCTCTTTCCCACGACCGACACCAACGATCAGACAGCTGTGGTACCAAACGTCAATGTATTCGAGTCCGACAATCGTTCCAGCTACAACGGGCTGATGCTGCATCTGCAAGGCAACATGCGCCGCTTCAACTTGGTCGCGAACTACACACTCTCCAAAGCGCAGACCTGGGGATGCGTGCTCGGCGAACTCTTCGACTATGTCGATGGCGTCTGCCAGGTGCCGAGTGGATTTCCGAATGCCGGACAGCTCGATGCCTTCGGACCCGGCGACTACGGTCCATCGGGCGAAGACGTTCGCCACCGCTTCGTGTTCGCGGGAAGCGTCCACATCCCCGGCGGCTTCGAATTGAGCACGGTGAACCAGTTCGAGAGCGCGCGCCCCATCACTATCACCACGGCGGACAACAGCGGACGTATTTCAATTCAGTTGAACAACGGTCCGGACGCGTATACCAGTCTCGACGAATTCCGCGGCACGCCTTACATCCAGTCCGACCTGCGCGTCACGCGTCCTTTCAAAATCAAAGAACGCTGGCAGGTCGATCCCTTCATCGAGTTCTTCAACCTCTTCAACCGCAACAATCCCGGCGCAAACTTCGCGGTGAACATCGCCCAGGTTCCGGGGGCACAATTTAACGCGAATGGCGCGGTCGATGGAATCTGTAATCCAAACTGCGTGCCCCTCACCAGCCTGAAGCAGCTTGAAATACCCGAGGGCGCTCTGGGAGATTTCTTCGGCCCCGGCACAACGGTCGGCATCCCGTTCGCCGCGCAGTTAGGCGTGCGGGTGACTTTCTAGTTGGTCTCGGACTCACTTCGCAGAAAGGATGGTCGGATTTTGGATGGGGTTCAGATTTTGGTTGGCGCAGCGCTTCCAGCGCTGCGATAAATCCAGGCCATGCCGTGGGCTTCAGCCCCCGGGTACTCAGGGTCAAACCGTTACCGCACCAGCCACTCGGTCGCCGCGTGAACCCGCACCAGGAGTTGGCTGTAAGTCACCACCACCGTAACCACCACGGCTGCCGCGGCGCACAGCGCATATCCCCATGAGTACCGCGGCGCCGGAGTCGACCGCCGTTCTCCCCACGCAATCAGGCGCTCCACCCGCGCATTCACGCACTCCGCTGGGCTATGAACCAAGGCCGTGGTCAGTTCCGCCGGCGCCTCGAGTGAAGCCAGCCGCGACAGCTTAATCACCGCCGCCGCCAGATCCAGCGCTTCGGTCGCGCTCGAGACCGCGGCATCGTCTGCAGCCATCTCACTCGCCTCGCGCCAAGCGCTCTCCAGTTCCGCCATTCCCGGAAATGCCACAAAACGCAGAACCAGCTTTCTCAGATTATCCCGGCGTCGCACGTGGACCACTTCATGCCGCAGCGCGGTCTGCAGTTCCCGCTCGGTCAGCACAAACTCCGCCGCTCCCGACAACCATACGCTGGGACGCAGAATGCCCGCAGCGGTGAGCGGTGGAGCAGCCGCCGAAATCCGCAGCACAGCCACCGAATCCATCGAACCTCTGGAGATGGAATCGATGGTGCCGAAGTCGATAGGGCTCGATCCGATCACGCGCGCCTCGCTCGACCACTGTGCAACCGTTCGCGAAGCCCGCAGCAATGCCGCCGCCGCCTTCCACATTCCGGCCAGTAGTACCGCCATTCCGCATAAGCCCAGCACCACGGGCAGAGCGCCCATGGGTTCATCCACGGCACGGGGTTCGAGCAGCAGGAACGAAGGCACGGCCAAGACCAGAGTGCCTCCCGCCCCAACCACGAATGGAACCATGCGCAAGGAGAAAAGCAGGTCGGCGCAGCGTCTCGCCGAATACCGCTCGCTGAAAGCCCATACCCTTCGCCACACAAAGCAAACGGCCACCGAGAGCGCAGCGTAGATCACGACGAAGACTGAAAGGGAGACCGCAATCCCGCGCACCGCGAACATCACTCGATCTCCTTCTGGCCCGGTTCCTTCTGGCCAAGTTCGCGGCGCTTGTTTTCCACCAACTTGCGCAAATCGTCGAGCAAGTGCGCGTCCCGCTCACCCAGAATTTCCACCAGGAACGAAAGCGGCAAAGCCGAAGCCGGACTCGCATCCAGTAGTTGGCGAAAGGCATAGCCCGCAGCCTGCCGATGCATCTCCTCACGGCTGAATCGCGGAGCGTAGCGGAACGCCCTGCCCTCTTCCGATCGCGCCAGAATTCCCTTCTTGAACAGCCGGTCGAGCGTGGTCATCACCGTGGTGTAAGCCAAGTCCTGATAGCCATCTTCAACCAACTCACGGACAGTCGCGCTGCGCCTGGCCCACAGCGCCTCGAGCAGACGCTGCTCCAGCGGGCCCAATTGCTGCGAGGCGCTGCGAAATGGATGGAAAATCCGGTTCATTCGCTTTTCCGCTGAATTCCGCATTCTACCGTGAGTGGGAAGCCCACGCCAGGAGCCTTTCTTCCAGGGAAAAGCGGCTTGCAAGACAGATCGCGTCCCGTCGCAGTGGGCCACTTGCGTCCCTAGGCGGCTCCGTTCCTGCGGTTCGCCGTCACATCTTCTATGCTCAGCAGAATGAAGGCACTTCCGGGTTGCAGTTCAACCCGGCGGGCGTTAAGCAGCATGTCCCGCTGCCCGAGGCCCGCAAAATTATGGCTCATCGCGAAATCGTCCACCCGCGAATTTCGCGGCACTACTTCCTCCAGCAGTTGCCGCAACCTCGGGATATTCCACTGGCCGTTGCCCAGCTCAAAAATCAGCCGCCCTTCGGTTTCCTCGGGCGACACCTCGAATGCGCGATAGAAAGCGGGATTCGCGGCGGTAACCTGCAGGTTCGCGTCTAACACCAGGATCGGTTCCCGGGCACTCTCCACAATCGTGTCCGCGTACTCGCGGGTTTGGTCTAACAGGCGTTTCAGGGCGTCAACGTCTTGCAAGCTGATCACCGCGCCTTCGACCTTATGATCCCAGGTTTTGTAGGGGCGCACGTGCAGCACGTGCCACACTCCTTCTTTGGTACGGACTTCGCGCTGATCCTCAGTTTCGCGCTCGATGACTTCGCGGACCATGGGCTCCATATCCTGCAGGTCCAGATTCGGGCGGATCTGGCCCAGTCGCCGGCCCACGTCGCTGGGCAGCAGGTTCAGGATCTTCTGCGCCGGCGGGCTGAACCGGCGAATCCGCAGATCGCTGCTGACCATCACCACCGGAATGTCCACCTGGCCCAGCAGGTTGAGCAGATCGTTATTCGCCGAACTCAACTCCGCATTGCGGTTCTGCATCTCTTCGTTGAGCGTGGTAAGTTCCTCGTTGGTCGATTGCAGCTCTTCCTTGGCGGTCTCCAGCTCTTCGTTGGTGCTCTGTAGCTCTTCGTTGGCCGACAAAACCTCTTCGTTGACCGATTTGAACTCTTCCATGGTGGTTTCATGGTCTTCGATCAGCGCCCCCAGCTGGCTCCGCAATTGTACGATCTCGCGCTTCAAATGCTCGTTCTCCCGCGCCGTGGGGTGTTCCCCCTTATTCGCTTTACCGCCGTGGTCTTTGTCGGAGGATCGCGTGGGCGCGGGTATCTTATCCTGGAACACGACCACGTAATAGCGTTCCTGTGCGCCTTGCCCGCGCAGCGGGAGCACCTCCACGTTGACCTCCCGCACGCCACCCTCCGATTGAATCTGTATGCCCTCTTTGCGCACCGGTGCATTAGTTTTCTTAACCGCACTCAAAGCCGCGCGCAGATCCACCAGCAAGCCTTCGCGCGCCATCTTGGACAGACTGAACGTGGGATGCCCGGCCGCCGGCTCCAGATACGCTCCCGTCTTGCCCTGGAACTGCACAATCTCCATTTGATCGTTGACCACGATGCTGGCGGGAACAAACCGGTTGATCAGCAGTTGCTCCACTTCGTTGTCGACGGTAAACGGAGCGGGCAATTGTCTGCTCGTCCTTGCATCTTCGATTCGGCGGGGCGAATAGTCCGTGCTCGCGAAGTAGGTTGCCAAACGCGCCGCAGTCTTTCGCTTTTGGTAGATCTTCTCTTTCTTATCCACGAGGGCGAAGTGATCGCCAAATCCTCCCAAACTTTCTGCTTCTCCCAACACCAGGTAGCCGCTGGGTTTCAGCGAATAGTGCAACGTGGGAATGACCCTTCTCTGCAAAACCGGGCCAAGGTAGATCAGCAGGTTGCGGCAGCTCACCAGGTCGAGGTTCGAGAAGGGTGGATCTTTCACCAGATTCTGCTTGGCGAAGATGCACATGTCACGAACCGATTTATTTACCTGGTATCCGCCCTCCTGGCGGACAAAGAACCTCTTCAAGCGCTCCGCCGAAATCTCCGACACCGCCGCTTCCGGATACAGTCCGGTGCGGGCGCGGTCCAGCGCCGTCTCGCTGATGTCGGTGGCAAAAATCTGGATGGCCATGGCCGCCTGCGAAATGTTACGAGTGTGGCCCCAAAGGTATTCCAGCAGGGTGATGGCGATTGAGTAGGCCTCCTCGCCGGTGGAGCAACCGGCAACCCAGACCCGCACCGGGTTATCCGGCTTGCGGCCATCGAACAATTTGGGATACACATGCTTGCGCAGCGCCAGGAACGCTTGTGGTTCCCGGAAAAAACCGGTGACGTGAATCAGCAGGTCGCGGTAAAGTTCGTCGAGTTCCTCCGGCTTCCCTCCGATGAAACGGAGGTAGTCCTTTAGCTTTTCGATCTTGTGTACGACCATGCGGCGCCGGATACGCCGCTGCAGCGTGGTGTGCTTGTAGTTGGTGAAGTCCACCCCGGTCGAATCCCGCAGCAGCCCGAAAAGCGCGTCCAGGTCGGCGCCCACCATGCCCTTTAATTCTTCTTTCCCGTCCGACAAAACCCGACTCACATAGGGATGCTGGCTGATTCCGCCTAACTCCCGGGCAATCTCTTTCGGGGGCAGAATGAAGTCGATACAGCCAGCCTCGATGGCGTTGCGGGGCATGTCGCTGTACTTGGCCGACTCCTCATCCTGGGCAAAGGTAATGCCTCCGCTCGCCTTGATGGCCCGGCACCCCAGCGTGCCGTCCGAAGCCGTGCCCGATAAGACGACGCCGATCGCTCGTTGGCCCACCCTTTCCGCCAGGGAGCGAAAAAAATTGTCGATCGGCATGTGTTGCCCATGCACCAGAATCCGCGCCCCCAAATGCAGCGCCCCGTCCTTGAGCTGCATGTTCGTGTTGGCTGGAATCACGTAGACGTGGTCCGGCTGCACAATCGTTACATTGGCGACTTCCTGCACCGGCAGTTTCGTGGTCCGCGCCAAAATTTCCGGCAGCACACTTTCATGGTGGGGATCGAGATGCTGCAACAGCACGAAGGCCATGCCCGTTTTTTCCGGCAGGTTTTGCAACAGTTCGGAGAACGCTTCCAATCCGCCCGCAGACGCCCCAATGCCAACGATGGGGAACGATCCCATGGACTGTTTCGCGTGATTCTCTGCTTTGGTTTTGCGAATCGATTTGACTTGCTTGCGTGGAGAACTCTTCATGGAGACTCCCTCTTAAACTGAGAACTTACCAGGAGCCCGGAGCCGGTAACTGGAACCCGTGAATCTGCCACCCCCTGTCGTTGCTGACAGGCCCTGCCAGGCGCTGAACGCGCCGGCGGAAAGATCGCGTGCGAATTGTAGCCCGGAGTGGTTCGCTGGTCAACGGCTGCAGCAGCTGACGAGCACATCGCGTCGTTTCTGTTCCCAATATGGGTCGGAACCCCAAGATCGGCCAGCCTCCAGGACCTCAAGCCTCTCTACTCTTGCCACTCCTGCCGATTCGAGAAGGAGCATAACGCGAGTGCATTCTGAACTTACTCCGGCGATTCGAGGACACTAATGACTCCTCGCCGCCGCGCCGATATCGATAACGAGAACCAGTCGGAACAACGCCCGGCCAGAACAGCAAATGAACAGGGGATGAACATGACTGCCACAATCAAGCCATTGATAAAGATCGCGATAGCGCTTCTTATCTCTGCCATCGCAGGCCTTGGGCAGGCTCCTCCGGAACTCCAAGCCAAGCTCAATGCCAAGATCAAGCAACTGGAGTCCTTCAGCACCGATCCTCAAGTGGTCAACGCAGTAAAGACTTATAACTCAACTCCGCCCTCCCCCGAAGTCAAAGCCATGACCAACGACAAATGGCACAGCCTCACCCTTTTCGATCCCTTCGTGCGGGAAATTGGCAAGAACGCCCTCTCCGAATATCTGAAGACCAAACGCGACGATGTGATCATCAAAATCTTCGTTTCCGGAGCCAACGGGGGCAAGGTGGGATTCGACGCCAAAACCGAGCACTGGACCCACAAAGGTATGCCCAAACACGACGTGCCCATGAGTGGAAAGACGTGGATTGGGTCCGTGAAGCTCGACGATTCTACCGGACTGCAAATGATCCAGGTGGGACTCCCCATACTCGACGGCGGAAAACCGATTGGATCGATTGTCTTCGGATTGCGGGCCGACAAACTTCACTAGTCCGTCACGCCGGTAGAGAGAATTACCTCATGAACTTAACCATTGCGAGAAAGATGACGCTGGCGCTGGCCGCCTCGGTTGCGATCACCGCCGGCGCTGTCCTGGGATTGTCTTACCTCCTGCGCGTATCTGTGTCTCTGTCCAGCGACTTGACGTCGACCGCGCGCTCCCAGAGTCAGGGTTCATTCGAGCTGATGGACTTCGCTGTCCGGCTCCAGGGCGCCACGCAAAAGATGGTTCAGGAAAGAGATCCCGATGCCATCGAGGCGCTGATGACCCAGAACCAGGCTCTGGTAAAGCAGGCCCAGGCCAAAATCCGGGCGGTGGCTCAAGGAGACGCCAGTATTACTGCAGCTTTCGACAAACTCACGCAGGCCGATGCCGAAGTAACGGACCTGCTCATGCACGCCCACAACGTCGAATCGCATCAGGCCATCATCGAAAAGGCCAACCCGGCGTTTGAAGAACTTCTGCGCGCAATTTCCCAATATCAGGATCGATCCGGCCAAACGCTGGACAACCAGGCCAAGAGTGCCAACGCGCGCACGCGCCACCTTCAATTCGTGGTCTATCTCTTGGTGGCATCGAGCATCTTGTTAATGTGCCTCGGCAGCCTGGCCCTGGTGCGAACCATCTCCCAGTCCCTCCGCCGGTTAACTGGCATGATTCGTGATATTGCCGAGGGCGAGGGGGACGTCACCAAGCGACTCGAGGTCTCCGGCAATTTTGTCGGGGATGAACTGGACCAAGTCAGCCGCTTCTTCAATTTGTTCATGGACAAGCTGCAGGAAATCCTGCGCGGTGTCGTAAGCCATACCAATCGGCTGGCGGGCGCAAGTCAGCAACTGCTTGATGCCAGCCAGCAGATTACAACGAATTCCGGAGAAACTGCGATCCAGGCTAACGCCGTGTCTCGCGTTACCCAACAGGTCAGCCAGAATCTGCAGAGCCTTTCCGCCGGCGCCGGCGAGATGACGTCGACCATCCAGAGTATCGCAGCCAACACCAATGAAGCCGCCAAAGTGGCCTCCACCGCCGTTACCACAGCGCAAGCCGCGAACGCCACTGTGGCTAAGTTAGGCCAGTCCAGCGCGGAGATCGGCTTAGTCATCAAAGTCATTACTTCCATCGCGCAACAGACCAATTTACTGGCCTTGAACGCCACCATCGAAGCCGCCCGTGCCGGAGACGCCGGCAAAGGCTTTGCCGTGGTGGCCAATGAGGTAAAAGAACTTGCCAAACAGACGGCCAAGGCCACGGAAGACATCAGCCGCAAAATCACCACTATTCAGACCGACACCAAAGGCGCGGTAGAAGCGATTGGGACGATCAGCGGTGTAATCAACCAGATCAACGACATCTCGGCGACCATCGCAGCCGCGGTCGAAGAGCAGAGCGCGACCACCAATGAGATGACGCGCAACGCCAGCGAAGCGGCCACGGGAGCGGGCAACATCTCGGCCAATATCGGTGGCGTGGCGCAGGCCGCCGATGGCACTTCAGTACACGCGCAGGAGTCGCAAAAAGCGGCTCAGGACCTGGCCGATATAGCGGCACAGTTGAGCAGCCTCATGGGAAGATTCAAAATCGAGCGCCGCGACTCGCCACGGATCGACATGGCGCTGCCAGTTCGGCTTACCGGGACCGACGCCAGCGGCCACACTTTCGACCAGGAAGTCGTAACCATTAACATCAGCCGGCAGGGCGCCTCCTTGCAAGGCTTCCACGGAAAGCTCCAGGTCGGTGACAAAGTCTCTCTCACCCGCTTGGGCAAGCAGGAACCGTTTCGCGTCGAATGGATGGTGCCAAAGAAGGCTGACTCCGCAAGCCAGGTAGGGGTGAGCGCAGTTGATTCGAATACTTCGTTCTGGGACGATGTGCTCGCAGCGCAGCCCCAACTCGAGAGCACGAGTACTCCGGGAGAGAAGGCTCCCAAGCCGAAGGCAAGAGCACACGGAGCGTAGGCGGCGATTAAGATGCCGATCCAAGCAGACACAAAGGCTGCCCGGGGGGGATTCTGGGGTGGGAAACGGGAATCGAACCCGCAACCGTCGGAGCCACAGTCCGGTGCTCTACCAGTTGAGCTATTCCCACCGCCGTTTTCATTATAGCAACTTGCAACTTCGATGACAGCAACTGCCGTGCCCTCACGTCCGAAGCCGGAGCGCCCCTCGATACCCGGTAACGATACTCGTGGCATTAAAGATTGGAGACGTGAATCAGCTTCCCCGCCTGCTCCCGAATCGTCTTCACGATCTGCGGATGCGCATGCCCCAACGCATTCACCGCGATCTGTTCAAGTGTTTTCATAGCAAGATTAGATGCTGCCGGAATAGGCGCATCGAGATGCCACGGAGATCCAGGGGCCCAGAGTCACTTCTAAAGTCGAGCAACCATTTGCCGATAAACCAATGATGGACGCAATAAGCACTAGAGAACCGGAGAGTGCGGCCAGTGGCTCGAAGATGAGCCGGAATCTCAACGGGAACATGGAAGGGGACGCAAAGTATCGCGGGCTGTTGGAAGCAGCGCCCGATGCCATGGTCGTGGTCGACCAGGTTGGGGAAATCGTCCTGGTGAATGTTCAGGCGGAGAAACAGTTCGGATACCGGCGCGACGAACTGGTTGGGCAGAAAGTGAAGAACATCATTCCCGAGGGCTTTGCCGAACGGCTGGTCTCCGATGCCACCCGAAGCGCGGCCGACGCACTGGCGCAGCAGATTGGCATGGGGATCGAACTCTCCGGCCGGCGAAAGGATGGCAGCGAATTTCCCATCGAAATGATGCTGAGCCCCCTGGAAAGCGCCGAAGGAATCCTGGTGACCGCGGCCATCCGCAATATCAGCGCTCGCAAGGCCGCGGAAGCGCATCTGGTGCAGATGGAGAGCAGGTATCGAGGGCTATTGGAAGCCGCTCCAGACGCCATGGTGGTGGTGAACCAGAGTGGCGAGATCCTCCTGGTGAATGTTCAGGCGGAGAAAAAGTTCGGCTACCGGCGCGATGAACTCATTGGGCAGAAAGTGAAGGACATCATTCCCGAGGGCTTTGCGGAACGCCTGATCGCGGACGCCGCTCGAAGCACGGCCGACGCCCTGGCGCAGCACATGGGAACGGGCATCGAGCTCTCCGGGCGGCGCAAGGACGGCAGCGAATTTCCCATCGAAATCATGCTCAGCCCGCTGGAGAGCGCCGAAGGAATACTGGTGACGGCGGCCATTCGCAACATCAGCGCTCGCAAGGATGCGGAAAAGCATCTGGCCCAGATGGAGGGCAGGTACCGCGGGCTGTTAGAAGCAGCCCCGGATGCCATGGTCGTGGTGAACCAGGGCGGGGAGATCGTCCTGGTGAATGTTCAAGCGGAGAAACAGTTCGGGTACCCCCGGGATGAACTCGTAGGCCAGAAGGTGAAGAACATCATTCCCGAGGGCTTCGCGGAACGCCTGATCTCCGATGCTACTCGAAGCGCGGCCGACGCACTAGCCCAGCAGATCGGCATGGGGATCGAACTCTCCGGACGGCGAAAGGATGGGAGCGAATTCCCCATCGAGATTATGCTGAGCCCCCTGGAAAGCGCCGAAGGAATCTTGGTGACGGCGGCAATCCGTAACATAGGCGGGCGTAAAGCTGCCGAAAAACATCTGGTACAGATGGAGGGCAGGTACCGCGGGCTGTTGGAAGCAGCCCCGGATGCGATGGTGGTGGTGAACCAGGCTGGGGAGATCGTTCTGCTGAACGTTCAGGCCGAAAAACAGTTCGGCTACCGCCGCGATGAACTCCTTGGACAGAGAATGAAGAACATCATTCCCGAGGGCTTTGCGGAACGGCTGGTCGCCGACGCCAGTCGAAGCGTGGCCGATGCGCTGGCGCAACAGATCGGCATGGGCATCGAACTCTCCGGACGGCGCAAGGATGGCAGCGAATTTCCCATCGAAATCATGCTGAGCCCGCTGGAAAGCGCTGAAGGAATCCTGGTGACGGCGGCCATCCGTAACATCAGTGCGCGCAAGAAATCCGAGCGGGACAACACCCAACTTGAAAACCAGGCCACCGTCATGCGGAGCGCACATGACGAACTGGAGTTACGCGTCAGCGAGCGCACCAAGGAACTCGCGTTTGCCAATCAAATTTTGGAACAAAGCAACCTGGAACTGAAGCAATTCGCCTACATCGCATCCCACGATCTGCAATCCCCATTGCGCAGCATCAGCGGGTTCGTCCAGCTGCTAAAGATGGAATATGAGGACAAGCTAAGCGAAGAAGCCGTCGACTGGATTCGCCGGACCGTCCAGTCGATTGGACAGATGCAAACTTTGATCCGCGATCTGCTCTCCTATTCTCGTGTCGACGCGCGCTCGGTTCCATTCACGCAGATTCCCTTCCTCGATATTGTCAACGACGCACTCACCCTACTAGAGTCATCCATTCGCGATTCCGGGGGCCGAGTCACCTGGGACCAGTTGCCAGTCATTATGGGGGACCGCTCGCAGTTGGTTCAGTTGATCCAAAACCTGATCGGCAACGGGCTCACGTACCGCGGTGACAAACCACCGCACATCCACCTCTCAGCCGAACGCAGCGGAAAGGAATGGGTCTTTTCCGTCTGTGACAACGGCATTGGCATCGACCCCAAGCATTACGGGCAGATCTTTGAAATATTCAAGCGGCTGCACGATCAAAAGGACTATCCGGGAACCGGCATAGGATTAGCCGTCTGCCGTCGAGTGGTAATTCGTCACGGAGGCAGAATTTGGGTGCAGTCCGAGCCCGGCCATGGAAGTACATTCTTTTTCACCATTCCCGAAGGGACAGGACAAATCAATGAGCAACGCAGTCACTAACGGCCGACCGGCGGAAGTCCTGCTCGTCGAGGACAACGACAACGATGTGGAACTCACCCGTCAAGGCTTTAAGCGCGGTAAGTTGCTCGTCAACCTGCATGTCGTGAATGACGGCGAGGAATGCCTGGCCTTCTTGCGCAAGCAGGGTAAGTATGCCAGCGCCCCAACCCCAGATCTCATACTCCTCGACCTAAATATGCCCAAAATGAGCGGGCGACAGGTGCTGGCTGAAATGATGAACGATGAGAATCTAAAGGGTCTGCCGGTCGTTGTCTTGTCCACCTCCGAGGAGGGAGAAGAGATCGCGAAAATGTACAAGATGCGTTGTAACTCCTACATCGTCAAACCTGTTGATTTCGATCAATTCCTTAATGTCGTTCGGGCAATCGGTGATTATTGGTTCACGGTTGTAGTTTTGCCCAAGGCGATCCCGACCGAAAAAGCGCGAGGCGCCAAGGTATAAAACCAAACGTCCTGGGGCTCGCGCACGCTTGCAGGGGCGGGTTGGCCCAAATCTCGGGGATGAGCATTAAATTCGGGGGCCCCATTTTCTCGCGTTCTTTTCGAGACGTGGGACGCGGCGCAGCCCGCACCGGGAAGATCTTGGCTTTGATGAAACGCCAGGGCGAGCCCCCGTTGTGGGAGTGATCACTCCTCAGCTAAAAGACGGCACCACATGGCACTCAGCAGATGAGTCAGACTGGAAAAGGATAGATAGAACAAAGCAAACGATAAACTATCGAGGAGACCAGAGAGCAGGAAAGAAAAACGGGAATACAACGTCGGACGATCGGGCCCTGCCGCGGGATTGGAAAAGTCTTCGCTCACAGCTCTTGGGAGAGTTTTGTTTGCCGCCGGAGAACTACCTATCCACGCCCCACCCCAACGTATTCAAACCCCATGGCGCGCAGCCGTACGGAATCCAGCAAGTTCTTCGTATCTACGATGATTGGTCTCTTCAGCAGGTGCTTGATGCGGTCGAAATCCAGTGCGCGGAATTCCGGCCAGCCCGTGCCCACCACCAGCGCATCCATGCCTTCCGCAGCCGCGTAAGCCGACTCGCAATAGCGCACCGATCCGTTCAACCGTGTCTTGGCATCGGTCAGCGCTACCGGGTCATAAGCTCGCACCCGCGCGCCTTTCGCGACCAGCGTCTCGGCCAACCGAATCGCGGATGACCCCGCCACTGAATTTGTGTTCGGCTTGAATGCCAGACCAAGAATTCCCACATCTTTGTTTTCCACGGAATTCAACGCCACGGCAATCTTATCGACCAAGCGATCCGCCAGAGTATGGTTGACGTCCCGCGCCGCGGTCAGCACTTTCAGCGAAACCCCGTTGGCCTTCGCCAACTCCGCCAGCGAATCCATATCCGACTCGGCAAACACGCCGCCCATGCCCGCCCCCGGCTGCAAGCAGCGCGGAGCAATCTTTTTATCGAGGCCGAGAGCCAGCGCCAGATTCACGGCGTCTGCGCCCACCCGCTCACACAGAGCCGCTACTTCGTTGATGAAGGAAATCTTCGTCGCCACGAACGCTGTCGCCGCTTCCCGCACCAGTTCAGCCGTGGCCTGGTTAGTCACAATCACCGGCACGCCGCGCATTACCAGGGGATGAAAAATCTGTTTCAGAATGTGGACCGCTTCGTTCGAGGTCGACCCCAGAATCAGACGATCCGGCCAGTTAAAGTCTTCCACCGCGCATCCGTCGGTAAAGAACATGGGCTGGGAGACGATGGTTCCCGCCAGGCCTGCGTCTTGCAAACTTTTTTCCAAGGCTGAGGCCGTGCCCACCGCTACCGGCGTCACAATCGTCAGAATCGGCGGCTTGGGCGCTAAGCGCGCAATGCGCATCACCACGTCGGCCAGATTGTCGGCGCTGTCTTCCGCCAGAAAAATGACCTGGGTTTTGCGCGCAAAAGATTCGATATCGGTCGAATACGCCAACCGTCCCGCCCGTACGTTTCGCCGGATGATCTCTTTCAGATTCTTCTCAAAGAAAGGAATGTTGCCCTGCGCCATCTCGACCATCCGCGTCCGGTCAGGATGGCAGCAAGAGACTGGAGTGCCAAAATCCGCCAGGCAGGCCGAAATCACCGTTCCCAGAAAACCCGAACCGTAAACGCCGATCTGCATCCTCTGCCCCCTGGCTTTCCTGAAACCCACGCCTGAAGCGGCTCCCGGCGCGGATTTCGCACAGTTCCCTCTCTTTCTGTGTACAGCCCGCGCAACCGTTGCGCAATGCACGGGAGTGAAATGTACCAGGGGCCATGCGGGTTTGGCGGGAGTAACGTAATGCCAGGTAACCGGGCGAGCTCGGGGGTGAAACCAGGGTAGTTCAGGGCGAAACGAGGCTGCCGCCGAGCGGCACCGGAGCCAGATCGACCCAGCAGTTTTGCGCGTCTTCCCGCACAAATGTGAGCCGGTCGAGCAGGATGCGGCGGCTTCCCGAATACCGCTGCCAGCGATCGCGGGCAATCCCCAGGGCTTGTTTCGCCGCCAGTTCGGTCGCCATCTTCACGATCGTAAGGTGAGGGATGTAAGGCCACTCTTCGGCGAACGCCAGAGCTCGCGTATTTAACTGCTTGTGCAACTCACACAGGCGCTCCGCGGAATCTGCCACTCGGATGTAAACCGTAGGCGTGGTGGGAACAAAGCTTTCCATATCGCCCAACGTGACTTCGAAAGGCTCGACCTGTCCGCAGATCCCGGCCAGCACCTGCAGGGCCGCACTTTCCGTTCCCTGCAAAGGCCGCGGCGGCAAAAGCGTAAGATGGGCCCCCAGATGAGGCAAGTCGGGATGCAGCTCCCGCCGGAGGTTCTCCACGAACTCTCCCACTGGACTTTTCACGTACGCAACTAACGCATACCGCAGGCTCGCCATGACAGAGAAAAATTATAGCGCGTTCCGTCGTTTATGATCGGAGCAGTCGTTGCTTCGGAGTCATTTTGTTGAGAGAGTCGGGGCGTAGCGCAGCCTGGTAGCGTACTTGCCTTGGACTCGGAGGCCTTCATTTCACGTCGCGGACTACAAGCTTGATGACTCTTTCCAAATGTCGATCCCGCCTTCCGTGGCATATCGGTCGATCTCGCGGAGCTCGTCAACGCTGAATGCGAGGTGCGCGAGACTCTTGAGGGTATCCGCCAATTGATCGACAGTACGTGCTCCGACAAGTGCGGAAGTCACGCGTGGGTCGCGCAACACCCACGCGATCGCCATCTGCGCCAAAGTCTGTCCCCGCCTTTCGGCGATGGCATTGAGTTCGCGGATGCGGCGGAGATTCGCCTCGGTAATCATGTCTTTGCTCAGCGAATCTGCTTTCGCGGCGCGGGCATCGGCGGGAATGCCCGCCAGGTACTTTTTGGTGAGCATCCCCTGTGCCAACGGCGAAAAGGCGATGCAGCCAATCCCCAGATCTCCAAGGGTTTGAAGAAGGCTCCCCTCGATCCAGCGGTTGAGCATGGAATAAGACGGCTGGTGGATCAGCAGGGGCACGTGGTACGACCTTAGAATCTCAGCAGCCTGAGCGGTGAGCTTGGCAGAGTAGGAGGAAATGCCGACATAAAGCGCCTTGCCCTGACGGTGCAGGGTTGCGAGCGCGCCCATGGTCTCCTCCAACGGTGTCTCGGGGTCGACGCGGTGCGAGTAAAAGATATCGACATATTCGAGCCCCATGCGCTTCAAACTCTGATCGCACGACGCGATGAGGTATTTGCGCGAGCCGCCGATATCGCCATAGGGCCCGGGCCACATATCCCAACCTGCCTTAGTCGAGATGACCAGTTCGTCCCGGTGAGCCTTGAAGTCTGTCGCCATGACCCGCCCAAAATTCTCTTCCGCCGAGCCGTACGGGGGCCCGTAATTGTTGGCGAGATCGAAATGGGTGACGCCGTGATCGAAGGCGTAGTGCAGGATGGAGCGCCCGGTTTCAAAAACATCGGCACCGCCAAAATTTTGCCACAGGCCGAGTGATATGGCCGGCAGTTTCAGCCCGGAGCGTCCGCAGCGGCGATAAGGCATCGAATCGTAGCGCGAAGGCGACGCAGTATAAGGAATAGCAAAGGTCATGTCTTTACTCCAATGTTGCGAGAATAGCATTGACGCCGATTTCGGCGATTTCCAGATCTTCCACGCCCGTAAATCCCTCTGACCGCTACAGAGCCAAGGCAATGGCGAGTTGATCGCGCTTTTCGATCTCGATGGATAATCTCGCCATACAGGTTAAGGCTGAGCCTTCGGATCGTCACTTACGCAACGAAATCCCAGACGATCACGGCGGCTACTGCGAGTTGTTGGCACAGCCGGTTGCCACCTGGTTTACGTTCCATCCTGCGATATCGACACGAACTGGTTCTGGTTGAGAAGCGTGATAGGTCGCGGTCAGCTCCCGAGTCTCACCCGGTATCAGCGAAATATAGTTGTCGCTCCACAGGACGGGAAGAATCTCTTTGCCGGTGCCGCAAAAGCTAAGGTTCAGTCGAATGAAGAACGCCAGAGTTGAATCGTGATTCTGCAGTGTGATGTGCGTAACTACATCCTCGTGCTCCTGTGCCGTCTGCGTTGTGACCTGAACCGTTACTTTCCCTAATTGACTGAGCGCTCGGAAATCCGCGAAGGTTTGCGCGAACCCGTCATCGATGTTAACGACCCCATGTGTAATCGTCTCAGGCTTGCTGGGAAACCAATAAAAGTTGGAGCCGACCACCTTGCCAGAAGCATCGGCGAGAGTCAGCTTCAGAAAATAGACGGGCGTTAAATCGGGAAGCTCAGGCAACGTGAACACTTTGTTCGTAGAGTCCGCAGTGGCGTCTAGATTCGCCTGCCGCGAAAAGCGTTCCTTCATGTTCAAATCGTAAATTGTTGCGGTAACCTTCAAGTTCGGTGCATCACGGTACTGGCTGCTCACCACCCAGATGGCGTGATCGTCGTATCCGTACATCGGGTGCAAGGCTTCGAGCGCGTTTTTCGCGCCGAAGTACCCGCCGGCCGCGCGCAGTTGGTAGTCGTAAAGATTCCAAATCAAAGAAGGCCAGCCGTTGTTCAACATCCACACGATTACTCCGGTCGAAGCGTATTTGTTTCGGCTGTAGGCCTCATACATGGCCCGAATTGCTTCGTACCTCATCATTTGCGACTTCATCAGGAAGTCGTCGAGACTGGTGGCATCTCCATAACGTTTGTTCAAGCATCTGGTGAATACGTGAAGATCCTTGAAATTGTGGAGGCCCGCATGGAAGGTCCCCCAATCGTCGATTGGCCAGAGATGCTCTTTCGGAAGTATTTGTTCCAAAGTCTCGATTGGTGGAATTGCCGGTCCGGGCCCGGTCTCAGTGTTGAAGCCAAATGCCCCTCCGCGATCACCTTCGTCGTCCTTCTCTTCAGTCCAAAATTCCGGGACTACGTACTCATAGGGCCCAGTCATCTTCACCCCGCTCTTTCCCGTGATGGATGTGGGCTCTTGCGAAGCGGATGAGATCACCGGATTCGGCCAGAGATATTCGCGCTCAATGTCCAAATACATCTTCTCGATACTTGGGGGAGGTGGATTGTCGCTTCCATTCAGCCACGCCAGCATGCTGGGATGGGACCGCAGCCGCAAGATTTGAGACCGCAGCGATTGGTCGGCGATGTCGACTTGCTCTTTCTGCCACTGCGGCCACGTTTCCCACAGCGAGCACGACCAGCCCGCCATGATCAAAATGCCCTTCTGATCGGCGAGATCGAAGAAATCTTCTGTCTCGAACATTCCTTCGAGTCGAATGGTGTTGAGCCCCAGGTCCGACACGTATTGGAACTCGTCTTTCATCCGCTCCCTGCTCTTTTGCATCATCAGATCCATGGCCCAGCCGCCACCGCGAATCAGCAATTTCTTGCCATTGATGAAGAAGAGCCGATGGTCATTGGAATCCAGTTGAGATGCGATCTCGCGGATGCCGAAGCGCGTTTCGGCGCTGTCGGAGTCGCTCCCGTTGATGACGAATCGCAGTTGTAATGTGTAAAGATTGGGCGTTCCCATTTGTGCTGGCCACCAGAGCCGCGGATTCTGAATGTTGAGTTGAGGGAAAACACTCGGATCGATGACAACGTCCCTGGTTTCCTTCGGCTTAAGTTCTACTTCCTGCGAAAAGTGAACATCCTCGATGCGGCCTTGAAGCATTCCTGTCTGTGTATCGCCCGTACTATTTACTAATCGAGCCACAACGGTGAGATGGGCTTTTGTCGTATCCGGCAGATCAAGGTGCGACATGACTGCGGGATATCGGAGCGCCACGGGGCCGCTGGTCGAGAGCGAAACTTCACGGAACAGCCCCATGTAGCGATCCGGCGACCCAGGATTCCAATCCACAAATGAGATCGCTAGGTCATCCGTCTGCGTGGGGGGATAGACCTTCACCGCAATCGCATTCTGAGCGCCCGGTCGTACCAGATGAGTGACGTTGAATTCGTAGACCCGCCAGGTACCTACGACCGTTCCTGCATCGGCAAGCTTTTGTCCATTGATCCAGATATCGGCGCGATAATTGATTCCGCCAAAGCGGAGCCAGACGACTTTCCCCTTGAAAATCTCCGGGACGGTAAACGATGTGCGATACCACCAGGGGACGGCAAATTGACTCTCCGCATCCATCGGTAACTCGGAGAGGACCTTATTACTGTCGAATTTTGTGCCGATCAGGTTGCGCAGATTGACTCCAAAGTACGGGTCGGGAACTGTTTTGTCGTTCACCAGAGTTCCAAGTACCGTGCCAGGCACCACGGCTGGGTGCCAATTTGTGACTTGATAGGCGGGAGAGGAAAGTGTCTCTCCCGTTTCTGTGACGCGGGCCGAAGACTGCAGGGTCCAGGCTCCAATGTTTATCGAGTTCCTGGTTTCAAGCGCCAGGCTTTGAGACTGAGCAACAGTCGATCCGAGAAACGCGGCGAGGCAGATGCCAAGGACTGTACGGAAAATCGGATGATTCACTAATCCCTCCCAAGCAAACCTGGCCGGGCACCGGAGGCTCGCGAGGGGTGAATAACCTACGCGAGCGAGTACAAAACTAGAAGGCTCAGAGGCCGCAAGTCAACCACTCTCCGCATCCTTGCGGAGGATCGCGGAAGATATGGACTACCAGGTTTAAGTTTGCGGAGGGGACGAGCGGACACGGGGATTCCGCGTCCCGCTGAGATCACACTTTGCGATGTCCCCGGCCCGCCTGGAGCCGCAGCAGCGCAGCGACCAGGGCGTCGACATCCTCGTAGGTGTTGTAATGCCCTCCCGGCTGAGTGCAACGCCCACATCTTCGGTGCGCACGTCATCCAGGACAAGAGACAACGGTCTCGCCTTCATTTCGGCTGGAACGTTGCAGTTCCGCGTCGAAGAACAAGGAATAATGATGAGCGAAATGGAATGTGCACGGTCGCGGGTGCAATGGCGCATAAAAGCACGGTTTATGCACGGTCGCGGCCGGAAATGATCAATCGGAGTGGTCATAACGTTGCAAAGTACTCTAGAATCAATCTTGCTAGTCATGTCGGGGCGTAGCGCAGCCTGGTAGCGCACCTGCCTTGGGCGCAGGGGGTCCGCGGTTCAAATCCGCGCGCCCCGACCAATTTACCCAGTTCCCATCGACGATGAATATCTGCTACTGTGCAAGGCTACGCGGCGAGGTTGACGCGTGGTCTGATCCTCCCATCTTCAGGCATCTTGATTAGTCCGTGGCTGGTGAAGACGCTGTTGTTCCTGCGAACGAGTGATCTGTCCTGCAAGTGCGCTTCAAATCGCGGTTAAATTCTGTGACGTGCCGGGCATTCGCGGAGCGAGACGCCGATACGGATCGAAACGATTTTTCAGCAGCGACGGATTCCAATCACTGACCATGTCCACTCCAACTATTACGTCACAAACTGACGCCGCCCCCTCTGCTCTTCCGCGCCGCAAGCCGTTTTATGCCTCTCTGTGGGTGCAGGTACTGATCGCCATGGTGGCTGCCTTGGTCCTGGGATATTTCAGTCCCGCCCGCGCCATCGCCATGAAGCCGCTGGGCGACGCCTTCATCCGCATGATTACCATGATCATCACCATCCTCATTTTTTGCACGGTGGTGACCGGCATCGCTGGCATGCAGGACTTGAAGAAGGTCGGCCGCGTCGGGGGCAAGGCTCTGCTCTACTTTGAAATTGTTTCCACCATCGCGCTGGCGGTCGGGCTAATCGTCGGCAACGTTGTGAAACCCGGCAGCGGCTTTAACGTGAATGCGGCCTCGCTCGATGCGCGGGCCGTCTCCGATTATGCTGGCCAGGCAAAAGCGCAAAACGTCACGGAATTCCTGATGCACATCATTCCCACAACAGTAACGGACGCCTTTGCCAAAGGCGACATCCTGCAGGTGGTGTTCATCTCGATCCTGTTTGGCTTTGCCTTGTCCTCGGCGGGTCCGCGCGCCAAGCCAATTGTGGCGCTGCTCGAATCGCTGACCCACGTGGTTTTTCGCGTGGTGAACATTCTGATGCGCTTTGCGCCGATCGGCGCGTTCGGCGCCATGGCGTTCACTATCGGCAAGTATGGCTTCGCCTCGCTCGGGCCGCTGGTGAAGCTGATCGCCACCTTTTGGCTGACTTCAATTTTCTTCGTGCTCATCGTGCTGGGAGCGATTTGCTGGGCGGCGGGATTCAATATTGTGAAGTTTTTGCTGCACATTAAAGAGGAAATCTTGCTGGTGCTGGCCACCAGTTCGTCGGAAACCGCCCTTCCCACTCTGATGGAGAAGCTTGAGAAGCTGGGCTGCTCGCGCTCTCTGGTGGGCCTGGTGGTTCCCACCGGCTACACTTTCAACACCGACGGCAGCGGTCTGTACATGACGCTGGCGGCGCTGTTCGTTGCCCAGGCCACCAATACTCACCTGACATTTCTGCAACAGATGACCATCTTTTCGGTCGCCACCCTTACCTCGAAAGGGGCGAGCGGGGTGCAGGGAGCGTCTTTCATAGCGCTGGTCGCGACCTTGTCGGTGATTCCGACGATTCCGGTGGCGGGGATGGCGCTGATCCTCGGCATCGACCGCTTTATGAGCATGTTCCGCGGTCTGGTGAACATGATCGGCAACGGCGTGGCCACGCTGGTCATTGCGCTATGGGAAAAGGAGATGGACCGGGGGACGCTGAGGAATAGGCTGGCGTGAAGCTCGGCGCGGCGGCGGACTGTAACGAACCTGTCCCATTTTGGTAACTATAGTACCCACCCTGCCTGCACAATTTTTGTTGCACGTTAACATTCGTGAAATATCTTGCGAGTAACATGTTTGCAGGAGGGCGCCCCATGGGTTCGCCGCGCATCGCGAAGTCGCTGCCGCTGCAAGTGGCTGCGGTCTGCTATCGCAAGCGGGGCACGGCGGTTGAGTTTCTGCTGGTCAACACCAACGGCGGGAACAAGTGGACCTTCCCCAAAGGCTCAACCGATGCCCGGCTCTCGCACAGCCAGGCCGCCGAGCGCGAGGCCGCCGAAGAAGGCGGAGCGCTGGGCACCATCGAGCCCCGCCACTTTCATCTCTACATTCACTCCAAGGGCGTCTTCTGGCAGCCGGGCGGCGTGCAGGAGTTCGTGGTGAAAGCCTTTCTGATGGAAATCCACGAACTGCGCCGGCCCGATGAGCCACAGCGCCGGCCCACCTGGTTCAGCCCGGAAGAAGCCCGTCAGCGGCTGGCCAAGGGCCGCGAAGTCAAGTATGCGGGTGAACTGGAAGCCGTAATCGATCGCGCCCTCGAGCGCATACACTTCCACAGCGAGCTGTGGGGCAAGTATCCGGAAAGCCGCAACGGCCGCGCGGTTGCGCATCCCTGATTAAACCGCGTCGGTGCCGGCATTCACAATACAGCTGTTTTTTTCAGTCTTGCGATCAGCCGAAGCAGATCTGGACGGTTCTTGGCAGAGAGCAACCAGGCCGGCAACACAAAAGGCATTGCTTGGTTCTGCGTAATCCTCTTACCTGAAAACACGGCACGCTCCCTCAGACCTGCACTTATGACCTGCTCCAAATAAGCGAGATGTTCCTGGTTGAGCGCCCAGAACACCTGGTTTCGGAATCCTGATTTGAACCACAGCGGCAGACTTTTGACGGCTCTCGCGAACTGATCCCGAGAAACCTCGATGGTATAAACCGCCCCGCAAGAGGGACATTTGCACTCGCCAATCTCTTTGGCCCACTGCGGCCACATTTTGGCAATCCTGGAACATTTTTCGCACTTGAGCCACCAGGGCACGAAGCGCTCAACTCCGATGCCGACCACTGAATTTAGACGTTTAGCGCCAGCCATCATGTCGCCCCTTGACGAGCAGGGAGTTCCCGAGCCGAGCCCCTGTCACAATCCCGCCTGTCGTGAGACCATGATTCTAGCCCCATGATCCAGCTTTCCGGCGCCGGAAAACGTTTCGGCCACAAACTTCTTTTCGAAAACACCGACTGGCTGATCACGCCTCGCGACCGCGTCGGCCTGGTGGGCGCAAACGGCACCGGCAAGTCCACGCTGATGAAGATTCTCGCCGGCCTGGATACCTTCGACTACGGCTCGCTCATCGTCGCCAAGGGCACCACTGCGGGATATTTGCCGCAGGATGGCCTCTCGCTTTCCGGCCGCACTGTGTTTGCGGAATGCATGGCGGTGTTCACCGAACTGCACGCCATGGAGCGCGAACTGGAGACGCTCACCAATCGCATCTCCGAACTCGATCATGCCAGCCCTGAGTATGCCGACGTTGCCGACCGCTATCACAGCCTGGAACACGAATTCCGCACTCGCGATGGCTACTCGATTGAAGCCGAAGTGGGACGCGTACTGCAGGGACTTGGCTTTCGCAAAGAAGACTGGGAGCGGCAAACGGACGAATTTTCTGGTGGTTGGCAGATGCGGCTGGCGCTGGCCAAGCTGCTGCTGCAGAAGCCCAATCTGCTGCTGCTGGACGAGCCTACCAACCATCTTGACCTGGAAGCGCGCAACTGGCTGGAAGAATATCTGCACGATTATCCGTACGCCCTGGTGCTCATTTCGCACGACCGTTATTTTCTTGACGTGACGGTGAACAAGATCGCGGAAATCTGGAACAAGCGCTTCTGGTTTTACACCGGCAACTACGACAAGTTCTTGTCGCAGAAAACGCAACGCAACGAGCAGCTCCAAGCCGCTTACAAGAACCAGCGCGATCGCATCGAGCAACTGGAAGTGTTCATCAACCGCTTCCGCTACCAGGCCACCAAAGCGAAGCAGGTACAGAGCAGAATCAAAGAATTGGAAAAGATCGAGCGGATCGAAATTCCTCCGGAAGAGAAGACCATTCACTTCACCTTCCCGCAGCCCAAGCCCAGCGGCCGCATCGTGGCCGAGTTCGAGGGCGTAGCCAAGAGTTACGGAAAAATCGACGGCGGCGAAAAGGAAGTCTTCCGCAACGTGAGCTTCATGATTGAGAAAGGCGACCGCATTGCCTTGGTGGGCGTAAACGGCGCGGGCAAGTCCACGCTGATCAAGCTTCTCGCCGGCACAGAGCGAACAACGCGCGGCGAATTCCGCCTCGGGCACAACGTGCAGGCCGACTACTTTGCGCAGGATCAGTACAAAGAACTGGACGCGGATGCGCGCATGATTGACGACCTCGGCAACGCTTCTCCGGGCTCCACGCAGACTGAGCTACGCAGCCTGCTTGGCTGTTTTCTGTTTTCCGAAGACGACGTGTTCAAGAAGATCGGCGTGCTTTCCGGTGGCGAGCGCGGACGCTATGCCCTGCTGCGTCTGCTGCTGCACCCCGCGAACTTCCTTCTGCTCGATGAACCCACCAACCACCTCGACCTGCGAGCTAAAGACGTCTTGCTCGATGCGCTCATGGAATATACCGGCACCGTCGTCTTCGTCTCACACGACCGTTACTTCATCGACAAGCTGGCCACGCGGGTTTTCGAGATCGGCGAGGGCAAGGTCGAGGTCTATCCCGGCAACTATGAGGATTATCTCTGGCGCAAACAGGGCGGCAACACGAAGCAGGATGAGGCCATTCGCCGGCAATTGAAAGAGGTTGAACCCGAGCCGGAGAAGCCCTCAAACGGTAACCAGGCCGCGGACGCCGTGCCTGCAGCCAAAGGAAAGCGATTGAATCCCATCAAGCGTAAGAAGATGGAAGATCGCATTCGTGAACTCGAAGCGGAAATCAGCCGCGCCGAGACCATGATCGCGCGGTGCGAGACAGCCTTGCAGGACTACGTCAGCGCCGACGAGAGCCAGCACCAATCGCAGCAACTCGACCAGCAAAAGGCCGCACACGCTGCTTTCCTCAAGGAATGGGAAGAACTGAGCCAGTCTCTGCAGGAAGCCGATTAACCTGGCTCCGCTGCCGCAGTCGTACAGTCTCTTCCGTAATCTCGGAGGATTACTTACTTCTGTGCGATAGTCGGATTGGCCGAAGGGAACCAGCCAAGAGGCCCCAAATCTCAGACCAACCGCAGAGGCGGCGCCAACGGGAGGCACCGGGCGGTTATCAAGGAAGGTCGCATGTTGCAGCCCTCAGAATACACGTACGGCGGGAAGTCCACTTCGCCAGCCTCCAACCCTAACTCCTACAATCCAGTCAAGACCACCAGTGTGCCCATTGAGCAGGCCACCATCGGCCGGACGCTCGTCATCAAAGGCGAAATCAGCGGTGCCGAAGCGCTTTATATCGATGGCCGCGTCGAAGGCAAGATCAGCCTGCCGGACCACCGCGTCACCATCGGCCGCAACGGCAGCGTGCAGGCCAACATCACCGCCCGCGAAGTCGTAGTCATGGGCAAGGTTACCGGCAACATCGATTGCACCGATCGCGTGGACATCCGGAGTGAAGGCGTGGTCCATGGCGATGTTTCCACCATACGCATCATCGTGGAAGACGGAGCCGTGCTCAAAGGCGGCATCCAGGTGCGGAGCGGCGAACACAAACAGCAGAATCAGTCGCAAGCTCAGGCCAAGCCGGTGGAGGCTCCGAAGCCCGCCGTTGCCGAACCGCAGAAAGCTCTGGCCGCAACCGCCAGCGCTTAAGCAGACCACGAAGACACCGAAGCACAGACAAAGGGCACGCCAAACGCGTGCCCCTTTTTTCAGCAAACCTGATTAGGCCTACTTCTTCTCTTTCTCCCCTGGCTTTAAGTCCAGCGCCGCCGAATTCATGCAATAGCGCAGGCCGGTCGGCGCGGGACCGTCCTCGAAGACGTGCCCCAGGTGAGCGCCACAGGTCGCGCAGCGCGCCTCGGTGCGGACCATTCCGTAGCTGGAATCCTTGTGCTCCTTCACCTTGCTCTCGTCCGCCGGTTTGTAGAAACTCGGCCAGCCGGTTCCGGAATCGAATTTTGTTGAGGAATCGAACAACGGTTCGCCACAGCAAACGCAGTGATACGTCCCCGCGTCCTTGGTCTTCCAGTATTTGCCGGTGAAGGCCGGCTCCGTTCCCGCTTCGCGCGTCACGTGATATTGCTCCGGAGTAAGCTTCTGCTTCCACTCCAACTCGCTTTTTGCCACTTTTTCTGCCATGAGATATGCTCCCATTCAAATTCAGTGGTCAGTGTCCAGTGGGCAGTAATCGGTGAAAACCGTGCTGGACCCTGAGTCTTTGCTAGCCACTAACCACTGGCCACTTTTTTTAGATGTTCCGGCGCCAGAAAAGTGGCGAACTTCGCCCCGGCGAACCCCTTCCATATGTTGGCCGGCTTTGTCTGTAGCATCCGTCACAGCGACATTGTGACATCTAACCTTGTCGTCCACAGGCAAGTCGGGCAAACATGCTTGAAACGTCTGCGAGTCCCTCGGGCCCGGTTTCTCTACTCAATGAGGCGCCGGGCCTTTTATCGATTCCGCAACTGCCTGCCCCATCTTGCGGTATTTGCCCCGAAAAAACAGCAGCGGCTCGCCCTGACGCACCACCACCTCCTCCACCTCCGCAATAAAGATGCTGTGGTCGCCGGCAGCCTGCGCCGACTGCAGTCTGCATTCCAGATACGCCAGCGCCCCGTGCAGTATCGGAGTTCCGTGCGCGGTGCGGTCAAAGCGGGCCCCGGCTTCCTTTTCGGCATGTTCATGGGAGCGAACCGGCCGCGCATAATACTCGGAAATCGCCCGCTGATGCTCGGCCAGAATGTTGATCCCAAAGCGCTTCTTGGCATGCAGATGAGCATGGGTTTCCGCGCTGTGGTCCACGCATACCAGCAGCAACCCCGGGTCGAGCGATACCGAGGCGAAGGCGTTGGCAGTCATGCCATGGACTTCGCCTTCCAAATCGAGAGTGATGATGGTCACCCCGGTGGCGAAGCACCCCATCGCTTTCCGGAATTCGGCTGGACTGAGGCTCATGACGCGCCAGCGGTCTTGAGGCCGCGACTGCCTACATTAGCACGGCGGTGGCTAGCCAGGGTCAAGACGTGGAATCGCCTGATTTCAACAGTTAACTTCCGGGTTGGCCCTCACTCAGGGGCAATCCCCAGGGTGTGGCTGTTGTGCCGCCAGGCTTGCCAAAAGAGCTCTCCTGGTGCAGGAGACCATCAAGAGTGGCCTGGCAGGAGTGTGCACTTTTGACCGGAAGACAGCCAGCGCGAATGTTAAGGTCGAAATTAAGGATAGACATAGCCCGGGATTTGTAGTTCGGCGCGCCACAGATCGTTCTTTGACATTCGCGAATCTGAAACATCGCAATGGAGTTGAGTATGGTAGGCACCTCAGGACAAGCGACTGCGCCTTTCAATGATCGCAACGTCTCCCTGGAGGCGCTCGCAGAGAGTGAGCAGAGATCTAGAACACTTGTGGAAGCGTTGCCCGACGCGATTATCGTTCATAGCGAAGACAAAATAGTCTTTGTGAATCCATTCTGTGTACGATTACTGGGCGCGGCAGGACCGGAGCAACTCCTCGGTAAGGACATTAACGAGATCGTCAATCCTGACGACCTGCCAGCAATAAGAAATCGAATTCAGGACTGTTACGCGAGCGGAACGGCGTCTCCTCCAATGGAGTCTGTTCTGATCGCCTGTGACGGGTCGTCGGTGCAAATCGAAGCTGTCGCGATCCCAATTTGCTGGAACGGAGCGCCGGCGATCGAGGTGGTTGCACGCGATATCAGGGATCGGAAACGGGCAGAACGAGCAGTTCAGGATTGGCAAGAACGCTTGGTATTGGCACAGAAGGCCGGCCTTCGGATTGGACTGTGGGACTGGGACGCAGTGGCCAACACGGTGATTTGGTCGGACGAGACCTACCGCCAGTTCGGATACACGCGGGATACATTTTCCGGTCGGGTTGAAGAAGCTGTTACAAGGATTCACCCGGAAGACCGGCCTAGAGTAGAAGATGCGATCCAAAAGGTGATCGCGGGTGGAGGCGAGTACGCACAGCAGTATCGACTGGTGTGGCCCAACGGAACTAAGTGCTGGATCGACGCGCACGGCGTGATGGTTCGTAATGGGTCCACTCACATGCTTGGCATAGGAGTGGATATTACCGACCTCAAGAAAACTGAACAGTCGCTTCAGGAGAGTGAAGAGAAATACCTGTTGCTGTTGAACTCGGCCGCAGAAGCGATTTATGGCATCGATTTAGAGGGAGATTGCACATTCTGTAACCCTGCATGCCTGCGTCTGCTTGGCTACGCGACTCCCAAAGACCTGCTCGGAAAGAAAATGCATGACCTCATGCATCACACGCGGGCGGATGGGACCCCCTATCCGAAACAAGATTGCGAAATCTATGTAGCGGTCCGCGAAGGTCGGGCCAGTCACGTCACCCATGAAGTGCTGTGGCGCGCCGATGGAACGAGTTTCCAGACCGAGTATTGGTCTTATCCAATGTATAAGACCGGTGAACTGGTCGGTGCGGTGGTCACTTTCCTCGACATATCAGATCGCAAGCGGGCAGAACAAGCGCTGCGACAGTCCGAGGAGAAATATCGGGAGCTGTTCGAGAACGCAACCTACGGCATCTTTCGATCACAATTGGACGGCGCTTTGTTAGACGTAAACCCAGCTCTGGTAGCCATGCTGGGTTACGGCTCAAAAGAAGAATTGCTCACGCGGAACCTGAGCCGTGATCTCTATGACAATCCGGCCGATCGCAGGTCGATTCTTGACAGCTACGGGCCCAGCGGGCGCGTGAGCGGGTGTGAAGTCAATTGGAGACGCAAAGACGGCAAGATCATCGTCGTTCGTATAAGCGGAGGAGCTTTCCGCGGACAGGATGGCTCGTTCAGCCACTTCGAAGTCATTGTGGAAGACATTACTGGACGACGGAGCCTGGAGGCACAATTCCGTCAGGCGCAGAAGATGGAAGCCGTGGGGCTGCTGGCGGGAGGAATTTCGCATGACTACAATAACCTTCTGGGCGTCATTCTCGGAAATGCTGACCTACTCCTCGAAACGACACCGACCGGAGCGCAGCAGCATTACGCGGAGCAGATCAAGAAAGCCACTCGGCGTGCAGCCGAGTTGACCCGGCAGTTGCTAGCCTTCAGCCGTAAGCAGGTACTTTACCCGGTCATACTGGACCTGAATGTGGTCGTTCGCGACATCGGAAAGATCCTGCAACGCCTAATAGGCGAGGACGTGCAGATTGTGAC
>Ga0187871_10000758_pt1 | contig 29735 bp, 25 predicted proteins | sample June2016WEW_16_1_FD_132988 | JGI IMG/M metagenome (GOLD analysis project Ga0187871, IMG submission 132988) | Peatland microbial communities from SPRUCE experiment site at the Marcell Experimental Forest, Minnesota, USA - June2016WEW_16_10 | ecosystem: Environmental > Terrestrial > Soil >...
CATGAACCAGGCGTCCCGAAAGCTCACCGACCTCTCGGTCGAGCACGGGAAGCCGCTCGGGCTCGGCATCTCCGGACCCGGCGAGACCCGCCTGCAGGCGCAGGACCGGATCGAGAACGCCGGGAACGCGGTCCGCGCGGTCGTGAAGATGGTCCGCCGGCTGCGCGACCTCGAGTAGACGGTCGGTCGCCCCCGAAACACCGAGGCCGGAGGGATCGTCGGATGGTATCGCTCGACGTCGGCTGCGGCAAGCAGAAGCGCGGCGACATCGGGATGGACATCTACCCCGGTCCCCAGGTCGACGTCGTCTGGGACCTCCGGAAGACCCCCTGGCCGTTCGAGTCGGGGAAGTTCGACACGGTCTACGCGATCCACGTCCTCGAGCACATCCCCTTCTCGCTCGAGCCCCAGTACGAGGACGGCCTGTTCGGCGTCCTGGGCGAGATCCACCGGGTCCTGCAGCCCGGGGGCAAGCTCGTCGTCATCACGCCGCACCAGCAGTCCCGGTACGCCTGGGGCGTCCCGACCCACCGCCGGGTGTTCAACGAGACGACCTGGACCCACTTCAGCCGCGACCTCTGGACCGGCGTCTACTCCCTCGAGAGCCCGGACGGGATCGGCCGGGAGCCGCTGTTCGAGAAGAGCTCGATCCGGGTCGACCGGGAGTTCGGCTCCGCCTACCCGTTCGGGTTCCGGGAGTGGCACGTCGAGCACCGGTTCCCCCGGGTCTACCGCGTCCTCTGCGCGCTCCGGGTCGGGCGGAAGCGCAACCTCTACGTCACGCTCACGAAGGGGGGTGCGGCCCCCCCGACCCCCGGGACCCTTCCGGCCGCGCCGCCGCCCCCGCCCGTGCCTCCGCCGGTCTAGAGGCCGAAGCGGGCGCGGACCTGGTCGAACGCGACCCGGCCCTTCGTGGTGTGCGGCACGACCTTCACGTCGGCCGGCACGCTCGCGGGTCGGGTGCGGGCGGTCAGCATCTTCTCGAGACGGGCCTTGGGAGCGTGGATCGTCACGTCGGGAGAAGCCGTGGTGCCCGGGGTGACCGTGACCGAGCCGTTCGTGTCCACCCGGACGCTCGCGGCGTCCTGGTCGGTCTCGAACACCCAGACCTGAGGAAGGTAGGCCCGAACGAAGGAGCCGATGAGGCCCTGGAGGCGGGGCTTGAGCTCCTTCTCGATCTCCGGGGCGACCTTTCCGAGTAGGTCCACGGTCGCGGGCATGGGCGTCGGCACCGCCCCCGCCGTAAGAAGATGACGCCGCTCGAGGGTCTGCGGGCTATGCGGCGGTCGGCGCGGGATCGGGCTCTAGCGGGTCGACGCGGCCCGCGATCAGCGCCGTCAACGCACCGACCATCACGCCGACCGCCGTGCCCACGAGCAGTCCGATCCACGCCCCGCTATCGGCCGCCGACACGACATCGGGAAGGAAGGAGTTCTGCTGGGCCATACCGACGGCCGCGGCGAGGCCTCCCGCGAACATGCCGACCACTCCCCCCAGCAGTCCCGCGAGTATCGCCAGACCGAGGATCCGGTTCCGTGGGCGGCGGGCACCGGCCAGCGCGCGCGTGGACGCCAAGCACAGCACGGCCGTCACGCTCGTCCACGCCACGACGAAGGCGGAAATCCAGGCCGCGGCCTGGTTCGTGTCGGTCGGTACGCTGGTTAGCCACCAGGTGTCGACCGACTGGTATTGGTATCCGATCGCAAAGGAGGCCCCAAGGCCCACGAGGGCTCCGACGATCGGGCCCACGACCGGTCCCCGTCGTCCGAGCGGGGCGATCGAGAAGTAGGCCACCGCCGCGGTCAGGGCGCCCGAGATCGGCACGACCAGAAAATTGAGGGCGAACGTCGGGTCGACCCCGTGGTTGGCGATGATCGTCCCGCCGGTCGCGGAGAAGGATCCCTCTCCCGACGCGATGAAGCTCGCGGCGGTGACCAGAAGAACGGCCGCCGGGACCCCCCAACGGTTGGGCCGGACCTTGACGGGCCCCACGGAGCCTACATTCCGGAGGTGGTAGATGAGGCTTGGTTTGGCCCGCTCCACGGAGGCTCGACGCCCGGAGCGGCCACGCGGCTGAAATCGTTAAGGCCGACCTCCCTTCCCCGCCCACGGGGGAGACCGAATGGAACTCCGTGAGTTCCGAACGGAGCTCCCATCCACTCAGATCGAGGGGATTCGACGCGCGCGGGAAGGGGCGCCCGAGGGCGCCCGGATCGTCGCCGCGCGGCAGAGCGCCGGCCGGGGCCGGGGGGACCATGCCTGGGCCTCCCCCGCCGGAAACCTGTACCTCAGCTTGATCGTCCGAGCTCCCTCCGAACACCGCTCCCTGCTTCCGCTCGCGGTGGGCGCCCGGCTCCGTGCGGCCCTGGCCGGACGATACGGCGCCGTCTGTGTGCTCAAGTGGCCGAACGACCTCCTCGTCCTCGGCCGCGGCAGCCCCCGGAAGCTCTCGGGGATCCTGGTCGACATCGTCCCGTCACCCACTCTCGACGTCGCGGCGGTGATCGGGATCGGTGTGAATGTTTCCGCTCCCCCGGAGGCCTATTCGAGCGACCTCCGCGCGCGCGTCGTCTCCCTCGCCGAGATCACGGGAACGTCGCCCGACCTGGGGGAAGTGGAACGGGTCACGGTGGCCGCGGCCGAGTCCGCCGTCGCGGCGATCGGGTCTGTCCGTGGAGTGAACAAGATACTCGCGGAGTGCCGCGCGGCCCTGCACGGGGTCGGGCGTCGGGCCACGGTCGACTCGACCCTCGCCGGGACCATCCGGACCGTGGGCGAGGATGGCGAGCTATGGCTCGACACCCCCTCGGGGGCGGTCTCCATACGCTCCGGCGACTTGGTGGTGGAGGACGCATGACTCACGCATTCGACCGCTGGGCGGCGCTGAAGAAGACCGCGAAGGAAGGCGGGGGCGCCGAGCGCGTGCAGAAGCACCGCGCCGGTGGTCGGCTGACCGCCCGCGAGCGGCTCGAGACGTTCTTCGACCCGGGCACGTTCACGGAGATCGATTCGTTCGTGACGCACCGTGTCGAGAAGTTCGGACTGGACGAACGGAAGATCCCCGGGGACGGGGTCGTCACCGGATGGGGCGAGGTCGACGGGCGGCCGGTCTGCGCGTTCGCGCAGGACGCGACCGTCTTCGGCGGGGCCCTCGGCGAGGCGCACGCGATGAAGATCGTGAAGATCATGGAGACCGCCCGCAAGGCGGGGGTCCCGATCGTCGGCGTGAACGACTCGGGCGGGGCCCGCATCCAGGAGGGCGTGATGAGCCTGGGCGGCTACGGCGAAGTGTTCTTCCGGAACGTCGCCCTCTCGGGGGTGGTCCCACAGCTCTCCCTCATCCTCGGTCCCTGCGCCGGCGGCGCGGTGTATTCCCCCGCGATCACCGACTTCGTGATCATGGCCCGGGGGACGGCCCAGATGTTCATCACCGGCCCGGACGTCATCCGGGCGGTCACCGGTGAGGAGGTCACGTTCGACCAGCTCGGCGGAGCGGAGACCCACGCGTCGATCAGCGGCGTCTCGCACCTCACGGCCCGCTCCGATGCGGATGCGCTGGCGCTCGCCCGCCGGCTCCTCTCCTACCTGCCCCTCAACAACCTCGAAGAGCCTCCGACCGCGCCCCGGTCCGCGCCCCCCGACTCGGCCGCCGGAGAGCTGGTCCGGATCGTCCCGGAGGACTCCAACCTCCCGTACGACGTCCACGGCGTGATCGAGCGGATCGTCGACGTCGACACGTTCTTCGAGATCCATGCGGCGTGGGCGCCCAACATCGTCGTCGGGTTCGCGCGGTTGGACGGCCGACCGATCGGGGTCGTCGCGAACAACCCCGCCTCGCTCGCGGGCACCCTCGACATTCCCGCCTCGGTGAAGGCCGCCCGCTTCGTGCGGTTCTGCGACGCGTTCAACCTCCCGCTCGTGACCCTTGTTGACGTCCCGGGGTTCCTGCCCGGCACGGCCCAGGAGTACGGCGGGATCATTCGCCACGGGGCGAAACTGCTCTACGCCTACGCCGAGGCGACCGTCCCGCTGCTCACCGTGATCCTTCGCAAGGCCTACGGGGGGGCGTACGACGTCATGTGTTCGAAGCACCTCGGGGGCGACCTGAACCTCGCCTGGCCGACCGCCGAGATCGCGGTCATGGGGGCGGAGGGGGCGGTCAACATCCTCTATCGCAAGGAGATCGAGCTCGCGGCGGAGCCGAAGCGGGAGACCCTCCGCGCCCAGCGCATCACCGAGTACCGGGCCGAGTTCCTCAACCCGTACCTCGCGGCTGAACGGGGGTACATCGACGACGTGATCGACCCGTCGGAGACCCGGGCGCGCCTGGTGAACGGTCTGGGGCTCCTGGCGACGAAGCGCGACGACCGACCGGCCCGCAAGCACGGGAACATCCCGCTCTAGGGGGAGAGCGCTCCGATGGTCGGCATCACCGAGACCGTCCTCCGGGACGGACACCAGTCCCTCATCGCGACGCGGATGCGGACCCGGGACATGCTCCCGGCCGCGGAACGACTCGACGCGATCGGCTACCGATCGCTGGAGGTCTGGGGCGGCGCGACGTTCGACGTCTGCCTCCGATTCCTCCGCGAGGACCCCTGGGAGCGGTTGCGCCTGCTGAAGCGCGCGATGCCGCGCACGCCGCTCCAGATGCTCCTCCGCGGGCAGAACCTGGTCGGGTACCGCCACTACCCGGACGACCTGGTCGAGAAGTTCGTCGCCGAATCGGCCCGCCAGGGCGTCGACATCTTTCGGGTCTTCGACGCGCTGAACGACCCGGGGAACATGTCCGCCGCGATCGCCGCCGTCAAGAAGGCGGGCGCCCGAGCCCAGGGTACGATCTGCTACACACAGTCCCCCGTCCATACCCAGGCCACCTTCGTCGCGCTCGGCCACCGGTTGGCCGAGATGGGGGCGGACGAGCTGTGCGTGAAGGACATGGGCGGTTTCCTGCCGCCGCAGGAGGGCGCGGCCCTCGTCCGGGCCCTGCGTGCCGAGGTGGGACTGCCCGTCGTGGTCCACACCCATTCCGCGAGCGGGATGTCGACCCTCACGTGCCTCGCGGTCGCGGAAGCCGGAGCCGCCGCGGTCGACAGCGCGCTCAGCCCGTTCGCGGGCGGAGCATCCCAGCCTCCCACGGAAACTCTGGTCGGGGCAATGCGGGGAACCGCGCTCGACCCCCGGCTCGACCTGAACGCGCTCGGCGACCTCGCCGCCTATTTCGGCAAGGTGATGGACCGCTACCGGCCTCTCCTCAATCTGCGCTCGCTCCAGACCGACCCCGGTATCCTCACGCACCAGATCCCCGGCGGGATGCTCTCCAACCTCCTCGGCCAACTGGCCGAGCAGGACGCGTTCGACCGGCTGGCCGAAGTGCTGGCCGAAGTTCCGCGGGTCCGCGCGGACCTGGGATACCCTCCGCTCGTCACCCCGACCAGCCAGATCGTCGGGGTCCAGGCGGTCGTGAACGTGCTGACCGGCGCACGGTACCGCCAGGTGACCCAGGAGGTCCGGGACTACGTCCGGGGTCTGTACGGAAAGCCTCCGGCCCCGATCGACCCGGAGCTGTACCGGACGGTCACCGCCGCCGCGCCCGCGATCACCGGACGTCCGGCCGACCTCCTCGGGCCCGAGCTCGCTAAGGCGGTGGGCGAGGTCCGGAAGCTCGTACCCGCGGCGGACGATGCCGAGGCGCTCAGCTACGCGCTGTTCCCGGCCGTCTACAAATCCTACCGCTCCTCGGTCGACCGTGGGCTCACGGACCACGTCCTGACTGCGGCTGCCCTCGGAGTCATCGGCGCGCTGCGGACACCGGCACCGCCTCCGCGAGCCGCCCCCGCGGTCCCGGAGCGCGCGGCGGGCACGGCCGAGGGGGTCAGCCCGTGGGCGCACGAGGGCCGGGTCCGGTTGCAATCCCAACGGGGGTGGGTCGATGCGTCTTCGCGTCGTACGCGACGGTAAGGCCGAGGAGGTCGAGGTCACCCCCGACCTGTCCACCGTCACGGTCGGAGGGAAGACCTTCCCGGTGGTCGTCGTCCGCTCCGAAGCGCTGCGCGTCGAGCTCGAGATCGGCGGAGAGAAGGTGATGGTCGAGAACTGGCCGGACCACTTCCCGGAACCTCCCGCCCCGGTGGACGTCAACGGCGAACGCGGCCCCGTGAAGATTGAGCGCCTGACGAGCACGCCGGCGACCCCCGCTTCCCCCTCTCGGACGGAACCGGTTGCGGCCGCAACGACCGCTCCCACGGCACCCACCCCCTCGACGGGGGTGCCCGAAGGGGGGACGCCGATCCTTCCCCCCATGCCCGGCAAGGTGATCGAGCTGAGGGTCGCGGAGGGCCAGCGGGTCGGGGCCGGCACGATCGTCCTCGTGCTCGAGGCGATGAAGATGCGCAACGAGGTCGCAAGCCCCGTGGCCGGCGTGGTCCGGGGGTTGCGCGTGAGCGTCGGGACGAACGCCCGCGCTCGCGAGCCGATGCTGTTCGTCAGCCCGGACTAGAAGTGCGGGGCAGCGTGCCCGCACGCGGGGCACGTGGCGACGCCGGGGGCGAGGGGCGCGGCGCAGTAGATGCAGAACCCGAGGTCGGAGGTGAGGGGGGTCGACCGCACCGTCATGGCCGGACCGGTCGGTCCGCCCGCGGCCGGCGCCCCTCCGGCGGTGGACGGAACGGCACTGCGTCGGCCGACCTGCCGGTTGGCCCACGGGCCGTAGACGAGCACCAGGCTCCCGATCATCCACCCGAGCAGGACGTAGAACGCGACCCCGGCCCACTGCGGGAAGGCGAAGAGGATCCCGATCGCCACCGCGATGGTGGCGAGGTTCACCAGCGTCAGCAGGGTGCGGAGGAGCATGGCGTCGTTCGGGAGTACCCATGGAGCCGATGCCTCTTGGCCTTATGCGGCCCGCGGAACGGCCTACGGCCCCGAGGCCGGGGGTCGAGATGTGACGTTCCGCCGGCGGCGCTCCCGGGGCCATTCCTTCTATACCGTGCCGGGTTGGCCGCCCGCCATGGAGACCGTCCCCAAGCTCGTCCGGCTGGACGAGTTCACGTTCCGGATCGACCCGACGGAACAGCCGGGGATGCGGGTGCCGGGGATCCTCTTCTCGGATGACGCGCTCCTGGCGAACGTCGCGGGAGACCCCTCCCTCGCCCAGCTCGCGAACGTCGCGACGTTACCGGGCATCGAGCGGAATGCCCTCGCGATGCCCGACATCCATTTCGGGTATGGGTTCCCCGTCGGCGGCGTGGCGGCGTTCGACCTGACCGAAGGGGTGGTCTCCCCCGGGGGGATCGGCTACGACATCAACTGCGGGGTCCGGCTGCTATCGACCAACCTGACCGCCGAGCAGGTCCGTCCGCGTCTCGCCGAGCTCATCGAGCGGCTCTACCGGGAGGTCCCCTCCGGGGTCGGCTCGAAGGGAGGCACCCACCTTTCGGCGGGAGAGGTCGACGAGGTCATGGCGGGGGGCGCGCGGTGGGCCGTCGAGCGTGGTCTCGGGCGCGCGAGCGACCTCGCGAACCAGGAGGAGGAGGGTCGTCTCGAGGGCGCCAAGCCCGCCGAGGTCTCGGAGAGCGCACGCAAACGGGGGCTCCGTCAGCTGGGGACCCTCGGCTCGGGCAACCACTTCCTGGAGGTCCAGACCGTGGACCGGGTCTTCGAACCCGAGTTCGCGGACGTCCTCGGCCTCGTCCCCGGTCGGGTCGTCGTCATGCTCCACACCGGATCGCGGGGGCTCGGCCACCAGGTCGCGACCGACTTCATCGCCCGGATGGACCATCGCCTGGCGACCGAGGGGGTCACGCTGGTCGACCGGCAGCTCTCCTGCGCCCCCGTCGGTTCGGACGACGGCGAGCGCTACCTCGGGGCGATGGCCGCCGCGGCGAACTTCGCGTGGGCCAACCGCCAGGCGATCACGCACGGGGTGCGCCGGGCCTTTTCCGCGGTCTTCCGGCAGCCGGACGAGGAGCTCGACCTGTCGGTGGTCTACGACATCGCGCACAACATGGCCAAGGTCGAGACCCACGCGGTAGAGGGCGGGGCCAAGCGCCTGCTCGTACACCGCAAGGGAGCGACCCGTGCGTTCCCGGCCGGGCGCGAGGAGGTTCCCGCCGCCTACCGCCCGTACGGCCAGCCCGTCCTCATCCCCGGCGACATGGGCACGGCGAGCTACGTCCTTGTCGGCCTACCGACCTCGATGGAGCGCTCCTTCGGCTCTTCCTGCCACGGCGCAGGCCGACGCCTGAGCCGTCATGCCGCCGTCCGCGAGTTCCGGTACGACGAGGTCACCCGCGACCTTCGGGCCAAGGGGATCATCGTCCGGTCGGCGTCCCGGGAGGGCGTCACCGAAGAGGCTCCCGGGGCCTACAAGGACGTGGAGGAGGTCGTACGCGTCGCGGAAGGTGCGGGCCTGACCCGCCGCGTCGCCCGACTGACCCCGCTCGGCGTCGTCAAGGGCTAGGCGGCCGTTCCCGTCGGCGGCCCCGGGTCGCGACCACCGCCAGGGCGAGCACCACGACGACTCCGGCGAGGACGACGTAGAGGACGAGGGCCGAGCCGGTGCCGCTGGAGGATGGGTGGGGCGCGGAGACCACCGTGATCGTCCAGCTCAGCACGACCGACCCCCCGCTCGCACCCCGCACCGTCAGGGTCGCCGAGTAGGTCCCCGGCAGCGTATAGACGTGGCTGAAGTTCGCCGTTCCGTCCGTCCCTCCGTCGCCGGTCGCCCACGCGAACGTGTAGGGGGCCATGCCCCCGGAGGCGGCAGCGGAGAACGTCACGGAGAGCGGTGCCGTCCCCCCCTCCGCCGACGGTCCGCCGCTCACCATCAGACCGGGCACAACGCCCGACCCGATCTCCACGCCGAGCACGGCCACCGCCCCGTCCCCCCACAGGTCGCTCGCGCTCACGTTGACCGAGTAGTTTCCCGGCTCGAGGTAGGTGTGGTTGGTCGAAGGGCCCGAGGCGGTCGTGCCGTCGCCGAAGCTCCAGTTCACGTTGGTCGTGCCCGGGGCGACGACCCCGGAGGTCGCGGCCCAGTCGAGGCCCGGCGCCCCGGAGGGCGGACCGCCACTCGCGGTCAACTGGAGGGCGTCGCTCGCGGGGACGAACCCCCCGGTTTCGGAGGCGAACAACTGGGGAGTGACGAGGGTCGCTTGGGTCGCGGCCTGGCCCCCGGTCCAGTCGGCGGTCACGGAAGCGAACAGGAAGTCGGAGGTTTCCGGGGCCCCCCAGTAGTAGGTCTGCGCGGCGGTGGGGCCCCACGCCGTGGCGTTCTCCCCGAGGTCCCAGTAGACTTGGGCGGGAGCGGAGGCGCCGTCGGGGAGGCTCGTCTGGGCGGAGTAATGGATCGTCGACCCGGAGGAGATGTTCACCGCCGGCGAGAAGGTGGCGGTGAGCACCGGTGCGGTCGAACTTCCGGAGGGGAGCACGTCGATCAGGAATCCTTCGCTCGCGTTCCCGTACCCTCCGTCGATCGCGTCTCCCGTTGCGGAGTAGAATCCCGGAGTCGTGTAGTCGTGTTCCACCACGGCCCCGACGGCCCGAGTCCCGTCCCCGAAGCTCCATTCGGTCGAGTTCGGGGCGGGGAGGTACCCTCCTCCCTCGCTAGCGCGGAACGTCACGGTCAGGGGGGCCGGTCCGTACATCGGCGAGGTGGAGAACGTCGCGGTGAGGGCCGGGGCGACCGTCACGTTCGTCTCGTTCGAGGCCCGGTCTCCGACCAGGTCGACCGCGGTGAGGGAGACCGGGTAGGTCCCCGCGGCCCGGAAGATCGCACAATCGCACGCGTTCACGTACGGGTCGGAGGAGGTCAGTGTCTCCGTCAATCCCGCCCCTCCCTCGCCGGTGGCCCCGCCACCCACCCGGAACAGGGAGGGGAAGTCGGCCGGGGCGTCGCGGATGCCGGGGGCCGCGGTCGCCTGGACCGTCAGTGGTTCCGAAGCGTTCGAGCAGACCGGGGCCGGGGCGCCGCCGACCGCGATGGCCACGGGCGCACTCCGTGCCCCGTCGACCGGGTCGGCGGAGTCTTCGGCGACCACCGCGGCGCAGAACCCTCCCGAGGTCCCGTACCCGTGGGTTACCGTCGCGGAGGAGCTGAGGTTGAGGAAGGTCCCGTCCCCGAATGTATAGACGTACTGGTACGGAGCGAGTCCCCCGACTACGCTGGCCGTGAACGTGACGGGGGCGTCGACTCCGGGGGCGCCCGTGGAGGGGGTGAGGGTGATGTTGAGCGGACCGCCGCCCCCAACAACGATGGCCACAGGGTACGAGGAGGTGAGGTTGCCGGAGGTGTCGGCGGCGAACGCGATCGCCGTGTAGACACCGCTGCGCGTGAACCTGTGAGAGACGACCCCGTTGCTCGCGAGGCCCGACGTCCCGTCACCGAAATAGACGCCCTCTAGTGGGTAGGGCGCCTGGCCGCCCGACGGGGCCACCCCGAACCGAACGGTGGTCGGCGTGGGGCCGTAGGTCTCGTTGGCGTAGAGGAGGACCCGCAGGGAGGAGTCCGGCGGGAGCGGCTCGGTCAAGTCCTTCACCAAGGCCCCGACGATCGGCGTGCCGATCCCCGTCACCGGGTCCCATCCCGTCCCGGCCGAGTAGCCGTTGTTGCCGCTCGTGACGTCGTGGAAGTCGGTCGAGTAGTTCGCGCTTCGAAGGATGGAGTACGCCGTCGGGTCGAGCAGGCCGAGATCGCGACCCGCGTACTGGTCTGCGATGGCGGCGAATCCAGCCCAGAGCGGCGTCGCGAGGCTGGTGCCGCCGACGCCTTCAGCCCCTCCGCCCTGGACGATCGTCACGCCGTCGGACGCGTCCGCCGCGACGTCCGGTATCCCTCGGGTGGAAGGGGAGGCCGGGACGCCGACCCCGCCCTGCCAGTACGGTCGGGGGAAGGGAGAGAAGCCGCCGCCGGAACCGCCCTGGTTCTGGCAGCCGGGCGCGTTCTGTCCGGAGGAGTTCCCGCTCCATCCGGTCTCGCCTTCGTAGACGCCGCTGGAGGAAACGCTGAGGTACGTCCCACCGACCGCCACGGCGGACGGGTCGGAAGCCGGATAGTCGGTCGAGACCGAGCTGGTCCCATCGGCGGCACCACAGTCGCCGGTCGCGACGAAGACACCGATCCCTTCGACCGCCGCGGCCTGAAGGACCGGGGACAGGATCTCGTACGATCCGTCGCTGGTCGCGTTGCATTCGGAGGTGCACGCCCCGCTGTACGCGTTGAAGATCCCCACGTCGGGCTCTCCCCAGCTCAGGGAGATCACGTCGACCAGGCGGTGGGAGACAAGCCAGTCCACGGCGAGGTAGAGCCCGACCCCTGAATTGGGGGCGAACGTCATCGCGATCGATGCGCCCGGCGCGGAGGCGTGCGTCCACTCGAGGTCCAGGGCCTCCTCCGTGCCCCAGCCCGTGGGAGTGGAGTTGAGAGCCGTGGTCGTGGGTACCGGATAGTTGTAGGTCACGGAGGGAGTGGGAAGATCGAAGATCGAGTTGAAGTCCGAAAGGTCGCTCTCGAGCTGGTCCTGGGGCTCGTTGGAGTCGTAGGTATCGACCACGCCGATCCGCTCGCCAGTCCCTTCGGTCCCGTTCGCGATGAGCCCGGCCGAATCGTACGCGCCCCAGATCTGGCACGGGGAGAGACCCGCCGGACCGGTGCTGCACCCGGCCGCCGGGGCGAGGGCCACCCTTCCGGCTCCGGTCTCGAGGTCCAGGGGCTGGGGGTTCGTCACATTCCCGAGTCCGTAGACCCCCGACACGGGGACGGAACCCGGGAGGCGCGCGGCGGTGGGGTGCGCGAAGAACGTTCGCCCGTCGGCGCCCCGGTACTCGTCGAAGGTCGTTCCGAACGCGCGGGCCACGGACCCCGAGGTCCCGGAGAGGGTGAGGAGCATTCCGTCAGGGCTCACGCTCGAGCGGAGCCCGTACCCGGCGAAGTAGGATTCGACGGAGACCACCTCCGGGGCGGACGGCCCGAAGCGGCTCGAGACCGCGGTGGGGGAGAGGAATTCGTGGTAGGCTCCGGTGCCGGGGATGTAGGCAGCGGCTTCGTACGCGGCGAATCCGCTCGGATCCCGGGACGGGAGCCCGACCAGGAGCGTCAGCGGGGTAGCGGCGGGGAGGTCCCCCAGAGACCGGACCCCCGGGCCGGGAGAGAAACCTCCCGCCACCAGGACCGGGCCGGAGGTGGGAGCCGGAGGGCTGGGAGCGAGTAGGGAGGGGGTGACCGACGCCGGGGCGGCGACGGATCCCGGCAGGGCGAGTGCCGTGGCCGCAACGATCGCCACGGCGACCACCAGAGCGCGGGTCGACGGGGCGAATCGGTGTGCCACGACCATTCGACGCGACCACCGCCTTTAACCCTAATCCCCGACGCTCGTCCCTTTCGCTGAAGACCTCTTAAACCGCACCCGGCGTGAGGCGCCGAGGAGTTCGTGGACCCCTACCTCGGATACGAGATCGCCGCGGCGGTCATCGTCGCGTACCTGGTCCTCATCATCCTCCTCGGGCGGGCCGGGTACATCGCGCCGAACCGCGCCGTGTCGTTCTTCGGCCCTGCGCTCATGATCAAGACCCAGCGGGGCCGCGCGGCGATCGACCGGTGGGCGCGGTTCCGCCGATTCTGGACCGCCGTGAGTGACCTGGGCGTGGCCCTCGCGGCGATCTCCATGGCCACGATCATCGCCCTTCTGGTCCTCGACGCGTTCGTCTCGCTCCGCGTGCCCGCCTCCCAGGCCCCCTCCCCACAGGAGGCGCTCGGGCTGCCGGGGATCAACCCGATCATCCCGCTCGGCTACGGGATCGTCGCCCTGGTCGTCGGGATCGTCCTGCACGAGCTCTCCCACGGGGTCGTCGCCCGCTCCCAGGGGATCGGGGTGAAGAGCCTCGGGATCCTCGTCTTCGTCGTCCCGGTCGGCGCGTTCGTCGAGCAGGACGAATCCGACATGACCGGCGCCAGCCGTCGCCGCCGGGACCGGGTCGCCGCGGCGGGGATCCTCGCCAACTTCGTGATCGCGCTGGTGTTCTTCGCCCTGCTCGCCGCCGTGATCTCCTCTTCGGTCGCACCGAACGCCAACGGCGTGGGGGTCGCCTACGTGCAGCCGGGGTCGCCCGCCGCGAACGCGAGCCTCGTCCCGGGGGACATCATCACGTCCATCAACGGCACCGCGACGACCAGCGCGAACGATTTCCTCGCATCCCTTTCGAACACGACGCCCGGACAGACGGTGGTCGTCGACTACTACTCGGGTTCGCAACATACGAACCTCGCCGTCTCGGTCGTGCTCGCCCCGAGCCCGACGGTGAAGGGCCGCGGCTTCCTCGGGGTCGCCGTCTCCTACCTCACCCCGGTGGGATTGAAGCAGACCCTCACCTCCCCGCTCTCCAGCCCGAACGGCCCGCTGGTCGGCTCCATCGACTGGCTGGTGCTGCCGCTCGCGGGGCTCGAGCCCCTCAGCGGCTCGGCCACGAGCTACTTCCACCTCACCGGGCCGTTCGCGGGCGTCGACCCCAACACTTTCTGGATCGGCGCGAACGTGCTCTACTGGATCGCGTGGATGAGCCTCCTGCTCGGACTCTCGAACGCTCTCCCGCTCGTCCCGTTGGACGGCGGGCTGCTGTTCCGGGATTTCGCCGCCTCCATCGCCGCCCGGTTCCGCAAGGGGTGGAGCGACGCCCGGCTGGACGAGTTCGGGGGGCGGGCCGCCGTTATTTCCTCCGTCCTGGTCCTGGTGCTCCTCGCATGGCAGTTCATCGTGCCTCGGCTCCTCTAGACGCCGCCTCCCTGTTCGGGGAGTACCCGTTCCTTCCGGGGGCCGAGAGCCTGGTCCGCGGGCAGACCTGGACCGTCCGCACGCTGCTCGAGGAGCCCGCGTACGGTTCCGCGCGCGCCCTCGGCCGGGCCCGCATCCTCGCGGCCGCCGACGACCCCCGGGCGGTGCGCGACGTCGCCGAGTTTGCCGGTGCCGCGGCCGACGTCCGCTACCTCTCCTTTCTCTTCGCCCGGCTGGTCCTCGCCTCGGCGCCCTCGCCGGCTCCCCTCCGCCGATGGGCGGTGGCGGAATCGAAACGGAGCTCGAGCCGGCTCGAATCCCTGCACGGCCCCGAACAGGCGGCCGAGATCGAGGCGGTCGCGGACGCGCTCCACAGCCCGATGCGGTCGGGAGCGGACGGAATGGAGATCGCCCTCCCCGACTACGTGCGCCTCGCGACGCCGATCCGGGAGGCGGACTACCGGCTGGTCCGGCAGGAGGTCCGGGGAGGATCCGTCCTCGTCCGCCCCAAACGCGCCGCCCGGTTGTTGGAGGAGGCGATCCGCCGTACGCTCGCCGACCCGATCCCGCTGACCCCCGAGGTCGTCGCCCTCGTACGCGAACGGGAGGCCGAGCTCCTCGGGGACGTGGCGGCGCGGATGCCGCTCCCGGTCGCGCGAGCGAGCGCCGGCGGTGGGGTCCTCCGGCCCGAGCGCTTTCCCCCGTGCATCCGCAAGATGCGGCGAACGCTCCAGAAAGGCGAGAACCTCTCCCACGCCGGTCGGTTCGCCCTCGCGGCGTTCCTTCACCGGGCCGGCGCGGACCCGGAGACGATCGTCGACGCGTACCGCGGCGCCCCGGACTTCGACGAGTCCATCACGCGCTACCAGGTCGAGCACATCACCCAGCGGTCCGGAGGCCTCGGGTACGAGCCGCCGGAGTGCGAGACCCTCCGCAGCCACGGGTTGTGCGTCCGGGAAGGGGACCCGGGGGCCGAGTCACCGGTCGACCGGGCCCGAGACCCCCTCTGCTTCGAGGAGTGGCTGCGCCACCCGCTCCAGTACTACCGGACCCGGGGCGGAACGGTCATCGAGCGAGGCGACCCGGACGCGGCCCCCGGCGCTACGCCGAAGGCGGGATCGCGCGGTAGGTCCGGACCGCCCGGCTGATCGCCGTCCACTGCCCCGCGATCACGAAGTAGAGCAACGCCACGTCGATCACGGTGAAGCCGATCCCCGCCGCGTGGAACCGCGACCACGGTTCGCTCGGCGCCCACGGCCAGGGGAGCGACCAGTCGAATTCGAGGAAGGTGGCGAGGGCCAGCACGACCAGTCGGTCCGCCCGGGTCAGGAGCCCCCGGTAGAGGCGTCCCTGCCCGACCGCCTGGGCCTGGGTCCCCATGTAGCTCGCGAGCAGGAGGCTCACCAGCGCGAGGAGGGCGAGGACCGGACTCGCGTACCCCGAGACCGCGATCCCGAGCACGATCACGACGTCGGCGTACCGGTCGACGACGTGGTCGAGGAAGTCGCCCCGCGCCGAGGTCCGACCGGTCGCGCGCGCGACCGCCCCGTCCAGCACGTCGAACAGCCCACTGCCGAAGATCAGTAGCGCGACGGGGAGGAAGAGGAGCGGGGTCGTCCATCGGACGAGAGCGGATAGAACCGCTGCCCCGACCGCCAGGCCGAGGGCGAGCCACGTCAGCCGGTCCGGCCGCCAGCCCAGGAACGGACGCGCGATGCGCGCGACGTACGGGGCGACGCGGGCGCGGTACTCCTCGAGCACCATCGTCCGTCCCTACGGGGCCCGGTCCAAAAGATAGTCGGTGACCCGGGAGTCGGACAGCCAGTCGATGCGGAGGGGGCGGCCGGGACAGCGCGACCGCTCGAAACGGCGAACCTCCCGCGCGACCGCGCCCACCGAACGGTGGGTCGTGTCGACCTGGAGGACCCGCCGCCCGGGACCGACGGCCTCCCAGCGGATCACGTCCGTCGCCTCGGCGGCGACGTTCTCGAGCCGAGCATCGGCGCCTCCGCGCGGGCTTGAACGGAGCCGGCGGTCGAGCTCGAGCGGGTGGCAGCGCAGGACGACCACGTCCCGGAGGGGAAGGAGGTGGGCCAGGTGGCCGACCACGACGTCGATCCCCGAGAAGGCGTTCCGAGCCCGGGCCCCGCGCTGGAGTCCGCGGAGATCGACCTCGACGGTGCCGTGCCGGGTGCGCGCGAGCCCCCAGCGCTCGGCCAGGTCGGCGACCTCGACCGCGCGGAGGGGAGCGAGACCACGGGCGACCGAGCTCTTGCCCGTCCCCGGCGTGCCGGTCAACGCGATCGGACGAACCATCGGTCCTTCGCCGGACGGAGCCCCGGTCCTAGGCGAACCGGAGGCGAGAGAACTGCTTTCGCCACGCGAGGACCTCGCGCGCCACCCGCTCGTTCCGCCATCCGGCGCGCACCAGCAGCTCGGCCATCCGGGGCATGTCGGCGGGGGTGAGCCCGAGGCGGGTGACCTCGGCGGTTCCGATCCGGCCGACGAGGTCGATGAGCAGACGCTGACGCTCGAGACGTCGGGCCAGCGCACCGGCCCCGACGTGCGCGGTCGCATCCAGCCGGGCCCGGTCGAGGTGGATCTGGTGCGACCGGGTGAACCCGAGCGACTCCGCGACCAGCGGGACCCCGAGGTCGGTCAGCGAGCGGCCAAGCGCCTGGGCGTTCGCGACCACGGTCCGCGCGTACTCCCCACCGCACCGTTCGAGCTCCAGCAGGGTCTGGCCGAGGCCCGCGATCCGGTTCCAGTGCGCGTTGTCGAAGATCCTCCAGACGAGGGCCGGGTCGATCTGGGCGAACAGGTCCTCGCGGTCGGTGTAGAGCAGTCCGCCCTGGGGACCCGGGAACGACTTGTGCGTGCTCCCGTAGACGATGTCGGCCCCCTCGCGGATCGGGTCCTGGAACTCGCCGCCGGCGAGCAACCCGAGGACGTGCGACGCGTCGTAGAGGACGAGCGCGTCGATCGCGTGGGCGGCCTCGGAAATCTCGCGCAGCGGGTACGGGAAGAGGAAGAAGCTCTGCCCGAGGACGATCGCGTTCGGCCGTTCGCGCCGGATCGTTTCGACGGCGCGGTCGGCGTCGACCGAGAACCCGGGCCCATCGGCGGGCAGCGGCCGCACGGTGTAGCCGAACACGCTCGGGATGAACCCGGGCGCGTAGCCGTCGTACCCCCCCTCCTCCGGGGCGATGGCGAGGAGGCGGGAGTTGGCCGGCAGGAGCGGGACGATCGCGGAGAGCGCGGCGATGTGTCCGGAGAGCGGGCGCGTCGTGGCGAACCGGGCGCGAAAGACGCGGGCCGCGGCCGCGTTGGCGAGCGCCTCGATCTGGTCCGTGTAGCGCGTCCCGGTGTAGCTGTTGTCGATCGTCTCGCCGTGGAAGTTCGACTCGATGGGGAGGGTGTAGCGGCCGGCGAGGTCGCTCGAGAGGTACTTGCGCGCCGTGGGGGAGACGGCGTTCTCCGAGGCCAGGAGGTTGAACACTTCCCGACCGCGCCAGCGGTCGTGGGCGCGAACGAGGCCAGCGAGCCGGGCCTCTTCGTTAGCGGGGGGATCCGTCATTCCGCCCCGAGGCACCGGGACCGCCGGCCTGGGCGAGCTTCCGGCGCTCGGTGTGCCCGCAACGCGGGCAGACGAGCTCCTTCGGGCCGATGCGGAGGAGGGCGTGGCAGACCTGGCAGCGGGCGGCGACGACCCCGAGGGGGGCCGGCGCGGTCGTGAGCTTGACGGACGGGTGGGCCTGGAGTACGCGGGCGACGATGATGTCCCCGACCGCGAACTCCCCCGAGAGGCTCTCGGTGTACCCTTCCTTGGCCTTGGAGATGTGGACGGTCCCCTCCGGAGCGCCCGGCACCGTGCGTGTGCTATTGGCGGTCGAGAGGATCGTGCAGATCGCCATCGCGGTCTTGAGCTCGTCCACGCGCGCGTAGACGAGGTCGTCCTCCTGGATCTCCGGGATGCCGTTCCGGGCCTCGACCCGGATGGAACGGTCCCGCGGGTCGACGTGGGGGGTGCCGAGCAGCGACGCGTAGATCCGTCCGCGGTTCTCGTAGGTGCCGCGTCCGGGCAGGAACTCCTCCGCGGCGCCGAGGTAATCTCCGGGCAGGACGAGCTTGGGCAGTTCGGGGTCACTCATGGTTGTACACCGGTCGCGATCGCCCACAGGTCGACCGAGATCGGCACCCGGGAGTGGGTGTGGTGCGGAAGCGTCCGCGCCAGGGTCCACGGTACCGGCTGCGTCTCGATGATACGGGCTCCTCGCGCGACCGCCCGGCGTGCTATAAAGGTTCGGGACTCGGCGAGGGCGAAGGCGAACAGGGAACGCCGCGCAGCCCGCAGCCCCGCGTCCCAGAACGGACGGTCGGCATGACGCCGCTGGGCCCCGAACGGCGGGTTCATCACGACGACCTCGGCCGCTCCCTCCCAGGTCGCCACATCGGATTCCACGAACTCGACCTCCACACCGGCCGAGCGGGCCGCCTCGCGTGCCACGGCCAGCGCGGCGGGGTCGATGTCGACCCCTACGACGGGAGCCGCCCCCAGGAGGGCGGCCCCGATCGCCAGTCGACCGGTGCCGCACCCCAGGTCGGTGACCCCCGTTCCCTCGAGGCCGACGATCCGGGTCGCCGCGTCGAGGAGCGCGGCGGCGGCCTCGGCCGGAGTGACGAGCTGCTCGAGCTCGGGACGAGGCGCGGAGAAGGGCGGCACCGCCTCGATGCGGTGGACGAGCTCGGATCGACGCACGGCACGGTCAGGCTCCGGCGCGGAAAGCACCGCGCGTCCGGGGGCGCTGGGGAGCGGCAATGCGGGGAGCCGGATTTGAACCGGCGAACGCCTTACGCGACAGGATCTCTTCGCCGGCGAACCGGCCTTTAAGTCCTGCGCCGTTTCCGGGCTTGGCTATCCCCGCGGGGCTAGCGGACGGCCGGAACGGCGGTCGCCTCTTCGGCCTTCGCCGGGCGCGCGGCGGCCTTCTTGACCGAGACGCGCCGGGGGAAGTACTTCAGGAGCACGACGTCGTTGACGGCCACGACCCAGCGGTACGGAACGCTGGTGGGGCGGGAATCCTCGACTAACATCGGGCTGGTCTCGTCCACGTAGAGGCCGTCGATCTTTGCGGCTTCCACGTCCACGATCACGTTGTCGACCTCGCCCAGAAGGCGCCCATCGGGCGTGTAGATCTGGCGGCCCATCAGTTCGGTCATCTCGACGAGCATGGACAGTTCCTGTAGTGCGCCGACGCAGCCGTCCCTTCTTATGTCTTTGGGCGGAGCCGCACCCCCTCCGCCCTCGGCCGCCCGGGGCCCCGGCCCGCTCAGGCGAGCATCGTCTCGCCCAGCCGGACCCGCGGGTCGAGGTAGGCGACGATCACGTCCGCGAGCACGTTCGCGATGACGACCATGAAGATCAGGATCAATGTCGCCCCCGTGAGGACGGCGAAATCGATCGGCGTCTGCGCCGAGAGCGCGACCATGAGCCCGACCCCGTTGAGGTTGAACAACGATTCGGCCACCGGAAGCCACCCGAAGAACGTCGCGAAGGAAACGGCGAGGACCGTGACGGTGAGGGTCATCGAGTTCTTCCCGACATGGCGGTTCACGACCACCCGCTCCCGGACCCCCTCGGCGCGGGCCGTGCGGACGTAATCGAGGTTCATCACCTCGAGCGAACTGTTGCGGACGTAGCGCAGGATCAGGCCGAGGTGGGCGAAGGCGATCACGAGCGCCGGCAGGATGAGCCGCGCCAGCGAGTCGATGCCCAGCCAGGGGGCCCCGTTCACGAACGCGTCCACGGTCGGGAACCCCGTGGGGTGGCTGATGAACCCCCCGGTCAGCCAGCTCGGCGCCTGGTCGCCGGCAAAGCAGAGCGTGTTCGGCCAGGAGCCGGTCACCTCATCCCAGGTATCCTCACCGAGGGGACACCAGGGGCTGTGCGCGAAGAACCCGCTCGCGGTGCCGATCGCGATCACGGCGAGCGTGATCAGGAGCGAGCCGAGGAGATAGGTCGGGACCGCGAACCCCGTGAACGAGAGCGCGCGCGCCGCGTGGTCGGCCGGCTGGTTCCGTCGGGCGGCGGCGATCCGCCCGACGGGGATCGCGATCGCGAGGAGGATGATCATCGCCAGCGCGACGAGCTCGAGGGTGTAGGGGAGGAACCAGGAGAGGACGAGCGTGACCGGCTCGCCGCCGGTGCCGGGGTAGGTGCCGGCCACCGAGCTGTAGTTGCTGACGTACCCCCAATGGAAGGTGAAGACGTTCACCATGTACCGAGCCCACTGGTCGGGGATCGGCAGGCCGAAGCCGGATCGGTTGAGGTACCGGTAGTAGGTGGGGTTGTAGCACTGCTGGGCGCCGTGGGGCGGCGGGCAGGGCTGCGTCGGCTTGTAGATCCAGGGGTCGTGCGGGTTCGGGCTCCCATACTCCGCCGTCAGTCGCACCGCGATCGGGAGGGAGCTCACCAGGACGAACGTGACCGAGGCGACTCCGATCACGACCGGGAGCAGCAGGAGGATGCGTCGAAGGATGTAGACCCAGAGACGCATCCGCGGGTCCCTCCCGCCCGTCGTGAGGCCGGCCCGTCTTGAACCTTCCGGTCGGACCCATCGGTCGGGGTCCCGGCCCCGAGGGCCTAGGTCTCGCCCGGGGGAGGGCCCTCGGCGGACTCGGTGGTCGCCTGGCGGACCTGCGATCGGTACATGTGGAGCAACTCGGTCGCGGTCGTCGCGTCCGTCGCCGACTTCTCCTCCCGGATCCGGCCCGTGAAGCGCGGGAACCGCAGGGCGAAGCCGAGCCCGGCGCGGACCGCCCCGACCGCCGCCCGGTGGACCGGGCTGAGCGTCAGTTCCGCTCCCCGGACCTCCAGGACCACCCCGGGCCGGAACCACTGGTCGGGGACGATCCCCGAATCGACCTCGGCCGGTCGCTCCGGAACCGCGAGCCCGCGAAGGCGGCGCGGCATCTCGGCGAGCGCGGCGTCATCAAAGCCGGAGCCGACCTTGCAGAACGACTCGAACCGGTCCCGCTTCGGGTCGTAGACCGCGAGCAGGTAGGCCCCGAAGTGGCCCGCGCGCCGCCCGCGGCCGTGGAACCCGCCGACGATCACACCGTCGACCGAGTCGGTGAGTCCGACCGTGTAGTCGCGCTTGTACTTTATCCACCAGAATCCCCGCGCCCCCGCGTGGTAGGCGCTGCCGGGAGCGACCGACTTGGCCATCAGGCCCTCTCCGCCGGCGGCGATCGCCTCCTCCAGGAAGGTGGTCGCGTCCTCGACCGACGTGACGACCCGCTGGCTCGCGAGCCGGACCCGCTCCGTGGGGTGAAGGATCGAGCCGAGCAGTGCGCGGCGCTCGGGGAAATCGCGCTCCCACACGGGGGTCCCCCCGGCGAGGAGCACGTCGAACAGGAAGAGGCAGACCGGGATCTCACTCTGCGCCTTCTCGAGGTCGTGCTTGCGGCCCCGACGCCGCGAGACCTCCTGGAACGGCTGGATCTCGTCGGTCTCCGGATCGATCGGCACGCACTCGCCCTCGACGATCGCGGGCAGCGAGGCGATCGCCTTCGGGAGGTCTCCGACCAGCTCGGGGAACTGGGCGCTCGTCTCCTCCAGGCGCCGCGAGAACAACCGCACCGTCCCGTCTCGCGCGACGTGGGCCTGCACGCGGAGGCCGTCGTACTTGACCTCGACCGCGGCGGTGCCCTTCATCCGCTCGAGCACCTCTGCGAGGCTCGGCTCGCGTTCGGCGAGCATCGGTCGCACCGGTCGGCCGACCTCCAGCCCGATGCGGTCCAGGGCCGCGAGTCCGCCGTCCACGAGGGCGTCCGCGAGGAGCCCGAGGTCGCTGCACAGGTTGAACGCCGCCTCGATGCGGGCCCGGGCGGCCTTCGAGCCGTCCGCGTACACCTCGGTGAGCGCGTCCAGGATCGTCATCTCCCGCACTCCGACCCGGAGCGTCCCGAGGACGAACCGGACGAGGAACTTCGCCTCGACCGGGGCGGCGCGTCCGAGCAGCGCGGTCAGGTTGCGCACCTTGACCTCCTGGGACCCCGCACCCTTGGCGGCCGCGATCTCACCGAGCTCCCGGTAGACCTCGGCCACGGTCAGGCGGTCCTCCGTGGGGAGGCGGGAGCGCTCCTCCAGCAGGCGGGCGACCGTCAGACCGAGGTCCCCGACCTCCTTCGTTCGGCGGGCCACCTCCGCTTCCGGAGTGTGGGTCGCGAGGCCGACGGCCTTGCGGGCGAGTGAGTCGGCCACCCCGAGCTCGACCCCCTCGTACTCGGGGCGCAGGAGTCCCTGGGAGAGGTAGAGCACGCGGCCGAGCTCGGGGGGCCGGAGCGGCCGGAGGAGGTCGACGAGGAGCGCCCGCATCTCGAGGCGTTTCTTGGTCGCCTCGAGCTTCTCGTACGCCGCGGCGAGCTCAGCGAACTGCATCCCGGGCCCCCTCCTCGACCGACGAGCGAAGCCGTCGGAGGTTCTCGGCGACCGGACCGCCGGAGAACACCGAGTTCCCGCAGACGAAGAACGTCGCCCCGGCCGCGGCCGCTCGCCCCGCGGTCTCGGCCGTGATCCCTCCGTCGATCGAGACGTCGGCGGACGACCCGATCGCGTCCAGCCGGCGGCGGGCCGCCCCGACCTTCGGGAGGACGTCGGGGATGAACTTCTGGCCGGAGAACCCGGGATGGACGCTCATCACGAGCAGCTGCTCGACCCGGTCGGCGAACGGCTCGACCGCGGAGAACGGGGTGTCCGGGCGGATCGCGATCCCGACCCCGGCGCCCAGCCGGTGCATCTCGCGGACCGTCGCTTCGGGGTCCGAGTTCGATTCGATGTGGAAGACGAGCGTGTCCCCGCCCGCCGTGCGGAACGCGCCGGCGTACCGGAGCGGGTCCTCGATCATGAGATGGACGTCGAGCGGGAGCCGGGTGCGGGCCCGGACCGCGGCGACGAGCGCGGGGCCGAAGGAGATGTTCGGGACGAAGTGGCCGTCCATCACATCGAGGTGGAGCGCATCGGCCCCCCCGGCCTCGGCGGCCCGGACCGCCTCGCCCAGCGCCCCGAAATCCGCGCTCAGGAGCGACGGGGCGAGACGGAGTCGACGCTCGACCGGGGGCACGGGGCCGTGCAGGTCGGTGGCCTATTTAGGCCACCGCGACCGGTGCGCTCAGAGGAATTCCTGCGGGTTGGGTCCCTGGGGCCCGAGGGCGGCCCGGCCCCGGGTGCGTACGACCACGCCCTCCGGCGTCCACCGGCCGAACTCGACCGGGTGCATCCAATCCCGCCGGAAGTCCCCTCGAATGGGCCGGTCGATGGGCGGGCGGTACCACAGGAACCGGTAGAGGAGCAGTTCGAGGTAGGTCGCCGGGACGAGGAGGGCAACCCCCACCAGGACCAGGCCGGACTCGAACCCCCCAGCGACCAGCCAGGTGTCGATGATGAGGAACCCCAGCCCGACGTACCACTTTGCGCCGTCGTGGAAGAACCACTCCCCCCACGACGACCCCGGGTCCTGGAGCGCCCGGCGCTTCTCCTCCTCTACCTGTTCGAGCCGCTCCCGGAAATCGAGCTCCTCCTCGGGGGTCGGCTCCACTTCCTTGCCAGGAGCAGAGAAGCTGGCCATGATGCCTCGGGGTCCTATGTCGCGGTACCGGATAGGGGAGTGTCGGCCAGCGGCGCGGGCATGCTCGCGGTCGACTCCGACGGGGCCGCGGCCTCGATCCCCTGGGGGTATAGGTGGCAGGCGACCCAGTGCCGGGGACGCACCTCGAGCATGGGGGGGTCGACCTGGGAACAGATCGGCATCACCGCGGGGCAGCGGGTGTGGAACCGGCATCCCGACGGCGGCGCGGCCGGGCTCGGGACATCTCCCTGGAGAACGACCCGCTCGCGCTTCAACTCCGGGTCGGGGATCGGGATGGCGGAGAGGAGGGCTTGGGTGTACGGGTGGAGCGGCTGGGTGAACAGCGGGTCGGTGTCCGCCATCTCGACGACGACGCCGAGGTACATCACCACCACGCGGTGGGCCATCGCGCGGACGACCGACAGGTGGTGGGAGATGAACAGGTACGCCAGCCGCTGGTCGACCTGCAGCTTCTTCAGGATGTTCAGGACCTGGGCCTGGACCGACACGTCCAGCGCGCTGGTCGGCTCGTCCAGGACGATGAACTCCGGGCGGAGCGCGAGGGCCCGGGCGATACCGATCCGCTGGCGCTGGCCGCCGGAGAACTCGTGCGGGAACCGCCACTCGTGCTCGGGGTTCAGACCGACATCCCTGAGCAGTTGGGTGACCCGCGCGGCCCGTTGGGCCCGCGTGCCAGCGTGGTGGACCTCGAGGGGTTCGGACAGGATGTCCTTCACCAGCATCCGGGGGCTCAGCGAGCTGAACGGGTCCTGGAATACGATCTGCAGTTTGCCGCGGAGCTTCCGCATCGCCCGGGGCGACTTGCGATAGAGGGAGTACTTGGCCGCGAGCTGGTCGAGCTCGGTGACGACCTGCGGACGGACGGGCGGGCTCGACCCCCCGTTGTTGGCACCGGTGGTCGCCGGAAGTTGGCGGTAGAGTTCGTCCAGGCGGTCCTCAACATCCTCGGGGGGGCGGTAGTAGGCGTGGCCCGAGGTCGGTTCGATGAGCCGGAGGAGCATGCGGCCGACGGTCGTCTTCCCGCAACCGGATTCGCCGACGAGCCCGACGGTCTCCCCTTCCCGGATATCAAAGCTGACGCCGTCGACGGCGCGCACGTCGCCCACTCGGGTGCCGAAGAATCCTCCGCGGATCGGAAAGTACTTGCGGAGGTTCCGGACCGAGAGAACTACCGGCGCATCCATTCCGTTCGTGCTCACGTCATCCCTCCCGTGCTCACGCGTTCTCGACCGGACCCTGATAGAGGTAGCATGCCACCGTGTGGCCCGGCCCCTCGATCGTCATCGGCGGCGGCGCGGTCTTGCAGATCTCCATCGCGTACGGGCATCGGGGGTGGAACCGGCATCCGGTCGGGGGCGAGATCAGGTTGGGCACCGAGCCGGGGATGGAGGTCAGCTCCTTGCTCGGCTGGTCGAGCCGGGGGATCGAGGCGAGCAGTCCCTGGGCGTACGGGTGCAAAGGCCGCCGGAAGACCTCCCGCACCGGCCCCTTCTCGACGATCACGCCCGCATACATCACGCACACGTCGTCCGCGACCTCGGCGATGACGGCCAGGTCGTGGGTGATCAGCAGGATCGCGGTCCCCACGCGGGTCTTGAGGTCCCGCATCAGCTCGAGGATCTGGGCCTGGATCGTGACGTCGAGCGCGGTCGTCGGCTCGTCCGCGATGAGCAGGTCGGGCTCGGAAGAAAGCGACATCGCGATCATCACCCGCTGGAGCATCCCGCCCGAGAGCTCGTGAGGATACCCCCTCGCGATCTGAACCGGGTTCGCGATCGAAACGCCCTCGAGTAAGTGGACGACCCGCCAGAACAGCTCGCGCTTCAGTGCCCGGTCCAACCGGGACCTCACGAGGGGGATCCGGTAGTAGAAGTGGCTGAGGCGGAGCTGGCCGGCCCGGCGACCGAGCCCCAACCGGGCGGTGGTATGAGGGGCCCGCTCGGTCATTTCGGAGAAGTAGACCTCGTTGAGCTTCTCCTGGATCTCGAGCAGCCGGCGCTGGTAGCGGAGGTAGCGGCGAGCACCGGCCCCGAGGCGCAACCGGTCGAGCGAGCGTCCGAGCTCGCGCCGCAGCTCGTCCGGGCGGCTGGTCGTGGCTCGGACGATGTAGAACGCCTGGGTGCCCACCGAAGGGGCGTGTGCCGCTTCACCGAACCGGATCGCCGCGGCCCGGATCTCTTCCCGAACGCCGGTGCGCGCCGCGTCGATCAGCTGGGCCCCCGCTCGCCCGACCGCGGGGGAATCCGGCGTGGCCTTCATCATTTCGTCGATGATCGCCATGCCCCGGTGGAGCAGGAGGACCTCGCTGAGCTGGTCCCCGATCGAGAAGACCGGGTTCATCGCCTGGGTCGGTTCCTGGAAGATGGTGGAGATGGCCCGGCCTCGGACGGCCGACATCCGCTCGTTCGCGGCCTTGATGCGGCGGAACTTCCTCTTGACCTTGACCCGTCCGGTGTCGCCGATCGGGGTGAACTTGGCCTCCTCCTTCAGTCCCCAGAGGAGGTCCGCCCCCTCGAAGAGGACCTCGCCGCTCATGATCCGTCCGGGTGGGTCGGCGATGAGCCGTGTGACCGAGAACGCCGTGACGCTCTTGCCGCACCCGGTCTCTCCGACCAGGCCCGTGGTCTTCCCCCGGTGGACCTTGAACGTGACCCCGTCCAGCGCCTTCACGACGCCATCGTACGTGTAGAAGTAGGTGCGGAGGTCCTTGACCTTGAGGATCATCGTCTCGGGCGAGAAGATCTCGGCCGAGCCGGCGCTGGCGGTCCATTCCGGGGTATCGGCGGGAGGCCGGGAGTCCGCGAGGGGTGGGGAAGTGGAAGTGGGGGGAGTCGCGACCGCCGTGGAGATCACCTCACCGCCGGAGGCGCGGGTCAAGGGCATCCCGCAGCCCATCGGACAAGAAGTTCACGCTGATCGCGTAGAAGAAGAGCACCAGCCCCGGGAACAGGATCTGCCACCAGGGGATGATGCACCCCGTGGCCTGCGTGCAGGTGTCCAGGAACAGTTGGAGCTGGAGCACCGAGTTCGCCGAGATGGCTCCCCATTCCGGGAAGTACGGGCTGTTGAAGAGGTTGAACCCGAGGTAGACGAGGACCCCGATGAGGAGCGGGATCGTCCCGACGTCCAGGGACATCTGGATGAAGACCGGGTAGATCGAGTTGGGGATGATGTGCCGGCGGATGATGCGACCCTTTCCGGCCCCGGCAGCACGAGCCGCCTCGACGTACTTTTGCTCCCGGACGACCAAGACCTGGCCCCGGACGACCCGGGCGTAGAAGGGCCACCAGGTGACCAAGAACCCGACGATGAGGAGGAAGATGTGCGTGTCGGGCGTGCTGAGACCCAGGATCGACGCGTTGTTCTGCGTGATGACGGCGATGACGACGATCACGAACAGGATCTGGGGAATCGAGAGGAAGATGTCTACGATCCGCATCAGCGCCTCGTCGACCACTCCTCCGTAAAACCCGGAGATTGCCCCGACGACCAGGCCGATTAGGGCCCCTCCACCGACGATGGTAGTGGAGATGAGAAGCGACCAATCCGAGCCACGCAACAGGCCCTGATAGACGCTGAAAAACCCGTTCGAGATGCTCGGCGTGAGGGTCAGCGAACCGAGCGGGAGAGGACCTGCCGAGAACTTTGCGAGGTTGAACGTCGGTGCGATGTCGGAGGGGTTGGACGGTGGGGTCTGATAGCATCCCGGACCGGGGACGGCCGAGCCTTGGGGGTAGGTGCAAATCGTGTTGGCGGCCGAAATGCAGTAGTTGGGCGAGGTGTAGTTCATCGACACCTGCCACGGCGTCTGGGCCGGCAGCCCCGCCTGGAAGAAGGTCACCGCGTAACTGGGCTGGTTGGTCGCCGGGGTCAGTCCCGAGGAGGGGGGGCCGGCGGAGGGCTCGGAGGGCTTGACCGACGTGAAGTCGATGTACACCTCCACCGGTTTACCGGCGACCGTAATGGAACCGTGCGTAGGTGTCGCCGTAAACCCCGACACGGGGAGAAGTTGCCAAGAGTAGACCCCGTTGTGAAGTCCCGGGGCTGGGACGGAGTTGTTCGCGGATTGGCTTTCCAGGACCGTAGGGTTCTGGGAGTTGGTCGCGCAAAATGGCTCCATCGTGTAGTAGTTCAGAGGCTGGGTGACTGCGTAGATCGCTACGAAAATGAAGAAGATCAGAACTCCAAGACCAAAGAGCGCCAGCGTGTTCCGTCGCAGGAAGTACCAGGTCCTCTTGTACGAGTCGAGCTGAGGATGCGGGCGCCGGATGGCTTTGCGGGGCGTCGCCGCTGGCTTCGTGGCCGGTTCGGGGCTACTCATCTCCGATCACCCAAGTCGCACCCTCGGGTCGAGGTAGGCGTAAAGCACGTCCACGATGATGTTCGCGATGACCACGATGAACGTAAAGAGGAGGGTCGCCCCGAACACCAGTCCGTAGTCGATCCCCCCGTGGGTAGACTGGACTGAAAGGGCGAGGATCAGCCCCACGCCGTGTAACTGGAAAACGTCCTCGATCACGGGGAACCCTCCGATGAACCCGGCGAAAGTCAGCCCCAACACCGTGATTGTAACGTTGAGCGAGTTGCGGCCAGCGTGCCGCTTCACTACGGTGTGCTCGGGGACCCCTTCGGCCCGCGCGGTTCGGACGAAGTCGAGGTTCATCACTTCGAGCATGCTGTTTCGAACAAAGCGGAGCAGGGTCGCGATCGACCCAAAGGCGATCACCAAGGCAGGGATGATGATCCGGAGCAAGGTGTCGAGCGCCAGCCACGGTGCCCCGTGGATCAAGGCATCGATGGTAGGGAAGCCTGTCGGAGAACTCACGTAGCCGCCGATCAGCCAGGACGGATACCCCGAATTGCCCTGCAAACCGTAGCACCCTTGCGCGGGCCAAGAACCCGTGAACTCCTGCCACGTGGTCTCACCAAAGCTGCACCAGGGCGGGTGGGAGAAGAAGCCCGTTCCTGAGCCAAACGCAATGACAGCCCCCATCAATGCCAGCGAACTCAACAGGAACGCCGGCATCGCGTAACCGGAGAACGAGAGGACTCGCGCCGACTGGTCCACTGGACGGTTACGATTCACCGCCGCGAGGTTGCCGAGGGGGATGGCAATAAGGAGAATGATCGCGAGGGAGAGCGCAGCGAGCTCCAAAGTGTACGGGAGGAACCAGCCGAGAACTTCCGTGACAGGCTGCCCCTGAGCAGCTTGGAAGTAGTATCCCGCGGTGCTGCCATTCCCCACCTTCCCCCAATTCAAAGTGAAGCTGTTGTAAATGTACAGACCCCACTGGTAGGGAATCGGTTGGTTGAGACCGGATTTGTCGAGATAAGTAAAGTAGGCCGGGTTCGGGCATTGCGTGTTCTCTTTCGGAGGAGGGCACGGTTTAGTGGGGTGGTAGATCCACGGCTCTCGTTGGGGAGGCGTACCGAAATCGGAGGCCAATCGGGTGGACGTCGGCAGCGCACTCACCAGCACGAATGTGATGGTCATCACACCAATGACCACCGGTACGAGCAGAATCAAACGCCGCAGGATGTAAATCCACATCCGCATACTTTTGTGCCCCCCCGGGAAGGCGAACTACCCCAGCGCAGGGACTATTTTATCCCTATCATGTGCCATAGCATGGTTCGGACGATTTTCTCTCGAAGGCTTGAACCTGCAGACCCGTACTGCTTGCACTAGATGGGTCCCAACGAACGGTCGGAAACGTGAGCCGAAGTGGGCTCGAACCGCCCCCGCGAGGGCAAGGCAGGCTCGGGCGTCGGTCGTCGGACGGGTGGCGCGGGCGCGTGGTATTCCCACCCATTCGTCTCATGTGTTATGTTCCGGAAGTGACCGGTCGAGTAACTCCAGCTTGCCCCCGGTGAAGTGGTCACTCCAGTGGATCGGCGGAGGCGAACCCAGTGGAATGACACCGGAACCCGACGTGTGTTCGAACGGGCCCCCGTTGGTGCATCCGTCAGGTGTGGGGGGCCGGCGAGGCGCAGCGCAACCTCGAACCGCATGAAATCATTGGCACGGAATCCCTCGGTAATCTTTCGATCATTCTCCTCGAAAGTGTTCGGAACCCGGACTCGCAGTGAATGGCTTACACCCACGAGCTTGGGCACAATCACGACGGTGGGTTGGGAGCGAACCGCTTTCCTTTCCGGCCTAACCTGATCCTCGGCAGAGGGAAAACTGTGGACCCCGGAGTTATTCGGCGATTTCGATTCTTGCAAGGTTTATATCGAGAGCCTCGTTGGGTCCTCCCGGTTGGGCCTCCGGGTCCTCAACGCGGAGTTAGAAGAATGCAGAATAGAGCAAGATGGA
>Ga0187871_10000759_pt1 | contig 29708 bp, 26 predicted proteins | sample June2016WEW_16_1_FD_132988 | JGI IMG/M metagenome (GOLD analysis project Ga0187871, IMG submission 132988) | Peatland microbial communities from SPRUCE experiment site at the Marcell Experimental Forest, Minnesota, USA - June2016WEW_16_10 | ecosystem: Environmental > Terrestrial > Soil >...
CTGGGCGTCCTCGGCCAGCCATCTGTACGGGCGGCCGGTGACTTCGTCGGAGACGTGGACGTGGCTGCACTCGCCGGTCTTCCGCGCCACCCCGCTCGACATGAAGGCGGAAGCCGACCTGCATTTTTTGAACGGCATCAATCAACTGGTGGGCCACGGCTGGCCCTATTCGCCGCCGCAGGCGGGCGAGCCCGGCTGGCACTTCTACGCCGCGGCGGTCTTCAACCAGCACAACCCATGGTGGATCGTGATGCCGGACATCACCGCCTATTTGCAGCGGGTGAGTTGGCTGTTGCGGCAGGGCGAGCCGGTCAACGATATCGCGCTGTATCTGCCCACCGCCGACGCTTACGCCGGCTTCACGCTGGGGCACGATTCGGTGGATCAATCGATGGACCGGCTGCTCGGGCCCAACGTGGTTCCGCAGATTCTGGATGGCGGCTACAACTACGATTTCATCGACGATGACGCAATTGCCGCGGTGGGAATCCAGTACCCGGTGCTGGTGCTGCCAAACGTGGAGAGAATGCCGCTGGCTACTATCAGGAAAATCGCCGAGTACGCAAGCAAAGGCGGCATCGTCGTCGCTAGCGGCCGGGTGCCGTCGCTGGCGCCAGGATTCCTGGAAGCCAAAACGGACACGCCGCAGATCCGCGAACTGGCGCAGGGATTGTTCGAAGCACCGGGTGCGCGTGGGCATTTGGTGAAAGACGATGCGAAGCTGGGCGAGGCTCTGCACGGGCTGCTGAAGCCGGATGTGATGGCGCCGCCGGAGGTCGGGTTTGTGCATCGGAGGCTGACGGCACGGGAAGGCGCGTATTTCTTTGTCAACACCGCCAGCCATCGTGTGCAGGGCCAGTTGGGGATCCGGGATGGCTGCTGGATAAACGAATCGTGGGACCCTTTCACTGGTAGGACGGCGGTATTAAATACTATGGATGCGAGGGAATTGGACCTGGCGCCTTACGAGTCGCGCGTCATCCTCTGTCGTCCCGGGCCGCAGGGAGTCTTCTATGTGGCTTCTGGCGCTGTGGCTGGCGGCCCTCCTCCGACGCTTCTGGATCTGAGCGTCGGTTGGAAAGCGACCTTCGGCGGTTCCGCGCAACTTGTGCCGATGGACCAACTGACTTCCTGGACCGATGTTGCAGGTATGAGGAACTTCTCCGGTACGGCAACCTATGAGAAGACGTTCGCCGTGGATGCGGCGATGCTCAAGGACCGTCGCCGCCTGTATCTCAATTTTGGCGAAGGCACGCCCGTCCCTGCGCCGGATCGGCGCGGCAACGGGATGCGCGCGCTGCTGGAAAGCCCGGTGCGCGAGGCTGCTGTCGTCTATCTCAACGGGCAGCGCGCTGGTTCGGTGTGGCATCCGCCGTATGAAATCGAGATCACCGGGCCACTTCACGCCGGCGAGAATACGCTGCGCATCGTGGTGGCCAATCTCGCACTCAACGCGCTGGCGGCGCAGCCGCCGCCGGACTATCGCGCGCTAATTGCGAAATACGGCGACCGGTTTCAAGATCAGGACATGAAGAGCGTCCAGCCGCAGCCGGCGGGGATTCTGGGGCCGGTGCGGATCGTGGCGAGGTGAGGGAGTCGGCAGGTAGCAGGTGTTGACCGCTCCCTATGGTCGCGGCTCCGAAGCGTTCGTACCGCACAGTGGCGAGGTGAGGGAGTCGAGAGGTAGCAGGTGTTGACCGCTCCCTATGGTCGCGGCTCCGAAGCGTTCGTACCGCACTGAGGGGCGGTGAGGGAGTCGAGAGGTAGCAGGTGTTGACCGCTCCCTATGGTCGCGGCTCCGAAGCGTTCGTACCGCACTGTGGGGCGGTGAGGGAGTCGAGAGGTAGCAGGTGTTGACCGCTCCCTATGGTCGCGGGCTCCGATGCGTTCGAACCGCACCGTGGCGAGGTGAGGGAGTCGAGAGGTAGCAGGTGTTGACCGCTCCCTATGGTCGCGGCTCCGTTCCCTGAGCCGCTGTGGCGCGGACTGTCAAGTCTGCTGAGCCGAGAGTCGTCTCGGCTTTTCTTTTCTTCCGGTGCGGCGTGAAAAGAAACACACGCCCGCAAGCGGGCGATTGACAGGTCGGGGACCTGCCCCACTTACGCCAACACGCGGACCTCGGCCTCGGACATGGCGCCCTGGAGCGGCATGTAATCCTGTTGCCAGATGGGCGGGCGCAGGCGATGCTCCAGCAGGATGTCGATGTACTCGGAGTTCAACTGCCGGCGGTACATGTCTATTTTCTCCGCAGGCGGTGGCCCGCAGGGCGCAGTACTATACTTGGTCATCAATCGCTAGCTATCACGCGGTAGGCCCTTCAGCGCCGTGGCCGACATTTCGGGCATGCCGCGATAGCCTTCGGCGGTTTCGAAAAACCCGATCCGGAAATCTCGTTTCGTGGGATGTGCCATGGTTCCCTCCCTTTAGCCCGGTACTTACCGACACTCTGTCACTTTGCAAGCGTGCTAGGATAGCTGCGATACACCACAAAAAAGGCGCACCGTGAACGTCTCGCTATTTGTCACGTGCTATAACGACACGCTTTTTCCGAACACGGGAAAGGCGGTGGTCGCGGTGTTGGAACGGCTGGGCCACACCGTGGATTTTCCGCAGGCGCAGACCTGCTGCGGCCAGATGCATTACAACACCGGCTATCAAAACGACGCGCGGCGCATGATGCTGCACTTCATCGAGGTGTTTCGCGACGCTGAGACCATCTGCGTGCCCTCAGCCTCCTGCGTGGCGATGATCCGGGAGCATTTCCCGAAAATGGCGGCGGCTAGCCCGGACGCTTCCGTGGGCCGGGATGTGGCTGCGCTGTTGCCGCGGGTGTACGAGCTCTGCGAGCTGCTGGTGGATAAGCTCCGCACCGTGGATACCGGCGCGTCGTTTCCGCACACGGTAACTTTACATACCACCTGCCACTCCCTGCGCGGCATCAAGATCGGCGAGCGCCCGGTGCAGTTGCTCCGTGCCGTGCGCGGCCTGACGTATGTCGAGCTGCCGCAAGCGGACCAGTGCTGCGGCTTCGGCGGCACCTTCGCCATTAAGAACGCCGATGTTTCGGCTGCCATGCTGAGCGACAAGATCCGCGCCATCCTGGATACGCAGGCGGAAATCTGCACGGCGGTGGATAACTCCTGCCTGATGCACATCGGCGGTGCGCTCAGCCGGCAGCGGGCCGGCGTCCGTTGCCTGCATCTGGCGGAGATTCTGGCATCCACACCGGGAGAGTCCGCATGAGCGTGAAGGTAGGACAAGCGGCCGGCGCGCCGCCGTTCGCCAAGGCGGCCTTGGGAATGCTGGGCAACACCCAGCTCCGCCATAACGTGCGCAACGCCACGGACGTGATTCGCGCCCGGCGCGCGCATGCCGTCGGCGAAACCCTGGACTGGCAGCAGCTCCGCGATTCCGCGCGCGCCATCAAGGACCACGTTCTGCGCCACCTGGAAGCTTATCTGGTGCAGTTCGAAACCGCCTGCACCGCCGCCGGCGGGAAAGTGCACTGGGCCCGCGACGCCGACGAGGCCAATCAGATCATCATCGACATCATCCGCTCGCACAACGAAACCGAGGTCATCAAGGTGAAGACCATGACCTCGGATGAGACGGCGCTCAACCCGGCGCTCGAAGCGGCCGGCATCAAGCCGATCGAAACCGATCTGGCCGACCTCATCATCCAGCTCGGCGCCGACAAGCCTTCCCACATCGTGGTGCCGGCGCTGCACCGCAACAAGGCCGAGATCCGCCGCCTCTTCATGGAGAAGATGCAACTCACGGATCTGGGTGAGCGCGCCGAGGACCTGGCTGCCGCCGCCCGCCGCTACTTGCGCGAGCGGTTCCTGCGCGTGCGCGTGGGCTTGAGCGGCGCGAACTTCGCCATCGCGGAATCGGGCTCCCTCTGCGTGGTGGAATCGGAAGGCAACGGCCGCATGTGCACGACCCTGCCCAAGGTCCTGATCAGCCTGGTGGGCATCGAGAAAATCATTCCCACCTTCGGCGATCTGGAAGTGTTTCTGCAACTGTTGCCGCGCTCGGCTACCGGCGAGCGCATGAACCCGTACAACTCCATCTGGACCGGCGTTACGCCCGGCGACGGCCCGGAGGAATTTCACGTGGTGCTGCTCGACAACGGCCGCACCGGCGTGCTGGACGACCCCGAATCGCGCGCCACGCTGGCCTGCATCCGCTGCGGCGCCTGCCTCAACATCTGTCCCGTCTATCGACAGACCGGTGGCCACGCGTATGGCTCCGTTTACGCCGGGCCGATCGGCGCCATTCTGACGCCGCAGTTGCAGGCGATGAAGCATTCGCAATCCCTGCCTTATGCGTCGACGCTTTGCGGCGCCTGCTACGAAGTCTGCCCGGTGAAGATCGATATCCCCGAGATTCTGATTCACCTGCGTGACAAAGTGGTGAAAGGTCACGGGGCGCCGCTGGCGGAGTGGCTGGCGATGAAGGCATCGGCGCGGGCGTTTGCCAATGGCAAGCGGCTCGAATCGGCGCAGAAACTGGTGCGCATCGCGCAGAAACCGTACGTCGAAGACGGCGCGATCACGCGGCTGCCCGGCATGTTGGCGAACTGGACGCGCTTCCGCGACCTGCCGAAAGTCCCCGCGGAATCGTTCCGCCAGTGGTGGGCCAAGCGCAAGCCCAGGGAGAAGTCATGAGCGCCGCCAAGTTGGACGCCAAGCAGGAGATCCTGCAACGAATCCACAAGGCCGCTGGCGGCACCGGCGATTGCGCCGCGGGGTATGCCGCGATTCCGCGCGAGTACCGGCGCGAAGGCAGCATGGCGCCCGAGGCGCGGATCGAGCTGTTCACCGCCCGCATTTACGATTACGGCGCCAGCGTCTACCGATGCACACCGCCGCAGATCGCCGATGCCGTGGCGCAGGCGCTGACGCAGCGCCGCCGCACCGCCATCGTGGTTTCTCACGGCGTGCCCGCGAGCTGGCTGCCGGAGGGCTTCGAATTCGTCGAAGACAACGCCCTCACCTATGCCGCGCTCGATCAGAGTAACGGCGTACTCACCGGCTGCGAGGCGGCGGTGGCCTTCACCGGCACCATCATCCTGCGCCATGGACCCGGTCAGCCGCGCCGCGCCGTCACGCTGGTGCCCGATTATCATCTCTGCGTGGTTAAGGCTCAACAGATCGTGGAAACCTTGCCGGAAGCCATCCGCCGGGTCGAGGAGTTCCGCACGGCGCCGCTCACCACCATCTCCGGACCTTCCGCCACTTCCGATATCGAGATGACCCGCGTCAAGGGCGTTCACGGTCCCAGGACGCTCGATGTAGTGCTGGTGCTGTAGGGGCGCTCAGGCACCGCGCAAGAATAACTCCGCGGCTGCCGCCGTGGCGCGCGCACCGGTGCGTGCCGCGTCGAGACTTTTCTCGACGCCTCTTCGCCGCGGCCCCGGGCGTCGGCACGAGTGCCGACGCGGGCAGGAAACATCCTGCCAACTTAGTTGGTTCCTATGTTTTCGGTAACGCCGGCGGTCTTTGCCGCCGGTGTTTCTGAAAGCTGATCTGGCGGCGCAAAAACACCGGCGGCAAGACCGCCGGCGTTGCCGGGCCTCTTACGAAGATGTAGAAACTCGGGGCGTCGGCTCGAGTGCCGAGGCGGTGCGCACGAGTGCGTGCGCCACGTTTCGCTCACTCCCCTTCGCGACCCAACGCAATCACAAAATACTGGGCCCGGCCGGGTCCGGGGTTGCGAACGCCGTGTTCCTGGTTGGAGGCGGCCCACACGACCGAACCGGCTTCCACGCGCGTGGTGACCGATCCCAACGTCACATCGAGCTGGCCGGATTGGAGCATCACGACCTCTTCGTGCGCGTGCTTGTGCGGAGGGTGAGACGCCATGCCAGGGGCGAGATCGGTAAGGTGCAGTTCAACGTGATAGCCAGTGTGCGTTGCGCCATCGAGAACCTGGCGCGATTGGTTTGCCCCGTTGGTCTTCACCGGCAGATCGGCGTAACGGTAGACGCGCGATTCGATGAGCTTCTGGTCTTCCTTCCTGGCGCCGCTTTGATCCTGGGCCTGGGCGGCGGCGGCCAGCGCTGGCAGCAGCAGGGCAACATCTCTGCGGGAGTATTTCATTGGCCCAGTGTATACCCGCGGCCGCGCTGCGGGAAGCCGGCTAGGGCGACATAAAAATGGTGACCTGTCCTATTCCGAGGAGATCCGCTGGTATCTGAGTGGATAGATACGCAGGGCCGCGGCAGCCCGAGGGCGAAAGACAGTAGCCCGCGGCGCAAGCCGTGTGGAATCTGGCTGTTTCCTGCCAGACCCGGAACGGGGAGGACGACTGTTGGCGAAAGCCTCTTCCGCCCCGTTCCGGGGCTTGTCCTCACCGCCGACCTATCCCGACGGCTTGCGCCGTGGGCTACTATCTTTCGCCCTCCGGGCTTAAGAAATGAGCAGAGGCTAGGCGTTCCGGGTCCAGATGGTCTTAGGCTAACGCTTATTACGGCGCGCGCCGTGGGCTATTTTCTTTCACTCCTACGGAGCTTAGAGGCATGCCTGACGCTGGAAGAGGTCCACTTCTATGCCGTGCCTCCCCCTGGGCTCACACGTCGAAAATGCGCACTGCCTGCTCCAGGCTGGCGATGGCGTCGCGTCCCGGGGCGGGCGTGTACTCGTGCGCAATATATCCGGTGAAACCCAGTTCCGCGATTGCCTGCGCGATGAAACGGTAATTGAGCTCCTGTGTTTCGTCGATTTCGTGCCGCCCCGGATTGCCCCCGGTGTGGAAGTGGCCGATCCACTGGTGGTAGTCGCGGATGTTGCGGACGATGTCGCCATCCATAATCTGCGCGTGATAGATGTCGAACAGGATTTTCACTCGTGGCGAGTTGACCCGCTTCATCACGTCCACACCCCAGGCGGTGTGGTCGAACATGTAGTCCTTGTGATTGACCTTGCTGTTGAGCAGCTCCATGCAGATGTTGACGCCTTTGTCTTCGGCGTGAGCTTTGACGCGGTTGAGGAAGGCCACGCAGTTGTCCGCGCCGGCGGCGTCGGAGAGCCCCGCGCGGTTGCCGCTAAAGGTGATGACGCTGGGGACGCCGTTGGCCGCCGCGTCGTCGAGCGCCTGGTGCGTCGCCTTTTCGAGCGCCGCGTGATTCTCGGTGCGGTTCAGCGCGTTGGAAATGGTGCCGCCTGGTCCGGGCGGCCACATGGTGGGAGTGAGCCCGTACTTCTTCAGCATGGGCCATTGTTCGGGGCCCTCCAGGTCATAGCCTTTCAGCCCCAAACGCGCGGCTGTCCGGCAGGTGTCTTCGAAGCTCATGTCGCGCGCGAACACTCCGCGCGTCACGCATTGTTTCAGACGCCCCTTGCCGGGCGACGGGGCGGGCGTCTGCGCTGCCGCGGCCGTCAGCGCCACGGCGGGCAGGAAATCTCGACGGCGCATGGAAAGCCTCCCAGACCAAGAGCTTAGCTCAGCAACACGGTTCGGCGTTAACATGAAGCCGATGGGATTTTATCTCTGGCTCGACAATGAGGTGGCGTGGGCGCAAGGAACCTACGAATACCGCCCCATGGGCGCAGCGGTGATTGCCTCTTCCGATCTCTTTCGCCGCCGCGATTTCGACCCGCGGCGCAAGCCCAGCCCTACCCGCGCCGCCGTCTACGCCGGCCAGTTCGCCTCGCTCGGCCACCTCAACGCGCACCTGAAACGCAGCCGCCGCTAAGGCTGGCCGCGGCTCCGTTTTCTTCCGCCCCGTTCCGGGGCTCGAGCGATTCGTTTGCGTTTCCAGTGCTCACGCACTGGGCTATTGTCTTTAGTTGTCTTTCGCCCCTGCCGGGGCTTGCTGGCTCGCTCCACTCCTCTGACAGATCAGGCGTACGCGGCACGCTCGCAAATCACCGGCGACAAGATCGCCGGCGTTACCGCCGGGGAACCAGCGATGGCGCAACTTTCATGTCCCACACCCGAAGCAAGTCTCCGGCTTGCATCGAACCCATCCCCTGCTATGATGGATGCTGATGAAAGGCATAGTTCTCGCTGGAGGCACCGGAAGCCGGCTTTTCCCCCTGACCAAGATCACCAACAAGCACCTGCTGCCGATCTACGACCGGCCCATGATTTACTACCCCATCCAGACGTTGGTGGATGCCGGGGTCGAGGACATCATGGTGGTCACCGGCGGGCGCAACTCGGGCGATTTTCTGCGGCTGCTGGCTAATGGGAAAGAGTTCGGGCTGAAGCACATTCATTACACCTACCAGGAAGGCGAGGGCGGCATCGCCGACGCGCTGGCGCTGGCCGAACACTTCGCCGACGGACACAAGATCTGCGTCATTCTGGGCGACAACATCATCCAGGGCAACATACGCGCCGCGGCCGACCGTTTCCGCAGCCAGGCAAAGGGCGCCCACATCCTGCTCAAAGAGGTCGTCGACGCCGAGCGCTTCGGGGTGGCGGAAGTGGCCGGCGACCGCATCGCGGGGATCGAGGAAAAACCCGCGCATCCGAAATCGAACTACGCCGTGACCGGCATCTACATGTACGATTCGAGTGTGTTCGATAAGATCAAGACCCTGGTTCCCTCGGGGCGCGGCGAGCTCGAGATTACCGACGTCAACAACGCATACGTGCGCGAAGGCTCGCTTACCTTTTCGTTCCTCTCCGGCTGGTGGACCGATGCCGGCACCTTCGACTCCCTGCTCCGCGCCGCTAACCTGGTCAAGGAATCGGTCATGGGCGGTAAAGCAGTCGAGGAACGCGAGGAAGGAGCCGTGCGAAGCTGATGGCGGCGGAAACACCGGCGCCGGGGCGGCCTCTGGCATCGCTCGGCGCCTTAGAACTCGCGGTTCCACAGTGTCCCAAGGGCATCGGCGCGGTGATCGGCGCTATCGATTCCGCGGAACTCATTGCGGGCATTGAGATTGCCCGCCTGGCGGTGCACCCGGACGACCGCGGCTACTTCCTCGAAGTGCAGCGCCTCGGCCAAGGACTGGCGCGCGCCTTTCCGCCGGAGACCAGCCAGGTTTCCACGGCGCTCAGCTATGCGGGCACCGTCAAGGCGTTCCATTATCATCTGAAGCAGACCGATTGCTGGACGCCGGCCAAGGGACTGTTCCAGGTGGCGCTGGTCGATTTCCGCCTCGGCTCGCCCACCTTTGGCAAGCGGAACACCATGTACGTTGGCCCGCTGCGCCCCTGGCAGATCCTGATTCCGCCCGGAGTGGGTCACGGGTACAAGGTGATCGGCGAAGAGAGCGCGATGCTGATTTACATGACCGACCGGTTCTACGATCCGAGTGACGAGGGCCGCGTCGCTTTCGACGATCCCGGTATCCATTACGATTGGGAAACCCAGCACAAGTGAGGGACCGATGAAGATTCTGGTTACCGGCGGGGCGGGTTTCATCGGCTCGGCATTTGTGCGGCTGGTGGTGGCGGAGACCGGCTTCGAAGTCGTCAATCTGGATAAGCTGACCTATGCCGGAAATCTCGAGAACCTGGCGCAAGTGGAATCGTGCGGCCGCTACCGGTTCGTGCACGGCGATATCGCCGATGCGGCAACGGTGGACGCGCTGATCGCCGAATCCAAGCCGGACGCCATTGTGCATTTCGCCGCGGAATCGCACGTGGACCGCAGCATCCTTTCGCCCGAGCCGGTCATCCAAACCAATCTGCTGGGCACTTTCCGGCTGCTCGAAGCGGCGCGCCTGAATCAGGTTCCGCGCTTCGTGCACGTCTCGACCGATGAAGTGTACGGCAGCCTGCCGGCGCCGGAGGAAGCCACCGAAAAATTCCCGCTCCAGCCGAGCAGCCCGTATTCGGCGTCGAAGGCGGGCTCGGACATGCTGGCGCTCTCCTACTTCGTCACCTTCCGCATGCCGGTGGTGGTGACGCGCGCCTCGAACAATTACGGCCCCTTCCAGTTCCCCGAGAAGCTGATTCCGCTGATGATCTCGAACGCGCTGGAGGACCGGCCGCTGCCGGTGTACGGCGACGGCATGCAGATTCGCGACTGGCTGTATGTGGACGATCACTGCCGGGGGATCGTGGCGGTGCTCGAAAAAGGGCGCGCGGGCGAGGTCTACAATATCGGCGGCAACCGCTCGCTGCCCAATCTGGACGTGATTCACAAGCTGCTCAAACTGGCTGGCAAACCGGAGAGTTTGATCGAATATGTGAAGGACCGCCCCGGACACGACCGCCGCTACGCGCTTTCGAGCGAAAAGATCCTGCGCGAGACCGGCTGGCGGCCGCAGGTGGATTTCGAAGGCGGCCTGGCGCGGACCATCGATTGGTATCGCGCCAATGCCCCGTGGGTCGCGCGCGTGCGCAGCGGAGAGTATCGGAACTATTACGAGCGCAATTACGCGAACCGGGCGTAAGGGCGCGAAGAAATCATTTCGAGCCAAAGATAAACACAGATGGACACGGATAAAGCTTTTGATTCTAATCTGTGTTCATCTGTGTTTATCCGTGGCTATAGTTCTTCCGCGGTTGCCTCGGCTTAACTCTCATGCGGGTGGCGATTGAAGCGGCGAGCTTGAGCCTTTCTAGCGGCGGTCTCAAGCGTTATACCAGCCAGCTCAGCCTGGCGCTGGCGCGCTCGAACCCGGACGACGAGTTTTACCTGATCTCGGATCAAGTGTTTTCGATGCCCGAGGGAGCTCCGGCCAACTTGAAGCGCGGCGCGGCTCCGCGCAACGCGATCGAGCGGCGCTGGTGGTTGTGGGGCATGGCACGCGAATTGAATCGGATTGGCGCCGACGTTGTGCACGGGCCGGACTTCGCCGTTCCCTACCTGCCACGCCGGCCCAGTGTGATGACCCTGCACGACCTCTCACCCTGGCTCGACCCGGCCTGGCACGACGGCGCGGGGCGCGTGATGCGGCGCACTCCGCTGTTGTTGAAGATGGGCTTGGCCACCATGGTGATCACTCCCGGCGAACATGTGCGGCACGAGGTGATCGCGCGGTTTCAGCTCAGCCCGGATCGGGTAGTGGCCGTGCCGGAAGCCGCCGCCGATTGGTTCACGCCGGTGGAAACGCACCCGGATTCGCCGTATTTCCTGTTCGTCGGCACCATCGAACCGCGCAAGAATTTGCCGCTGCTGCTCGAAGCCTGGCGTGAAGTGCGCAAGCGCGCGCCCGAAGCCGGTCTGGTGATTGCCGGCCGGCGCCGCGGGGATGCGCCCGCGATTGCGGACGAACCGGGATTGCGCCTATTGGGCGAAGTAGCCGACGATCGGCTGCCGGGGCTGTACTCGGGCGCAACCGCTTTCGTCTATCCGTCGCTCTATGAAGGATTCGGCTTGCCGGTGGTGGAGGCGATGCAGTGCGGGGCATGCGTGATCGCCTCCCCGGCGCTGCGCGAGACGGCCGGCGAGGCGGGGGTCTACGCCGGGACGGCGCGGGAACTGGCGCAGGCCATGATCGAGGCGCTGGAGCGTCCCGCCTGGAGAGCCGAATGGAGCGCACGCGCCCTCGCGCGGGCCGCCGAATTCTCCTGGCGAGTCACTGCACGGCAAACTTACGCAGTCTATCAAGAGGCCCGGAAACGCTTTGACAAGTGACGGTCGACGAGCGGCCCTGATGCTGGCGCCGGAAGCGCCCTATCCGCTGGCCGGTGGCGGCTCGCTGCGCACGGCGTCTCTATTGGAGTACCTGGGGCGGCATTATGCGCTCGATCTGATCGTTTTCCGGCAGCCGGGAGCGCCAGAGCCGGCCGCGCTACTGCCCGCCGGGCTGGTCGAGCGGGTGACGGTGATCGATCTCCCCTCTAGCGGCCGCGGCCAGGCGGCGCGCGCCGTCCGCAATAGCGCGCGGCTGGCCCGCGGCGTGCCTCCGCTGGTGGACCGGTTCGCCGGCTTCGAGCCACAGGTGGAGCGGGTTGTGGCGGGGCGCAACTACGAGATCGGCGTCATCGAACATTCCTGGTGCGCGCCTTATGTGGAGCGGATCGGTCCGGTTTGCAGGCGTACGGTACTCGATTTGCACAACGTGGAATCGGTGCTGCACGCGCGCTGCGCCCAGGTGGAAGGCGGCGCGGTGGGGCTGGCGCACCGCATATTCGGAGAGGCTTCGGCCCGTTTTGAAGCGGAGTGGCTGCCGCGGTTCAGCGAAGTGCTGGCGCCCTCGGGCGAAGACGTCCGCTCTGTCGCGCTGTTGGCTCCCGGCGCGCGGGTGCGAGTGTATCCGAACGCGATCCCGTGGACGCCGGTGCCGTCCAAAACAAAAGAGCAGGCGATTGTCTTTTCCGGCAACCTGGAGTATCACCCCAATCTGTCCGCCGTGCGTTTCTTCGCGCACGAAATCTGGCCCAAGCTGCGGGACCGCTGGCCGGACCTGGTCTGGCGGCTGGTGGGCAAAGCTCCCGGAGCGGTCGCGAAACTGATCGTTGACGACCCGCGTATTCAGTTAAGTGGGCCGGTGGAGGATGCGGTCGCGGAATTGGCGCGGGCGCAGGTAGCGGTGGTCCCTTTGCTGGCCGGCAGTGGAACGCGGTTCAAGATCCTGGAGGCATGGGCAGCGGCGTTGCCGGTGGTCTCCACTTCCATCGGCGCCGAAGGCCTTCCAGCGCTGGATGGCGAGCATCTGCTGCTGGCCGATACGGCCCCGGCATTCGCCGATGCGGTTTCACGGCTGTTAACGTGCAAGGATCTACGTAAAAGCGTTGGAAATCGCGGCAGGTTATTGCTGGAAAAGGAATTTACGTGGGAAACAGCTTGGGCAAGTCTGGAATTTTGAGACAACCGCGTGTCACAATGCTCCGTTATACTGGTACGGTTAATGCGGATTGCCGTTGATGCACATGCCATCGGTCGTCACCTCACCGGCAATGAGGTCTACGTCCGAAGCCTTCTGAACGGATTCGCCGCCGCCAAGGACCGAGAATGCGAGTTTCTCGCCTATGTGTCTTCCGCGGAGGCTTGCAGTAGTCTGCCCGCGTGCATTCGGACCAGCTCCGTCTCCACCAACCCTTTCTTGCGCCTCGGCTGCGAGTTGAGCATGAAGCTGCGGCGGGACCGGCCGGATTTGCTCCACGTGCAGTACACCGCCCCGGTGGTGTGCACGGTGCCGGTGGTGGTGAGCGTTCACGACGTCAGCTTTCTGGAGCACCCCGAGTACTTCACCAAGGGCCGGGCGCGGCAGTTGCGCTGGACGGTCCGGCGGACGGTGGATCAGGCGGTGCGCGTGCTGACGGTGAGCGAGTTCTCGCGGCGCGCCATCCTGCGGGTTTACGGCCACCTGGACGAAAACAAAGTGGTGGTGGCACACAACGCGGCCGGGGCGGAATTCCGCCCGGTGTCGCGCCAGGCGGCGCAGGCCTCGGTTCGCGCGCGCTTTACGCTCGACCGGCCGTTCCTGCTCTCGGTGGGCGACCTGCAGCCGCGCAAGAACCAGGTTGGCCTGATCCGGGCGTTCGCCGAACTGGTGCGCGCCTGCCCGCAGCTTCGCCACGATCTGGTTTTGGCCGGGAAGCCCACCTGGTTTGCGGATCAGGTGCAGACCGCGGCGCGTGAATCGGGCGTCGCCGATCGCATCCGCATGCTGGGTTTTGTATCGGATACCGACCTGCTTCAGCTCTATAACGCTTGCGACCTATTCGTGTTCCCTTCGTTCTACGAAGGGTTCGGGCTGCCGGCGCTGGAAGCCATGGCGTGTGGCCGCGCGGTAGCCTGTTCGAACGCCAGCGCGCTGCCGGAGGTGGCCGACGGCGCCGCGATTTTCTTCGATCCGTACCGTATCGATGAGATGGTGCGCGCGCTCAAGGACCTGCTGTTAGACGCGGAACTGCGAACGCGCATGGAACGGCTGGGGCTGCAACGCGCCGCCCACTTCAGTTGGCAGAAAACGGCCGACGCTATTCTGGACGTGTTCCGCGAGGTGGCTCACCAACGCCGGCCCGCCGCAGTAACGGCCTCCCGCAGCTTGGCGCACCGATGAACCGGCTTGTTCCAGAAGAGGTAGGACAGACGATCGGCTTTCGCCGTCTGTCTTCTCGGCGTCGCACTTTGGCGAGGCATGACAGACCACCAAAACCGATGGTCTGTCCTACCTGAGATCCTATGCTTATGAGGCTTCTTTCCTTCACATTCGCGGCGCTGTTGCCGCTGCTGGCGGCTTCCGCCCAAGCCGGTTTTCCCTTCGCCGACGAATCGCTGCGCTATAACATGAACTGGCAAAGCGGCGCCAGCCTGGGCGAGGCCACGCTGACCGCGCACCGCTCCGCCGTGGGCTGGAACCTGGATGTGACGCTGAACGCGAGCGTGCCCGGCTTTTCGCTGGCGGACCAACTGCATTCGGCGGTAGACCCGCGGCTGTGCTCGCAGGAATTCGAGCGCGACCTGACGCAGGGCGGCAAGCGCACCGACGAGAAAACCAGCTTCGATCAAAGCGCCGGCAGCGCGACGCGCACCACGGCATTTCCGGCCGGCGGCGGCAGGACCGATTTCAGCATTCCCGCCTGCGCCCGCGACGCGCTGGCCTTCGTCTATTACGCGCGAGTGGAGTTGGGCCAAGGCCGGGTGCCCGCGGCGCAGCAAGTTTACTTCGGGTCGGCCTATTCGGCGAGCCTTTCGTACATCGGCGCCGAGAACGTGACTGCGGGCGGAAAGTCCGCGGTCGCCGACCGCGTACATGCGGCGGTCAAGGGGCCGAAAGCGGATTTTCAGTGCGACCTGTTTTTCGCGCGCGATGCGGCGCGCACACCGCTGAGCGTCCGCATTCCGCTCCCGTTGGGGACTTTCTCGCTGGAACTGGTGCGCTGACCATGCGGGTGGCGTTTTTCTCGCCGCTGCCGCCGGAGCGCAGCGGGATCGCCGATTATTCCGAGGCCCTGCTCGAGCCGCTCCGGCACCTGGCGGAAGTCGAAGTCTTTTCGCAAGACTCGCAACCGTTCGATCCGGCGCGCTTCGACATCGCGCTCTACCAGATGGGCAATAACGCCTGTCACGGTTTCGTATACGAAGCGGCGCTGCGCCACCCCGGCGTGGTGGCGATGCACGAATCCAACCTGCACCACCTGATGACGGAGATTACCATCCGGCGCGGCGATTGGGATGGGTACGTGCGCGAGTGCGAATACGCGGGCGGCGCACCGGCGCGCGAGTTTGCCGAACGAGTGCGTAAGCTGGAGATGGGCCCGGATTACGACGGTCTGCCGATGACGCGCCGGCTGCTCGAAAGCGCGCGCGGCGTGATCGTACACAGCCGCTTCATGGAATCGGAAATCCGCGCCGCAGGGTTTGCCGGACCGCTAGCGGTGATTCCGCACGGCGCCTGGATTCCGCCCGGCGACCGCCACGGGTTTCGCCAACGGCTGGGCCTGGACGAAACCGTGCCGCTGGTGGGCGTCTTCGGTTTTCTCAAGCCTTACAAGCGGATTGCCGAATCGCTCCGCGCCTTCCGCCGCCTGCTGCGCCTGGCGCCGGAAGTGAAGATGATCCTGGTGGGCGAGCCGCATCCGGATTTGCCGCTGGAGGGGCTGATTCGCTCCCTGGATCTCGCCGCCGGCGTGCGCCTGCTGGGCTTCGTGCCAATCGACGATTTCACCGGCTACCTTTCGGCCTGCGATATCGTCCTCAACCTGCGCTACCCGACGGTGGGAGAGAGCTCGGGCACACTGCTGCGGGCAATGGGACTGGGTAAGGCGGCGCTGGTTTCCGAAGTGGGCAGCTTCGCCGAGTTCCCCGACGATGTGTGCCTCAAAGTGCCGGTGGGCACGGGCGAGGAAGACACGATTTTCGAATACCTCAACCTGCTGGTTTCGCGGCCGGACGTGGCGTTGGCGCTGGGCGGGCGGGCGCGGGATTACGTCGCCCGGGAGTGCAACTGGCCGGTCGTGGCGAAGCAGTACGCGCAGTTTCTGGAAGCGGTGACGGAAGGCCGGGAGTGGAAGGCGGCGGAGGAGGCCGAGTGTGCGGCGCCGGTTCAGGAGCAGGCGGAATCCACTGCGCCGGTGGCTTCGGGTTGGCAGGTCGGGGACCTGCCCCACCGGGTGGATTCGGATTGGCAGGTCGGGGACCTGCCCCACCCAGAACCGGCTGGGCAGGCCTCGGAGCAGACTCCTGCCCAAGAGCTGACGCCTTATTTGCGCGGTTGGGCGGTGAACGAGGAAGCGGCGGGCTATCTGGAAGTTCACCAGACACGTTTGGAAAAGACCTTGGGGCTCATTCCGCCGGGAGGGCCGCACGATCGCATTCTCGAGATGGGCGCCTACATGCAAATGACGCCCGCGCTGCGCGACAAGCTGGGCTACGGCGAGGTCCGCGGCTGCTATTTTGGCGAACCCGGCCGGGTGGATCATCGCTCGGTGACTTCGTCCTCCGGCGAGACGTTCACCTGCGAGATCGACCATTTCGATGCCGAGAAAGACCCCTTCCCTTACCCGGACGGGCATTTCTCGACGGTGCTGTGCTGCGAGCTGATCGAGCACCTGTTCACGGACCCCATGCACCTGATGTGCGAGGTGAACCGCATCCTCAAGCCGGGCGGCCACTTTGTGCTGACCACGCCGAACATCGCCGGGCTGCGCGCGGTGGCGGCCATTTTGCAGGGGTACCATCCCGGCTTTTTCACCGCCTATTTGCGGCCGGACGAGAACGGCGAGGGCGACGCGCGGCACAATCGCGAATACACGCCGCGCGAGATCCATCAGTTGCTGGTGAACTCCGGGTTCGAAGTGGACCGGCTGGAGACCGGCGAGTTCCGCGACCGGCCGCATCCCGAATTCCGCTGGGTGGTGCATCTGCTCGAACGGTACCGGCTGGACACGGCGCTGCGCGGCGATGGCATCTACGTGGTGGGCCGCAAGACGGGTGCGGTGCGCGAACGCTACCCGGGTTGGCTGTACACATGAAGGCAGCGGCGTATCTGAATCGGCGCGTGGAACTGGACCGGGCGACCGGCAAGCTGCGGGCGGAATTCGAAATTCGCAACCAGTCGGGCGAAACCTGGCGAGCCGCGGACGGTTTCTTCGTCGGCGTCCATCTGTTCGACGCCGATACCGGAACGCTGATCGTGGATGGCGCGCGGGTGGCTCCCGAGCGCGACCTGGCGCCCGGAGAGAGCGGGCGGATCGGCATGGAACTCGCGCTGCCCACGGAGAATGGGCGTTTCCAGGCGCTGATTTCGCCGCTGCGCGAGCACGTCTGCTGGTTTTACGAAAAGGGCTGGCCGTTCCTGCTGGTGGAGGCCGTGGTGCGGGATGGCGTGACGCGCCTGACCCACGTTGGCGTGTCCACGCGGGCGGCGCTCGGCCGCGCGCAAGCCGTGCGCGCAGTGGGCCGCGCCTTCGTTTATCCGTTCCTCACGCTGTGGCGCAATCGGGGATTGATCCGGGTGATGGTGCGGCGCGACGTGCTGGGGCGTTACCGCGGCTCGTTCGGCGGGTCCTTCTGGACCCTGATCAACCCGCTGCTGCTGATGCTCACGTACTATTTCGTTTTCGGCGTGGTGCTGCAGTCGCGTTTCCCCGGCGACCCGAGCCGGGCCGGATTCGTGCTGTACTTCCTGGCCGGCATGCTGCCGTGGCTGGCGCTGAGTGAGGCCGCCGGACGCGCGCCCTCGATCCTGCTCGAGCACCGCAATTTCGTCAAGAAACTGGTCTTCGCGGTGGAGACGCTGCCGGTCAACCTGGTGGCCGCCGGACTGGTCAGCGAATTCTTCGCGGTGCTGCTGTACTGCGGGTTTCTGCTGGCGATCCGCCACGCCGTGCCGGTGACGGTGCTGTGGCTGCCGGCGCTGCTGGTTCCGCAGATTCTGCTGACGCTCGGCCTGAGCTGGCTCTTGGCGGCACTGGGCGCGTTCGTGCGCGACCTGGGGCAAGTGATCGGTTTCCTGCTCACCATCTGGTTTTTCGTGACGCCGATCTGTTACCCTGAGGGGTCTCTGCCGAAGGCCGCGGCGGCGTTGCTGACCAAGAACCCGCTCTACGTTCTGGTGCGAGGCTATCGCGCGATCTTTCTGGAAAACCGCGCGCCGGAATTCGGCCCGCTGTGGAAGCTGACGGTGGTGGCGCTGGTGGTCTTGGTGGTGGGCCACGCGTGCTTCTACAAACTGCGCCGCTCGTTCGCCGATATGCTGTAGTGGGGCAGGTCCCCGACCTGCCAATGGCTGAAGTGGCCGAGCCGACCGCTCCCTTTGGTCGCGGCTCCGAATTGAAGTCAAGGATCATCCATTGCTGCACACTCTATCCGAAGCACTGGTCCGGTTCGGCCCGCTGGGGGTGTTCCTGCTGGCGGTGCTCGATTCCGCGGGCGTGCCGATGCCGGCGGCGATGGACGTCCTGGTGATGTTCGTGGCCTACAAGTCTCCCCACCGCGCCTATTTCACGGCCGCCATGGCCGTGCTGGGTTCGCTCGGCGGAAATCTCACGCTGTTTCTGCTCTCGCGGCACGGCGTGCGCCGCTTCTTCAAGGCGCCCATGCCGGGCAAGCCAACCAGATTTCGCGATTGGTTCGACCGTTACGGCCTGGTGTCGGTTTTCATCCCAGCGCTGCTGCCGGTTCCTCCGCTTCCGTTGAAGGCGTTTGTCATTTCGGCGGGGGTGTTGCGCACGCCACTGTCGCAGTTTGTAGCGGTGATTCTGGTGGCACGCGTGATTCGCTATTTTGGCGAAGCGTATCTGGGAATCAGGCTGGGCCTGGGCGCGCAGGATTATCTGAGGCGCAATGCATGGACGCTGATAAGCGTAGCGGTGGGGCTGGCGCTGGCAATGGGGCTGTTGCTCCGGCTGGCCGACCGGCGGCGCGCCGCGGCGCGTGCGACGTTACAATAGGCGGGAAGACGTTCCATCCCCCGATGCCGAAGCGAATTGCGATCGTGGAAGACGAAGCCGAGTTAGCCTCCCTGATCGATTACAACCTGACCCGGCACGGCTACCAGACCCAGATCCTGCGTGGCGATAAGGGAACGCTCGACGAGTTGGAGCGCGCCAAGCCGGACCTGATCGTGCTGGACGTGATGCTGCCGGACGTAGACGGATTCCAGCTTTGCCGGGAGATCCGCCAGTCGCCGGCAATGGCGCGCACACCGGTTATTTTCCTCACCGCGCGTGGCGACGAGGTGGACCGCGTGCTGGGCCTGGAGATCGGCGGCGACGATTACATCACCAAGCCGTTCAGCCCGCGCGAGCTGGTGGCGCGGGTGAAAGCGCATCTGCGCCGCGAGCAGATGGACGCCGAACCGGCGGTGACCGGCATCGGTCCTTTCCGTCTGGACCGCACCGGACGGCGGGTATACGTGGGCGAACGGGAGCTGACGCTGACATCGACCGAATTCAACCTGCTCGAGTTCTTCCTCACTCATCCAGGGCGCGCCTACAGCCGCGATCAACTGCTGGACGCGGTGTGGGGGCAGTCCCACTACGTGACGCCGCGAACCGTCGACGTACACGTGCGGCGCCTGCGCGAGCAGATCGAAGGGGCGCCGGAGAGTCCGCGCTATCTGACCACGGTGCGCGGGTTCGGCTATCGTTTCGAGGGCGCGGATTGACCGGCCGGATTTTCCTGAAGCTGATTGCGGGCGTGCTGGGCCTGTTGCTGCTGGCGCTGCTGACGGTCGACTATTTCACCACGGGCGTCGCCAAGCAGGTCTACATCGACAGCCTGGTACGGCAAGCCACTGGTAAGACGCGCATCCTGGCGCTTTCGCTCGACGATATCGGCGCCGTGAGCCAGCCCGCCGCGCGCGCCATGGCCGCGGCAGCCGGCGGGCGATTGACGCTGGTACGGAGCGATGGCCGCGTCACGGTGGATTCCGATGCCAACGCCTCGCAGATGGAGAACCACGCCACACGGCCGGAAATCCGCGAGGCGCTCTCCGGCCGCCCCGGTTGGGCCATCCGGCGCAGCGGGACGCTGGGAATTCCGTTTCTGTATGTGGCGACGCCATGCCGCGGCGGCGTGGTGCGCCTGGCAGTTCCGTACGCCCAGGTGGAGACCCAGGTGGCGCAGATCCGCGCCAAGATTCTGATCAGCACCGCGCTGGCGTTTCTACCGGCCATCCTGGTGGCGGCGCTGCTGGCGCGGTGGATTTCACGCCATTTCGCCAGCATTATGGCGCATGCCGGCGAGCTGGCGGGCGGTAACTTCCGCGCGCGCCTGGCCGTCACCGGCGGCAGCGAGTTCGGCCAACTGTCGCGCACACTCAACGACACCGCCGCCAACTTGCAGCGGACGGTGGAGCAGTTGCAGCTCGAGCACAGCGAACTGGAGCGGCTGGAGCGCATCCGCAAGGATTTCGTCATCAACGTCTCGCATGAGCTGCGCACGCCGCTGGCTTCGATCCAGGGCTACACGGAAACGCTGCTCGATGGCGCGCTCGCCGATCCGCAATACAACATGCGCTTTCTCGGCATCATTCGTCACAACGCCGAGCGGCTGGCGCGGCTCACCGAAGATCTGCTCACGCTCTCCCGCGTGGAACAGAAGCGGCAAAAGCTGGAGTTCGAACCGCATTCGATCGGGGGACTGATCGAGGAATCGATGGATCTGGTGCGGCCGATCGCCGCCAAGAGTTCAATTCGTCTGGCGACTGACCTGGACCCCACCACGCCCGAGGTCTGGTGCGACGGCGAAGCGGTTTCGCAGATTCTGAGCAACCTGCTCGATAACGCCATCAAGTACACGCCGGCGGGCGGATCCATCGCGGCGGGGGCGCGCCCGGCCGGCCGCTTCGTGGAGGTTTTCGTGCGCGACAGCGGGGCCGGCATTCCGGCCGAGGATCTGCCGCGGCTGTTCGAACGGTTCTACCGCGTGGACAAGGCGCGCTCGCGGGAGCTGGGCGGCACCGGGCTGGGGCTGTCGATTGTGAAGCACCTGGTGGGCGCGCACAATGGCACGGTGCGGGTGGAGAGCCGCGTGCAAGAGGGCTCGACGTTTTTCTTCACCCTGCCCGCCGAAGAAGCCGACCTGCCAGAGGAGACGGCGGTAGCGGGTTAGGGCGCCCGTCGCCAGCCGGAGTGAGCCGCGACGTGATAGCTTGATCGGTAGTTGCCAGGCTGTCTGTCCAGCCAATTCGGGAGCCAAGGAGCATCCATGGATCGAAGAAACTTCCTCGTCAGTTCCGCTGCCGCGCTTAGCGCCAGTTCGAGCGTGTTCGGCGCCGCCAGCGATGCCGTGCGAGTCGGGGTGGTCGGGGTTGGCGGCCGCGCCAGGGACCATATTGCGGGCCTCATCAAGCAGCCGAACGTGGAGATCGTCGCTCTGTGCGACCCCGACGATTCGCACCTCGACAAGGGGCAGAAACAGATCGCCGCAGCCGATCAGCAGGCGCCCAAGAACTACCGCGACGTCCGCAAGCTGCTCGAAGACAAATCCATCGACGCCATCACCATCGCCAGCCCGAACCACTGGCACACGCTGATGGCGGTGTGGGCATGCCAGGCGGGCAAGGACGTGTACGTGGAAAAGCCGTGCTCGCACAATATGTTCGAGGCCCGGCAGATTGTGGCGGCGGCGCGCCGGTACAACCGCATCGTGCAGCACGGCAGCCAGATCCGTTCGTCGCCCGCCGTGCAGGAAGCGGTGGCGAAGATGAACGATGGGTTGATTGGCGACGTTTATCTGGCGCGCGGGCTGTGCTTCAAATGGCGCGACACGATCGGCCGCACGCCCGTCTCGCCGGTGCCCGAGGGAGTGGATTACGACCTGTGGACCGGCCCCGCGCCGAAACGCGAGTTCACCCGCAATCGCTTTCACTACAACTGGCATTATTTCTGGGACACCGGCAACGGCGACCTGGGCAACCAGGGCATTCACGAGATCGATATGGCGCGCTGGGGTTTGGGCGTGCGCTATCCGGTGAAGGTCACCGCGGTGGGCGGCAAGTTTATGTTCGACGACGACCAGGAAACGCCCAACGTGCTGAACTGCGCTTACGAGTTCGACGTGAACGGCAAGCGACGGATGATGGAGTTCGAGGTGCGGCACTGGATGACCAACGGCGAGGCCGGCATCGAAGACCGCCAACACAACGGGATCGGCAACCTCTTCTACGGGTCCAAGGGCTACCTGGCGGTGGATAGCTACGTATCTTACAAGAGCTGGCTGGGCCGCGAGCAGGCGCCCGGTCCGGCGCGGCGCGAGGGCGGCGACCATTACGCCAACTGGCTGGAGGCGGTGCGCACGCGCAAACGGGAGACGCTGCACGCGGAAGTCGAGGAGGGCGCGATTTCGACCACGCTGGTGCACCTGGCCAACGTTTCTTATCGCGTAGGCCGCACGCTCCACTTCGACGCCGCCAGCTACTCGGTGACCGGCGACGCCGAAGCCAACCAGCTATTCACGCGCGACTACCGCAAGCCGTTTGTGGTGCCGGAGAAGGTGTAGGTAGGACAGACCATCGCCTTTCGTGGTCTGTCGCTCTCGCCAAAGCACCAGCGCTGACAGACGACAAAAGCCGATCGTCTGTCCTACCTTTGCGTATTGGCGTTAAGCTGGTCGGGACATGCGAGATACGGCGGTTTTGCTGATCGATTGTCCCGACCGCAAGGGGCTGGTGGCGGGCGTGGCCAGCGCGCTTTACCGGCACGGCGCGAATATCACCCATGCCGACCAGCACCAGGACCACGAAGCGGGACTGTTCTTCATGCGCGTGGAGTGGGCGCTGGAAGGCTTCGCGCTGGACGAGTTCCGCAAAGAGTTCGCGCCGGTCGCGGATGAGTTGAAACTGCGTTGGCGGCTCGAGTTGATGGCGCAACGGCCGCGAGTGGCGATTTTCGTTTCCCAATACTTGCACTGCCTGGTGGACCTGCTGCATCGCCAGCAGACCGGCGAGCTGAACTGCGTGGTTCCGTTGATCGTCAGCAACCATGTGGAGGCGGCGCCGCTGGCCCAGTTCTATGGCGCCCAATTCCGCCACGTGCCGGTGAACGCCGGCGAGAAGGCCGCGGCGGAAGCCGAGCAGCTCCGCCTGCTGCGCGACGCCGAGATCGACCTGGTGGTGCTGGCGCGGTATATGCAGATCCTGCCGGCGGAATTCGTGGCGCAGTACCCGGAGCGGATCATCAACGTGCACCATTCGTTTCTGCCGGCCTTCATGGGCGCCAAGCCGTACCACGCGGCGTTTGCGCGGGGCGTGAAACTGATCGGCGCCACCAGCCATTACGTAACGGAAGTGCTGGACGATGGCCCCATCATCGAGCAGGATGTGGTGCGGATTTCGCATCGCGACGAAGTAGCGGATCTGGTCGAAAAAGGCCGCGACCTGGAGAGAATTGTGCTGTCCCGCGCCGTGCGCTGGCACCTGGAACACCGCGTGTTGTGCTATGGGAATAAGACGGTGGTGTTCGATTAGGGGTGGCGCGTGGCGCGCGCACTCTTGCGTTCCGCGTCGAGACTCATCTCGACGCCTGCTTGGCACTGCGGACGGGCCCCTGCGTCGGCATGAGTGCCGACGCGGCACGCAGGAGTGCGTGCGCCACGGGGGCTATTTCGTGCGGAACACGTAATTGCCGGATTCGATTTCGAACAGCGTGGAATCGCCTTCGGTGCGCAGGAACTTCACGCCGTGGGCGCGCGCGACGGAGCGACCGGATTCGGTGACAATTGCGGCGTCTGTGGCTGGCACCCAAACCGTTGCGCTGGTGTTGGGCGGGATCGAAACCGACAGCGTGAATGCGCCGCCGTCCTTCTTCCACGAGGCCGCGATCTTGCCGTAGAGCGATTGGTGCGAGGCCTTAACGAACGTCAGATCGCCGGCGGGATAAGGATGGATCAGAATGTGGCGGAAGCCGGGATTGGCCGGATCGGGGCGGATGCCGGCCAGGTATTCGTACATCCATACGGCCAGGTCGCCGATTTGCATCACGTGATTGCCGGAGTTCATGGCCGGGTCGGCGGTGTCGCCGTTCCACAATTCCCAGACCGTGGTGGCGCCTTTCGAAACCATGTAGCCCCAGCCGGGATATGTGGGCTGGGTGGCGATTTCGTAAGCTAGGTCGGACCGGCCGTTATCGGTGAGCGTGCGCATGAGGAATTGCGCGCCCACCAGGCCGGTGCCGACGTGGCCGTTGGTTACGTTCACGATATTGTCGACCAAGCTGGCGAGCAGCGCTGCGCGGTTTTCGGCCGGCGCGAGGTTGAAGAACAGAGGCAAAATGCTCGATGTCTGCGTGGCGTTGTCATAGACGCCGGTGGCGGGCTTCAGGAAGCGCTTCTGGAAAGCCGCGTTCACCTGTTCGGACAGCGCCTCATACGCGACTGCGTCGGTGGGTTGATCCAACATTCGGGCATAGCGTGCCGCCAGGCGCAGCAGGTGGTAATAATACGCCGTCGCGAGCAGCGTGGGATTGGTGACGCGGGCGGGATCCTTGGAATGGATCAGCGTGGGATCTTCCGGGGGCACGCACCAATCGGCGTATTGATCTTTGGGCATAAGGCCGTCCTGCAAGTAGCCGCGTTCGTGCTCGATCCATCGTTTGATGGCCGGATAGGCGCGCTCCAGCACGCGCCGGTCGCCATACTGGTCGTACAACATGCCGGGCACGAAGAGGAAGGTGCTGGGCCAGGTGATGTCGTCGTGGTAGAGCGACCAATAAGTGGGCGCCACGTCGGGAATGCTGCCGTCGGCGCGCTGCGAGTCGGCCAGGTCCCGCTCCCATTTGGTATAGAACGCGGCGATATCGAACATGTAGGATTCGCTGCGGCTCACCTGCGAGCGGTCGCCGAGCCAGCCCTGGCGTTCGTCGCGCTGCGGGCAATCGGTGGGAATGCTGCGATAGTTGCCGCGGATGCCCCAAAACACGTTGTGGTGGATTTGATTCAGCATGTCGCTGGAGCTGGAGAAATCGGCGACCGGCTGCATGTCGTCATGGACCACGCGGCCCTGGAGCGCGGCGGTGGTTGGCGCAGCGTCGCCGGGCCAGCCGGTCAGTTCGACATAGCGGAAGCCGTGATAAGTGAAGCGCGGCTCGTATTCCTCGACGCCTTGGCCTTTGAGCGTGTAGATATCGGTGGCGCGCGCGGTGCGCAGATTGTCTACGTAGAGCGAGCCATCGGGCGCCAAAGTTTCAGCATGACGCAATTGAACCTGCGTGCCCTTGGGACCGGTTACGCGCAGCCGGCACCAGCCGACCATGTTCTGGCCCATATCGAAAATCCAGACGCCGGGTTTCAGCAGCTTGACGCTCACCGGATGCAAGGTTTCCACCACGCGTAGCGGCTCGGCCATTTGCGCAGCCAGCACTCCCGCGGGCGGGGCGACCACCTGCGCGGCTTCCCAGGCGGAATCGTCGAAGCCGGGGCGGTCCCAACCGGCGAGCTCGCGGCGGGCATCGTACTCTTCGCCATCGTATTCGTTGTTCGAGACAATCGGGCCGCGGGTGGAGAGCTTCCATGTGGACCCGGTGACGACCATAGAGCTGGTGCCGTTCTTGTATTCGATTTCGAGCCGCAGAATCGCTTTGGGAAAACCGAAATTACGCGTGCGCTCGGTGCGCGGGGCGTAGTATCGGCCGTTGCCGAGGATCAACCCGATGGCGTTCTTGCCGGCGGCGAGTTGACGCGTGACGTCGAAGGTGACGTAGAGCGCGCGCTTATCGTAATCGGTGAGGCCGGGCGAGAGTACGTGGTCGCCGACCTTGGCGCCGTTGAGAAAAAGCTCTGAGGTGCCCAGGCCGCAATAGTAGACCATGGCCCGGCGGACCGTCTTGCCGACCGTGAACTCGGTGCGCAGATAGCGCGCGGGGAGGCGGCGATCGGGAGCCTCGGAGCCCGCGGGCTCATCGCGGCCGATCCATGCAGCCTGCCAATCGTCAGGCCGCAAGAGCCCCATGCTCCACTCGGCCGGCGCGCTCCATTCACTCACTTTTCCGCGCTGGTCCCACACTTGCACCTTCCAGAAAGCGGCGGCGCGGGAGGTGAGCGGCTTGCCCGCATAGACGATTTGCGCCGAATCGCTGGAAGCTACTTTGCCCGAATCCCACAGGTCGCCCGAGCCGGCACGGAGGGAGCCCGCGCTCGACGCCACCAGGATGCGGTAAGCGCTCTGGCGCAGGCCGCGAGTTTTGGCGTCAGCGGAAGTGACGAGCCAACCGAAGCGCGGAGCGGTGACATCGATTCCCAACGGGCTCTCGCGATATTCCACGCGCAGTTGACGCGGATGAATGGAGGCGGCCATCAGGGGGAAACCGGCCAGAAAGAGGACGCACAGAGTGGTTCTCACGTCCACATAGTATAGGCCGATTATAGGCAGGACATGCGGAAGCCGATGCGTTTGCGGAGGAAATGCGTGCGCTGTTCCATGGGCAGCGCGAGCAGGCGCCGGATCTGATCGCGCAGGGCCGCGTCACTTTCCTTTTTGAGAGCGGCGAGGCGGGCTTTGCGGGTGATGCGCGGTTTCGGCAAGCGTTTTCTGCGCACCGGCTGGGCCGCCAAATCTACGGGCTGGCCGACAGCCCGTTCGCTTTCTATACCAGCGAAATCGACCAACAGGCGGGCATTGCCAAATTGAACCACGCGCGCGCGGCCGCGCAGAGCCTCGAACGAGCGGATGCCATCGATCACCGTCATGAAATCGAGCTGCAATCCATCGGCGTCACGGCTGATGCGGTAAAGGCCGCTCACCGGGTAATAAGGGGTGAGGATGACCGCCTCCAGTTCAGTGGCGATGGCTTTCAGTTTGCGCAGGTTGACGGGAGTTTTGCGGAAGAGAAAGTCGAAATCGATAGTGGTGACGGGCGCACCGGCCAGCGCCGCGGCGGCGTTGCCCACCAGGATGGCTTCGAGAGAATGCCGCTCCAACAGTTCGGCGATGCGCGCGAGCAGAGGCGAGGCATCCATGACTTTGTGCGATCTCAGTAACGATTATTCCACAGGGTGCGGGTCACAAGAGTTGGATACGAGGACATGTGGGAACAAGCCCGGCAGGGCGACAGAAAGTAGACCAGCGCGTGAGCGCTGGGACCGGCCGTGAAATCGTCCAGCCCCGGAACGGGGCGGAAGAACTACCCCTGTCCACTTGCCGCTCTGGCCGATCTTCCGCCCCGTTCCGGGGCTACGGAATCCGATGCCAAATCCCAGTGCTCACGCACGGGGCTACTTTCTGTCGCCCCTGCCGGGGCTCGCTTCACGCGATTGTCTCACAGCGCCGAGGGCGCGGATTTAGAATTGAAAGCATGGTCAAGAAACGGCTGGGAATAAGCGATCTGGAGATCACGCCGATGGGCGTGGGCGCGTGGGCGATGGGTGGCGGCGGTTGGCAGTTCTCCTGGGGGCCGCAGGACGATGCGGAATCGATTGCGGCGATCCACGCCGCGCTCGACGCGGGCGTGAATTGGATCGATACGGCGGCGATCTACGGGCTGGGGCATTCCGAAGAAGTGGTGGCGCGCGCACTGGAGGGCCGCGCCAACAGGCCGTACGTGTTCACCAAGTGCCAACGCGTGTGGAACGAACGAAGGGAGATCTCAGGTAGCCTGAAGGCGGATTCGGTGCGGCGTGAGTGCGAGGCCAGCTTACGGCGGCTGAAGGTGGATACGATCGACCTCTACCAGATCCATTGGCCGGACCCGGATGCGGATGTCGAAGAAGGATGGACGACGCTCGCCAAACTGCGCGAAGAAGGCAAGGTGCGATGGATCGGAGTCTCCAACTTCAACGCGGCGCAGATCGAGCGATGCAGGCGAATCGCGCCGGTCGTGTCGCTGCAGCCGCCCTATTCGGCGATCTCGCCCGAGGTGGAACGCGAAACGCTGCCGTACTGCCAGCGGAACAACATCGGGGTGATTGTGTACTCGCCGATGAAATCGGGCCTGCTCACCGGAACGATGACGCGGGAGCGAGTGGCCAATTTCGCGCCCGACGATTTCCGGCGCAATGCGCTGGCGTTCCAGGATCCGCACTTGGAGCGCAACCTCGAGCTGGGCGAGCTGATGAAGCGCATCGGAGCGCGGCATGGCCGGTCGGCCGGCGAGGTGGCGATTGCGTGGACGCTGCGGAACCCGGCGGTCACCGGGGCGATCGTAGGAATGCGCTCCGCCGCGCAGGCGCAGGGAGTGCTCGGCGCGCTCGAGTTCCGTTTGGGCGCCGGTGAGATTGCCGAGATCGACGCATTTCGCGCGCAGGCAAGCTGAAAGAGACTGTGGGCCACTGATGAACACAGATGAACACGGATAGGCCAATTCTTTTCAATCTGCTTTCATCTGTGGCTCGTCTTGTGATTGGTGTTTCTTGAGCAGGCTCTGAAGCACGCGGAAGCGGGTTGACAGGCGAAAGCGCCTGTCCCACTTTACGCACGCGTTGCCGGCTTGAGCAGGCACTTCAACCCACAATCTCCAGAAACGCCCGCGCGGCGTGGCTCAAGGCGCGGCGAGTGGGATAAACCAGGCGAATTTTCCGTTCGATGTTCATCTCCTTCACTCGCACTTCGCGCAACAGCTTCTGCTCGATTTCCTGCTCCACGCACATGCGCGGCAGAAACGCCACGCCCTGGTTGTCCTGCACCATTTTGCGAATGCTCTCGATGGTCGGCATGTCGACATCCATGCGGAGCGGCACCTTGCGCGCCTGAAACTCGCGGATCACCACGTCGCGATATGGCGACATCACGTTGTGGGCGATGAAATTCTCCTCCGCCAGATCGGCGAAGGAAACGCTCTTGCGCCGGGCCAGCCGGTGGCGCGGCGAGACCACCAGGGCGATTGCGTCGGTATAAATCACTTTCGAGCGGATCCTTTCGTCGCCGGGATCGTAGCTGATCACCCCCAGCTCCAGGTTGCCGTCCAGCAACTCGTTGGGGATTTTGCTCCCCATGCTGCGCCGCACCGTCACCTTGATTTTCGGATGCAGCGCGCGGTAGCGTTCGATGTGACGCAGCAGGTACAGCGTTGTGGATTCGTTGGCGCCCACGGTCAGCCGTCCGGCGGAATTGTCGCGCAGTTCGGCCAGCGAGTTCTCCAGCTCCCGCTCCAGACTCTCGAAGCGGCGTGCGAAATCGAGCGCGCTGCGGCCCGCGTCGGTCAGCAGCAGCTCCTTGCCGGAGCGGTCGATCAGCTTTTCGCCCAGCTCCAGCTCGAGCCTTTGCAGCGCCAGCGACACGGCCGGCTGAGTGCGCAGCAGCTTCTCGGCAGCCCGCGAGAAGCTCCCCTCGTTGGCCACCATCAGAAACACCTGCAGCGGATTCAGTTCCATGACAGATTTCAGTATAACATCGGCTAATAGATACCCGTAAGATTATAAATTTGCCAAATCAAGGTTCGGGTGCGCATAATGCAGGAAGCATGAGCGAGCGCGTATTTATTTTCGACACAACGCTGCGCGACGGCGAACAGTCTCCGGGCTGCAGCATGACGGTTCCCGAGAAAGTGCGCATGGCGCGCAAACTGGTGGAACTGGGCGCCGACATTCTGGAGGCCGGCTTCCCGATCGCCTCGGAGGGCGATTTTGAGGCGGTCCAGGCGGTGAGCCGCGAGTTCCCCGAAGCGCGCGTGGCGGGCCTGGCGCGCTGTTGCGCGATGGACGTGGAACGCGCCGTCGAGGCGCTCGAACCCGCGCGCCAGCCCCGTCTGCACACCTTCATCGCCACCAGCGATATCCACCTGAAATACAAATTGCGCAAGACCCGGCAGCAGGTACTGGAAGAAGCGGTGAAGGCGGTGGAACTGGCCCGGCGTCATGTGGACGACGTCGAGTTTTCGGCCGAAGACGGCGCCCGCACCGATGTCGAATTCCTGATCGAGATCTCGAAAGCGGTGGTGGCCGCCGGCGCGGGCACCGTCAACATCCCCGATAC
>Ga0187871_10000761_pt1 | contig 29655 bp, 20 predicted proteins | sample June2016WEW_16_1_FD_132988 | JGI IMG/M metagenome (GOLD analysis project Ga0187871, IMG submission 132988) | Peatland microbial communities from SPRUCE experiment site at the Marcell Experimental Forest, Minnesota, USA - June2016WEW_16_10 | ecosystem: Environmental > Terrestrial > Soil >...
GACTTCAAAAAGGTCATCGAAGGCTTCAACCTCACCCTGGATAACGTCATCAAGCCCCTCAACGTCTCCGCCGAATACGTGGACCGCATTTCGAAAGGCGACATCCCACCCAAAATCACCGACACCTATCAGGGCGACTTCAACGAAATTAAGAACAACCTCAACAATTGCATCGACAAGATTACGGCGCTCGTGACCGAAACCGACGTGCTGATCAAAGCGTCGGCGGAAGGCAGACTGGCCGTCCGTGCCGACGCCACCAAGCACCAAGGCGACTACCGCAAGATCGTCCAGGGCATCAACGAGATGCTGGACGCCATCCTGCTGCCCATCGGCGAAGGCAACCGCGTGCTGGCGCAGATCTCCACCGGCAAGATCGACGAGCTCATCGCCCAAACCTACAAGGGCGACCACGAAAAGATGAAGCAGGCTGTCAATACCGTCGCCACCGTCCTGCAGGCCTTGCAGAAAGAGTTGGCGCGCCTCACCCAGGCCTCCCATGCCGGACAACTTTCCGAGCGCGGTAAAGCCGACCAATTCCAGGGCGCTTACGCCGGCATCGTCAGTGGCGTCAACGAGATGCTCGACGCCATCCTGCTGCCCATCGGCGAAGGCAACCGCGTGCTGGCGCAGATCTCCACCGGCAAGATCGACGAGCTCATCGCCCAAACCTACAAGGGCGACCACGAGAAGATGAAGCAGGCCGTCAACACCGTCGCCATAGTGCTGCAAACCCTGCAGAAAGAGTTGGCGCGTCTCACCCAGGCCTCCCACGAAGGCCAGTTATCCGAGCGCGGCAAAGCCGACCAGTTCCAGGGCGCCTATGCCGGCATCGTTAAAGGCGTCAACGACATGCTGGACGCCATCCTGCTGCCCATCGCCGAAGGCAACCGCGTGCTGCGGCTGATCCGCGGCGGGAATCTGCGCGAAAGGGTGGAAGTCGCCTGCAAAGGCGACCATGAAAAAATGAAGGAGGCCATCAACGGCGTGCATGCCTGGCTGACCCTGCTGGTCGGCTTCGTGACCAAGATCGCCAACGGCGATATGAACACAACCATGGATAAAGCCTCCAACGAAGACCAGATCCACGAGTGGCTGGTGCTGTTGAAGAGCAATATCAACGCCTTGGTGGACGATGTCAACACGCTGGCCCAGGCCGCCGTGAACGGAAGGCTGGGCGTGCGCGCCGATGCCGCCAAGCACCGCGGGGATTACCGCAAGATCGTGGAGGGCTTCAACCACACGCTCGACACCGTGGTCGACCCCTTGAAAGTAGCCGCCAGCCAAGCCTCCGCGCTAGCCTCATCCGCCGAAGAACTCACCGCCGTCAGCAGCCAGATGGCCTCCAACGCGGAAGAGACCGCCACCCAGGCCAATGTGGTCTCCGCGGCCAGTGAACAGGTATCTAAGAACGTGACGGTGGTGGCCACCGGCAGCGAACAAATGCAGGCCTCCATCCGTGAGATCGCCAAGAGCGCCAACGAGTCGGCTAAGGTCGCCAAGGCCGCCGTGGGCGTGGCGGAATCCACTAACCACACCATCGCCAAGCTGGGCGAATCCAGCGTGGAAATCGGTAAGGTCATCAAGGTCATCACCTCCATCGCGCAACAGACCAACCTGCTGGCCCTCAACGCCACCATCGAGGCCGCCCGCGCCGGCGAGGCCGGCAAGGGGTTCGCCGTGGTGGCCAACGAGGTCAAGGAACTCGCCAAGGAGACGGCTAAAGCCACCGAAGAAATCGGCCAGAAGATCGACGCCATCCAAAGCGACACCAAGGGCGCTGTGACCGCCATCGGCGAGATCAGCTCCATCATTAATCAGATCAACGATATTTCCAACAATATCGCCTCCGCCGTCGAAGAACAGACCGTCACTACCAACGAGATCGCCCGCAACGTGGGCGAGGCCGCCAAGGGCACCGGTGAAATCGCCAAGAATATCGGCGGGGTCGCCATCGCCGCCCAAAACACCACCCGCGGCGCCACCGACATGCAGAAAGCCGCGCAGGCCCTCAGCGGAATGGCCGCGCAGCTCCAAGGCCTGGTCGCCAAGTTCACCTTCTAAGTAGGGCAGCGCCATGCGCAGCCCGTGGGGCTAAGTACGGCAGCGCCATGCGCTGCGGTGGGGCTAAGTAGGGCAGCGCCATGCGCTGCCGTGGGGCTAAGTAGGGCAGCGCCATGCGCTGCCGTGGGGCAGGCTCGCAGCCTGTGGGGCAGGCTCGCAGCCTGCGCGGGCCTCGCAGGCCCGCTCTTAGTGGGGCAGGCCCTCGGCCTGCCCAGCCTTCTTGGCCGCGCTGCCGTGCCAAAGGAGCACAATATCGATATGCGGCAAATCATCTATGCCAGCGCGGCCACCAAACCCTTCACCCGCGAAGATCTCGTGCAACTGCTCAAAATCTCGCGTCAAAGGAATACCGCCGCCGGCATCAGCGGCATGCTGCTCTATCACCATGGATCCTTCCTGCAAGTACTCGAAGGGCCGGCCGAGAGCGTCGAAGCCCTCTACGTAAAAATCGGAGCCGACCCGCGTCACATCAACCTCCTATTGCTCTCCCGCCGAACGATTCAAAAAAAGGAATTTGAAAACTGGTCGATGGGCTTTGTAGACACCACCGCCGTTGCCGTACCCCCCGCAGGCTTTGTCGACTACGCGATGCAACTCCACGGCATGACCCTTGACCAAACCGGCGCGCGTAAGATCCTGCGCCGATTTCAGGACGGGGCATGGCGTCGCGCTGAATACGGATGCTTTTGAGCCGCGTCCCCCTGCCTGCCGGGCCTCGGCAACTTCGTCCGCACGCATTGCCGGCAACTTGCAATACAAACCCGTCCTGCCCATAAAGCTGCACCCACACTCGTCCGATATACCATCAGAGGCTTTTCCTATGTCCCAGGCCATGGTCGTTGACGACTCCCGCGCGGTGCGCATGATTCTCTCTCGAAACCTCGCGGAGCTCGGCTACACCGTCTGCGCTGCCTCCGACGGCGCCGAAGCGCTGGCCCTCCTGCGCGAAGAGTTCGCCATCATTCTAGTGGACTGGAACATGCCGCATATGAACGGTCTCGAATTTCTCGAGAAGCTGCGCGCCGATCCCCGCTACGCTTCCGTCAAGGTCATGATGGTGACCACCGAAACCGAAGTGGATCAGATGGTCAAGGCCCTCGCCGCGGGAGCCAACGAATACGTGATGAAACCGTTCACTAAGGAAATCCTGGCGGACAAACTGCGCGTGTTGGGGTTGATCCAATAATGCTCCGCGCAGGCATCGCCAGAAAAACGATCTCCCCCGGCGCCCGCATCCGCGTGCTCGTGGTGGACGATTCGGTAGTCATCCGCCGCCTGGTGACCCACGCTCTGTCGGAAGACCCCGCCCTCCAAGTAGTCGGTGTGGCGGCCAACGGCGCCATTGCCATGGAGCGCATCGCCCAGTTGAATCCCGACGTGATCACCCTCGACATCGAAATGCCCGACATGGATGGCTTGGCCGTCCTGCGCCGCATCGGGAACCAGGCGGCCAGGCCCCGCGTGGTCATGTTCAGCACCCTCACGGACCGCGGCGCTGCGCTGACCCTGGAATCCCTGGCCCTCGGCGCCGACGATTACGTTACCAAGGCCGCCAACGTTGGATCGCTCGACCGCTCCATGGCCAGCTTGCGCACGGAGTTGATCCCCAAGATCCGGCAGTTCTTCCTGATACCGGGCGAGGTGACCGCGGCCAAACCGCCAACCGCCGCGCCGCGGCCGCCTGGTATCCCTTTCCTTCCCGTCGCCGGCCGCCAGCCGAAAATATTGGCAATTGGTGTTTCCACCGGAGGCCCTACGGCGCTCGGCGCCATCGTTCCGCAGTTTCCTGCGGACTTTCCGCTGCCCATTCTGATCGTGCAGCATATGCCGCCATTGTTTACCCGGTTCCTGGCCGAGCGTCTCCAGGCCGGCACGCAACTGCGGGTCGAAGAAGCGGTGGATGGCGCCCCGGTGACGCCCGGGACCGTGTGGATCGCGCCCGGAGACTACCATATGCGTGTCCGCAACCAGGGCGGAAAGATCGTCGTCCGCGTGGATCAATCGCCGCCGGAAAATTCCTGCCGGCCCTCGGTCGACGTGCTGTTCCGCTCGGTGGGAGAGGTCTACGGCGGTGCGGCCATCTCCGCCGTCCTCACCGGCATGGGCCAGGACGGCCTGCTCGGCGCGGCGGCGCTCAAAGCCAACGGCGCATACGTCATCGCCCAGGATGAAGCCACCAGCGTGGTATGGGGCATGCCCGGCGCCGTGGCCGGGGCCGGCGTGGCGAACTGCGTACTCCCCCTGCATGCCGTCGTTCCCGAAGTCCTCAGGCAGGTTTGTAGAGGATAAGACTATGCCGGAAACCGACCTCCATCCCGAAAGCTACCGCTTCTTGCAGGACTATGTGTACCGCGAGTCCGGTATCGTGCTCGACGGGGATAAACGTTACTTGCTGGAAGCCCGCCTCGCGCCCATCGTGCAGCAGATGCGCCTGGCCAGCTTGAACGATCTCTGCGCCGTGCTCGGCGGTTCGGCCAACAATGGGGTCTTGAAGCGCCAGGTCGTGGAGGCCATGACCACCAATGAAACTTTCTTTTTCCGCGACCCGGCGCAGTACGATGCGCTGCGGTCGGTCGTCATCCCAGGCCTGATCGCCCTCCGCCAGGATACCCGCAAGATGAGCTTCTGGTCGGCCGCTTCGTCATCCGGCCAGGAAGCCTACAGCCTCGCCATGATGCTCCTCGAGATGGGGCTGGGCGATTGGAGAATCAAAATTCAAGGCACCGATTTATCCACCCAGATGGCCGCCCGCGCCAGCGCCGGCAGATACCTCCAGATCGAAGTGAATCGCGGCCTGCCAGTTGCCTATCTCGTCAAATACTTCATCCGCGTGGGACTGGAATGGCAATTGAAGGACGACGTGCGGCGCATGGTGGAATTCACCACCTGCGACCTGCGCCACAGCATGTCCTCGCGCGGACCCTTCGACGTGGTCTTCTGCCGCAATGTCTTGATCTACTTCGATATTGAAGCCAAACGCAGGATCTTGGAGGAACTGCACGGAACCCTGTTCCGCGGAGGTTACCTGTTGCTCGGCGGCAGTGAAACCACTCTAAACCTTACCAACCGTTTTGAACGCAGAATCATCGGTCAAACCGTGCTCTACCAAGCTCCCTGAAAGGATTAAGATGCTGGCCCCCTTTTCTCTCGACGTTTATCGGGACGACCTGGCGCGCATCGTCCAGTCGGTCTTCCAAACCATGATGGACCTGGAGGCCACCGCCTCCGGGACGCCCTGGATTCATGCGCCGGATACCATTACTTCCGCCGTTCACTTCGTCGGAACATGGCGCGGAGCCGCGCTGGTCGAATGCGGCGCGCAGCCGGCCTGCCAGTTCGCGGCGCGGTTCATGGGCATCGGCCTGCCCGCCGCCATCGACGACGACGTCCGCGACGTGATGGGTGAACTCGCCAACATGGTGGCCGGCAATCTGAAATCCCTGCTGCCCAAGGGGGTCGACCTGTCCATGCCCTCGGTCGTCGTAGGCAGCGACTACAGCTTGCACGTGTGCGGGGTCAATGCCATGGAGCGCATGACCTTCTCCAGCGGTGCCGGCGATTTCCGCGTCACATTAATCGAAATTCTACAGCCCGCCTAAGCCCTCGTGGGGCAGGCTCGCAGCCTGCGGCGGCCTCGTAGGCCGCCCAACGCGCGCCAGCGCGTCTCTTGCGTTCACAACTTGACAAAAAGATTCACCCCCCTGTCTTCAACCATTTGCGCAAACCGACCCACGCATCCCCAAACCCTCCCCCGTAGTATGAAAGCGAAAGGACCGCGCCGCACGCGCCCGTCCATGTGCGCGGCTGCGCACAACATGTACGCTGCGCACAAAATACCATATGAAAAAAACGAACGAACCGCGCACCCTCACCGAGGCCCGAATCCACGCCAACCGCGAGAACGCCAAAAAATCTACCGGACCGCGCACTCCCGCCGGGAAGGCCGCGTCCAGCCGTAATCGCCTCCGCCATGGCCTGCGCGCCAACAAACACATCCTGCTCGCCGACGACGACCCCGAAGAGTTCCTCCTGCTCCTCAACGATCTCGACGGCCGCTTCCAACCCGTCGGCGATGGCGAAGAAAGGCTGGTCCTGCGCCTCGCCGCCGATCAATGGCGTCTCGACCGCGCCCTCCCCATGGAGGCCGGCATCTACCGCCGCCGCCTTGAGTCGGTCGCCGAGATGGATTATTCCCGCAAAAAAGGATTACGCAACCAAAAAACGAACCACGAATTGAGACCCGAATCCATCGCGCCTCCGCCCCCGCCGCCCCACCCGGACGACCGCCTCACCCGCGCCTTCACCCTCGATTGCGAAGTCTCCCATACCTTCGCCAACCTCGCCCGCTACAAAAGCGGCATCGAGATTTCCATCGACCGCGGCCTACGCCAGTTGAAAACCTACCAGGCCGCCCGCCTCGCCAACGCCCGCCAGGCCGCGCCGGCGGCTGCGCCCGTCGAATCCGCCGCGGACGCGGAACCCCCGTCTCCACCCGACCCATCCCCGGCAATGCCCGCCGAACCCGCCCCAATGCCCCCAAAATCAATGGAATACCATTCGAACCCAACAAATGAGAGCGCCGCCAGGCTCGCTGTCCCCGCCATGCTCCTCGCGGTGCTCGCCCTCCTGCTTGCCCTGCCGCGGCTCCTCCCCGCCCTCGCCGCGTTGCCGCCCGCCCCGCGCACTGGCCATCCGCGCCGGGAAGTAATATCATTCACCTCACGGCTCGCCGATAACCGCGTGGATTGCGCGCGCCTTACCGAGCCGCGACCCGCGCGCCTTACCGAGCCGCGACCGTCAGGGAGCGGTTCCCATCCCTCACCGTCCCCAACACCTTCACCCACCCGCACCCATCCCGAGCTACGCTCGCCCGCCCCGGCTGTGCTAAAGTAACACCACAGATACGGGAACCATCATGAAGTCCCTCTCCATCGTTTTTTTCCTTGCTTTTGTTTCAAACCTCCACGGCACCGACACCCTGGATCGCGCCCGGCAATTGGAAGAATCCGGCGACGGCGCGGGCGCCCGCGCCCTGCTGGCGCATGCCGCCGAAACCGCTCCGGGCAGCATCGCCGCGTTAACCGAATACGCCGAGTTCCTCGATGGCCACGCCGATCCGGGCGCCGCCGAAGCCTATGGCAAACTCCTCGCCGCGCTGGATCAACCGGCCCACCGCCGCCAGCGCGCGGCCGTGGCGCGGCGCTTGGCCGAGTTGTCCTTCCTGCAGGGCGACCGGGCCGCCGCCCTGCGCTCCCTGCAGATCCTCCAAAGCGCCGGCGGGGCGCCCGCCAGCATGCCCGCCTCGCCGCCGGACCCGCCCGCCGCCGCCCGCCAGTATGCCGAGATTCCCGGGCCCTTGCGCTCCTTCGGCCGCATGGCCGCCATCTCCGCCGACGCCCAGGGCGACGATGTCCTGCCCGCCCTCGCGCGCAATGTCGTGACCAACGGCTTCCAGGCCGCCCACAGCAACGAAGCTTTAGAACAGACCGAATATCTCAAGCTCGTCCATCGTTATATCTCGCAGGCGCGTGAAATCGAGAAGCTCGCCGGCGCCTCGAAAATCGTCGATATCGAGACTTGCGATTCCCCCAACGCCGCCGACTTGTTGCGCATTCTGGGCTTCCGTATGCGCGGCGGATGCGGCAGCGAAGTCGTCCTCGAAACCGTCAACGCCACCCGCGCTTTTCTGACCACCGATTCCGGCTTCCCCCTCCCTGCCCTCGAACAAGCCCTCCGCACTAACCGTCCTTTTACCTACGACTACCACCCCGCGCGCGTTCCCGTCCTGTTCGGTTCCGACTATTGGCTCTCCGCCAAGGAAAAGGAAACCAGCGGCTTCCTCGACGTGCTCCTCTCCGATCCCTCCCTCTGCCGCTTGTATCTCGGCATTTCCAAGCTCGGCCGCGAAACCGCCGAGGAGTTCCGCAAAAACATCCCCATGCCGCGCCTCAAGGCCTATGCGCACGTGCTCGACTTCTTCGGCGGCATGTTCGAAGTCCGCGACGGCAAGGCCTTGGTGCCCGGAGCGCCCCGCACCTCCGCCGCCTGGACCGAACTGGCCGGCGCGCCGCCCGACCCGGGCGCTGCGTTTTTCGAGAAGCTCCTCGCCAAAGACGATGGATGGCTGGCCAGCTACTTCGATGCCTTGGCCCGCCTCAACGGTCCGGTCCGCGATTACCTCACCGAACCCGCCCGCATGCTGCGCTTCTACATGGCCATCCGCGGCAAAGTCACCAGCCCCGGTCCGGCCCGCCCCGTTTTCCGCTCCAACGCCGACATGATGCTGCTGACCACCCGCCTGTGGATCGATCCCAATGGCCGGCCCCACGTCCCCGGCAACCTGCAGGTCTGGAAGGACCTCTTCGCGAATCATCCGCAAGGCAAGTACGACGCCAAGCTGACCCGCGCCGCCGTCGCCTGGAAGGAAGCCGACGACGTCCTCGAAGCCCTCTTCGGACTCACCCGCAAAGCCGTGGAGAACGAGCCGCTTAAGATTTTCATGGCGCTTAGCGACCTGGATCGTTACCGCGCCAAACCCCTGGCGCCGGAAACCGTGGACTTGCTGGCGCGCAATTATCATACCTACGGCAGCCAGTACCCTATATTCAACGAGGCCGCCGCCGTCGGCGATAAATCCATCGCCCAGTTCCTGGATACCGCCGAAGAGGCCGGCCGCCTCAAGGACCCGGTTCTGCGCGCCGACACCCTCGGCATGCTGCAGTCCCTGCTAGGACTGTGGCAGATCCTGGCGCGCTCCGACAGCTTGCCGGCGCCCAAGGCGGATGAGACTTTCGCGGCCTTGCTCGCTCCCTTCGCCGCCGTACGCGACGGCCGCATGCTGTTCGACGCCGGACGCGGCGGCGTGGCGGTCCTGCTCAACGCCACCGGATCGAAATCCGGCGCTCCCGCGCAAGCGCGCCTCCTCGACCTGCTGGCCGGCGCCGCCGACCCCAGCGACACGGACTCCCATACCCGCGTCGTGCAGGACATGATGCGCATCATGGAAGCCCAGCACATCGTCCCCGTCGACGACCTCTTCGACCTCGCCAGTCACTTCGATAGCCTCGCGGGCGGCGCCAAGCTCGACACGGCCTTGCTCAATCGCCTGTCCACCCGCATCGCCGATATCCCCCTGGCCCGCGCTACCCTGAGCCCCATCGAAAAAAACGCGCTCTCCTTTGGCTACTGGACCGATAAACACGTCGATGCGGAGCGTAAGCTCAATTTGCGCGCCGCCATCGACAAAGCCCCCGGCGACAAGAAGCGGGATTTGCGCGCCCTGCTGGCGCCGTTCCTGCGCGATACCCTCGTGGCTTACAACTATGCCCACTACGCGCCCCCCGGAGCGCAGGTCCTCTACACCAATCCGCTGTTCGTGCGCAGCCACGATTTTCTGGGCAACGCGCAAGGCCCCAACCACATGTGGCGCGCCACCGAAGTGTACGGCTCCGGCTGGCCGTCCAATGGCGGCGGCCGGCTGGTCGGCTCGCTCGCCGGCCTGCCCTACGCGCTGGCCGAGGCCGAACAGAATTTCCTGGTGCCGGAGCAGACCCAGGCCCTCATCTGGGGCGACCTGGTGCCCCAGATGATCGTCAGCGCCGTCATCCCCCGCTGGTGGAATGTCACGCCTTCGCAGTTGCACTGGGTGGCGCTGCATATGCGCTACGCCGAGTCGCTGCTGGCCGCCTCCGCGCTCGACCCCGCCCTCCGCCGCGAAACGCTCGCGATCCTGAGCGCGCAGGCCGCTCCCGCCCGCGTCGAACAGGTGGCCGCGCTGCTCGCCGATGGCGACCTGCCCGCGGCGCTGAACAAGGTGACGCCCTCTGAGTTGTTCATCCTGGCATCCCGTATGCGTGCCGCCATGGAAGCCGATACCCAGCGCGAGCCATCGCCCCTGCTGGCCGAAATCCGCCGGCTTGCCGCCGCATCGCCCCAACAGATCGACTATCCGGCCATCTCGGCCGCCTTCGGCACCCCCAAACCCACCCTGGCCAACTCCTATCGGCCGGAGTTGCTTAACCTGCGCACTTTCCCGACCTTGATGGGTTATTCCAGCCGCATTCTCGCCGAGAGCTGGGAGTCCAACGCGCTCTACTGGGCCGAACTCGCCGACCAGACTTACGTCCAGCCTTCCCAGCTCAACCTGCGTATCCCGGAGTGGACCGAGAAACTCGTGGAGCGTATCTTCGCCTCCCACCTCGAGGATTGGCCGGCCGTGCTCCGCTCCTTGCGGGCCGTGGGCGACGAGGTGCGCAGTAAGTCGCGCCAGCAGGCGGCAGATGGGGGGCGGCCTTTAGCGGATGGGGGGCGGGCTTCAGCCCGCGCGGGGCTTTAGCCCCGCCACACAACAAACTCATGACTCTCATATCAAGACGCAATTTTCTGGCAGCCACCGCGGGTACGGCTCTCCTCAACGCGCAGGACGCCCAGCGCCCCGTATTCCGCGTGAAAGTCGACATGGTGGTGCTCAGCTTCACCGTCACCGACAGCCATAGCCGCTACATCAACAACCTGAAGAATACGGATTTCAAGGTCTACGAAGACGGCATCCTGCAAAAGATGGCTACCTTCGCGGAGGGCACTAAGGCTCCCATGCAGGTATTGGACGACGGCACCACCCGTCCGCTGGTCGCCGGCGAGCCCGCCGAGGCGCCCGGCAACCCCGGCATCGACCTGCATAGCGACGCCTTCGTCGGCACCAACGTCTTCGTGCTCTTCGACACCAGCAATTTCATGTACCGCGGCTTCGTCTACGCCGAAGACGCCATCGCCGATTTCGTCCGCGGCCTGGACCGCGCCGATTCCGTCGCCGTCTATACTTTCAGCCGCAATCTCTCCCGCGCCGCCACCCTCACCCGCGATCGCGGCGACGCCATCGGCGGCCTGCGCAAGTCCGTGGCCGGAGACGATACCGCGCTCTACAACGCCCTGCTGCTCACTCTGCGCGATGCCGCCAAGGTGCCCGGCCGCAAGGTGGTCATCGTCTTCTCCAATGGCCCGGACAACGCCAGCATGGTGGCTCCCGACGATGTGCGCGCCGTGGCCGAGGACGAAGGCATACCTATATATGTGATCTCCACCAACGAGGTCAATAAGGACCCCATTTCGAGCGGCGTCTTCCGGCGCATCGCCACCCGTACCGGCGGCAAAGCCTATTGGGCTAAGACCTGGCAGAAGCAAGTGGAGGCGTTCGAGTCCATCCGCGAGGACTTAGGCAACTCTTATACGGTGACTTACTATCCGCAGCCTAATCCGAACGAAGGTTTCCGCAAAATTGCGGTCGAAATTGTAACTGACGTAGGAAAGAAATATCGCGTGCGGTCCAGGCCCGGTTATCGCCCGCGGGGCGGATTTTAGTTCGTAATCCCCACCTCCGTCAGCAGCCACGCATACTCGAACGCCTGGTCCTTCATCCGGTCGTACCGGCCCGATGCGCCGCCATGCCCGGCTGGCTCCATCTTGATCTTCAGCAGCAGCGGCGTGTCGTTGGTCTTCAGCGATCTCAGGCGGGCCACATACTTAGCCGGCTCCCAGTACATTACTTGGCTGTCGTTGAAACTGGTAGTGACTAGGATAGCCGGATACGCCCGCTTTTCCAGGTTGTCATAGGGGCTATACGTCTTCATATAGTCGTACGCCTCTTTCTCGTTCGGGTTGCCCCACTCCAGATACTCGCCCACCGTCAGCGGCAGCGAAGCGTCCATCATGGTATTCATCACATCCACGAAGGGTACGGCGGCGTGTACCGCGTGGAACAAATCCGGGCGCATGTTCACCACCGCGCCCATCAGCAAGCCGCCGGCGCTGCCGCCTTCGATTACCAGGCGCTCCTTCGAAGTCCACTTCTCCGCGATCAGATACTCGGCGCAATCGATGAAGTCCCAGAACGTATTCTTCTTCTTCATCAGCATGCCATCCTCGCGCCACTGTTCGCCCATCTCGTTGCCGCCGCGGATGTGCGCGATCGCATAGGCCATGCCGCGGTCCAGCAGGCTCAAACGATTGCTGGCGAAGGTCGCCGGCGTGCCGATCCCGTAAGAGCCGTAAGCGTAGAGGAACAGCGGCGCGTGGCCGTCGCGCACGAACCCCTTGCGGTAAACGATGGAAACCGGCACCTTCACGCCGTCGCGCGCGGTGGCCCACAAGCGCTCGCTGGCGTACTGCGTGGGGTCGTAGCCGCCCAGCACTTCCTGGCGCTTCAGCAGCGTGGATTGTCCCGTGTGTACGTCGTAGTCGTATACGCTCGGCGGCGTGATGAAGCTCTGGTAGTTGTAGCGATAGGTCTTCGAAGCGAACTCGGGCGTGCCGCCGGGCGACGCAAAGTAGACTGGCTCGGGGAACGGCACGGCCGTCCATTTGGCGCTGTGGAAGTCATACACGCGCAGGTGGTCTACGGCGCGCGACCGCTCCACGCACACGGCGAAATCCTGGAACAGATCCAGGTGCTCGATCAGCACATCGTCCTGTTGCGGGATGAAGACCTTCCAGTTCCGCGGCGAAGGATCGCTTTCCGGCGCCGTCATGATGGCGAAATTGCGCCCGGCTTTGTTGGTCCGGATATAGAACAGATTCTCGCGGTGATCCACGTAGTAACGGTGCTTCTTCTCGCGCGGCAGGAATACCGTGAAACCATCTTGCGGCTGGTCCGCGCGCAGCCAGCGATATTCGGTGGTGTCTTTGCTGTCGATCCCCAGTAAGACATATTTCTTGTCGCGTGTTCTGTCGACGCGGATGTCGTAAAGCTCGTCCGTCTCGTCGTATAACGGCTCGAAATTGGCCGAACCGAGCACATGACGCCACAACTTATCGGACCGCTTGGTGACGGCGTCTTCGGTAGTCAGGAAAAGCGTCTTGTTGTCGGCCGCCCACTCCACGGAATCCACGCGCTCGGTGGTATCCGGCAGTGTCTCGCCCGTGCGCAGGTTCTTCACTTGCAGCCCATATTGACGGAAGCCCGTGTAATCGATCGTGTAGGCCAGCATAGTCTGATCGTCGCTGACCACGAATGCGCCCAGTCCCACGAACTTGTGCGCCTTGCCCAGATCATTCAAATCCAGCAGGATTTCTTCGGGCGCTTCCATGCTGCTCTTGCGGCGGCATTGAATCGGATACTGTTTGCCTTCTTCGGTGCGCGAGTAATACAGATAATCGCCGCGGCGCACGGGGACGGAGAGATCCGTCTGCTTGACGCGGCCCAGCATCTCTTTGTAAAGCGCGTCCTGGAATGGCGCTAGACCCGCGGTCATGGTTTTGGTATAGGCATTCTCGGCTTCCAGATACTCGACCACTTTCGGATTGGATTTCTCGCGCAGCCAGTAGTAGTTGTCGACCACGGTGGCGCCGTGGCGCACTTCGCGATGATCTTCCGTTGGGGCGGCGGGAGGAGTGAGCTCGGCCGCGCCGGCAATCAGGCCGGAGAGCAGCAGCAGGGGCAGCACAAAATGATGACACATGCAGCCAATTGTACCGTGGGGCGGCGCCATGCGCCGCCTGTTATAGTCTTTCCAATGAAGACACTGCTCGTGGCTCCCGTGCTTCTAGCCCTTCCCTTACTGGCACAGCCCCGCCCGGCGCGCGACGCCGCCCAGCCCATCGACGAGGAATACACCAAGAAGATCCGCGAGTACACCACCGAGCCGTTCTTCAATTCGCCGCTCACCGATTATCTGCCGGCGTCGCAGACCGTGCCCACTCCCAAGGCCGTGCTCGGCGACGTCGCGGGCGCGCCCGGTATCCTGCCGTATTCGGCCGAGGTCTATCGCTATATGCGCATGCTGGAGGCCGCCAGCCCGCGGGTAAAGGTCTTCAGCATCGGCCGGACCGAGGAGGGCCGCGAGATGATCGCGGTGGCTGTGGCGGACGAGCGGCTGCTCGCGCATCTCGACGAGAATCGCGCACGCCTGGCGAAACTGGCGGACCCGCGTACGATCCACTTGGACGACGCCGAAGCCGAAAAACTGGTGGCCGCATCTACACCCATTTACTACATCACCGGGACCATCCATTCGCCCGAAACCGGCGCACCCACCGCGCTCATGGAACTGGCCTACCGGTTGGCGGTGGACGACAGCGCCTACATCAAGTTCATCCGCGAAAACACCATCACCCTGATCACCCCCATCGTGGAAGTGGACGGGCGCGACCGCATGGTGGATATCTATAAGTGGCATCTCGCGAACCCCGGCAAACAGTGGCCGCCGCTGATCTATTGGGGCCACTACGTGGGCCACGATAACAATCGCGATGCCATGGGACTCACCCTGGCCCTCACCCGCAACGTGCTGCGCACTTTCGTCGGATGGAAGGCGCAAGTGCTGCACGACCTGCACGAATCCGTGCCGTACCTTTACGACAACACCGTGGGCGACGGTCCGTACAACGCCTGGATCGATCCGATTCTGGCCGGCGAATGGCAAATGATGGGATGGAACAACGTGGCGGAGATGACTACGTTCGGCATGCCGGGCGTGTTCACGCACGGCACCTTCGACACCTGGTCTCCCAGCTACCTGATGTTCATCGCCGCCATGCACAACGGCATCAGCCGTCTGTATGAAACCTTCGGCAACGGCGGCGCCGATACCGAAGAGCGTACCCTGGAGCCCGACGAATTCGCGCGCACCTGGTACAAGCAGAACCCGCCGCTGCCCAAAGCGAAATGGTCGCAGCGCAACAACAACAACTACGAAGAGACCGGCTTGCTGACCGCGTTGGCTTATTTCAGCGCCAACAACAAGCTGTTCCTGCACAACTTCTACTTGAAGGCCAAACGCTCCATCGAGAAAGCCCGCAAGGAGGGACCGGCGGCTTACGTGTTCCCCGCGGACGATCCGCGTCCCGGCGCGCAGGCGGATTTATTGCGCATGCTGCAGGAACAGGGCTGCGAGATTTCACGGGCCAACGCGGAACTCACCGTGATGATGCTGCCCAAGAAGACGCCGCCGAAGCCCGATGAGAAAACCAAGCCGAAACCCAAGCCCGAGCCGCGCGCCTTCCCGGCCGGCAGTTACGTTTTGCGCATGGATCAGCCGTATAGCCGCATCGCGGATGCCCTGCTCGATTACCAATACTGGGCGCCCAACGATCCGCAGAAGGACATTTACGACGATACCGCCTGGACCTTCGGCGAACTGGGCAATGTTCAAGTAGCGCGGGTGACGGACGCCAAGGTGCTCGACGCCGGCATGCATGCGGTCGAGGGGCCGGTTGCCGCGCCGGGCGGCGTGGAGGGCGCGGGCGATATCTTCCTGATCGACCACAACGCGGACAACGCGCTGGTCACGCTGCGATACCGGTTCCCGAACGCATCGTTCGAAGCCGCCGAAGAGCCGTTCGAAGCGGCCGGACATAAGTTCAACCGTGGATCGTTCATTGTGCGCAACGTGCCGGCAGGCGATTTGGGCAAAGCCGCCGCCGAGTTGGGCATACAGGCATACGCGCTGGCCGCCGCGCCCAGCGTGAAAACCCATCCGTCGCGGGCCGCGCGCGTCGCCGTGATGCATACCTGGCTCACTGCGCAAAGCGATGGCTGGTGGCGTCTGGAATTCGACCGTTTGCGGATTCCGTACGATTACATCAGCACGCAGACCGTCGCCGCGATGCCGTCCGGGACTGGCGGCTTGCGCTCCAAGTACGACGTCATCGTTTTTCCGCCGGGGGTTCGCAGCGCGCAGGCGGTGGTTAACGGCATGCCGATGTATGGAAATCCGCTGCCCTGGAAAGTCACGCCGCTCACGCCGAACCTGGGCAAGACGGACGAAACCGACGATATGCGCCCGGGGCTGGGCTGGACGGGTCTAGAACGTTTGCAGGAATTCGTGCGCCAGGGCGGGCTGCTGATCGCCGCCAGCGAGAGCGCCAACTTCGCCGTCACGTTGGGGTTCACGCCGGGCGTCGGCATCGCGTCCGCGCAGAAGCTGAAGGTGACTGGCTCGGCGCTGCGCTCCAAAACCGTGGATGCGGCCAGCCCGATTGTGTATGGCTACGCCGACAACCTGGCGATCTTCGCTTCCAATCCGCCGGTCTTCAACGTGTCGAACATGGCGGGCGGCGGACGCGGGAGGCGCAACAACCCGGAGGAACACCAGCGCCCCACTGGCCGCGGTACGGCCGACGATCCCGACGTGCCGCAGGGGCGCCCGCCCGCCGACATCCCTGAAGAGCCGCATGCCGAGCCATGGGAGGCGCTGCCGGTGACCGATGAACAGTTGCGCAACCCCATCAACGTGATTCCTCCGCCGGCGCGGCCGCGCGTGGTGCTGCGCTACGCCGACGCCAAAGAGCTGTTGGTTTCCGGGCTGCTCGACAATGGCGGGGAGCTTGCGCAACACGCCGCGGTGATCGATGCGCCGTATGGCGAGGGCCATGTCGTGCTGTTTTCCAATAACCCGTTCTGGCGCGCGGAGACTAAGGGTAGCTACTTCTTAGTGTTCAACGCCATCATGAATTTCGATAGCTTGAGCGCCGGACGGAAGTTGGCCGACCGGTAGGCGGCCTTTGGTGGGGCAGGCTCGCAGCCTGCGGCGGCCTCGTAGGCCGCCTGGCTTTTTGCAGGGCTTGGTGGCATAAGCTTTAGCCTGTGGAGGCGAGCATAGCACTACTGGCCGGCCTTGGAAAGCGCCTTCACCAGCTCGTACAGGAACGTTTGACCTTCGAAGAACGACGTCACGCCCAACCGCTCGTCACGGCCGTGAAAGCGAATGTCATCCCGGTCCATGAAGAAGCCCTGGACGCCGTAAGTGGGAATGCCCGCCGCACGAAGGTACAGTCCGTCGGTCGCTCCCATCACCATGATCGGGACCGCGGGCACGCCCGGCCACAAAGTGTCGGTGAGGCGGCTGACCGCACGCATGACATCCTCGCGCATCGGCGATGCCGGACCCATGCTGACTTCTCCGGGGATGGTGAGGTTCACCTGATCGTCGGCGATTACCGTCCGCAGCGCGCTCTGCACGTATTCCACGGAGTCCTCCGGTAGAACCCGGCAGTTTACGTTTGCCGCCGCCAACTGCGGCAGTGCGTTCTTGGCGTGCCCGCCCTCGATCTGCGTGGCCACACAGGTGGTGCGCAGCGTGGCATTCCAAGCCGGCGATGCCAACGCAACCTTTTGCATCGCTTCCAGCGAGCCGCCCGCCGCCGCTGCCAAGTCTGTTTTTACCGCCCGGGTTTCAATTTTCGACATGGCCTCGAAATACGCCCGTGTGACCGCATTGGTCTTCAGCGGGAAACCGAATTTCGACAACCGGTCCAGAGCCGCCGCCAGGTGGTAAATCGCGTTGTCCGGAACCGGCATCGAGCTATGCCCGCCTTTGTTGCGGACTTCCAACCGAAAATTGATTACGTACTTTTCGCTCACCTGAATGTCGTTGGAGATCCTTTTGCCCCCGGCGGTTTCGCCCCAGCCGCCTTCGTTCAAAGCGTACTCCGCCTCAATCAGGTCGCGTTTATTCTTGAGCAGCCACTGGATGCCGTTGTAGGCGCCGCCGCCTTCTTCGTCGGCCGTAAGCGCCACGACGATGTCGCGGTCCGGTTTGAAGCCTTCGCGTTTATAACGAATGAGGTTGGCGATCCATACGGCGGCCTGCGCCTTATCGTCGCCGGTGCCGCGCCCATAGAAGTAGCCGTCCCGCTCGATAAATTGAAACGGATCCATGCTCCAGTCTTCGCGTTTGGCTTCCACCACGTCGGTGTGTGCCAGCAGCAGAATGGGTTTGAGCCGGCCGCTGCCCTGGTAGCGGACCACCAGATTCCCCTTGGTAGGAATGGCTCCGCCCATGAAAATGGCGGATGCGGGGAAGCCGGCGGCTCTCAGGCGGGCGGCCACGGCTTCCGCTACCGGGGTGGTCGCGCCGGTCGAATAGCCCGATTTGATCTCGACCAGTTCTTTGTAGATGTCACGGGATAATTGCCGTTCCGGCTCTGGCGGCATGGTCTGCGCAAACGCGGACAGGGCCGCCAGAGACGGCAAAATGAGGAGTCTGAGCATGTCATATTGTGCCATACGGCTCCAGGCCGGGGCGCGGCACTCCGGGCTCGCATGCCGGCTTAATACATTTCCCCTTGGAAATGTTTTGGCTTTACGGTATCATAATCTCGTCGGCATGCGCCGAAAGGGAGAACAAAATGACGCAATCGCAAATCGTTCAAGCACTGGCTGAGAAGTGCGAGGTTACCAAAAAGGTCTCGCAAGGCTTACTCGCCGCGCTGTCTAGCACCGCCATTAGCGAGGTGAAGAAGAATGGCGTATTCGTGCTGCCGGGCATAGGCCGGCTGGTCCGTGTGGATCGCAAGGCGCGCATGGGACGCAACCCGGCCACTGGCGAAGCCATCAAGATCGCGGCTAAGAAGGTGGTGAAATTTCGCGTAGCCAAAGCCGCGAAGGACGCCATCGTACCGCCGAAGAAGCCGAAGGCCTAAGACCGAGGTAGGACAGGCCTATTAGCTGCCTGATGGCCTGTCCTTCAGCCCCGTGAGAATCGAAAACCAAGTCGTCCTGGTGGTCGGGGCTTCCAGCGGGATCGGCCGCGAAACGGCCGCGCTGTTGGCGCGCGCGGGCGCTCATGTGATGGCCTCCGCGCGCCGCGAGGAGCGCTTGCGCGAACTGCAGGAGTCCCTGGCACGCGAAGGCCGAACCGTCGAAACACTTGCCGCGGATGCCGCGGACGCATCCCAAATGGAACACCTCGCGCAGCATACGCGCGCCCGCCTTGGTGAGATCGATATCCTGGTGTTCGCCGCCGGAATCAACACTCCCGATCGCGCGATGAAGCGCCTCACCACGGAGATTTGGGACACGTTACTGACTGTCAATCTGAACGGCGCCTACTACATCACCAGAGCCGTACTGCCGGCTATGCGCGCCCGAGGCGCCGGGCATCTGATCTACATTTCCTCGGTATCCGGCCTATTCGCCGATGTTTCCGGCGCGGCCTACCAAGCTTCGAAGCGCGGCCTGTTGGGCCTCGCGCACGCCATCCGCGTCGAGGAAAAGGAGAACGGTATTCGGACCTGCGTGATCTGTCCCGGTTTGGTCGATACGGAGATCCTGGATCGCCGTCCCGTGAAGCCTTCCGCGGAGACGCTGGCGAAGGCGCTACGTCCGGAGGACGTGGCGGAGACGGTGCTCGCGGTCGTCAACCTGCCTCCGCGTGTCTCGGTTCCCGAGATGCAGGTAGTACCGACGTATCTGTAAGCCTGCGCTGTTTTCCCGTGGCCGCCTTGGGGGGCGGGATTTATCCCGCGCGGGGCTTTAGCCCCGCACCTCGTAAATCGACAGGTTGGCAGCCCACACCGGCGTTGGGCGGGTCCTGGAGGACCCGTGCAGACCTGGAGGTCTGCCCCACAACCGCACTTATTACACCGAAAGCGGCAGCCGCAGTACAAATGTAGTTCCCTTGCCCGGCTCGCTGGTGAAGTCGATGGAGCCATCGTGCAACTGGACGATGCGGAAGGTCATCGCCAACCCGATGCCGGAACCCTCCGGTTTAGTCGTGTAGTAGAGCCGGAAAATCTTGTCGCGCAACTCCGGCGGGATGCCCACACCCGTGTCGCTGATGCGAATCTCGGCTTCCTCCTCGCGCACGGCGCACTCGATGCGCAATTCACCTCCGCGCGGCATGGCCTGAATAGCGTTCACCACCACATTCAGGATGGCCTGCTTCATCAGGTCTTGGTCCACGCGGATGTTGGCTGCCTCCGTTTCCGCGTTCACCTTAACGTGGATGCCGGCCGCCTCGGCTTGCGGCGCGGCCAGGTCCACGATCTCGCGCACAAAGGCATCCAACGCCACCTCCACCGGATGCAGTTCCACGGGCCGCGTGAAATCCAGGAAGGTCTTCACCACGCGATCCAGCCGCAGGATTTCGCGCGAAATGATTTCCATCTGCGGCGCCACATCGGTGTCCTGGCGGGCCAGTTTCATGCGCGCCAGCTCCACGTGCATCAGGATGGCGTTGAGCGGGTTCTTGACCTCGTGCGCCACGCCGCTAGTGATGCGGCTGATGGCGGAGAGGCGGTCCGCCGTCTGCAGTTGGCGGCCGACCTGGCGCGCGGCTTCCGGATCCCGCAGGCGCACCAGCAACCCCGAACCGCGGCCCGGGTTGTTCCCGGAGCTGAGCGGCTCCAGAATGTCCACCGAAAGCAAAGCTACGAATCCGCCCGACCCGTCGCCGCGGGTGATGGGAACCCGCCGGTTGCGGATGGGGCGGCCGGTCTGCGCGGCCTGCGCCAACATCAGCCCCAGCGTGGTGTTGGGCGGGAAAACCTCCGCCAGCGCCAGACCCGCCAGGTCGGCGCGCATTCTGCCCAGGAACTTCTCCACCGCGCCGGAGGCCACAACCAGCCGGCGGTCGCGGCCGAACATCAGCACGGCGTCCTCCAGTTGGTCGAGCAGCCGCTCGAAGTTGCCGCGCAGGTCGGAGAAATCGAACTGCGCGCCGCGCAGAGCCTGGCCCAGCAAATTGACCTTGCTGGCCATGATGCCGAATTCATCGGCGCCGGTGCGGGAGACCGGCGCAACCGTGTTCGGGTCGTAATCGCCGGTGGCCACCTGGTCCAGCATGTGTCCCAGGCGGCCCAGCGGCCGGAAGGCGATGATTGAAAACAGCAGCGTGATGCATAGCGCACCCGCCACCGATGCCAGAGCCACGCTGGTGCTTTTTTTCAGCGTGGGCATGATATCCTTCGCCTTAATCAGCCCCGGATAAATCACCACACGCACATAAAGCTCCGGTTTGCCGGGCTGGCCCAACGCCTGTTCGAGCTGGTAGGAAGTCTGCTGATTGAGGATTCGCATCTTGTCCAGCCAATTGGTGTCGGTGACGATCGGCCGGAAGTCCGCATAGTGCGGAAACTTCTTCCCCTGCGACTTGGGATCGCTGTCGATGAGGATCTCATCGTTGTTGTCGCAAACCGCGATCTCCAGCAGGGCGTGCGAGGCGCTCATGATGTCGATCAGGTTGTGGTCCAGGTTGGATGCGCGCAGCGTCTCGCGCCAAGGGTGCTGGCGGTCGCGGTTCAGCACTTCTACGATGGTGCTGGACGCCGTGCGCTTCAGCAACTCGGCGTGTTCCAGCGTGGCGCGGTACTGCGCGTCCATCTGATAGCCCAGATCCAGGATGGAAATGATGGCTACAATGGCCGTCATCACCAGGACCGAAGAGAGCGTCAGCTTGGTCTGGGTGCTCATCGCAGTGAGCTATGCGGGGATCAGCAGGAGTTTACCGGCGGTGTGCCGCCCTTCCAGGGCGCGATGCGCCGCCGCGGCTTCGGCCAGCGGATACGCGCGGTCCACGCGGATCTTCAGTTGGCCGGAAGCCACCCAACTCAACACGTCTCCCGCGCGCCATAGCAGTTCTTCACGCGTTACGCAATGATGCGCCAGGCTGGGCCGTGTAAGGAATAGCGAACCCTTGGCGTTCAAGATATTGGGATCGAAGGGAGGCACAGGGCCGCTGGATTGCCCGAATAGCGCCAGCAGGCCGCGCGGACGCAGACAGTTCAAGCTCTTGGCAAACGTGGTGGCGCCTACCGAATCGTACACCACGTCGACGCCCCGCCCGCCGGTGAGGCGCCGCACCTCGGCTTCGAAATCCTGATGCGTGTAAAAGACGATTTCATCGGCGCCGGCTTGTTTGGCGAGCTGCGCTTTTGCTTCGGTCGATACGGTGCCGAAGACGCGTGCGCCGATGCGGTGCGCCATTTGTACCAGCAGCAATCCCGCGCCGCCGGCCGCGGCATGCACCAGGCACGTGTCGCCCAATTTCAGAGCGAAAGTGGAATGCGTCAAATAGTGCGCGGTCATACCTTGCAGCATGGCCGCGGCGGCCGTCCGGAAAGCGACGCCAGCGGGCAGTTTCACCAGTTGCGCGGCCGGAACCACGGCGTACTCAGCATAAGATCCGCGCGCCATGGCATAGGCCACGCGATCTCCGGGCGCAACCTCGGTGACCCCAAGGCCTACGGACTCCACCGTGCCGGCGGCTTCGGATCCCAGCGTCGCCGGCAGCTCAGATTTGTACGAACCGGTGCGAAAATACACGTCGATGAAGTTCACGCCCGACGCGGCGATCTTCACCAGCGCCTGCCCCGGTCCGGCCACCGGCTGCGGCAGATCCACTAACTCCATCTTTTCCGGTCCGCCGATTTCTTTAACTTGTATGGCTTTCATGGATAACCTTTACGCGAGCCTTGCGCCATGCGCGGCGCATATGCACGGTCGATGCATAGAGTAACAGATACAACAAAGTGAACGGAAACACCAGCAGGCGGCCCAGCGTGCGCGCGGCCCCCGAGCCGGTAAGTCCGGCGCGAAACAGTGCGAAATGCAGGATGGCGCGCCCATGGCCGCGGTCCAGCCAGAAGTAGTCGCCGTTCTCGTTAATGACGAAGACCTTCACGGGCAGGCGCGCGGCCAGCGCCCATTTCCACTTGGTCATGATAGGCTCGGCGGAACACACGATTCCCATAATCGAGTAGCGGTTGGCCTGCAGCGTGCGATAGAGCTTGCGGCGGCCGGCGAGTCCGCGACGATCGGTGACGCGGTGGACCGCTTCGATGCCCAATGGCGCGCCGGTATAGCAGGTGACCAGATCGATCGGAATCGCTTCGCCGTAGGTTTGGCGCAGGCCCGGCAGCACGTGCTCGATTAAGTGACGCGAGCCGCTCTCGACCAGCAGAATGCGCGACACCGGAGGCGTGCGTCGACGGAGAAAATACCTCACAAGAAGAATATAGCGAAGAAACGACGGTGGGCGGGCCTTAGGGCCGCTTCAGTGGGACCGGCCCGACGGCTATCGCGCCGCGCCACCCATAGTAAAGTGTAAGAATCATGGTGCGTTGCGATACTTGCAAATCGCAGGTTTCCGACTTGGCGCGGACCTGTCCAAGCTGCGGTACGGCGATCCGGGTGGGGACGGACAGCGGGGCAACTGTGGCCATGGAAGCCGCCCCCGCCGCGGGTGCCCGTGAATCGAACGCGGCGAACCGGACTTCGCTGCCACGTCTGGCGCCGGCTTCCACCGCGGATGACGGACGGTTCCCGCCGGGGACTCTGGTGAACGGGCGGTATCGCATTGGCGGACTCCTGGGACGCGGCGGCATGGGCGAGGTCTACCGCGCGACCGATCTCACGCTGGCACAGCCGGTGGCTCTGAAGTTCCTGCCGGAAGCCGGAGTCACCGAGCGCGTACTCGAACGATTCCACGCCGAGGTCCGCATCGCGCGCCAGATCTCGCATCCGAATGTCTGCCGGGTCTACGACATCGGCGAAGTGGACGGCCAGCCGTTCATTTCCATGGAGTACGTGGACGGCGAGGATCTGGCGGACTTGCTGCAGCGCATCGGCCGGTTGCCCGGCGACAAAGCGCTGGAAACGGCGCGCAAGATCTGCGCCGGCCTCGCCGCCGCGCATGACAAAGGCGTAATCCATCGCGATTTGAAGCCGCAGAACATCATGCTCAACAAGCGCGGCGAGCCGGTGATCATGGACTTCGGACTGGCGGCGGTGGCGGACCAATTGACCGGCGCCGAAGCCCGCCACGGAACGCCCGCCTACATGTCGCCCGAACAACTGCGCAGCGATGAAGTGACGGCCAGGAGCGACATCTACGCGCTGGGATTGGTGCTCTACGAGATCTTCAGCGGCAAACGCGCGTACGAAGCCAAGACGGTAGGCGACTTGTTGAAGCTGCAGGAAGGCCTGCAGATGACCAGCATCGTAACGCTGGCCTCGGATGTGGATCCGCAGGTCGAGAAGGTGATCAAGCGTTGCCTGAATCCGGATCCGGCGCAACGTCCGGCCACTGCGCTGGCGGTAGCGGCCGCTTTGCCGGGGGGCGATCCGTTGGCGGCGGCGCTGGCCGCCGGGGAAACTCCATCGCCCGAGTTGGTGGCCGCGTCGGGCAAAACCGACGGAATGGATTTGCGCTACTCCGTCCCGATATTGCTCTTCGTGCTGGCTGTGATTATCGCCGTTCCGTTTCTGACTATTCCGGCATCCGTGTTGCAGCGATCGCCGGTATCGTATCCGCCGGCGGTCGCGGGTTACCAGGGGCGCAAGATAGCCGCGTCTTTCGGTTACCCGCAAGCGCCGGCCGACACGTTTGTGAGTTTCACCGGCGGCGCGCCCGCGCGGGATTATTGGAAGACGCACGACCGGAAGGGCAAGTCATGGAACGAGCTGCTGGCCGCCGAGCCTGTCTACCAGTACTTCTATCGCGAGAGCCCGGAGGCCCTGATCGCCTGGCCCCTCGGCACAGTCGACTCTAACGCTCCGCCCCCGACCACCGCCGGCATGCTCCAGATGCGGCTCAACTATAGCGTTCACTTGCGCGAGTTCGAGGCCATTCCGTCCGAAAAGCCCGCCGGCGGCACGCCTGGGGCGCCATTCGACGAAGCTGCACTTTTCAAAGCAATCGGCTACGATCCGGCGGGCTTCGCCGAGACATCGCCGGAACTGACGCCCATGGTGGCATACGACTTTCGTAAAGCCTGGAAGGGACCCGCGCCTGGATTGCCGGATGTGGAAGTACGCATCGAGGCGGCGAGTCTGTACGGCAAGATGGCGGCTGTGAAGGTCGTATTTCCGTGGACCAAGGCGGCGCGCGAACCGCGCAAGGCTCCCCTGGCAGCGGCGCTGATCGGACCGCTCCTCACCATGGGTTTGGCCCTTGTGGCGGTGCTGTTCGGACTGATTTTCGCGATGCGCAATTTGCGCCTGAATCGGGCGGATAGGAAGGGCGCATTGCGGCTGGCCATGGTTTGCGTATTCCTGGCGCTGGCCGGTTGGCTCGGCTCGGCCCACCATGTCCCGAGCGACAAAGAATGGAATCTGCTGGTGAACGCGATCGGGGATGCCCTGTTCTCGGGAATCGTATTGTGGACTCTATACCTGGCGCTGGAGCCGGCGGTGAGGTCGCGCTGGCCGCAGGCGCTGGCGACATGGAACCGCTTGCTCGCCGGGAAGTTCGGCGACGCGCAATTGGGCGCGCACATTCTGACGGGCGCGGCGATCGGCTTGATGCTTTACTTCTTCCTGGGCTCTCTCAACTGGATCGACTACCGGCAAACCGGCGTGCCCTTCGGCAACGACCTGGACGGCAGCGAAGGCGCGTTAGGCTGGATCGGCGCCAATGCCCGGAGGTTACAAAGCGATCTGCAAAGCGGCTTTATTGTCTTCTTCACGATTTTCGGATTCCGCGCATTGTGGAAGAACGACTACGCGGCAGCGTTCTCCACGGCGGCTCTGTTCGCGGTTATTGGAAATAACGGAATCTGGAACGATACCAATCCGCATCTATTGCTGGAAAGATCGCTGCTGCTCGCGATCTTCGCCATACTGGTGTTTATTCTGATCCGCATGGGCATGGTCTCGAGCGTCGCGGCGCTCTTCTTTATCAATACGCCCGACCGCATCAACCTGGGACCCGGGCTCAGTTCCTGGTACACGCCGTATGGTCTGGCGACGATGGCTCTGCTGATCGCGATCGCGGTCTACGCCTTCTGGCGATCGGTCGGCGCGAGGACCCTGGGCGGCAAAGACGCCCAGTGATTTCCCGGCCGGTGGCGAGAGCTAGAGTTGCGCGACGCGGACGCCGCGCGGCGCCACGCGCACAGGCAAGACCCTGGCGCCCTCCCGCTGAATAGCCTCGGATACGCGCGATTTAGCGCCGCGCTCCACCAGGAAGAAGACGCATCCGCCGCCGCCGGCTCCGCACACTTTGGCGCCCACCGCGCCGGCGCTCCGCGTCGCCTTCACTAATCGGTCGATCAGCGGCGTAGTGATTCCGGGGGCATTTCTCTTGCGGTTGGCCCACTCCTGCCGCAGCAAGCGCGCGACTTCGTCCCAATCGGGTTTCTCCAGCGCTTGCCGCATGGCGCGCGCGATCTGCGCGATGCGGTCGAAATTGCGGTGCACGGCGCGGTCGCCATCGATGTGCGATTTCATGACCTCCCAATTGTTGATGCCGGAATTGCGCGGCTCGCCGGTATAGGCCAGCACCACGCGTTCGCTAAGATCTTCCAAGTCCACCGTCACGGGCTTGCGCGCGATGCCCGCTTCGGTCAGTTCGATGGCGCTGACGCCGCCGTACATGGCCGGATAATAATCCTGGCACCCTGTGGGTACGCGGATGATCTGCGCTTCGATGTTCTGAGCGATCTCCCGCAGCTTTTCGAGCTTATGGCCCGCGCCGGTGAGCTTGTTGAACGCGGCCGCCAGCGCGATGATGAGCGTGGACGATCCGGAGATGCCGGCGCCGGCCGGGGCTTCGGAATGCGTGACCAGATCGAGCCCGGTCGCCGGCGCGAAGTAGCGCACTACATACGCGGCCAGCGGCAGTTTGTAACGCCGGGCGGCGCGCAGCGCGTCGAGCGATTCGAATTCCTCCGCGCCGTCGAGGTCGCGCGATCGCAGCGTGATGCGCGCGTCCGCGCGAGTTTCGAGCGTGCAACTGGCGTAGCGGTCCACCGCGAAATTCACGGTGACCGGCGCGGCATGGAACAGGTAGAGCGGCCAGATATCGATCGTGCCGCCGGCCATGTCCACACGGCAAGGAGCCTTGGCTGTTATCTTCATGGAGAATCGAAGGACTACTATATATCGGGGCGGAAGGATTGTGGGGCGGAAGGATTGTGGGGCGGCCAATCCTGGCCGCAGCCGCCTTTTGAGGCGGCTCGTCGATTGGCCCTCTCAGTCGGGTAGTTCCCGAAGGATCGCCCAGTGCTCCTGCCGGCACAGTCGAGCTTTGCGCGCCAGAGCCGGCTAAAAGCCGGCTGCGGGCATAATTGCCCGCCCTACAATTTATGCGGATACGGGCGTACGCCACTTCAATTCACAAGCCAAAACACAGAATGTTCGGACCCGCCGCCACCGCCACATACTGCTTTCCGCGCACGCTGAACGTCATCGGCGAAGCCTTCATCCGCACGTTCGTCGGAAAGTGCCACAGCGTTTCGCCCGAGCGCGCGTCAACCGCGTCGAAACCTCCGTTGGGCTTGCCGTAGAACACCAAGCCGCCCGCCGTTGCCAACACACCCGTCCATGACTTTGCCTTGGCCGCACCCGGCTGCGCAATTTCCCAGGCAATCGCGCCGGTCTCGATGTTGACCGCCCGAACGTACCGCTTGCCGGTTTGATCCGGATATCCCATCCGCTTCCCCACGCATTCCTCGAGCGCCATGAAGTAATACAAGCCAGTCACCGGGCTATAGGCAGTCGAACTCCAATTGGCGGCATCGTCGGGACATCCGGCTGGGTCTTTCACTCGCGGACGCCCGTCGGCGCCGATTTCCGACGCCCAGTCCACGCGCCGCAGGAATGGCTTAGACAGCAACAACTCGCCAGTCACCCGGTCGAGCACATAGAAGAATCCGTTGCGGTCCGCATGCAGCAGTAACTTGCGTGGCTTGCCCAGGTACCGGGCATCTACTAACACAGGCGGTTCAGTGGCATCCCGGTCGCTCACATCGTGCGGCGTGAATTGATAATGCCACTTGAGCGCGCCGTTCGCCGGATTCAACGCCAGGATCGAATCGGTGTAAAGATTGTCGCCCCCGCGGTCCGCGTCTTTCGAATCGGGAAACGGATTGCCCGTAGGCCAGTACAGCGTGTCCGTCTCCGGATCGTACGAGCCTGTGAGCCAGGTGGATCCGCCGCCCACCACCGGCTCGCTGCCTTTCCAGGTTTCCGATCCGGGCTCGCCGCGCAGGGGAACGGTCCAGTGGCGCCACCGCAGTTCGCCCGTCGCGGCCTGGTAGCAGGCCACGAATCCGCGAATTCCTTCGTCCGCGCCGGACACCCCGGCAATCACGGTGTCTTTCACTACCAGCGGCGCCAGCGTGCCTCCATAATGTTGCGGATCGCCGAATATCGCGGGCATCGGCGTATCCCAGACCAGCCTGCCCGTGGCCCGGTCGAGCGCGATCAAGTGGGCGTTGTCCGTGACGAAGAAAACTGCGCCGTCCAGGATCGCGACGCCACGGTTGGTCCCCAGCGATGCGTCCCCCACCAGGCCGCGGGTTTGCGGGCGCGCGTATTTCCAGATTTCCGCGCCCGTCAGCGCGTCTATCGCATACACCTGGTTCGGGCCCGTGACATACATCACGCCATCGGCCTCCAGCGGCGTCACCTCCAGACCGAAATACGGGATCGGGAACAGCCACGTCAACTGCAACTTACTCACATTGGCGGTGTCGATCTGTTTCAACTCGCTGTAACGGTTCGCGCTGAGACTGCCGTTGTAAGTCAGCCAATCGCCGGGCTGCGGATCGCGCCAGGTCACGCGTGGGCTGACCGGCCCGGCAGCGGGCTGCACGCTCGCGTTGAGCTCGCGGACATATGCGGCCACCGCGTCCAGTTCCGCCGCGGGCAGATCGAAGGCCGGCATGCCCGAATCCGGAAAGCCGCGCTGGATCAGGCCGCGCAAGTCGGCTATGGATTGACCAGCCAGCCGGGGGTTCGCGGCCAAGCCCGGCCCTTTGCCGGTGCCGCGCGCGTCGCTGCCGTGGCAGCCGGCGCAGTGGTTTGCGAAGACCGCCGGGCCGCCGTTGGCCAGTAATGCGGCGGCAAGAACTTGCGTCCCGATGAGTCGGGACGCGGCACGCAGGAGTGCGCGCGCCACGTTACTCCGCACGGGAATAGAAGCCCGCCAGGTCGGACTTCAACTGCTTCAACGCATCCACATTCAGATAAATCATGTGACCCGAATGATAGTATGCAAACTCGATATTCCCGCGCAGCTTCGGCTCTAGCTCCATATGCGCCAGATCGTACTCCGTGATGAAGAACGGCGTCGCCAGATCGAACAACCCGTTCGCCGAAAATACCTTCAACCGCGGATTCTTGCGCATGGCGTCCGCCAGATCTCCCGCCACGTACGCGTCCCTGAGCGGCGGCCCTGGCGGACCGGGACCGCCCGCTCCCGGCGGATGATGCTGGTGATCCCAGTCCTCGTTCACTTTCGGACCCCTCGGGAAATAAGTCTCCTTAGTCGTGTATTTCAGCTCGCGATCCAGATAATCGTGGAACGCGGAAACGAACGCGCCAGTAATACCCGTGCTCGACGGATCGTAGCCCGGAGTCTCGCCGGCCGCGTCGGCGTCGGTGCCTTCAAACCGCGCATCGTACCGCCCCAGAATTATGCGCTGGTCCCGCAGCAACTCCTTGCGGAAACGGCTCGGACTCACTCGCAGGTTGGCTTCCTTAAGATACTGCACGCTCAATCCGGTGTAGCCCGCCAGCTTGGCGGCCATCGCCTCCACGGCAGCCTGCGGCAGGTTCTGCCCCTGCGCCAGGGCTTCTGCGTATGCGCCGCGCGCGAACGCCCGTACCTCGTCCAGGAACGCTTTCTCATCGCCCTGGTGCGCGATCTTCTCGTAATGCCACGCGATCGCCGCATACGACGGCAGGTTCCCGATGAAGACCGCATCGCTCCCCGGCGCCAGCGTGAAATAATTGAGAATCGTGGACATCAGGATCACGCCGTTGCATGACATGCCGCCGTTCTCCAGCGCATCCACCAGCGCCGCCGAGCGCGTGGTGCCGTACGATTCGCCGAACAGGAACTTGGGCGAGTTCCAGCGGTGGTTCACCTC